>Ga0209045_1003259_pt1 | contig 10551 bp, 11 predicted proteins | sample SaaInlLV_10m_DNA_4_FD_184664 | JGI IMG/M metagenome (GOLD analysis project Ga0209045, IMG submission 184664) | Marine microbial communities from expanding oxygen minimum zones in the Saanich Inlet - Saanich Inlet SI072_LV_200m_DNA (SPAdes) (version 2) | ecosystem: Environmental > Aquatic >...
AAAAATTGATCATATTCAAAATATATATTTTGTTTTCTATAGGCAATAATGCCTACTAACCTCTCCTTCGAACATGTATTTAAATAAACATTTATGGTTTGTACATTCATACAATTGAGCCACGTTTTTTAATGTGTGGCTCTTTAGAGTTTAGAAGTTGTTCGATTGAATCAATTTTTTGAATTTTAATATTGGCAATATTATTAAAATCATCCAAACACTCAAGCACTAACGAAACCTTAAGTAACGATTCAAGAGATATTTTTCCGCTTGATTCAAACCGTTTAACACTGCCCAAACTCACGCCACTCCTTATAGCCAAACCACGTTGGGTTAAATTTAACAACAGTCTCTTTTGTTTGTATTTTTCTCTTAAGAGCTCCAGAATAGAACTCGGCGTGTGTATATTTATATTTAACATATTAACCCTTAAATAGTATATTAATACATTATAGCTAATATATTATATTTTATTATGGTATTTATGAATTAATGTCTTTAAGCGCATTCAACACATCAACTGCCTTAATAAGATTCATACAATCGTGGTGTCCTAATGGGCAAGTACGTTTCATGCAAGGCTGGCAATCTAGATTTTTCTTAACAATAATGCTTTTTTTATTCAACCACTGGGATGTTTCATTATCCTTAGTGGGGCCAAATATTGCAATAGTTGGTACTTGAAACGCCGCAGCTACGTGCATAGGTCCACTGTCTCCAGTGATGAATAAATCCAAATTTGATATTTGATCAATTAATTCAGAAATAGTAGTCTCTCCTGCAAGGTTTTGATAATTTTTAACATTATTTTTAATAAACTCTTTTTCGATATCATTTGCAATGTCTTTCTCGCCCTTACCACCAAAAATAATAATGTCGTATCTATCGTGCAACTCATTAGCTACTTTTGCAAACTCTTTGGGATACCAGCGCTTGGCACTACCGTAAGATGCACCCGGATTAATTCCAAGAGTTAATTGTGACCCTTGGGTTTTGAGTTTTGAATTGATATAGAGCTTTAAATTTTCTGGTTTTTTGTTTATACAAAGACTAGTATTCACAAAATCATTGTATTTTTCAACTTGATGACTATCTTGATACTTATTTTTATCAAATTGATACTTATTTTTAGCTGATATTAAAAATTTCAGAAATTTCGACCTTGTTGAACTCCTAAAAGAGAAAAATATATCGAATTCACCTAACTCTCTTGAAATTTTATATAAATCAGTGTATTTCTTACTTAAAACAACTGCTTTAACCACTTTTGGATGGGTTTTTAGTGCTTCTATCGATACAAATGATCCAATAAAAGTAATTTCTACGTCATTATAGAAATTTACGATATTTTCAATCGCTGGTGTTGCCATAACACAATCACCCAACCAAGTTGGTAACTCAATTAGTAGCTTCATTAATGACTTTTAGAGTTTTTTCTAAATTATTTTCAATAGAGAATAATTTAGATTTAATCCTATTTTGTTTCTTTATATTTTCTAATTTAACCTGATCTTGCAATAGGTCATTTATTTTAGATATTACTTTTGGATCATTTGGACTGTCCATCACAAAGTCGTTATCTAATATTTCACTAGCGCCATTTTGCCTTGTAGTAAATACCGCATTCCCAAAACTCATAGCCTCCAACACAACGTTAGAAAACGGATCATAATGTGTAGGGAGTAAAAAGATATCGCTAATGCTATAGAAATCATCTACATCTTCCCTTGTCCCAGTAAAGATCACTTGCTTATCAATATCTAGTTCTTTAGATAATTGCTGATAATATTCAATGTTTTTTTCCTTACCCACGACAAACGCCTTGATATCTGAATCTGTTAACTTAGATATGACATTCAAAAACTCTTTAACACCTTTTCTTTCGAATCCACTACCAACATACAATAATATTTTTTGATCTTCGCTTATTGAGAATTCTTTTGTTAGCTTGTGAAACGATTGCTGATAATTAAATTCTTTAACTTTAATACCATTATGAATCACACTAATTTTATCGGAAGCTATTTTATAAGTAGAAATAATATCATTTTTAACCATCTGAGAATTTGCAATAATGTGCTTCGCCTTATTAAAACAACTTTTCTCTAAAAAAAGATAAATTGGATGGAGAAGATTGGTTTTTGATTTTTTCTCAATGCTTAAAAATACTTTATGTACACCATCTCCTGCTCGATAAATATCAGGGCAAGTAATCCTATCAAGAGAAAAATAAAACTTATCTTTTTTAGTTAAACAAACCTGTAAATTAAACATAACTACTCTTAACCATGATGGTATAGATTTAGGGAGAATTGAATTAATCACCTGATAATCAATATCTTCTTTGTTTAGCGCTTCCGATAAACGAGATAAATAATTTTCTGCACCACCATATTTAGTTTTATTAGCGCGAATAAAATAAATAGTGTTATTTTGTTTGCCTATCAATTCACTCATGATACTAATAAAGTAGTATTGTGATTAATAACAATTTCAGGTTTAGTAATATGAAATACAGCAATTAAATCTTTATCTAATGCAGATGCAATATGTAATGGTGCTGAATCAGTGCAAATAGCGAGATCAGAGTCCTTGAACAGTTTTATAAACTCTTCTGATGAACTCAATGATTTTTCAAATGTAAATTGTGCAATGTCTTCTCTAGAGAAAGAACTATCCATAGAGGCAATTACTAATCTAGCATCCTTATATCTTTGTTTTAAATCAACAATTAATTCATCAATTTGTAGCGGAGTCATGCTTCTTTCTGAATCAGTTGACTGTGGACAAATAAGTATTTGTCGGTAATTATCCTTTAATACAAGCTCATTGGTACTCCAGTCTTTTTTCGGGAGATCCAGATACCTTCTCACTACTTGATAATGGTTTATTGTCTTAGGCCTTTTAAAATCCTTATAACAAAGATATTGTTTACAATAAGTTAAAAAATAACAACTGTCCAATCCATTTGACCATGGATTAAAACCAATATCTGGTTGCCATTTTTTTAATACATAATTAACTTTAAGCATGTCAAATAAATTACGCTTATTAAGTGCAATACATTTAATATCCGGTAATAACTCATTCACATATGGTTTCATCTGTCGAGGACATAAAACTATGTACTCTTTATTAGGATAAAGCTCTATAAATTCTTTAATTACTACTAGATCAATAATAGTGTCGCCATAACGAGTAAAAATTGAAAATAAGATTTTTTTAGAGTCTCTTATGCTTTCAATGCTTAAGGTTGAATTATTTATTTTTTTAGTCTTATGTTTAAGAAAAAGGTTAATCATTCCAAATACTTTTTTTTCTCATCTCATCAACATTATTCTTGCATACATTTTCCCAATCAACCAACGGCGTCATTACTCCTTCTGTCATATGAGTAGAGAGCCCATGGATTGGTGAAACACAAAGTGCCTTATTTTTAAAAAATATGCGTCCATAAACTTTTTCACTTAATTTAGAGTCGCTAGGCCCTACTGCCGATGCTTTAATGTATTTTTCAAACTGTTTAACAATGCGAGATTGGAGAAGGAAAGTATGTGTCGTATTGGTAATTTGTCGCCAATGACAATATTTAGACAAGAAAATAAAAGACTGTCGTTTCCAAGGCGGATCGTACCTATCAGGGTAGTCAGGCGTATGAATAATCAAAGGTGTGTCTTTCAAATCACCAATGATACGATTCATATAATTTTTCTTTTTTCCAGATGTCTGTAGATATTTCCCTTTATTTTTAATAAATTCAGAGATGTATTGAAAGGCATGTGGCGTATGTAAATAGTCATCTTCACACATATATATCCATTCATTATTTGGAACTTTTAGCGCTAAATCAATTTGCTTTTGTAAGGATTTACTGGCACTACCTAGGCTTTCGTTGTTAACAACAATATCTTTGAAATTATTAAAAAAATCCAGCAATTCTTTAGACAAGTCATCACCAATAATTACAATCTGATATTTTTCCCCTTGTATGGCTTGATATAAACTATAAAAAGATACTTTAATAGTTTGAGTTTTATTCAAGCCAAATGGACGTCTGTTTTTATGAACTGATTCAACTTTATCGCAAGCCCTAAATAAAACTTTATACTCAATACTCATTACTTACAAAAAAAGTGGTAGAAAACCATATAATACAATCTAACAAGCTTAACTAATGAATAAATTATGAGAAAACTCGAAAAGTTATTAAAATACTTACTGATAGAATATCCTGGAACCAAAGTCAAAAAATTCTTAACAAGAATGACTTCAATCGATCGAGTAAGTTCTCTATTAAAAAAACTCTACCCTATTAGTTGTGATAAAAACCTTATTAGGTTTGGACCTAAAGGCGATGGCGGGTATTTAACACCTGATGACTTTGAAGGAATTGAAGCTTGCTTTTCCCCTGGAGTTTCCTCTGCATCAGGCTTTGAAAAAGAATGCGCCAATCGAGGAATAAAAGTTTTTCTAGCTGATAAATCAGTCAGTAAACCAGCTGAAGAAGACAAGTTGTTCCATTTTAGTAATAAATTTATTGGGTCTTTTTCTAATGAAGATTTTATGACAATTGATAGTTGGGTCGATCAATCATTGCCGAACAATAAAGGTGATCTAATATTACAAATGGATATAGAAAAATTTGAATACGAAGTATTTTTATCAATGTCTGAAAAATTAATCAGTAGATTTAGAATTATGGTTATTGAGTTTCATGATTTGGATCAATTATGGAATCAATCATTTTTCAATATTGCTGAACGTACTTTTGAAAAGATCTTGCATACTCATAGCTGTATGCATATTCATCCGAACAATATAGCTAATACTCAAAAACTGAATGGCATCGAAACTACACAAGCAATGGAGTTCACCTTTTTACGGAAAGATCGTATTAACAATGCCCAACTACAAACAATATTTCCTCACCCTCTAGATTGTGATAATGATCCAAATGAACCTTCCACAATCCTACCATCAAGTTGGCATAGTCACTAAAAATATTCCATTAAAGCACTTCAATACCAAAAGTTAGAGTGCTTGCTCGAAAAATAAAACAGTATTTTTCCTCATATTTTCTTGGGTTTATCTTGAAAATTAATCTAGCAATTAGGCCTAATATACCGCCGCCAAATGACAATTTTCTATTTTTAACTTTAACGCCTTTGCCTACATAATGCGACACACTGTCTAGTTCAAAATGATCAAATGAAAAATACGACAAATGATGGACGTGTGTAGGGTCCATCCATGAGTCTAATGAACTAAAATGTGGTGTAATAATTTTAATAACTGCTCCTTTACTAGAGACACGAACTAGTTCGTTAATAACTGTTGGAATGTCTTGGAAATGCTCGATGACATTATCTAAGATAATATCTTCTACAGTATTGTCTTCAAATGGCAACTTTTCATTTTCAATATCACAAATATATTCAGCAGCCTCACATTGAAATTTATCCACGCCAATGTAGCCATCAACTACTTTATTTCCACATCCAATATTTAACTTCATACTATAACCTCCAACAATATGCCTTTCAAATTACTTATTTTTAAAAATTTTATTCACCGTATCTAGGACTACTTTAACTGAAATATCGCCCATAGAGCTATTTTCACTACACCTCTCATCATCGAGATGATCAATTGGAAAATAATGAGGATGCCCTAAAGCTCCATATATACTGTCTTTCAATAAACAATGATTTAAAACAATCATAGGTATATCAAAAGTACTCATAATGTGAGTAGGTCCAGTATTTACACCTATGTACAAATTCGTCCTTGACATAACGGCTGCCGTTTCTCTTAATGGCATACCAATAAGTGAAGTAGCATGGCCCATTAAGCTGTCAAACAACCAATCAATTTTCTTCTTTTCTTTTTCATCACATCCACCATAAATCAAGAAATGTATATTTAAGTTTTTATCGATCATCTTTGTGCATAATTCTGAAAAATATTCAATAGGCCAATCACGGTATGACTTTGTTGGGAACCCAACAGCTTGTATACCTACTAATATCTTATTATTTAAATTATTCTTAATAAGAATATTTTCTGCAAATAACCCGTCTTCTTCAGTAAGTGATAACGACAAACGCTTGGTAGTGGCAGATATATTCATGGCTTTTGGTAAAGACATGAATATATCAACAAAGTGCATGCTTTTAGATGTGGGAAATTCTACAGATTTGTATAACCTGTTGTCAATTTTATTATTGTCTTGTTTAAAAGCAATAGTCTTTTTAGATGCTCTTAATGCATATAAAACTAGGCTCTCGTCATAACCATACACAAAAGCTAAATCATACATCTTTCCAATCCTACCCTTCCAAATAGCACTATTTTTTGAAATAGAAGCTGTGTGATGGATAAACGGCAAATGTTGCAATACTTTGTACCTTTTCGGGTGCCCTAGTACTGTTATTTCAGCGCCATCATAATGGTTCGCTATAGACTTAATTGCAGGAGTAGTTAATAAAGTATCTCCAATTCTAGAAACAATGATAATTAATATCTTCTTATATGAATTCAATTTCATAGTGCAATTAATTCACCTCATATCTTTTTATGTCCTCTGTAACCATCATATGGCACAGTTCTTCTAATGTTGTTTTAGACTCCCATCCCAGCTCAACCTTTGACTTTGTTGGGTCTCCAATGAGGATCTCAACCTCTGTTGGGCGATAGAACTTAGGATTTACTTTTACAACTAGATTTCCATATTTATCATACCCTTTTTCATTTTTTCCATTTCCTTTCCATTTGATATCTACATCTATCACCTTAAAGGCCATTTCAACAAAATACCTTACTGTATATGTATTTCCAGTTGCTAAAATGTAGTCATCTGGCTTTTCTTGTTGGAGCATTAAATACATTCCTTCCACATACTCTTTGGCGTACCCCCAGTCTCTTTTTGCATCCAAATTTCCAAGCTCCAAATATTCTTTCAAACCAAATTTTATTTGAGCTACAGCATCAGTAATTTTTCTTGTAACAAATTCTTTCCCTCTTAGTGGGCTTTCATGATTAAACAAAATTCCAGAACAGGCAAAAATATCATAAGACTCTCTGTAATTAATGGTAGACCAATGTGCAAACAGCTTAGCCGAAGCATAGGGACTTCTTGGGTAAAACGGAGTTTTTTCACTTTGTGGCACTTCCTGGACCTTGCCAAACAATTCACTTGTTGATGCCTGATAGAATTTTACATCTGGTTTAATAGTTCTAATAGCCTCAAGTAAGTTTAATGGGCCTATGCCCGTAATTTGAGCTGTTGTTATTGGCTGCTCAAAGGATACAGCAACAAAACTTTGTGCGGCTAAATTATAAACCTCATCCGGTTCAATATTCTTAATCATCCGTATAGATGTGCCCTCATCAGTCAAATCGTATTCTATCAAGTGAAGATTCTTATTGTCTCTAGCATTTAGTTCATCTAATCTCCAAAAATTAACAGAGCTATTCCTTCTATACGTACCAAAAACCTCATAACCTTTCTTTAAAAGAAATTCTACTAAATAAGCCCCATCTTGGCCAGTAACTCCCGTAACTATTGCTCTTTTCAAAACAACCCCCCTTCAAGTCTATTAAAAAAATTATATTACACTAATTCTTTAATAAAAAAATTAAAAAATCTACATCACTGACGCTTGTAGTCATCCTCTAATCGAACAATGTCACCTTCATAAAGGTGCTTTCCAGTTTGAATCTCTATAACTTCTAAAGGCACATCTCCAGTATTTTCTAATCGATGCACTACACCTAAAGGAATATAAGTAGATTGATTCTCTTCTAATTTAAAGATTTTATCGCCACAAGTTACTTTAGCGTGACCTTTCACAACTACCCAGTGTTCGGCACGATATTGATGTTTTTGTAATGATAATTTAGATCTAGGTTTGACCAGTATGCGCTTCACTAAGAAATCGTCTTCAACATCAATAGAATCATAATGCCCCCACGGTCTAAATACTTTCCTATGGTGATCGCACTCTGAGCGCTTGCTATCTTGTAAATTCTGTACAATATTTTTAACAAGTTGATCTTGGCTTTTATCAGCCACTAAAATTGCATCTTGTGTGTCCACTATTACCAAATTAGAAACACCTATTACAGAGACAAGGCGATTAGATGCGCTACGAATGTATGAATTATTAACCTTATCCAAAATCACATCCCCAAAAACAAAATTATTATTATTATCTTTAGTTTGAGAGTCCCATAATGCCGACCACGAGCCCACGTCGCTCCAAGACGCATCTAGTTCAACCATTACTGATTTTTTTGTTTTTTCCATAACAGCATAATCTATCGATTGACTTGGACAACGTAAAAATTCATCCTTATTTAATCTTATAAAGTCCAAATCGTGAAATTCAGTTTGGCATGATTTCTTACATGCATTAAGAATCTCTGGTTCATATTTATCTAATTCATCTAAATACACTGAGGCTTTAAACATAAACATACCGCTATTCCAAAAATATTCACCTGAGTCAATATACTTTTGTGCAGTTTCATAATCTGGTTTTTCTACAAATTCATCGATATTGAAATAATTTTCATCTTGACAGTCACCAGCCCTAATATACCCATATCCTGTTTCAGCCTTATTTGGTGTAATTCCAAATGCAACTAACTTATCTTGATCTGCCTGTTTTTCTGCAAATTCAACGGCTTGATGAAATTTACCCACATCTTGTATTAAATGATCTGCTGACAATACTAACAAAATAGCATTTTTATTATCTCTAATTGACTTAAGTGCGGCCAGTGCAATTGCAGGTGCAGTATTTTTACCGATTGGCTCAAGGATAATACTACTGGCTGATCGGTCAATTTCGCGAAGTTGTTCGGCAGCTAGAAATCTATGCTCCTCATTGCAAATTACTATTGGATCTTCAACAAGTTCTGGCAACCTAAGAACTGCTTCTTGAAATAATGTATTACGCCCCACTAATTCAATAAATTGCTTAGGGTGTAACTTTCTTGATAAAGGCCAAAGTCGTGTACCACTACCGCCAGATAGTATAACTGGAATAATCATATTATAAATATTAGGTCACTTTATCAGACCAGAGAGATATGGATTCATCTTTGGGTCATTGTACATTTTGAACTGACGGTATATTCGATAAAATGCTTTTCCATTCGATGCACTTTGAAACAGTTGATTAAGGCAAAATGATAAGTCATTCCTTTGGACAATAAGACGTTTTTTCTTACTTTTTGCCTCTTCTTTTTGGATTGCATCAATATCAACCCTATCGGCCTGAATGCCCATATGCAAAATCTTTAAACTTACTATTGAAAGTCTGTCAATAATAGATCCTGCAGTCTCGCTGCTAAACCAGGCACTATCTACAACCTTAACATTTACCAAAAAATCAAGAATTTTTTCATCAATACTTTCAATTGCATCGTTTCTTTTTTGATTAAATTGATCGATATTACGTTTATTTAATGCTATGTCACTATCCTCTACATCAATTCTACGAGCCATATCCTCTTCATCCCAAAGTTGGCAATTATATTGATGGTTCTTTTCAATCCAATACCACATGCCATTCTCTTCATGTGTAATTGGGCTTTTCTCTGGCCAAGAAGAACTTGCATGGCACAAATCATGATATTCGACTACTTTACTGCTAATACTGTTAAATATGCCTTTTAAATCACTCATACATTTTCCAGCCAAATTCCCAATGTTAATAAAGTATACAAATGGTTTGACATTGGATAACCATTAGAAACATTATATTCAAAGATTCCCTTTAAATAGTCCTTATTAAGAAAGTCAAGTGTTGAGCCTTCTGAAAGAAAAAAATGCTTTATTATCTCATTAGAATCCTCCATCCAACCCTTTAAAGGTGGAGTAAACCCAGCTTTTTTCCTATGAACAATATCCTTGTCCACTCCACTTTCTTGAAGAATATCTTTCAAAATTTGTTTGCTATAATTCCCATCTTTAAAAGACGCCGGCAGTTTGTTAATCCATTCAATAAACTCTACATCAATAAATGGTGCTCTCGCCTCTAAACCATTAGCCATTCCAGAGATATCGGTCTTTGTAAGAATGTATTCAGGTAGATGAGTGATTTGATCAACTGCCATTAATTGATCCACGCTTGGCAAACTAGAATGTTTTGCAAAATAATCATAAATATCTTCATTCCAAATATCTTGATTAATCTGATTTTGATCTTGAGAAAATAAATCAAATTTCTGTTTCTTAGAAAATCCAGACAACCTTAAATAATAAGTGTCTATCATGCTACCTGATAATGATTCTAAAAGTCTATTAACTTTTCCCCAGCCTGTACTTTTATCAAACGCTAAAGGGGTACGTCTAAGCAACGACCTATTAATATTTGTATATGAACTAGGTAAATAATTTAAAAAAGCACTTCTTTTTTGTATGGCGTAACGCTTATAACCTGAAAGCATCTCATCTGCTCCATCGCCCCCAAGAACAACCTTGACATGATTTGACACCTCTTTCGATAAATAGTAAGTAGGTATCATTGATGGATCGGCAAA
>Ga0209045_1003260_pt1 | contig 10550 bp, 7 predicted proteins | sample SaaInlLV_10m_DNA_4_FD_184664 | JGI IMG/M metagenome (GOLD analysis project Ga0209045, IMG submission 184664) | Marine microbial communities from expanding oxygen minimum zones in the Saanich Inlet - Saanich Inlet SI072_LV_200m_DNA (SPAdes) (version 2) | ecosystem: Environmental > Aquatic > Marine...
AGGTTGTAGGCCGTATCCATGTCCTGAATCTTGAAGGCCAGCGGTGTATCTGTTGATTGCACCCGAACTTCAAGCACAAAGGTCGCATACCCCTCTCCGGTCAGTTTTTCGCCATTGACTTCGAATCCGTTCCAGGTGGCGGGGACTTTGTACAAATCGGTCATTTGGGGCGCAGTTTGACTATCAAAGTCCTTTCCACTCAACAACTGCTTCCAGTAAATCTGCCACGATCCGGAAAGATCTATCGTTCCATCCCGGTCAAGGTCCCAGTTTCTGAGATCCAGCACGCCGTCCCTGATTTCAGGATGCTGCGATCGCTTGATGTCGGTTCCACATCCTGAAATAAAGAACATGCCTGCAATCAGGCTGATGAGTGTTATGATAAAACGCTTTTTCATTAATGGTACAGTGTGATTTTTTGGAGAAATTCGTTGAGGTAAGGGACCAGACGGGTCAGTCAAGGAAAATGGAGTCATCTCCACGGTAAAGAGCGATGGTTCCAGAGCGTGCCAGTTCTCTCACGTTCACCCTTTCACTCAGCAGACCAACGAAAGAATCTATTTTATCGGAACTGCCCACGATTTCAAGGGTCATCGTTTTTGTGGTAATATCGATTACTCGGTTTCTGAAAATATCATTCAACGACATGACTGCCTGACGGTCCTTTTCGTCCCTGATGGAGACTTTGATGAGCGCCAGTTCCCTCATTGTGGCATATTCCGCCTGTAGAATCTTGACTTTGACGACCTCAATCAACTTGTTCATCTGTTTGTAAATCTGTTCAAAGACCTGACTATCTCCCTCAGCCTTCATGATAATTCGAGAAAATCCTTTTTTTTCACTGGATGCCCCCGTGAAACTGATGAGATTGATGCCTCTGCGGGCGAACATTCCGGCAATTTTCATCGTGACGCCGGGATGATCCTCAACCAGTAGCGCAACTAAAAATTCTGGAATCTTTGGTGATTTGGCCATGATCTGCTGACTCCGTGATTAATCGATTATCAGTTCCTGAAGCGCACTTTGGTGACAAAAACAGCCCGCTTATTTTTTTTGAGAGATTTTAACAGATTTAAACTCCTGCAATTCCCTTTCGGTTCTGGGCAGGCGCCGAAAATAGTCGTAAATAGATTTATGCTCCCCCTGACGGCTGTACAGCGTATTGAGCGCTCCACCCGGAGGAAGCATTGGCAGGACATTGGATTCCCTCTCCGTGACGATTTCGATGACAAAGGTCTCCTTTGATGCTTTCGCTTCTTCCAGCGCATCTATTACCTTACGAGGATCCGAGACTCTGCGTCCTTTGAGACCGTACGCTTCTCCCAGTTTGACGAAATCCGGCCAGTACTCCTGCTTTCCGTTCCTGACAAATCCAAGTTCTGTTCCAGCGTACCGGCCCTCGTGGAAAAGCTCCTGCCATTGTCTGACCATTCCCAGATACCCATTATTCAGAATAATGATGTTGACCTTGATATCGTGCTGCTTGACAGTCGCCAGTTCATGGGAATTCATTTGGATAGAACCGTCGCCAGCGATCAGCCAGACTTCAGATCTGGGCTTGGCGATCTTGGCACCGATAGCCGCTGGAAATCCGTATCCCATTGTCCCCAACCCCCCGGAAGTGATAAAAGTCCTGGGGTTGCGGAATTTCAAGTAGTGTGCGGCATACATTTGATGCTGCCCAACTTCAGTCACAACGATATCTCTGGGACGCAGGATGCGGTCCAATTCATACATGATCTTTTCCGGATAGATACCCTTACCGGGTCCTTTTTCAATGATGTCGGGGATGCCGTCGTTCTCTTTCAGTTCCTTTATCCAGCGATACCACCAGGAATTTGTTGTCAGCTTCTTTTTTTCCGCCAACAGGACTTTCAACTGACGATTCATTTCAGAAAGCGCCAGTTTTGCATCAGCGACGATGGGTAGGTCGACAGGGACATTCTTTCCAATTTCAGCCGCGTCCACATCGATATGGATTATTTTGGCATTCGCCTGCCCAGGATACTTCTTCAAATCCCCTGTAATCCTGTCAGTGAAACGACTTCCGATTGCCAGAAGGACATCGGCTTCAGAAACTGCAAAATTGGAACGTGGCCTGCCGTGCATACCGATCGCACCCAAGGCATAGGGGTGATAATCATCAATGACGCCCTTTGCTTTAATGGTGTTAACAACCGGAATCTTCAGCATGTCAACCAGTTCTGTCAACTGCTTGTAGGCGTTTGAAATGGAAACCCCACCGCCGGCCAGAATGACAGGATAGCGGGCTTTCATGACCATTTCCAGAGCATGTTGTATCTGACGCCCGGCCGCCCGAGAGTAGAGGTTGGGATTGTAACCCACCAGGTTGATCTTTTCAGGGATAGGCTCCTGCAACGGACACTCCTCCAACTGCACATTTTTAGGCAGGTCAATAAAGACCGGTCCCGGGCGCCCAGTAGTAGCGATATGCATGGCTTCCTTGAACACCCGCCCTAAATCCCTGGTATCCTTGACCAGATAGTTGTGCTTCGTCACAGCCATCGTCGCACCGATCAGATCGGCTTCCTGAAAAGCATCGTTTCCAATTAAATGGGTAGCTACCTGCCCGGAAAAAGCCAGAACCGGAGCGCTGTCATAAAAAGCATTGGCCAGTGCCGTGATCAGATTAGTAGCACCTGGTCCGCTGGTACTTACACAAACTCCTAATTTCCCGGATGCAGCGGCATATCCCTCAGCCGCATGGCCGGCGGACTGCTCATGACGCATCAAAATCAGCTTGATCTGCTTATCTCCAAAAATTTCATCAAAAAAAGGCATAATCGCACCCCCCGGATATCCGAAAAGGGTGGTATTTTTGCTATCCTTGAGAACCTTTCTGATTATTGCTGAACCGGTTAACAGCGATTTTTTCTTTTTCTGATCTTTCATAAGTCAGCAGGCGAATCAATGTGTCATTTTGGTGTGATGAAATTAAAAGAGCATCGGCCGGCAGTAATTCTTAGCCAATTTTTTAATTCTATACCGAATGTCGGAAAACAGCAATATGGTTGCGATCGATTTCAATGGAGGAACTTTCGCCTGCGACACTCTTTTTCAATTGCCAATCCCGATGCTGTTAGCTAGGCTAGTGACAGGACAGAGTTCTTGAAGCTCTTGATGTCACTCCTTACTCAGAAACCCTTTTTTTATGTTAACACAGAAGCTTGAGCCAAAATGACTGATTATTCTAAATTTAACGCCAACTGGAACTATCCCACGACCATCCGTTTTGGTGTCGGACGCCTGAACGAGCTTGCAGACGCCTGCCAACAACTCTCAATATCAAAACCGCTGCTGGTCACCGACCCCGGAATCGCGGGATTACCCATGGTCAAGACAGCGCTGGATCAAAACAGTGCCAAGGGGCTTCCCACAGGACTTTTTTCAAACATCAAGCCCAACCCCACAGGACAGAATATCGATGACGGGTTAGCGGTCTACCGGGAGGGCGGATACGATGGCGTGATCGCTTTCGGCGGCGGCAGTGCCCTGGATGCTGCCAAGGCTATTGCCCTCATGGCAGGACAGAAACTGCCGCTCTGGACATTCGAAGACGTGGGCGATAACTGGACCAAAGTGGATCCAGAAGGTGTCGCTCCGATTGTAGCCGTACCAACCACATCCGGAACCGGATCAGAAGTGGGTCGGGCATCGGTTATCGTTCAGGAAGAGACCCATTCAAAAAAGATCATTTTTCATCCCCGGATGCTCCCTGCAATCGTCATCGCAGACCCGGAGACAACAGTCGGCTTACCCGCGGGCTTGACAGCTGCAACGGGTATGGATGCTTTGTCCCACTGTCTGGAACCCTATTCTGCGGGAGGGTTTCATCCAATGGCGGCCGGCATCGCAGTAGAAGGGATCCGCCTGATTCACCGCTGGTTGCCGATAGCCGTCAAAGATGGCACTAACCTGGATGCACGCGCCAATATGCTGGCCGCCGCCGGAATGGGGGCAACAGCATTTCAGAAAGGACTGGGCGCCATGCACTCCCTGGCACACCCCCTGGGTGCCATCTACGATGCCCATCACGGCATGCTGAATGCTGTTTTGATGCCCTATGTGCTCGAATTCAACCGACCGGTGATCGAGGAGCGCATGGCCCGCTTGGCGGCCTGGATCGGTCTGCCCAACCCGTCTTTTTCTGCAGTGATGGACTGGGTACTTGAAATTCGGGCTGAGTTCAAAATCCCGGAAACATTGGCAGGCTTAGGTGTGGATGACAGCCGGGTTGACGAAATTGCGCAGATGGCTGCCGACGATCCCTCAACTCCGACTAACGCCATTAAAGCCGGAGCCCCGGAGATGAAGGAGATTTTTCTGAAGGCCCTCAACGGCAGGTAAAATGGGGTAGAGATGATCTACGGCCTCCTCCACCTCGAATTGGTGGATGACGATGATTCTCGACGCTGAGAAGTAAAAATTAATCCCTGATCACACTCATGGTTTTCCATTTTCCTCTTAAAAACCGGACGAGGAAAACGATACTCAGCAGAACCACATAAGAGGTGGCAAACACCCAGGCCACAAAGAGGTGCTGCTCAAAAACCACGATGGCCAGGTAAGAGGGGATTACCATCACCAGCCATGAGACCAGCACAATCGCCATCATCACAAAGCGGGTGTCACCGGCGCCCTTGAGGGCGGAGGCAAAAGTGATATTCATAGTGTCGAAAAGACAGTACAGGGCAATAAAGCGTAAGAGTACTACCCCGTAGTCATATATGGGTTTAAAAGAGACCGAATCCGCCTCGTAGCCAAAGGGATTCAGGAAAATTCCGGGGAAAACCACAAATAAAGTTGCCACCACCAGCATATAAAAAAAAGAGATATGGGTTCCGGACCAGGTGCTGAATTCAGCCATCTCAGGGTCCTCATTCCCCAGATTCTGCGCCACCAACACGGAGATGGCGATACCCAGACCCGTCATGGGCATAAAAGCCAGCATGTTGATATTAAAAGCGATATTTGTTGCTGCCAGCTCTATTTTCCCAATCCTGCCCACGAGTAAAATAAACAGGGTGAAACCCAGCATATCCAAAAAGAATTGTAGTCCGGCCGGAAAGCCAAAGCTGAGCAAACGCTGAAACAATCCCCGGTTAAAAGCCCTGCCACTCCAGGTGCCATACTCTCTTCGATATCCCGGTCTCAGCATCAAAAACACGAACAGCACGGTGGAAATAAATGCTGAGATAACAGTGGCCACTGCAGCCCCGCGGATCCCCCATTCCGGAAAACCAAAATTTCCAAAGATCATGGCATAGTCCAGGATGATATTCACGCCGGTGCCGACAAAATTCACCCACATCACGGTCCATGTCCGTCCCAGACCGCTGAACAAACCAGAGATAGCTGAGGAGACGACCGGAAAAAACCCTCCCAGACAGAGGATGATGAAATAACGACTCTCAAGCTCCCTGACCTCTGGCGCGTGTCCGGCCAGTATAAAGATGCTGTCGCTTAACGGAATAAAGAGCAGTATAAAAACTGTCGCAATCAAGGAAAAATAGATCCCCTGCCAGACAATACGGCCAATATAGTCATATTGTCTGGCACCGTAGTACTGGGCCACAAAAGTGCTGACATATGATGCTGTCCCAAGAAAAAGGCTTAGGAGGGTAAAATTTAAAATGCCGGCCGGCATGGATGCAGCGATGGCTTCAGGTGAGTACCAGGCCAGGAACATGCGATCGATAAAATGCTGCACCGAATAAGCACCGGTTGCCAGAATCAGCGGTATCGCAATTTTTAAAATGGCATAATACCCGCCATCACAGGACCAACGTTGTTTCAACTTGTTCATATCTGAGGAGGGAAAAATGGGGATGATCGACTTTCAGTGTCCTTTAAAGCGTGGCTATAGATAATATGGATTCTCCCTGGCCGTGTCAAATACTAATTTTCAATTTCCTCAGATTTTCTCCAAAACATCTGGATTTAAAGTTTTCACAAGGATTTTAAGAAAAAGGTGTGATATTATTATTAAAATTATGATGAATTTGGCTCTATCGCCAAAATCACGTTTTACATAAAAAATAAGATTTGTTAGCCTCGATAAAAAATAGTAATTGTTCAGCTCCCCTCCGCCGAGGGTATATTGACACCAACTTTTAACCTGACTTGACAGAGACATTCTGGTCGCACATTCCACCTTTTTTACAACAAAACCGGTTTCAGTAATTGAAAAGTGATGGAAGAAATCGAAATGAGAATCCAACGAAAAATTTTCTAGGGAAACAGAAATGATTATATTTTCTCATGTCTTCGAGGTTTTGGGTGGTTTGGGGATCTTCTTTTATGGCATGAAACTCCTGAGTGAAGCTATCCAGCGACTGGCCGGCAGCAAACTACGCAAGTCATTGAATATGATGACTAAAAATCGCTTTATCGGTATCCTGACCGGCTTTACTGTGACCGGGATTGTACAGTCCTCTTCAGCCACTACGGTAATGGTAATCAGTTTTGTTCATGCCGGGCTTGTGTCAGTCACCGAATCAATCGGCGTCATCATGGGAGCCAACCTTGGAACAACTGTAACCATCTGGATTGTTTCCCTGCTTGGCTTCAAATTCAGCATTACCTCACTCTCGTTACCCATCATCGCCATCGGAATTCCGTTTGTTTTTTCGAAAAAGAGCCGCTGGAACAGCACAGGAGAGATGCTGGTTGGATTTGGGTTGCTGTTTCTGGGCTTAAGCTTTATGAAAGATGGGGTTCCGGATATTAAAAACAATCCCGAAATGTTACAGTTTTTTTCACAATACTCCGGGATGGGATTTTCCTCTTTCCTTATTTTTATTGCTCTGGGAGCTGTGATAGCAACCATTATTCAATCATCCAGTGCGGTGGGCGCAATTACTGTCACTATGGCTTTTCAGGGGTGGATCGATTTCCCCAGTGCCGCAGCTGTCATGCTGGGAGGTAATATTGGGACAACAGTCACGGCTTACCTGGCATCTATGGGAACGAACATTCATGGACGGCGAGCAGCCAGAGCTCATTTCCTGTTTAATGTCATCGGCGTCGGATGGGTGCTGGTTTTCTATCTGCCCATCATGAGACTCCTGCATTTGGTAACTGCCGGGAAAGATATGACAGGTACGGACCTGACGATTTACATCTCCGTTTTTCACACCCTCTTCAATTTAGCCAACATTCTTTTACTGGTTGCTTTTGTTCCTCAACTATCAAATCTGACCAAAAAGCTGGTCCAGATAAAACCGGGGGAGAGAGAAAAAGACGAATACAAGTTGGATTATATCAGTACCGGAATATTGAAGACCCCTGAGATGTTCATCCTGGAGGCCCGGAAAGAGATCGTTAAAATGGCCATTTTATCGTTTAACATGTATCAAATGTTTCTGGATGTATTTTTTCATCCAGATAAAAAAATGGGCGACGCGGTTGTCAAGGTTAAAGAGAAAGAAAATCTGGCGGACAGAATGAAGGAAGAGCTGACACGCTATCTGGGCAACGTCTCCCAGGAGACTCTGGATGAACGAAGTGCCCTGAAGGTCATGGCCATGATGCGTATTGTCAACGAAATCGAAAGCATCGCCGACTGCTGCTTTTATCTTGTTAACGCCGCCCAAAGAAGATACGATGAAAAAATGGAACTCCATCCCCATGCCGATCAGGAAATCAAGCAATTTTCTGACGACGTCCTGGCATTTATGGAGTTCAATATCGAAAACCTGGCGGATTCCAGGCTTTCTGATAATGATCTTAAGAGAGCGCTTGAATTCGAATCTGAAAACGACAAGACAAGAAATGCGTTGAGAGAAACCTCTGTTCAAAGGATCAGTCAGACGGGTCAGGTAGAACCTGAAATTCTGTTTATGGATATTATCAAGTATTTTGAAAGAATTGGAGACTACTCACTGAATATTTCAGAAGCTCTGGCCAGGGTTGTGGTTCCTTAATATCACGTATGGTCCAGGGATGGACTTTTTCAGTTTAAATCTTTTTTAACAAAGTTGCACAGAAATTCTCATTAGACGAAAACCGTTTCTGGCCAACTCAAGGTTTCCAGTTCAATTCGGATAAGGGATCGTACAAAAATAACTTGGCATAATCTGTCCGCAAAAGTCCCATAAAGGCTAGACATTTTGCAGACAAAATGCCCAGTAATTTTTGAGCCAACCCTAAATCAGACAGGTAGCAGATGAGTCATTTTCTCCAGGTACTACAAATTTTAGGAAGCTTAGGCGTTTTTTTCTATGGCATGAAGCGCATGGGGGAAGCCATTCAGCGCTTGGCCGGTGACAGACTTCGCGCCTCACTGAGTTTTGTGACCAGAAATCGATTTAAGGGGGTTTTCACCGGCTTCTTTATTACCACAGTCATTCAATCCTCTTCGGCCACAACGGTAATGGTTGTTAGCTTTGTCAACGCCGGGTTGTTGACATTGACAGAATCAATCGGCGTGATCATGGGGGCAAACCTCGGAACGACGGTCACCATCTGGATTATTTCCATCTTCGGGTTCAAGGTCAGCCTCTCCGCAATGGCCATTCCCGTGATTGGTATTGGGATTCCGTTCATTTTTTCGAAAGAAAGCAAATGGCAAAATATCGGTGAGGTTCTGGTAGGTTTTGGTTTGCTGTTCATGGGTCTGGGTCTGCTCAAAAAAGCGGTTCCCGACATTAAAAACAACCCCGAGGTCCTTCAGTTTCTGGCGGACTACACCAATATGGGGTATGCCTCTATCTTACTTTTTATTATCGTTGGAATTTTCCTGACGATTGTTGTTCAATCATCCAGTGCGGCAGGCGCGGTCACCGTGGCCATGGCCTATCAAGGCTGGATAGATTTTCCAATTGCAGCCGCCATCATCCTGGGAGAGAACATCGGAACGACCGTCACCGCCTACATGGCTTCAATGGGGGGCAACACACAGGCAAAACGCGCTGCACGAGCCCACCTGGTCTTTAATCTGATCGGGGTCTGCTGGATGTTGGTCGTCTATTTTGGATTTATCAAACTGGTTGACTCTATCGTCCCGGGAGACTCTGCGATCGCAGAAAACATTCCCATCCATCTTTCGGCATTTCATACATTCTTTAATCTGGCAAATATCATTATGCTGATTGCGTTTGTGCCACAAATTGCAAAGCTGGTGGAAAAACTGGTCAAAGAGGACAAGAAAGAGGACGAGGAAGCGGTTGAGTACCATCTGCCCTATATTGCCACAGCGATTCTAAAAACGCCTGAAATGTACATTTTTGAAGCTAGAAAAGAGATTATAAAAATGGCAACCCTGGCGCATAATATGTTTCAAAATTTTCTTGATGTATTTTTCAACCCCGAAAGTGATATGGGAGCGTCAGTTAAAAAGTTGAAAAAGCAGGAGGACCTCGTAGATCTGATGAAAAGCGAGCTAACACGGTTTCTGGGCAGAATATCACGGGAGAAACTGGCCGGAAAAAGCGCTGTTATGGTGACTTCCCTGATGAGGATTGTGAACGAAATAGAGAGTATTGCGGATTGCTGCTACGATCTAATATTGGCTACCGAGAAACGTTATGATGAAAAAATCGAACTCCACCCCACTGCCAATCAGGAGATCAGGAGTTTTGCCGATGAGGTGATTGAATTTATTCTATTCAATCTTGGGAACCTTCAGGTCGCAAATCTTCGTGATTCCGACATCAGAATCGCCATCGAACATGAGATCAAGATAGACGATTTAAGGGACATGCTCAGAGAAAGCTCTGTCAACAGGATCAGTGACAGCGGTATGGTAAAGCGGGAAATGCTGTTTATGGAGATTATCAAAAACTTTGAAAGAATCGGAGATTATTCCCTCAATATTTCAGAAGCTGTCAAAAAGACCTTTCTGTAAGCCCAGCATCGTGTTTTATGATACACCAACGTTCTCCCGTATGGTTTACCGGAGTGCCGGACGAATAGACCAGAATCCGGCAATGGTCACTTTTGTTTCGTCACCCGATCATTGCCCTCCCTGGACCATTCGTGACAGAGGTCAGCCATATACCCCGACAATTCATTCTCTCCGATGTGTGACGGAATAGTAATATCATCCGCAATCCGTTTTTTCCCCTCGCCCCCCAGATAGAACACTCGCCATTGATCATTATGCTTCACGATTTCAATCTGCCTGCCGTACACATCAAGTTTCATATTACCTCAGCAATGTCCGATTAGGTTTCATCATATTCTCCCCCTGCTTGTTTTTTTGTTTATCAGATGTTTCACTTCCTCTCGGTTTTTACTTCCCCCCATCATCACAAACGGGACTCAACCGCCCCCTGTTACACAGGTGGAGATGACCACCAGCCGCACTCAGGCCAGATCGAGTCTGAGTGTTTCCACTGTGATACTGATACCGTCAATTTCATTGTCTTTCTTTTTGCCAGCAATCCCTTTTGTTGGCACCTGACTAAGCCAGACCACTTCCTGGCAAGGGGTTATTCTTTTTTGGTTTCCATTGCTTGCTATTCATTAATTGGATGCTGCCGGTGTTCAATTGTCAACACTTTTTCTCTTTGCATCATGAGAGATTC
>Ga0209045_1003268_pt1 | contig 10536 bp, 9 predicted proteins | sample SaaInlLV_10m_DNA_4_FD_184664 | JGI IMG/M metagenome (GOLD analysis project Ga0209045, IMG submission 184664) | Marine microbial communities from expanding oxygen minimum zones in the Saanich Inlet - Saanich Inlet SI072_LV_200m_DNA (SPAdes) (version 2) | ecosystem: Environmental > Aquatic > Marine...
TTACATATAGTTACTGCCTGATCGAAAACCCCGTGTTTGGGCAAAAAGTTGCCCATATACAAGGCGCAAAAAATCTTGAACCCGGAGTGTACTATAGTACATGAGGCCCACTCTTAAAGTTTGGCAGGGTTTTGCAGCAACGCAGTAGATGGGTGAGTTTTCGTTCAAACACTAACTAAATAAGATTGCAATAAAAATAACCTACAAAATAAGTAACAGCATACATGATGTCTAAATATCTAAATTTTTTTCACTATAAATACATAATGGTTTTATTTGTAATCTTTTCTTTGTCCGCCTGTACAATGCTGCCTGCAAAAAAGCCAATTGAAAAGGACAAGGAGATAAAAGAGGCACCTGAATCTGGAAAAGAAAAAATTGAAACAGACAGTCCAAAGATTTCCATTTCAGAAAGTTTATCTATTCAAGCCAAAAAATTTTCTTCACAGGGAAATTTTCAGGATGCCTTATTAATATATAATCAGGCTCTTTCTAAAGCCAGTGAGGTAGAAAAACTCAAGCTCATTTCAGCTATTGAACGGGTACTTGCAAAAACACCTGTAAAAATCATACAGGAATTTATTGTTATAAAAAATATTCATATTCCAAGATCATTATTACTATATTGGCTTGGTTTGAATTATGCCACAGAAAACAACAACCTTAAATCCAGAGAAATACTTGAATCATTTTTAGTCCAATATCCTGACCACCCCTATTATTCAGATGCTGCCGATCTTCTCAATGACCTCAAAAAATCAGTTTTTAATCGCTATACAATTGGGTGCCTCTTGCCTTTAACAGGCAAATACGCAATTTTTGGACAAAGGGCCTTAACTGGGATTCAGCTGGCCATACAGGAATTATCAAAAAAATATGATAAGCAATTCCAGCTTATCATAAAAGATACCCAGGCAAACCCGGATATAACCATTGACGCTATCCAACAATTATATCACCAAAATGTTGCGGCAATAATTGGGCCGCTTTTGATGGTCAATCAAGCTGCTCAGGAAGCAGAAAAATTTCAAATCCCAATAATTGCTTTGACTCAAAAAAGTGATTTTCCTTTAAAGGGAGATTATTTATTTTCAAATTTTATTACACCTGAAATGCAGGTTAAAGCACTGGGTGACTATTTATTTTTAAATCTGGGGATAAAAAAGGTAGCCATTCTTTATCCTAATGAAAAATATGGTAAAAAATATATGGAACTTTTCTGGGACGTCGTGGATGAACATGGAGGAGAAATTGTCGGCGTTGAACCCTATGACGGCAAGAAAACAGATTTTGCAGACCCGATTCAAAAACTTACCGGACAATTTTTCCCGATTCCTGATTTTTTAAAACCAAAGAGTGTTGAACCTGAAACCGAATTGGACAAAGATCAGACCGATATTGATTTAACACACACAGATGCCCGGGCAGATACCCGGGATAAAGAAGAGCAAGAAAAAATTGAAATTGATTTTGAAGCTTTGTTTATTCCCGATTCTCCTTCAAATTTGGACATGATTCTACCACAGCTTGCCTATTATGATGCCAGGGGCATGTATCTTGTCGGAACAAATTTGTGGCATAATAAAAAGCTTTTAAAAGATGTAAAAGGATATAATAAACGGGCAGTCATTGCTGATGGATTTTTTGACGATAGTCAAAATTTGGCTACCTTAGAATTCACAAAAAAATTTCAGGTTGTGTTTAATAAAAAACCTAAATTTTTAGAAGCCATATCCTTTGATACCAGTTCCATTCTTTTTTTAACTGCCATGGATGAAACTATTGATTCCAGACAAAGCTTAAAGGATGCCCTTAAGGCTTCGCGCATTTTCAAAGGCGCCACCGGCGACACCTTTTTTGATAAGGATGGTACTGCTCACAGAAATCTTTTCCTTATAACAATTAAAAAAGGAAAATTTGTTGAAATCAATCGGTGAAAAATGCATCCTGACCTGTTGCCTCCAGTACAGACTGCCAAAGCCTTCCCTGGGGATCCATATTTTTCCTCTTTCCTGCCGAAGCATCCATGGGAATATGGACGTACTGATTGTTCCAGAAACTGACCAATAATTTCGTTTTTCCTGCCATTCCTGCGTGGACGGCATCTCGACCGAAAAAACCGCAAAAGACGCTATCATTGGCATTGGCAGGAAGACTTCTGATAATATAGCTTGGATCAATATACTTCAATGAAATTGGAATATTTTTTGCACTAAACCAGTTTAAAATTTTATCTTTAAGAAAAAGACCAACATCCTGGAGAACAATATTTCTTGACGGGTCAAATTCTTTTTGTTGATCACCAAACAAATCTTGACCAGCGCCCTCGGCCACAATAATAACAGCATGTTTTCTATGGATAATTCTATTTTCAAGGGCCTGTAAAAATCCAGTCTTTCCATAGAGGGAAAAATTAACCTCAGGAACAAGAACAAAATTGGCATCCTGTTGAGCCAGAGCGGCAGTAGAGGCCAGGAATCCGGAATGTCTGCCCATAAGCTTTATCAATCCTATTCCATTAGGATATGCAACTGCTTCATTATGAGCCCCTTTGATGGCAAGTGTTGCAACATCAACCGCAGTATCAAAACCAAATGAACGGGATACTAGATAAATATCATTATCAATGGTTTTTGGAATGGCGATAATCGATATCTTTAAATTTCTATGTTCAATTTCTTCAGCTATTTTTTTTGATGCCTTTAACGTTCCGTCCCCACCTACCAGAAACAGAATGCCGGTGCTCATCCTTTCTAAACAATCAACGATCATACCGATATCCTGGGTTCCCCTTGAAGAACCTAAGATGGACCCGCCCGTATTTTGAATTCCATAAACAGAATCAGGATTTAAATTCATTACTTCATGTTCAAAATCAGGTATAAATCCTTGAAGCCCGTGTCTGATGCCATAAATTGCTTTAACATTATAAATGTGATGGAGTTCCAATACAATGGACCGGATAACATCATTTAATCCCGGGCACAATCCGCCACAGGTTGCAATAACACATTTCAGTTTGCTTGGATCAAAGTATATTTTTTCCCTGGGACCTGCCTTTTCAAAACTGATAACTTTATTCTGAGTTGTTCCTAAATGATCTGTTTGAACATCAACAATTATTTTTGTCTCATCTGAAACAAACCTTTTGACTGATTTTCCTGATTTTGTGTAACGATTAAGCGGAGAGGTAATCTTTGCCTTACCAAGGGTGGGGATATCTGTGCTGAAAGCAAAATTATTCATTGGCTTCACCATTAAATTGAAAAGATCCTTTTCCAAGAATATCATGTAAATGTAAAACTCCGTCAAGGAGATTATCTTTATTAATAATGGGAAGCACTGTAATCTGATATTTCTCCATTAGATTTAAGGCTTCATACAAAAAAGACCCGGCACTTAATGCATGGGGATTTGAACTCATTACTCTGTCTACAGTTTGCGTTTTTAAATCTATACAATTACCGGCCATACAATGTCTTATATCCCCATCCGTGATAATCCCTTTTAGTTTTTTTTCTTTATCCAGGACAAAGACTGCACCTATTTTAAAACTATCCATTTGTTCAATGGCAAGACCCATTAAAGATCCTGTCAAAACCCATGGTGCAGTGGACGCTTCAAACATGATTTCACCAACCCTGGATGAAAGGCGTTGTCCTAACATTCCTCCTGGATGGGATTTCATGAAATCGCTCTTTCCAAATTTCTTTTTGGTAATCAAAACAACGGCCAAGGCATCCCCCATGGCAAGCTGGGCAGTTGTACTGGAAGTCGGAGCCATATTAAATGGACAGGCTTCTTTTTCAACACCTGTATCAATCACCATATCGCATGATTTAGCCATGGTGGAGTCAAGATTCCCTGTAAATCCTGCAACCCGGCATCCGATATTTTTGATCACTGGGAGCAATTGGTTAAGCTCATTGGTCTCACCACTGTTGGAAATAGCAATAAAAACATCCTCTTTGCTTACCATTCCCAGATCCCCATGAAGTGCTTCAACCGGATGTAAAAACATTGAATTCGTTCCAGTGCTGACCAGAGTTGCAACTATTTTTTTACCAATCAGACCTGATTTTCCTATACCGGAAATAATAACACGCCCCCTGGAACTGCATATTGCATTAACAAGCATTTCAAAAGACACACCGACTTTATCGGTTAATTGCAAAATACTGTCGGCTTCTATTTTTAATGCTTCTTTTGCTTTTTCAATTATCATGATGAAATATTATCTCATTTTTATAGGTTGTAAAATTTGCATAATTGCTTTTATATACAATACTCAAGCTATTTTTTATATAAAAAAATTATGGTTTGTAAAAAACTCAAATCTTGACACTTTTTAAAAATTGTGATATTTAAAAGCGTTTATAGCAAAATAATAAAAAATAAGATGATAAAGAAAACAATGTGTTTCTTTTTTTCTATAACTTTAAACAACAGGATTAATTTACAGGATTATTATTATGATTTGTACAACTATTAGGGAAGGTGATGACTGCGTATTCATGACAAAAAAAGGCTGCAGCTACAATGAAGGAGCATGTCTTACCATAATTGATGAATGCAAGGGATGTTCACGAGCTTCAGACTTTGAAACAGGTAGTTATTGCACTGCTGCACCTGATCCTTCATTAAAATGGAAAAATGGAATCTGTAATTTCGCAACCCATGTCAAAACCGTTGACACTTCAAAAAAACAAAAGGTCAATCCAATTAAGGCATCCAAGAGAAGATAACCTTTATACTTTAAGTTTTTTTTAAACTCTGTGGTTTCTATCTTAATAAAGCCACAGAGTTTTTTTAGGTTTAAATTTTGTCTAGTATCAATTTTAAAAGAGTGATTTATGAATCCAATTGCACAAGAATTAAACAATATTATTAATGGATCCAACCCCCACATTTTTGAAATGCTTTCAAATATGGGAAAAGCACTTTTTTTCCCCAAAGGCATCCTTAGCCAGAGTGCTGAAGCCAAACAAAAAGCAGATAAAATTAATGCAACCATAGGTATTGCCAAAGAAGGGAACAAAGTATTGAGCCTTTCTTCTGTTACAAAGTATATTAAAGATATTGCACCTGATGATTATTTGACCTATGCCCCTTCTTTTGGCATTCCGGCCTTGCGCAACAAATGGAAAGCTGAAATTTATAAAAAAAATCCATCTTTGAAAAATAAAAAAATCAGCCTTCCTATTGTGACATCTGGTATCACCCATGGGGTCAGCATATTTTCCGATATGTGGGTTGATCCTGATGATGTGATTGTTCTGCCTGATATGATGTGGGGAAATTATAATATGACTTTTTGTGTCAGAAATAATGCCCGCATCGTACATTTTAAGACCTATGATGATAAGTTGACTCAGTTTAATATTGATTCTTTTGAACAGACGGTTCGGGGTCTGGCAAAAAAAAATGATAAAATTATTAGTATTTTAAATTTCCCCCATAATCCTAGCGGTTATTCTTTGAGTGTAGCCGAAGCACAAAGGGTTGCAAAAATTCTCATTGATATTGCCCAGCAGGGAACCAATGTGGTTGCAGCCTGTGACGACGCTTATTTTGGATTGTGCTTTGAGGCGGGAACCCACAAAGAATCCATATTCTCCCTATTGGCCGGAGTACATAAACGTCTTGTGGCTGTAAAACTGGATGGTGCGACAAAAGAAGACTATGCATGGGGTCTGAGAACCGGTTTTCTTACATATGGTGTTTGGACCGATAACAACACTGTTCTTGAAGCTTTGGAAAAGAAAACCGCTGGATGTATCAGAGGAAATATTTCCAATGCATCCCATTTAAGCCAGACCATTATTTTAAAATCCATGGAAGATAAGAATTATGAGCTGTATAAACTAGAAAAATTTAAACTTCTGAAAAAACGGGCTTTAAAAATAAAAACAGTCTTAAAAAATCCGAAATTCAAGAATGCCTTTGATATTTATCCATTTAACTCAGGCTATTTCATGTGTATCCGGCTTAAGGATGTAGATGCAGAACAATTAAGGGTTCACCTCCTGGATAATTATGGAACCGGGTTGATTTCCATCGGGTCAAAAAATATCCGGGTTGCCTTTTCCTGTCTTGAAGAAAATGATGTTGAAACATTATTTGATATTATATTAAGCGGAATTGCTGACCTAAAAAAAGGTTGATTTTCATGGGTTTCAGAGAAAATGTTGGTTCGCGGGATATTGCAATAGCTGGGAGATGGCTTTTTTATTTTGTTTTAATCGGACTTATTGCCGGTTGCGGCGCCATTGTTTTCCATTATTTATGCGGGCTGGGCATGCATTATTTCCTGGATCTCATGGCAGGATACAGACCTGCATCCCCGGCAGGAGAACATCTTCTTTTACCACACTCCCAGACACCTTTTAACAAATGGATGCTTTTAATCCTTCCTGCTTTGGGTGGTCTTGTAAGCGGGTGGATCGTTTATACATTTGCCCCTGAAGCTGAAGGTCATGGAACAGACGCTGCTATTGATGCTTACCACCATAAAGGAGGGTTGATAAGGGGCAGAATACCTTTCATCAAAACAATTGCCTCTGCTATTACGCTCACAACTGGAGGATCAGGGGGCAGGGAAGGGCCCATTGCACAAATCGGCGCCGGCTTTGGATCTTTTCTGGCAAGCAAATTCAATCTTTCAGAAAGAGAAAGAAGAATTATGATGGCAGCGGGTATTGGTGCCGGGGTCGGGTCAATATTTCGGGCTCCTCTGGCCGGAGCACTTTTTGCCGCCGAAGTTCTATATCGCGACCCTGACTTTGAATCAGAAGTCATTATTCCGGCTGGTATTTCCTCTGTTGTAGCTTATTGTACTTTTTGCCTTGTTTTTGGATGGGGCTCTTTATTTGATTCTCCAAATTTTAAATTTCAAAATCCATTGGAACTTGGACCATACCTGGTCCTTGCCGGTGTGCTTGTGCTCACCGCTATTCTTTACATTAAAGTATTTTATGGGGTTATTGATCTTTTTAAAAAATTATCAATCCCCAACCATTTTAAACCGGCTATAGGGGGTTTGATTACCGGTATTATTGGTTTTTTCCTTCCATATACCCTTGCATTTGGTTATGGAATTGCTCAGCAGGCAATCTTCAACCAGGTGGCCATTCCAACTTTGATCGCATTGGCCCTGGGAAAAATATTCACCACATCGTTTTCCATTGGGTCTGGTGGTAGCGGGGGAGTATTCGGTCCATCCATTGTCATAGGAGGAGCCATGGGGGGAGCAGTTGGAAAAATTTTTTACATGCTCATCCCTTCTGTTGTTACCAGCCCGGGATCATTTGTTATAGTGGGTATGGCAGGTTTTTTTGCCGCTGCATCCAACACACCCATCTCAACGATTATTTTTATCAGTGAGATGACCAATTCTTATCACTTATTGTTACCCAGCCTTATGGTATGCTCCATCTGTTATTTATTGTGCCAGCGATGGACGATTTTTGAAAATCAGGTCAAATCAAGGATTGATTCTCCAGCCCATGCCGGTGAATTTATGATGGATATTCTTCAAACGATAAAAGTCGAAAATTTAAAGCAATTGATCAAAGAGGTCAGATGTGTGAATGAAGACATGCCTTTCAATGAATTTAAAAAAATATTTTCAAGCACAAAACAACATTATTTTCCTGTTCTTAGCAGAAAAGGTGAGTTTTCAGGCATTTTTTCCTCCAACGATATTAGAGAAGTTATTTTTACCGCCCATATAGAACAATTGGTTGTTATGAAAGATATCATGGTGTCTGATTTGATATACACAACACCTTCTGAGGATTTGAACACAGTCCTTTTAAAATTAACGCAAAAAAATATTGATGCATTACCGGTTATGGATGAAGAGGGTACTGGCAAGCTTTTGGGTTTGATTTACAGACGGGATATAATCTCACATTACAATGAGTATATCAAAAAAATAAAAGATCACGAATAATTAACTTTTTTTAAAACCAAACCCTGGGGCGGGGCTGTCTGACCGGCCATAGTCCTATCTTTTGCATCTCGTATTTTTATAAACTCAACTAAAGAGATTTTATGCAACCCTGCAAGGACAATGGTTCCAATAAGATTTCGTACCATATATCTTAAAAATCCTTTGGCACAAATTTTAAATACAATCTGTTGATTATCCAATTGATTAATATTGGCAAAAAAAACTTCTCGAATTGTTGAAGAACGTGGACTTCCTGTATTTTCAAAAGACTTAAAATCAAAAACTCCTGTAATGGCATGGCAGCATTGTGTCATTGATGAAATATCCAATGGAGATCGGATATGCCATTGATACAATCTTTGTATGGCACAAGGGTCTTTCCTGTTTAAAATAAAATAGTTGTACTCTTTGGAAACAGCATTATAACGAGCATGAAAGCTATCTTCTACAAGATGGCAATCCCTTATCACTATAGGGACTTTTATCAGGCTGTTCAGAGCCGCTTTAAGTTTTTTTGGCAGAATATCTGTATCCGCATGGAAATTTGCCGCCTGGCCCACGGCATGAACACCGGAATCGGTTCGCCCGGATCCATTAATCTTGATCTCCTGGTTCAGAATCAGACTTAAAGTTTTTTCGATTTCACCTTGAACTGTTTTTGTATCTGGTTGTTTTTGCCACCCAAAAAAGTTCGTACCATCATATTCAATAATAATTTTAAAATTTTTTTTCATCATCAACGATAAATTGGGATAGTTTTTTATTGGCGTTGAGAATGGTAAAGGATAATTTATTGGCTGAATCAGTCCCAAGAATTTTTGTATATTTTAAATATAAGTTTTTATAGGAAAGAGCAACAGGGCTTTTTAATTCAAGACCCTTTGCAGTGGGTGAGATAAATGCTGCCTTGCCTTTGGACTTGCGATTGACAAATCCTTTTTTTACCAGGGCATCTACAAAGCGCGTAATAGTTGAAGGAGTAAGATTAAGGCGATGACTTAATTCTTTTGGACTGATCCCGGGTGTATCATACACCAACAGCATTAATGATGCATGGGCAGGGGAGAGATTTAAGGAAGCAAATTCTTTTTCAGCAAGTTTTAACAAATACCTGGACAGGGCATTGGTATTAAAAAACAGACAGCTTTCTAAGAAATTTTCATTATTTTCCATTTTTACCTCAAAAAAAGTTGCGATTGCATATACAATTATACTTTTTAAGCCCTTATGTCAACTTAAGATTACCACAAGAATGGTTCCTCTTGAATCCGGTTGGGGTGGATTGCGACTCATCCGATTGAACTGTTCTTACAGGTTCTAAATTGCGCTGCACTAAACGGCAAAACTCGTTGCTCTCAGACACTTGCCGTTCTAAACGTTCCGCTTCATTAAGAACCTGTACAGAACAGCAATCAACGATTCCCTGCAACCCACACCCAACCTCCCTGGCAAATCACCTCGGACCCAAACTCTGTATTATGCGTACCAGTGTATTGAAGGTAACAGAAAATTTGTTTTATTTGATTTCTCTTTTCAAATTTATATGGTATCCGGAAGTATATCAATTTGGCCATGCTGCCCTTGCACAGCATGGATTTTCAATCCGAATTAAATTTTGAAGGATTAACCATGTATCAATTATGTTTTTATGTTCCTGAATCACATCTTGAGAAGGTTAAAACAGCTCTTTTTGAAAAAGGTGCTGGAAAATTAGGTAATTATGCTTCATGTTCATGGGAGACTGAAGGTGTCGGTCAATTCAGGCCACTAGATGGCAGCAGGCCTTTTATTGGAGATAAAAACAAGGTCGAACAGGTGCGGGAATTCAGAGTTGAAATGGTTATTCAGGATGGTTACTTAAATCCCGTCTTAAGTAAGTTAGTGGAAGTTCACCCCTATGAAACACCGGCTTATAGTGTCTGGGAGATTAAAACAATCAAAGATTTTGCTAAAACATGATCCTCCTGGATATGGGAAAAAACCCAGCGTATTTGTCGGTAGGCAAAACACCCCTTGAAAGAGTGCATAAATTACCGGCAAAGTTTGATTCCATAAGGTGAAGCAAGGAGCTGGGATCTGTTGTTTTAGAGGCAGAAAAAGACCTGTCCCATAAATATATGGGACAGGCAGGGTCAATTTTCAGAGACCTATCTAACCCATTTAAATACCAGTCTTTTCTTGTTAATGACCGGATTTTATGAACCGACATTTCTTAAACTGGACAAAAAGCATCTGTCCTGCTTACTTTGAGTTAAATCATTTACACAAATCAAAGGGCAAAGTATAATACTTTTTCAAATTATTTTTAAGGAGTAAATTTAATGAAAGGCTTTAAATTTGCCGGCATTTGTGCCGGGATTAAAAAAAATGGTGGAAAAGATCTGGGACTTATATATTGTGAGAAGCCGGCGGCTGCAGCGGCTTTATTTACAAGAAACAAGGTGATGGCAGCACCCGTGCTGCTGGGAAAAGAAAAAATTAAAAAAGGCTTTTGTCAGGCTGTTCTTGTGAACAGTGGCAATGCCAATTGTTTTACAGGGGAGAAAGGAATTGACGATGCCATTGCCTGTTCAAAACTGCTT
>Ga0209045_1003271_pt1 | contig 10533 bp, 3 predicted proteins | sample SaaInlLV_10m_DNA_4_FD_184664 | JGI IMG/M metagenome (GOLD analysis project Ga0209045, IMG submission 184664) | Marine microbial communities from expanding oxygen minimum zones in the Saanich Inlet - Saanich Inlet SI072_LV_200m_DNA (SPAdes) (version 2) | ecosystem: Environmental > Aquatic > Marine...
ATCAGGGTTTGTATGAATCAAAAGCTCTTTCCCATTTTTCATGGAAACAAGTTTTAAGTCTTTTCCTTTAAACACCAGATGGGTATTAGAAAGTCTTTTGGGAAGACTTTGTTTTAAGGGGGCTATGGGTATTCCGCACAGGGAGGCCGGGTCAGTGGCATTCATAAAGTAAATCACATCTTTTGGCAGCTTTACCTGAAGTTTGCGAAAAGCTTTTTGGGAGATAAACTGTGGTCCGGGGATTTCTTTGAAAAAAAGGCCGGCCAGGATCTCTCCTGCCAATTCCATCAGACGAAGTGACCGGAAAATATTTTGCCACTTAAATTGCGGAAGCTCTCTTAAAATAAGTTCCCTGAACAAAATACCATATCGATCCAACAGAAGTCTCACCCGGTCCTTATTCAATTCTTCCATTTCAATAAAATCTATTGAATTCTTTGGGATATCCGGTTTAAACCAATGCCCGGCAAAAGGAAGTGAGCCCCTCCACTGGGTAAAGCTTTTTTTTCCCCGGGTCTGTCTTCTGCCAAAACGGGACGGGGTCACGGCTTTTGAAATCTCAGGAGCTTTAAATCCTGTTTCAATTCCTTTTCTCAATGCTGAAAATGTTTCATTGGAAAGCTTTGTATTCCAGACCATATTCCAAATTTTTTCTGACAACTTTTTTGAATCACAATCTGCAATTCCAAGAAGGCCTGCAAAATCATATCGCGACCCGGTATCCTTAAAAATATTTTCCAGGTCAGGGTCGTCGTCATTTCTTTTTTCATTATACGATTTTATATTTGATGCCAAAGGGTATTGGAAAAAATCAAGATCCGACTTAAAACAAAATGTTATCTTTTTCTTTTCATGTCCAAGCCATTGAAGATCACCTTCCTGCATAATGGTGTCCAAAAAGGAGGTGTGGTAGGGTAAAATTCGTGCCGGCAGGACATCCAATTCCCATGCTTCGGCAGCAAGGGGAAGGCATATAAGCTGTTCTATTCGCTCAAACAGGTCATCAATGCTGTCCTGTTTTTTCAAAAGGCCCTGATAATTTGCTATAAACAGGGGCAGATACTGGATATCAAGAGCCTGAAATCTTGGAACAGCTCTGGATCGGGAAAGTCTCAGGAGAATTTCAAAATTTTCACTGTCACACACATCATGGTCATAGCCATTTTTAACAAGTTTGCCGGAAATCACCTGACCGGCTTCGATCAAATAGTTGAGAAGAAGACCCAGATCCTTATTTTCAATACCCAGTGCTGTCTGGATAAAATCAATATTTTTTGGCCCATAAAATTGCAGCCATTGACCCAGAAGAGAAAAATCATTTTCCTGTTCTTCTCCTGGGTGTTTTTTATGAACAGGTATCTTTGCGGTTAAAGGCTCTCCAGACAGATTTTTTAATAAAATATTTTGTTTTGACCCGTACCAGGCATTCATAATTTTTGAAATCAATTCCAGGGAAACCACCAAAGGTTCATCAAGACTATCATGGGTAATGCAGGCAAGTTTTATTAAAGTTAAATCCTTGATTTGTTCAAAGGCTTTTGGACTTTCAAGTTCTATTTGTTCTAATAACACCTTCCATTCACTAGTTGGAATGGCGATTCGTTCCTTTACCCAATCTATAAGATCCCTAGGGGATTGAGGCGCATAACCAGGTGCCAGTCTCCTGCATTTTATCTCAAATTCTTTGACAAGGGATAAAGATATTGCAGGACGTAAATTTTCAGAAAACACAACATCTTTGATAAGATCAGTACCCAGTGAAGAAGAGGAAGAGGCACCCTGGTCTTCCTGGTACATGTACTGGTTGATCTGATTCCAGGCCATGCTTGCGGCAAATGGGCTTGGCCGATCAGTAAAGGATGCTGTCCAGGCAATGGCGCCGGATTCTAATTGGTCTAAACTGCTTTGCAATTGCTTGAGATTGAATTCATCCTGAAGACAGGTCCGCCAGGTTTCCAGTAAAATAGGAAAATCTTCATACCCCAGGATGTTTTCCAATAATTTTTTTGATTTTAATCTTGTCATCCAAAGGGGCATTCTATGGTTTATTTTGTTTTTGGTCACAAGAAGGGCCCTTCCGGCACACTCCCTGAAACGGGCGGAAAAAAAGCCGGTTTTTTCCAGCTGCTTTTTAAGAAGGGTTTCCACATTTGCCGACGTGACAAGACTCAAGATTTCTTCAGGCTCTATTTTATGGGGAAGTTGGATCACAATGGCATCATTTCCGGGAAATGTCTCAGGTTTCTCGCCAAAGTGTTGTTCCCATGCAGCTTCCAGGGCAAGGGAATAAGGACGATTAAGCTGTCCGCCCCAGAGGGTGTGGATGACAAGCATGGATCCAGGACTGCCATCCGGACCGGACCGGACATACTCCAGTAAAATATGGTGGCGATGGGGCAAATCTGAAGCAGTAACCTTTTTTTGCCTTTTTAAAAACCGGATCAGTTCTTTGGCTGCAGCCGTATCCAGATGAAATTCTTTTTCCAGTACTTTGTCAAAATCCGGCTGTTTTAGCTGACCATCAATTCTTTCCAGAAACAACAGGATCAGTCTGGAAAAATGATAATCCCGGTTTATCCCTTCCCCAATCCAGAAGGGTGCTTCCATAAGTCTGTTCCCGACAGGTAAAACAAGAACATCATTATGGGTGATCTGCATGATTTTCCAGTTCTGGGTGCCCAAAGTGGCAATCTGGCCGATTTTGGCCTCCCAGACATATTCCTCATCCAGTTCACCGATGCGGGCGCGGGTTTCATGGTGTCGAAGTTGAAAATAGCCCCGGCGGGTATGGTTCCCCCGGATGTGTAAAGAGCCAGCAACGCCCCTTTTTTGCCCTGGACCGTGTTGTCCAGCCGATCAATGGATACCCTGGGTTTTAATTCCCGGATCCTTGTATCTGAATATCGACCTGCCAGCATATTCAAGACAAGGTCATACTGATGCCGGGCAAGATTCCTATAGGAATAACTTGTTTTCAAAAAATTGTATAATTCATCCATATCCCATGTTTCAAGCCCTGTCATGGAAATCAGAATCTGGGCCAGCACATCAAGGGGGCATTGCACAGGGTGCAAGGGTTCAATATCCTGTTCATCAATAGCCTTGGCAAGTACTGCTGAAGGAATCAGATCCTGGGGGTTTGCCGAATACAGGGTTCCGCGGCTTTCCATATTAACGTGATGACCGGCCCGGCCGATCCTTTGAACAGCAGATGAAACCGTAGGGGGAGACTGGATCAGTATGACTTCATCCAGATCTCCGATATCAATACCCATTTCAAGGGAGCTGGTTGCCACAATCGCTTTTAGTTCTCCCTTTTTAAGATTTTGTTCAACATTTTCTCGAAGCTGTTTTGAAAGAGACCCGTGATGTGAATAGGCAAGGGGCGAACCTGACAGTTTGTTGATCTTATAGGTCATTTTTTCGCAAAGCCTTCGCCCGTTGGTAAACAACAGGGTAGATCGGTTTTTTTCAACACTGTCCTTAAACTCTTTGGCTAAGGAATCCCAGACAGAAGTATCAACACTCTCTTCCGATCTTTCAGGAAACCTTACACAAATTTTATAATTTTTTTGAATACTTGATTTGACAATTTCGACGGGTCTTGCAGTATATCCGGGATGCGCCCCCTTGACATGCATGCGATAGCCTCCCACAAACCGGGCTACCAGATCCAGTTTTTTCACTGTTGCTGAAAGGGATATGCGCTGGAATTCTCCTGAAAGGCTGACAAGCCTTTCCACTGCAGTGATCAGGTGAACCCCCCTCTTGTTGCCCACAACAGCATGGATTTCATCAAGAATCACGGCAGATATATGAAACAACATCTCTTTGCCGGACTTGGAGCTGAGCAAAAGATTAAGGCTTTCCGGAGTAGTGATTAAAATTTCCGGCGGGTGGCGAATCATTTTTCTTCTGTCCCCTTGAGATGTATCACCACTTCTGGTCATCACCCTGATATCAGGGAATAGTTTTTCATTGTCCTCAAAAATACGTTTAATTTCTTGTAAAGGCTGATTTAAATTTCTTTGTATATCATTGTTCAATGCTTTTAGAGGCGACACATACAAAACACGGGTCACGCCTGTTGGAAGATTCTTTGTCACAAATAGGTTAATGAACCATAAAAAAGCAGTCAGGGTTTTTCCGCTTCCCGTGGGTGCTGTGATAAGAACATTTTTTTTATTGGCAATTAAAGGCCAGGCAAGCTCCTGGATATCAGTGGGACTGGAAAAAGAATCAAGAAACCATTTCTTGATCAGGGGATGGAATAAATCTGTAATTGATGTCATGGTTTTCATATTATATTATATCTGAAGCTCCTATGTCCTCATTCCTGACATATTAGCATATTAAAGATAATTTACTTGTCAAGTAGAAAACATGTGATTCATAGGTTTAGAAAAAGATGGCAACCTGCTTGACATCCATTATTGTCATAGATATAGAATATAGCAGATATGAAAACCATAAAAGTAAAAAATTTAATGGTTCCAATTCAAAGATATGCAATTGTCTCCCAGGATGTGACATTGCAAGCGGCGGTCCTTGCCCTGGAAAAAGCTCAACAGACAATTGATCCCTTAAAGTTTAAGCATCGCGCCATACTGGTGTTTGATAATGACGGCAATATTGTTGGTAAAATAACCATGTTTGATATTCTAAAGGCTCTTGAACCCAAATACGGACAAATTGAAGCCACTGGGACGCTATCGCGTTCCGGATACAGTCCCGACTTCATCAAGTCCATGTTGAAGGATAATGTATTTTGGGATGAACCTTTGGAATTTATATGCGAGCGTACCAAAACACTGCGTGTGAGTGATATTATGGAAACTCCCGCAAATGGTACGTATATAGATGAAAATGCTAACCTGAGTGAGGCAATGCACCAATTGGTTGCGGGCCGATATCAATCTCTGCTTGTGACGGCAGCTGAAAAAGTGATAGGTATCCTGCGATTGTCTGATGTATTCACCCAAATTTGCGATAAGATCAAAACTTGTGAGCAATGAATCCTGACTGTTGTTGAAATCGGGTAGAATTTACAAACAGACATTTGGAGGCTTTTTTTGGATACGCACGGGGAAAAAACCGGGATATTGGCCAAAAAGGGACTATGGATTGGTATTGGAGTGGCGATTTTTATTCTGGTTGCCTATATTTTACCAGTGCCCCAGTCTCTTATGGATGTGTTGGACAAATACGGCTATGTCGACAAAATGATCGACTGGGAAATAGCCCATAACCTGGGGCAGGCATCTGATAAAACCATGATCGTTTTGGGGCTCGTTCCCATGGCGGTCATTTTTTTTGCAGTTGAGGCCATTCCCATTGGAGTGACCGGACTTTTAATGCCTCTCATGGCCTATTTTTTCGGGCTTCTCCCTTTTAATATGATCGGGAAAACCTTTGCTGGTGATGCACCCCTGTTCATGCTAGGTGTTTTTGCTTTGGGAGCGACTGTTGTGGAGGTGGGATTCCATAAACGCCTGGCAGTCTGGTTGTTGGGATGGACCAAAGGGTTCTGGGTTCCCATGTTGGTGTTGTGCGTCAGCATGTCGATTATGGGCTCATTCATGTCGGCCCCTGCAATGTGTTCCTTTATGGTACCGGTTATGATGGCTGTCTATTATGGATCAGTAAAGGCTACCAGCCCTGAAGGCGGGAAAGTTGTTCATGATCCTGCCCTGGCCAAATATTTACTTTTTTCCCTTTGCTTTGCTCTGAATATGGGAGGGCCGGGCACACCATCGGCCGGAGGCCGTAATGTGATCATGATGGGGTTTTTTACTGATTATGGTATACCCATTACCTATGCTGACTGGATGAAATATGGATGGCCCCTGGTACCGCTGGGCAGCATCATGCTGTTTTTTTATATGGCGACCTTTTTCAGTAAAAAGATAAAGACCCGGGATCTTACCCCGGGGTTGGAATATATCAAGGAAGAAACGCGCCAAATGGGTAAGATGAAGTATGCTGAGTATGTTACGGCAGGGACTTTGTTTCTCATTGTAGCTCTCTGGATATTTGGTGGAGAAGCGACGGGACTGGGCGGCCCGGCTCTTCTGGCCTTTGTTATACCCGTATTATTCAAAACAGTAGATTTTGAAAAAATACTGGGTCGTATCTCTTTTAATGCATGGTTCATGTACTGCGGCGCTTTGACTCTGGGTGCACTTTTAAAGGAAAGCGGCGGTGCCCTTTGGCTGGCTACGACTTTTCTGGATGTACTTTCAAAAGTGGGCATGGACCAAGGTTTTGGGCTATGGGTTGGAATGTCAGGTTTTTCCGGTCTGGTTACCAATTTTATGTCGGACGCAGCTACAGTTGCTCTTATCGGGCCCATTGTAATCCCCATGGGGATTATGAGCGGCGTTGCCGGGGAACCCTGGGCCATAGGTATGGCCGTTGCACTGGCATCTTCGTTTGCCCATTTTCTTATCGTGGGTTCACCTGCCAATGCACTGACATTTGCTTTGGGAATTTATCCGGATACAAATAAAAGGGTCCTTGAAGCGATTGATTTTGTAAAATACGGATTTGGATTTTTTCTACTCTCCATGGTGTTGCTGTGGGTGGTTGGATTCCTTGTGATATATCCCCTTGTTGGATTTCCCGAAGGGATACTTGAAACGGCTACTCAAGTGCTTCAAAGCACTGCTAAATAGACCCTTCAGGCCAACAAAAAGAAACCGATATGAGTCCTGTGCCACGGCTTTTGAGTGAAAATGCCAAGACAATTGCAGACAATTTTTTTGCTTTAGAAAGTAAATTCAGGTTCAGGGTATTGTTTGCATTTTTTTTTAAAACAGTATAAATTTTTTTGTATAGCATTAATTAAAAATTGTCAGCACTAGTTTTAAATAGGCGGGTATGAAAAAAAAAATTGCTTTAGCAGGTATAGGACTTGCCTGTACTTTTCTTGTAATCATTTTGACAATGTTCTTATATGTAAAAACAGATCATGCAAAAAAACTGCTTGTTGATAAAATTAATACTGCCATACCCGGTACTCTTTTAGCTGACAATATAGAATTTTCACTAATCAATTCATATATCAAATTAGATGGAATTCAGATAAAGGACCCACAAAACACCACCTGTTTTAAATTCAAAAGTCTTTTGCTTGATTTAAAGATAAGTTCTCTTTTTATAAAAGTTCTGGAAATAAATTCCTTAATAGTGAACGGCCCTGAAATATCAATCGTTAAGGATATTAATAACCGCATTAATTTAATAGACGCACTCATACCCGAAGATAAGAAATCCCCTGAAAAAGAAATCGCAAACAAAGAAAGGTATAGCTTTCCCATTAATGTGATTGTCAAAAAAGCACGGGTTATTGAGGGAGCATTAACCTTTAATGACTCTATTCAAAATATTCATCTAAAATCATTAAATATTGATATCAATGATGCTGATCTTATGGCCCGGCATCTGTCATTGACCAGCCGGATAAAAAACAGCAGCATAACCTTTAAAAATAAAGAGATCCTGGTTAATAATTTAAGTTTTTTAACTGAACTTGAACAGGGATCAAAGGTTGATTTTAATGTTGAACTGGACTCAGACCTTTGTGTTTTGAAAGCAAAAGGAATAGCACACGATATTTTTAAAGCACCTGGAATTGATTTTAATTTAAGTGCAACTTCCCGTCTTGAACAATTCAATCGATTTTTGGAGAACAAGACAGATCTTGGCGGTTTAGCAAAGGTGACTCTTGCAGGGAAAGGACCCATAAATAATCCTGAAGTTAGTTTAAAACTTGATGTGGACAATCTTAAGATTGATGAAGATCTAAAAGGGGATGGAGTCAATTTGTCAGCAAGCATTGTTGACCGGATATTTTTATTAAAAAAAGGAAACCTGAATATTCTTGGGAGCAATATAGAATTTAAAGGTATGGCCGATCTCAAGGATCTTTTCCCAAAAGGTTTTTTAAAACCAGCCGAAAATCCAGATACGCTTAAGTATGACTTTTCGTTTAACCAGAAAAATGGAGATATTCAAAATTTTGAAAAATGGGTAAAAGGATTTTCAGGCCGGTTTTTATCCTTTGGTAATATCAAGGGCAAAGGCGTTCGCCCTGAAAGTCTTGCGGCAAATTATCATTTTAATCTTGTTCTTGAAGACGTTAAGCAAGACAAACCAGGAACACATTTTCTGGATTTTAAAACCAATTTAAGCGGAACCATTGAAAAAGGGATATGTAAAATCAAAAGGTTTAACGCAGAAACGCTGGATACTGAGATTGGCGTTACAGGCCAGTATGATATTTTTAAAAACCTTCTTGATGCAAACGTGAATATCAATGCGAATGATCTATATTCAACAACAACGGCCTTAGGCTTGACTGCGGTCAAAGGAAGTATTGACAGCCAAATAACAATGGCAGGCCACATTGCCAATCCTGAAGTCAAAGCAAAAGTTTTGGGAAATAATCTTGCGCTAGAAAGTGTTTCCATTAATGACCTTGAATTTGAAGGTTCCATAAATTCATTTGGGCATGCTGAGATTAAGCGGCTTATTATTAAAGATCAAGACCTGGTAATTGATGTGAAAGGATCTGCCGATGTTTTTGAAAAAGGGTTTATGTTAAAAGATGTTGTCAATGCAAACATGTTTGTTTCAGGACAAAATATCATACCTAAAAGATTTTTTGAGTCTGATGATATAAAAATAGATCAAGAATATCTGAATTCTTTAATTAATTTTAATCTTAATGTGGATGTGGACTATGCCAATAATGCATCCATGGACAAAATAAACTTTTATGACAAACAAATCCCTGTAAAAAATATAAATGCAGATATAGATTTTGGGAAAAAAGAAATTGAAATCAAACTTGAAAAAATTGTTGGTCTTAATGCTTCTTTGGACATCGTAAAAAATCTTTACCATGCCGGGATAAATTTTAACCACAGCGATCTTGCCCCTTTGTTTGAATTTGCAGGTATCAAGGGTATAAAAACCCATATTGACGGTCAGATAAATGCAAAAGGCAATATACCTGCCAATATACACCCTGCATTGACCCAGGATTTGATAAAAGAACTTTATGAAGCCCAGGGCAAAATAAGTCTGAATGCTGATGTTAAAGGCAGCTTTAAAGAACCTGAGTTCGTGGCTTTAGTGGACCTTTCCAATATTAATTATGATTTAAGTCATTTGGGTATAAACATTGCAAATCTAAATAGCAGCATAAAAGCCACAGGGGATAAAATTAATATTAATACCCTGTCGGCAGATATTAATGAAGGTCATTTGCGTCTGGCCGGAAATGTTGGTTTAAAAGACTATAAAATACAAGATTGTAAATTAATTGTTTTTGCAGACAGCCTTGATATACCCATCCCCTCAAAAACAGGTGCAAAAAAAAGTATTTTCATGGAGAAATTTGATTCAGATCTTAATATCAATCTCCAATATGACAAAATCGCGTCTAAAAGCCCAGCCGTCCTGTCTGAAAAAGCGATACCCATTAAACATGTCATGGCTGATCTTAATTTGAATGAACCCAATTTAAATGATCTGTATTTTTCAGTCCTCCTGGACAAAACAACAGATCTCAAGGCATCTTTTGATCCTGAAAATTCTGTTTACGATCTGAAATTAAAATTTAATAAGACCTTACTTACACCTATATTCAAAATGGCTGGTCTTGATGAAATAAGAGGAAGTATTAACGGGTATGCCACATCAAAAGGAAAGCTTAATCTTGATCTGCCCAAAGAAATGATGGAAGGGCTTAAACAAACCACAGGAAAAGTAGCATTCAGAGCAGATATCAAAGGTAGTCTTGAAAAACCGGATTTTGATGCAGTTATCACCTTATCCGGGATTGATTATTCCATTCCACAAGCCAAGGTAACAATTTCAAATCTTAATGGGAAAATAAAACTTTTAAAGGATGAATTGGAAATTGAAAATATTGCTGCTGATATTGATAAAGGGAGCCTGAACATAAAAGGGAAGATAGGCCTTAAAGATTATAAGCCTGTAAAAGGGAATATCCAGTTTAAGGGCAACCATATCGCCCTTGAATTACCAGATATGGCCGTAATTGAATTTAATCATGATCTTGTTTTTTCAGGGACCCGGGAGAAATCAGATCTTTCAGGGACCTTTCAGATGATTAAAGGAGAGTATTACAAAGATTTCACCTTTGATCTTGCAGAGGCCATGGGTGATAAAAAAAGAGAAACATCAATATCTGAAGCAAAAAGCGATACGGGTATTGCTATGATTGAAAATACCTCTTTGAATATTGATGTTGATTATAATGATCCCTTTGTAGTGGATAACAATCTTGTTTTCATCCTTGTGGAACCAAATGTAAATATATCGGGAACTGCCACAAATCCTGTGATTACGGGAAGGGCCAGGATCATAGAGGGAACCATAATGTACCAGAAAAAAGAATTTCAGATTGAAAAAGGGATAATAGATTTTGTGGATCCTTATAAAATCGATCCGGATATCAATCTGGCAGCAAAAACCGAGATAAGAAACTGGACCATCACTCTT
>Ga0209045_1003283_pt1 | contig 10493 bp, 10 predicted proteins | sample SaaInlLV_10m_DNA_4_FD_184664 | JGI IMG/M metagenome (GOLD analysis project Ga0209045, IMG submission 184664) | Marine microbial communities from expanding oxygen minimum zones in the Saanich Inlet - Saanich Inlet SI072_LV_200m_DNA (SPAdes) (version 2) | ecosystem: Environmental > Aquatic >...
TCGAATACCACATCGATAGGTTATTAAACCGCCCCTCCTGATTCTGTTTAGCCATTATTTTTTTTGGCTGAACAGCTCCTCTCTTGACGTCGTTTACTGAATGCTCACTAAATTTTTAACATTTTTTATGGAGAATTCAGATGGAAGATTTTGAAGGAAAAATTGCAGTTGTTACCGGTGCAGCCAGCGGTATCGGAAAAGCGCTGGCCGAGACTTTTGTGGATGCAGGTATGAAAGTGGTACTGGCAGATATAGAAAAAGATAAACTTGAGAAGACAGCCCGGACACTTAAAGATGCCGGAGCTGATATCATCAGTGTGACTATGGACGTCTCACAGGCTGACCAGGTCGAAGCATTGGCTCAGAAAACGATCGATACCTATGGCGAAGTCCATGTACTATGCAATAACGCCGGTGTCGGATATGGAGGGTCGAACAGTTGGGAAACACCATTGGAAGCCTGGCAATGGGTTTTAGGAGTCAATGTGATGGGGGTAGTTCATGGTGTTCACGCATTTATGCCCATCATGTTGAAACAAAATACCGAAGCCCATATTGTAAATACCGCATCAATAGCAGGCCTGGTCAATAATTTGATAAATCCTTCATATGGTGTCAGTAAACACGCTGTTGTTTCATTTTCAGAATCGATGTATCTCGACCTTCAAACGCATCAGTCTAAAGTTGGTCTCAGTGTTCTTTGTCCGGGACCAATCAATACAGATATTATGCATTCGTCACAACGCAATCGTCCGGATTATGTGCCACCCCTTCCTGAACAGACCGAGCAGCAAGTTCTTTTCACCAGGGTGTATGAAACCTGGCTGGAGAGAGGAATGCCTCCCAGGGAAGTTGCGCAACAGGTTATAGATGCTATTAGAGAAAAACGTTTTTATGTGATCACCCATGATTTTAATAATGCGGTAGAACAACGTTTTAGAAATATCATTGACAGGCAAAATCCGGAAATGATGCGTTTGCCACCAGATTTTCAAGACATTATGCAGGAGTTGATGAATAAGGCATAGAATATTGATGGAAAAACGAAGTAAACAGATATGTTTCGCACTCTACTGAGAGACAACAATGAAATGCCCCAAATGTGGATTTGAGAATCGTGAAGGAGTCAAGTTCTGCGAAGAGTGCGGAACTGAAATGAAAATTCAATGTCCTGATTGTGGTGCAAAAATCTCTCCAGAAAGAAAATTCTGCGGCGAATGCGGAACTAAACTGGCTGTTGGTGAAAAACCGCCTGTCGATTACTCCCAACCCCAATCCTACACCCCCAGTTTTCTGTCGGAGCGGATTCTGACTACCCGCAGTGCTATTGAAGGCGAAAGAAAGCTGGTCACTGTTTTTTTCGCCGATGTGGCCGGGTTTACTGCTCTGTCGGAAGATCTGGATCCTGAAGAAGTGCACCAGATCATGGACGGGGCGTTCAAAATCCTGATGGACGAAATCCATCGTTTTGAAGGTACGATCAATCAGTTCACCGGGGACGGGGTGATGGCGATTTTTGGTGCACCTCTGGCTCTTGAGGACCACACCCGACGTGCCTGTCATGCAGCCTTATCTGTACAGCATGCGTTGGAGGAGTATGGTGAGAAGATCAAAAAAGAGTACAGCATGGAGTTCAAGATGCGCATCGGGCTCAATTCCGGACACGTGATCGTAGGTTCCATCGGCGACGATCTGAGAATGGATTACACGGCTGTGGGGGATATAACCAACCTGGCCGCCCGCATGGAAAATCTGGCAACCCCTGGATCAGTATTGGTCTCAGCCAATAGCCACCGACTTGCAGCAGATTTCTTTGAGTTTAAATCCAAGGGAAAACTGGAAATAAAGGGCAAAACAGAAAAACAAGAAATTTTTGAACTGATCAAAGCTGGGGAAGTAGAAACCCGCATCGGTGCTTCGGTGGCCAAAGGACTGACCCGGTTCGTGGGAAGAAAAGAACCTCTAGCCGTTCTGAATGCAGCCTATGAGAAGGTTCAGTCAGGATCTGGGCAAGTTATCGGAATCGTCGGTGAAGCCGGAGTGGGAAAATCACGACTCTTACTGGAATTTATAGGTCAATTACCGCAGGAGGAATTCTCAATTCTTCAAGGACAATGCCTTCATTTTGGAGGTTCCATGGCTTACCTGCCTTTCCTCGATATTATCAAATCATATTATGGAATCAAGGAAGGAGACCGCGAGGTCCAGGTCAAGAATAAAGTAAACGACAAGACCCTGTCCCTCGATGATAAGCTGCAGACTATCATCTCACCCTTTTGTGAACTTTTATCAATCAAAACAAAAGACGAAGAGTATTCCCAACTGGACCCTAAAATTAAAAAGGAGAAAACCTTCGAGGCTCTGCGGGACCTTTTTATCAGAGAGAGTCAAAACCGACCTCTGGTGCTGATCATCGAAGATCTTCATTGGATGGATAACACCTCCCAGGAATATATCGACTACCTGATCGGCTGGCTGACAAATACCCAAATACTGTTGCTGCTGCTTTACCGCCCGGAATACACCCACTCATGGGGAAGCAAATCTTTTTATACCAAGATCGGCCTGGATCAGCTCAATCCTGCATCGAGTATGGAACTGATTAAAGCCATGCTGGAAGAAGGAGAGGCAGCACCTGAACTCAGAGAGCTAATCTTAAGCAGATCTGCCGGCAATCCACTCTTTATGGAAGAATTCACCAGCTCTTTACTGGAAAACGGAACCATTGAAAAGCAGGATCAAGTGTATGTGCTCTTGGGAAACATCAAAGATATTCAGGTCCCCGATACCGTGCAGGGTATCATCGCCGCCAGAATGGACCGCCTGGAAGAGAATCTGAAACGGACGATGCAGGTGGCATCTGTTATCGGGCGGGATTTTGCTTTTAAAGTCCTGCACACCATCACCGATATTGCTGATGAACTCAAACCCTGCCTGCTGAATCTCCAGGGACTGGAATTTATCTATGAAAAGCAGCTTTTTCCCGAACTGGAGTACATCTTCAAACACGCCCTGATCCAGGAAGTGGCCTACGACAGCCTACTTGTTACCAGAAGAAAAGAAATCCATCAGCGGATTGGCCAAGCCATAGAAGAGTTATACCCTGACCGTTTGCAAGAGTTTTATGAAATGCTGGCTTATCACTACTCCAAAGCAAAAAATCTGGAGAAAGCCTACCAGTATTTGAAATTATCAGGACAAAAAGCCGAGGCAAGTTTTAACCACCAGGAGGCTTTAGGCTTATTAAAACAGGGGATCCATTTTCTCGACCGTATGCCGAAAAATCACAAAATTAAAACCGAGCAGATAGAGATTCGGTTACTCATGATAAAGCCAATGACAGATTTGGCCTATCCTGATGATGCCCTTGAAATTCTTGAGCAAGGTTTAATACTCGCTGTGAGTCTGTCAAACGTAAAAGCCCGTATACGTTTTCTTGCAAATCTTGCTGTCTTTCACTTTTTTAAAAGCAATCCCCAACTATCAGTTAAATACAGTGAAGATGCTCTAAAAATCGCGCGTCAAACAGGAGATGTTGATGCCTTAGTCGTCTCAACTTTTGTTCTTTGCATAGTGTATTGCTTGCAGGGTAAACTCGAAACGATGTTCGAACTGGCACCCGAAATTTTTGATGTTGTGGAGAAATCAAACCGAATGTTTGATGATTTTGGAATAACTGCCAACCCATATTTCTATCTTAAGGCGTATTATTCTTATAGTTTGTTTGTGACTGGAAAAATTGAAGAAGCTAAGGAGCATTTTGAACGGCTCCAACTTCTAATTCCGGAAATCGAATTATTGACAACTCGTGGATTAGTTGAAAGCTTCTATGGTCTATTGCTGCTTGAAACTGGAGACTTCCCGGAGGCGGTCAGGATTATTCAAATTGCCATTGATTGTGCTGAAAAAGGACAAATACCACCCAATATGGTTTTTGCGTTGTCTTTCATGGGGCATGCACTTCATCACCGGGGTGATTTGGACAGCGCCAAAGTCTTTTTGGGCAGAGCTGTTAAATTGCGTGAGAAAATTGGAAATGCCCCTTTTTCATATTACACTTACTTCTCCCGTTTTTTAGTTCATTTAGCTGAAAACGAGTTGGGCAAAGCTGAGCAAAGTGCTTATAAAGTTGAAGAAGTTGCAACGCAAAATGGCGAAATAGGAGGAATAGGGCTTTCAAAACTGTTGTTGGGCAAAATAAAAGCCCTTAAAGAGCCTACTAAACTCAAGGTAGCTGAAAAAACCATCTTAGATGGGGTTAAGATCTTAAAAAATCAAAATCAAAAAGTGTACTATCCCTTGGGATACTTTTACCTCGGAGAACTCTTTGGGGATGCCGGAAAAAATGAAGAGGCTGTGAGATATCTGAAAATGGCAGAAGGCCTCTACCAGGAGATGGGTTTTGTTTACTGGCTGGGCAGAACCCGTGAAGTTTTGGACAGGTTTTAGGCCCTGAAGCATTTGAACAAAGCCATCGAAATCATGAAGGAGCGCGGGGCCAATGGCTAGGCGGAAGGATATGAGAAGAAGCTGGCGGAATTGCAGTAAGCAAATTGTACTTTAAATTCATGAGGGACCTATGAAATGTCCAAGCTGCGGATATGATAATAAGCCTGATAAAAAATTCTTTCGCAAAAAGAAAAAATCGAAGGGGAACGAAAGTGGGTCACTGTCTTTTTTTGTGACCTGGTAGATTTTACCTCAATGAGCGAAAAGCTCGGTCCTGAAGATACCAAAGAGCAGAAATTACTCAGGTTTACTGCCTCAATTCAATTAAGTGGAAACTATGTGAGGTAGAACCATGTAGCCCTTCAAAAGCATCTGTTTGGCTTGACTTTTTAAAAGCAATACAGTATTTTGTAAATATAGTTAATTATCATTATTGTTAATTAAATATATTTACAAATGAAATATCAACTATTAAGAGAGATTAAGTCGCTGTTCTTTTCTTACCATGAAGTAGCTGAGCGACTGAATATCCAGATCGATTCGGCACGGGTGCTTTGTTCCCGCTACCATTCAAAAGGATGGTTGGTAAGGATTAAAAGGAATGTTTATATCTTAAAAGAGCGGTGGGATAATTTAAGGAATGGCGAAATCTTCCAACTGGCCAACGTGATCCAGGTCCCTTCTTATATCTCACTAACAACTGCTTTGGCTTTCTATGGCTATACCACTCAAATACAACAAGATTTTGTCGAATCAGTTTGCGTGACACGGACGTATGACAAAACGGTTTTAGGCGTTGAGTTTAATTACACAAAAGTCTCAAAAGAATACTGTTGTCATTTTGAGAAAGTTAACGGTTTTTTTATCGCCACACCGGAAAAATCTTTGGTAGATGCATTGTATTTAATGTCATTAGGCAGGTACAGCCTCGATTTTTCAGCTTTGGAAATATCGAAATTTGATGGTCGGAGTTTGGAAGATATTCTTATAAATTACCCTGATAGAGTTAAAAAACTATGGAACAATTATGAAGCCAACCGAGCAACATGAACAGTTTGAAATTGAAGTATTGCAATTGCTGAACAGCAACCAATTGTTGAGAAACCTGGTGTTTGGAGGCGGGACAATGCTCCGATTATGCCATGAATTAAACCGGTATTCAGTCGATCTGGATTTCTACTTTAAAAAACGTCTACCAAACGATGGGACATTTGAAAAAATACAACGCATAATCAGTTCAAAATATGATGTTACAGACGCCAAAGAAAAATTCAACACAATCTTGTTTGAATTTAGATCTAACCAATACCCGATGAGGCTCAAAATAGAAATCAATAAACAAAAACAATATCCAATCAGCAAGCAATGTATCGCCTACTCTCGATTTTCCAATCTCCAGGTTTTTTTGGATACAGTATCCCTGGACCATATGATGCACAATAAAATTGAGGCCTTGTTGTCCAGAAAAGAGATTAGAGATGCGTTCGATATTGATTTTCTTGTCCAGCAAGGTATTTCCCTGCCTCAAGAAACCGACATAAAATCAAAAATGCTGTCTATAATTCAATCATTTTCTAAAAAAGACTTTAGCGTAAAACTTGGTTCTCTTCTGCCCGTTGATTCGAGAAATTACTACAAAGAATCTGGTTTTAGGACTCTGGAAAGACGCTTATCAATTTAAGATAAAAATATCCAATGGTTCTCTCCAACCATTCGATAAGTAAGATCTCGAATATCCATTTGGCCCGCCCCTCCTCAAAATGCACCTGGTATTACTCTGAATTAGGTGATAGTAAATTGCTTTTTCTCTATCAGGCAAAACACCCTCCACTTTTCAATGTTGGTAAATATCAGACGTGATTTACATCGAAATGAAGGTTGTTTGAAATGAGATTTGGGGTGATTCTTCAGATAACTTCCGAATTTCAGGTCTTTCCCCGGATTCAGAATACAATTGTCCGGCCTTCGCAATCACGCTCATGGCACGGGAAATGTTAACCCACAATATCCGGCTGATCGGGTACGGCCCATACCTCATCTTCTATGGGTATCCACGCAATCTCCGGGGCATCCGTCTTCGGTGGCGGGTCTCGGGCGGTCTCCTCTGAACGCGATCATTTTCATAAGCCCCTTGCATTCCGGACAGACCAGGGGGTCTTGTTTCCAGATCTTTTTGATGCATTCACACCACGTGAGAGATGGTACTTTTTTGGGCTTGTATTTTGAAACATCGATAATATTGATTTCTTCTTTGGTATTTTCTTCAGCAGTGTCCTGAGTATGTTTCACCTGTTCCGCTTTCGCACGCAATCCCCTTGATTTGTTTGAGTAAAAACCGTAGTACCCGAAGCAATGCATACCAGAGGTCTATTTTCGACCAATTCGTTACCATCACGCATCCCTGTCATTTCCTTCACGGAAAAGCGGTCCCGATAATTCAATACAGAAGCAAGGAAAAGCCTCCCGGCATGTTGGTACAGTTTCCGGACGGCTCAACTCATACCATACCGGTTGACTGGACCGATCAGGCCGAACCCGATCAGACCAGGCTAGCTGAAGTTGAAAAAGACCTGCGCCTGTCCCCGTTTGCTTTGATGGAAGCGGTAAAATGGATGAAGGAACAAGGATAGACGAGATGTATCCAAGCTTAGGTAAGTAATAGGGAAAAGATTATCTATTAATTGAAAATAAAGGGTTGACTATAGGTGTGGCAACTATCTAAGCTTAGATAAATTCACAAAGGGAGATCTCAATGTCGAAACCGATCGCGTTTTTTATCCAATTTCAGGATACCATTTTATCTGCTTACGAGAGTAGTGGCGCCAGACCCAAGAAGACCTGGGATGCATTGGAGAATTCATTGCCGAAGCTTGCCCGGACCATGACATTCAGTACCTTCAAACAGTATCTTGGCGTCTTCGTTGCTTTGCATGCAGGGCTGCAGTCGCTCTTCGACCGGCAATTGTCGGAGCTTAGGTGCGAAAACGAGCAACGCTTGAGGGAATGCGCTGAACTCAGAGAGTCTCTGGCAGTGAAAGATGAGGAGATCAGGTTAAGCCTGTCAGGGTCTTCGGGGTTGAGCCGGAAGATCCACGAGTTGGCAGAGGAATACGCCATAATGCAAGCGAAAATAGCGACCCTGGCAACGGAACTGCCCGTGCCCGAGTCACCGAGTCGAAACATTGCGGGCTGGACTGTCCGGTTGACCGCGAAGGGTTACTATCACCTTTGCAAGTCTTTCTCAGGCAGTGTCAAGACCATTTATCTCGGAAAGGTTTTAGACGAGCAAAAAGCCAGAGAGAAGATAGCCGCTTATATGTCCAAGCTTGGATAGATCAGTTGGAAGCGACTCCCTTTACCAATCGCAGCACTAATTGTTGAAACGGTATAACGGGAGTTTGCAAGGATGGAACATAACGTCACAACCGGATCGAAACCAGAGCCGTATTCGGTTTCCAAAGAAGGCAGAGCAGCGATTGATGAGATCTTATGCGACATGCTGCTGGTGGCCGTTTTAGATGATGCGTCAAAAATGGAGGATAGCTCGCATGAACAAAGTCAAACAATCCCATTTAGACCGAAAAGCCTGCGTCTACGTCCGCCAGTCCTCTCCGGCCCAGGTAAGGGATCATCGGGAAAGCGCCAAGCGGCAGTACCAGCTTAAAGAAAGGGCACAGCGTCTGGGATGGCTTGCGGATACGGTCTTCGTTGTTGACGAAGACCAGGGCCGCTCCGGTGCCAGCGCAGCTGGTCGTGAAGGGTTTCAGCAATTGGTTTCCGACGTGGCACTGGGACAGGTGGGGGCCGTTTTGGGGCTTGAAGTCAGCCGTCTGGCCCGGTCTTGTGTAGACTGGTATCGGTTGCTGGAGGTGGCGGCCTTGTCGGGAACTCTGATCGTCGACGAGGAAGGGGTGTATGACCCAAACAATTACAACGACCGCTTGCTGCTTGGGTTAAAGGGAACGCTCAGTGAAGCGGAATTGCATTTTATCAAGCAGCGCATGATCGGCGGACGTCGGGCGAAGGCCCGTCGTGGGGAGTTCCGCATCCGCCTGCCGGCCGGTTATATCTGGGATGAGGAATCGAAGATCCTGAAGGATCCCGACGAGCGTGTTCGGGATGCGGTGATTCTGCTGTTTCGCAGCTTCGAGCGTATCGGCTCCGCTTTGGGAGTCGTTCGGCATTTCGAGGAGAATCGCCAGCAGTTTCCCCGTCGCGATGGATGGGGCAGCTTAAGCGTACCGGTAGCCTGGGGGAACCTAAGCATTTCCCGGACGGTTGAAATCTTGAGAAATCCGGTTTATGCTGGTATATACCCGTATGATCGAAATAACGATAAACCGGAGGATCCCGAGGATGTTTGTGCGGGCGGCAGGATCTGGATTCAAAATTCCCATCCCGCCTATATCAGCGAGGCCGTCTATGAAAATAACATTTCGCGGTTAAATAGCAATCGCAGTATTTGGCTCGGTATGCGTACGAAAGGTAGTACCAAAAAAGGACCGGCTCTTTTGCAGGGCATCGCTCTGTGTGGCCGATGCGGTCATCGCATGAGAATCCAGTACGACCATGAAAAAAGGGTTTGCTATGTCTGTCAGACATCGGATACCCGAAGGCTCTGTCAGCATGTCAACGGACGATACGTGGATGCTCTGCTCGAACAGGTCGTGTTTGAGACCTTAAGTCGTGAAGAGTTCGAGCTCTCGTTGAATGCCCTGGAAAAAATCCGAATGCGTTCCGAAGAAATGGAAAACCAGTGGCTACAAAAGATAGAGGCTGCCGAATACGAAGCGGATAAGGCAGCCCGGCGCTACTACCAGGTCGAACCGGAGAATCGTTTGGTGGCCCGTACACTGGAGAGCGAGTGGAATCTGAAGCTGGAGGAAGTGGAGCGTCTTAAAGAACAGCACCGGCAGATTCGTGGGACACCACCGTTTGTTCTTAGTGGGGAGCAAAAAGAGGAGATCCTGGCGCTGTCGAAGGATTTGCCCCGGTTATGGAAGGCAAAGACGACGAAAAGCAGCCAGCGCAAACAGATTTTACGGATTCTGATGGAGGATGTGACCCTGACAAACAAGGACGATCCTTGGTGCGTTCAGGTGGCCATTCAGTGGAAGACGGGAGCGGTGAGCCTTCACCAGGCCGAACGTGTTATCCGCCGCCCGTTCGACACCAGTGCCGAAGTGATCGCCCGCATCAAAGAGCTTTACCAGGATAATACGGACAAACAGACCGCACAAATACTGAACAAAGAGGGTTTTAAACCCGGCTTCCGTCCTACGTTCAATGCGGTTTCGGTACAAAAAATCAGGCTCAGGAACGATCTTTTTAAATACCGCATGGGTAAATCGCTCAATCAACCTCGACAAGGAAGAATTTATGGATCCTGAAAAAGAACGGAACAACCCTCGGCACTGCATTCCTACCAGTACTACCCAAAATACCTGGAAAGCTGGGAAAACTTATCAGAACGATTTCAGTATATAATAACAATGGTTAAATTCACTGTGGCTGCGTAAAAACCGGAAATCATTACCTAGACAGCTGGATGACTTAACCAAGCTTATCCTTCTTCAATTCCAGGCTTTTTGTAGAAAATGCGGGGATATGCTCGGTTTTTAATTTGAAACTATTTGTACCTGTCACGCAATAATGGGAACAACAAAATACCACGATGTATTCCAACAGGAACACCTCAAAGCGGCTGTAAATTTAACTGTTAGAGGACCAATAAAGAAAAACACTCTTACTGACATTTTGGCTAAAATTTTTATTTCATGGTTATGATTACTGGCGTTGTTACCATTTTTTAAATGTCACTTCTTTAATTTCATATGCTGTGTTTCCACCATATAATGATATTAACGCGGAACGGCATAGCTCTCTTGCAGCTTAAAGATCAATCTTGCCCAAAGCGCCGCTCAATTTCTTGTTGCTATTCGGCGGCAAGACTGAGAATGTCGTACTTAGCAGCAAGCAAATAGCAATCTCAATTACAAAAAAAGTGGTACACAATGAATCAAAGCAGTTACCAAACACTCAAG
>Ga0209045_1003298_pt1 | contig 10462 bp, 9 predicted proteins | sample SaaInlLV_10m_DNA_4_FD_184664 | JGI IMG/M metagenome (GOLD analysis project Ga0209045, IMG submission 184664) | Marine microbial communities from expanding oxygen minimum zones in the Saanich Inlet - Saanich Inlet SI072_LV_200m_DNA (SPAdes) (version 2) | ecosystem: Environmental > Aquatic > Marine...
GGCTGCGAGTCAAACATCAAAATAGAACAAGTGCTTGTAACAGAGTCTCCTACTGCGGCCTTTGCCATGCCAACCTCCATTTGTGAGGAACAGCAAACCACTGTTACTTTTATAGGAATTGCCGGAGCTACTGCAGTTTATAATTGGGATTTTGATGGTGCAACTATCGTTTCAGGCTCGGGTTCAGGCCCATACATTGTAAAATGGACTGGATTTGGAACCAAAGCTCCTAGTCTTTACATTGAAGAAAATGGATGTGTATCTAATGTTTATTCCCTCAGTATAACAGTCAATCAAAAGCCAACGGCTGTCTTTACAGTCAATAGTGAAGTTTGTTTGGATAGGAATATTTCCGTTGATTATGTTGGAAATGCTAGTAGTTCAGCTAATTATGTTTGGAACTTTGGAGATGCAGTGCAGCAGTCTGGCAGTGGTCAAGGACCTTATATTATCAGCTGGAATTCTGCAGGTGCTAAACAAATATCTTTACAAGTTAGTGAGGGCGGATGCAGTTCTGGGAATTTCACAAAAGACATAACGGTCAACCCAAATCCACCAGTTCCAACTATTACTCAAAACGGAAATACCTTAACATCAAGTTCAGCAACAAACAATCAATGGTTCGATTTGTCAGGAATTATCAATGGAGCAAATACACAAGATTACAATCCACCGGCAGATGGCACCTATTATGTTGTTGTAACTGATAGTAAAGGTTGTTCTGCACAATCTGCAGATTTCGATTTTATTCATATTGGTTTATCAGAATATGAATTAACAGATTTCCTCATTTATCCAAATCCGGTGCATGACGTATTAATTATCGAAAGCGGGAAACATGCATTATCTGATGTTGTTATATCAATTATTGCAAGTGATGGGAAAATTGTTTTAAGCAGGAAACTGGAAAATAAAATTCACGAAATTGATTTATCGCATATAGAAAAAGGTCTGTATATCCTTAGATTATCATCAAATGAAGAAATCAGGAATTTGAAATTACTTAAAAATTAAATCTAAAATTATGATAAAGTTTGCTGTTGTTTTATCAGGTAGTGGTGTGTATGATGGAACTGAAATTCATGAAGCTGTTTTGTCGCTTTATGCCATTCAAAAAGAAGGAGCAGAATACAGCATTTTTGCTCCCGACATAGCTCAACATCATGTTATTAACCACATAACAGGTGAAGAAATGCCGGAAAGCAGGAATGTATTAGTCGAGTCTGCACGCATTGCCCGTGGAAAAATAAGTCCGCTAAATGAATTTAATGCTGACAACTATGACGTACTTCTTTTCCCAGGTGGCTTTGGAGCTGCAAAAAATTTATCTTCATTTGCATTTGATGGTATAAACTGTCAGGTAAATGATGATGTTGAAAATTCAATAAAAGCCATGCTTGAACGCAACAAGCCTATTGGTGCTCTGTGTATTTCACCAGTAATATTGGCTAAAGTTATTGGAGATGGTATCGACCTTACCATTGGTTCCGATAAAGCAACAATCCAAGCCATCAAATCCATGGGTGCTACTCATAAAGTTAGCGACCATGGTGAAATTGTATACGATAGGAAATACAAAGTGGTTAGCACAGCTTGTTATATGTTGGATGCAACAATTGATCAAATTGGTCTTGGAGCTGAAAATGTTGTCAAAAAACTCATCGAGCTTGTCTGAAAAATAACTGAATTTTCATTTTCTTAAACTGGTTGATTTTGCTGTTTATCCCGAAGATGAAATAGGAACAACGAAAAACTTATTAACTCCATTAATTCCGGTCGTTTACTTATTTCTGCTAATAGCATTAATTTGGTTGAAGAAAAGGTTGAAGAAAAATTACAAAGTATCAATAGCAATACATCACAAGACACTAATCTTAAATTATTGGATTCAGGGAAAAACAAGTCAAGAAAATGGGTATTTCCTTATTTCATGACAATGATAATCTCGCTAAAATACTTTTTGTGATTACCAATAAAGACATGCAAATAGGCTCAGCTGCTTTTCACGGAATTACTTTTTCGACAAGAACAACAGAGATTGGGTTTGCATGAAAGTATTTCGCTAAAAACAGCAACCGATTAAAGCAACAGGCTGTGTATAAAACAAAATTTAATACACAGCCTGTTTTTTTATTTTTGATTTTCAAAAACAATTGGTTTAAACCTAACAATGAGAATATTTCTGCTTTTTATCATTTCGTTATTCCTTTCTTTCAATTCCTATTGTCAACTTTCAAAGCCCGATTTCAGCCAAATTGATATCCAATTAAGCAGATTGTGTCAACTTCGTGCACATCATGTTTTTTCTGAACAAAGAAATGAGGTGATGGGTAATTTTAATTCTATGATGCTTGAAGCAATCTCTCATCCTCTTTCTTTCAATTATCCTTTCGACAGCCTTGAGCGATGTATTTATATTACTTATTCAAGCGATAGTTTAGTCAGATGTTATTGCTATGATAATTTAGATGGTGGTTCCTTTCATACATATACGAATATAACTAGCTATTATACTGAAAATGGAAATTTCCAATCGCAGCTGATGATTCCTGAAAAAGAATCGCCAATGATTGGTTTTGATCGAATTATCAGGCTTAATCCGCCTGAGCAAAAGTTGTATCTTTTTAAAGGGTTTGGTACGTATGGAGGTGGAAAGCAACATATCAGTTTTCAACTTTTCAAAATAGAGAATGATACGCTTTCAGAATGTTTTGATTGTTATGAAGACTATAGCCCACTATTTATCGAACAAAATAGAGGTCAGGATTTCGAAATTGAATTTGATCAAAAGACACAACGTATTGAAGCGAAAGTATACAGGTTTGATAATGAAACAGGTTTTTATACCAATGAATACGATTTAGTATATTATTACATTCAAAATGGACTGCTAAAGCAAATTCGATAAATAAGAGAGGCTTATTCCTAAAAAAAGCAATCCGTTTAACAAACAGATTGCTTTTCTATATCAATTTTCCGAAAATGATTATTTCCCTAGTGCTATTGCAAAACCAATAAGCCGTCTTCCATGAGTACTTCAAAGAAATAGCCCATTCCGAAATCTTTCTTAAGTACTATTTTTCCACTAAAGTTTACGATATCACCAACATTTACTTTTTCTAAAGTTGTAACTGTAAGATCATATACTTTATCATCTCCACTTCCATCCTGAACATGAACCCAGTTTTTGTTCATGATTGCCTCGTTGAATTTAACAACTTCACCACTTACAGTTATTTTCTTGTTTTCGTATTTTTCAGCATTTTCAAATAATTCAGCCAGTGTAATTCCACCTTCCAAAACTTCAACATTTATTTCATGATCAGTTTCTTCAACTTGAATATTTCCGTGAGCATCACTAATCTGTTCTTTATCGCTTGCTAGTTTTTCTGGATCAATTATATTCTCCATGAACAATATGCGATCGAAAGTCCGATTTAAATCTTTACTCGTAAAATTATTCATCACCATAAACTTCTCAAATAAAATGGTAGTTCCTGCTTCAATTTCAGTTTTAGGACCTGCTGCCCAATGTTCTTCACCTTCAGCAATGATGTGTAAATATGTATAACCACTCGCTTGTATGACCTCTTTAACTTGTGCTGTGCGGATTGAATTATCACTCACCCCTTCATCAATTCGTTCCGGTTTGTTGGTATTGCAGGAAATTAAAAAAATAAAGGATAGTAGTGTGGTCGTAAAAAATGTGTATTTCATGTTTTTATGAATTTATGATTTGACTTGCAAATATATTAAAGCAATTACATATAATAGAAAATAGATAAGAATCATAAATTAATAAATTATCATTAGGAAATAATATCAGTAATTGAGTATAAAACTAAAATCAAAGAAGTGTTTTTAGGCTGAACCATTTTGCAGGATATTGCTCATCATTACAAATTCTAACTCTTTGTGTAAATTTAAGTTTAACTTTGTTGCTTAATCAAAAACCCGTTTGCGGACTGAAAATTGAATTTTATTCAACTCTGCTAAGCATAGCTAAGGTCATAAAAACGTTTAATCTTTGTCGAACACATCGATTTGAAGGGTAAAGGGACTGCAGATAAAGATTACTTCCTCTTACATATTTCTGCAATAAAAAAATATTTATTGCATTTGTTAAATGAATAAATCATTAATGATATGATCAGTAATCATTCATTTCATATACCCGTAATGGGAATTGGATACACATTAGATACACCTATTAAAGTCAGTCATCTTGGTATCGATTCAGTACTATCTCTGGTTGACGATTCACTTATTGAAAGATTAAGGAAACTCTATTGCGGAAAGTTTAATATTCCTTATCAGGAAATCGGGATTTATTCTATTGATTATAGGGCAGAACGCATTACTTCTTATTTGAATTTAATGAATGAAATTGTTGAAAAAAAATTCGAAGATTTAAAAAACTCAGCATTTGATAAAAAACAGGAAATCAAAGATTACTTTAGCATGTTGCCTGATTCATCAACAATTAAACAAGAGTTTAAAAAAATAACATCTAAGTATTTTAATGTAAATGAGTTAAAAACCTGGCTGAAAGAAAACCTGTCGATGGGTAGCATAGATGTTAATATCATGACAAAAATTGACAAGGATAACTATTTTAAAAAAGAAAAGTTACCTATTGAATACAACGATGCTCACGCAGCACTTAGAGGTTTTGCAAAAAGCAATTTAAACTCTTCAGTCATTCTCTCCGCAGGAATGAATCCACGTTTGTATAGTTATATCGAGCAGTTTGAAGATTTTTATCCCAATGAACAAGGTGAAATCAAAAAGAAAATAGTTCTTAAAGTCAGTGATTACAGATCAGCATTAATACAAGGTAAATTCTTTGCAAAAAAGGGCTTGTGGGTTTCAGAATATAGAATCGAATCGGGATTAAATTGTGGCGGACATGCTTTTGCGACAGATGGTTTTTTGATGGGACCAATTTTAGCTGATTTTAGAGATAATAAAAAAGAACTCAGCAAATCCATTCATGAAATTATACATAAAGCACTTTCAGATAAAAATCGTGTTTTACCAAAGGCCGAGTTAAGCATTAAGATTACAGCACAAGGTGGTGTTGGAACAGCTGAAGAACATCAGTTTTTATTGGATCATTATGAGGTTGATTCTGTGGGCTGGGGAACACCTTTTCTGTTGGTTCCTGAAGTAGCATCCATTGATGAATCAACAGTGAATAAATTGATTGAAGCTAAGGAAGATGACTTGTATCTGAGCTATATTTCACCCTTAGGAGTACCATTTAATAGTCTGAAAGGCAATACTAAAGATGTTGAGAAATTGTCTTTGATAGATAAAGGAAAAGCAGGCAGCACTTGTCCAAAAAAATATGTCGCGTTAAATAATGAATTTACAGAAAAAGGAATTTGCCCGGCTTCCCGACATTATCAGCAGTTAAAAATAAAAGAACTGGATGAGAAAAGTCTCAATTCCATCGAATACAAAAAAGAATTTTCTGCTATTGTTGACAAATCTTGCATATGTGTGGGGTTAGGCACCTCTACGCTATTGGTTAATCAATTAGACACAGGGAATGGAGGAAATGGAGTTTCTGTTTGTCCAAGTCCTAATCTGGCTTATTTTTCAAAAAGAATGAGTTTGAAAAATATGGTGGATCATATTTACGGTAAAGCAAATATGATTTCAAGAACAGATCGTCCCAATATGTTTGTGAAAGAACTAAAAATTTACATCGATTACCTGAAAAACAAATTGGTTGAAGCAAAAGGATCAAATACAATTAAACAAGAAAAGTATTTTATGAATTTTGTCCAAAATCTTAAAGAAGGGCTGCATTATTACCAAAGCTTGTTTGGTGATATGAAAGACAAATTTCATGATTCAAAATCAAATATATTAAGCGATTTAGAAACCTGCAATGTTAGTTTGCAATTGCTTTGTTCTGATGTAGAAAAACGATCACTCAAAACAGTAGCAGCTCGTTATCCAGACTACAATCTAAAACATTCGGCAAAATTGCGCAGCAACATAAAAAATTAAGCTTAACTGCAAGGAGTCGTTGAGTTAATTGACTTCGAAACACCAGTTTATGAAAACCAGCACACAATAATTCCTCATAAATACGTTTACTAATAAACACTACCATGAGAAACTATTTTCTACTATTCCTTTTTACATTATCATTACTTCTATCTTTTAACTTTATAAATCAAGAAACATATCCCGATTTCTCATTTCATGGAATCTGGGAAGTTCAAGAATGGTATTATAACGACACCCTATTGGATCAATCGGCTTGCCCTGTAAAAGGGACATTGGATTTGGAAGCTGACGGCTCTTTTGTTTATCATTCCGTAAATCTTGATTGCAGAGGAAGAACTATTGAAGGCAAATGGCTTGTTAGTGAAAACAACACGTTTACTATGAGTTGGGAAAAGGAAAGAGAAATTCCTCAAGAAATATTAGAGAAATATAAGGGTAGAGAAATTAAAATGATTCCTGATCAGATAGACCTCACTTATGCCTATTCAATCATCGACCCAAATCATTTTAAAATCCAACTAAGAATGTCAGCTGTAACGGATACTATCGATAGACGTTTAATTTTTGAAACATTGATTGAAACATTGATTTGGCAAAGAGTCGAAAAGAAATAATCAAATTCCTAGTAAATACTGCCCCAATCACTTATCCATTATTATTTCTAACGTATATCCTTTATTATACCGCACATACTTATTGTACCTACCATCATATTTAGGCCACAGATTCACAGAAATTTCACTGACCTCCTGAAAACAACTCTGTTAATCTGTGGCAATTTTCACATCATTGAACAATAGTAGATATTCAATATATTTATAAATCCATCGCCACACTAAAAGCCATGAACTTTTCTTTGTGGTTGTAAAATTCATTGAATAAAGAGCGACCATCATAATACTGAAATCCAACTCTCAGTCTTTTTTTATATAAATCCTGTGGAAATATATAACCCGCTACAAATGAATAATTCGGTGAATAAGAATTTGTTTTATAGGCACTTACATTATAGGCTGCATACACTCCTCCGAAATGTTGCTTAGGAAAATAATATTCCAACTCAGCACCCATCTGAAAAGCATTGTAGGCATGAGCATCAGGTTTGTTTTGCCTCCTTCCCATAAAATCGACTCCAGGATAAAAGAAAATGTAATCGGCATAAACTTGAAGTATATCCCATTGCTTATTTTTCAAAAAATACAAAGGACGAAAAGCCGATGATAAATAGAAATCATCCCTCACATAAAGTGTCATGATATTTGGATCAAAATCGATAGGTGACTTGACACCTCCCCACGTAAATTCATCTCCACGATGGGTACAGATGTGGTGTTTTGAAAACCGAAAAACCAGCCATTCTTTTGGCTTTACACTTAAGGAATAATGGTAAATTCCATCATTTGCCATAAAATCATGATTTCCTCCCCGCATATAAACTGGCAGAACCATTCCTAATTCTGCTTCTATGCCAATATTTGGATTATTTTTAGGGGAGAATTTAAAAAGAGAAACCCTCATTCCTCCAGTGATACAAAGTTTTCCATTATATCCTTCACCATTGTTTATTCCATCTTGGTAATCGATTTCACCATATTTAACACTTTGTGATGATACTTCAAATCGAACCGCTAAAGGATCAGCCAGATAGGTTGGGTAAAATACATCCAAGCCCACTATCTGCATATTCCAGTTTTTGATTGGAATGGTGAAACGAGAAGAATCCTGTGCCTGTATCGAAAAAGCGATTACTAGTAAGACAATACTATATTTTATTTTGATCATATCCTTATTTATTATATTCACCTTTCCAAATGTCATTTGAAGGTCCGCCATAGCTATACACTCCACCTAAAATCCAAATATTCCCTTGAAATTTTTCCAAGGTATAACCATATCGACCGCTGAAAAGAGCTCCATGCGAATCGATTGTCCAGTTATTGACATCATCCCGTTTCCAGATAGTATAATAATTATCATTTTTTGAATAATGACTTTCATACGTATGTTTTCCGGGAAATGTCCATAAATAATTATCATAGAACATCATTTGATGTTGAGCCCTGTATAAATAGCTTTGATTAAAACTATCCAAATCATTAGCTGGAATCCAATTCACTCCATCTGTTGAAGTCCAGAGCCAATGCCAGTCAGGAATTGGTTGTTTCGATTGATCGGCACTTTCGAAAACCCGTCCATGAATACCTCCTTGAAGATACAAGGTTCCGGTAGCTGAATCAACTGTCAGTGCATGTTCTGAACGAATTCCAAAATCGTTTGCCGGCATTTGTTCCCATTTTATTCCATCTGTAGATCGCCAAACATCATTAAAATATTTGACTGCATATTCACCTGATTTACCGGGAATCATGGTGGCACCTCCAATTAAATAAATATAATTGATACCTCCATGCATGGCAACAGTACAACTATGATTAAATCGTGGATACCAATCAATTAAAGAATCCAATTCAGGTGTAAAAATGGGTTTTATTTCTATCCAGACTTCACCATCTGTACTTTTCCAAACATCATTGGCATAATTACGATAGCCATTAGCTTCGTCAACATAAAAACCGCCAATCAAATACATGGCATTCTCAAATGAGATAAGTTGATGACCTCGCCTACCCTTCCAAGGGGCATCTTCCAAAACTAACGTCCAATTTTCTCCATCCTCCGAACTCCACACATCTTCATAATAAGGATCTTGTCCGTGATTACCTGAATTGTAGCCACCAATAATCCAGAGTTTATCATTAAATACGAGGGATGCATGATCCCATCGATTGTCCCAATCGGCATTTTTAACAATTTGAGTCCATGTAAAATCACCTGTGTACTCATCGACATTATGCTCATCAAAGGATATGAACTCACACCCTGCAATTGAAAACAAAATCAGACATACAATAATTGCTAAGCTTTTCTTCATCATCATAGTTTATTCAAATGAATTACAAATTAGTATTGCAATAATATTAAAAGCTTCTGTAAAAAGAGTTTGTAGTTATAAACAGGAAATTGTTTGCTCCCCTTTATTTGGGAAAAATGTATAAATTAGAAATATGAATTTCTAGCGTCCCATTGTATTTGTGAGAATAACGCCACCCAACGTAATAAATCCACCAATGATAGAGGCAATTGTTGGAATTTCGTGTATCCATATGAGTGCAATGATCATAGTAAGTACCGGAGAAATATACAAATAACTGGTAATGTGCGTAGCTGAAGGAAATTTGGGCAAAACATAGGTCCAGATAACATAGGCAACAGCAGCAGGAAAAATACCCAAATACACTACTTCAAGTGTAGCAATAGTCGTAGCAATCTGAATATCATGAATTAATTGGGGTATGAAAATGAGCATAAAAAAGGTTCCAAACCAAAAAGTATATGATGCTACTTCCAGAGGTGTGTATTTTTCCAGCAATCGTTTCTGAAAAATAACATATAAACTTCCTGAGCAGGCAGCCATTAAAACCAAAAGTGTTCCGGTATTTAAAGTCCCAAATCCACTTTCGGAAAAAGAAATGAGGGCAATACCTGAAAAACTAATTAAGATTCCAAACCATCCCCACTTATTCAGTTTTTGCTTGAGAATAAACAGTGAAAAAAGAGCTGTAAAGATCGGCACAGCACTCACCAAAAAGCTGGAAGTCCCTGCTGTCACTGTTTGTTCACCAATATTCAGACACAAATGATATAGAGTAATGCCAACAAAACCGGCTAATGCAAAAAACGGAATATCAGATTTTTTGGGAAATGGCATTTTAATAATCAAGGCATAAATACCTAATATAAAGGATGCTATCAGGAAACGTAACAAAGCCAAGGCTTGAGGAGAATAACTTTCAAGAGCAGATCGAATACCCACAAAAGCAGAAGCCCAAAACAGGATAGCTAAACCCAGAAGTAAAAGTATCCGAATGGGAACTTTGACTCTTAAATCAGGGATGCCTTTATCTGGAACTGGCCTCATATTGATGATTCATTTTTTAAGGTAGGCAAAGGTAGAAATAAATTATCCACAATGACTAAAACTCCTCAATTTCAGAATTGACTTCTTTCCTTTATCTTCGAACATTTTTCAGAGTAGCGTATTTCTTTAAATACAATACTCTAACATGGAATACATTTCTATTTACTACATTTTAATAAGCAATGATATAAAGAATAAGATATCATGAAGATTTCATTAAATATCTGTTTGCCATTCTTAATCGGATTGGCTGTTGCAACCCTTTTATATATGACCATAGGCTGGTGGGGATTTTGGGCCATATTCCCTTGGATTGGATTCTCCATCTCAACAGGTATCTTTTTACGCTCAAGATTTAAAGGTAAAAAGAAAATAATAGGGAGAAAAGTTGCCAGCCTGATGATATTACCTTGTATGTTAATTTCTATGCCAATCATTAATAATGAAAATTTCCAATTA
>Ga0209045_1003302_pt1 | contig 10459 bp, 9 predicted proteins | sample SaaInlLV_10m_DNA_4_FD_184664 | JGI IMG/M metagenome (GOLD analysis project Ga0209045, IMG submission 184664) | Marine microbial communities from expanding oxygen minimum zones in the Saanich Inlet - Saanich Inlet SI072_LV_200m_DNA (SPAdes) (version 2) | ecosystem: Environmental > Aquatic > Marine...
GAAGATAGTGAGATGGATCACAATCAAAATATAATTAGTAGTTCGCCGACTGCTCTCCAAAAATGCGGCTTTGAACAATACCTGTTTCCGTATCAAGTGTAATCTGATGCCCTTTTGTACCTCCTAACCGAGAGGCTATTATTTCTATACCGTATCTCCCCAGGATTTTTTGTGTTTCTAAAATATTTGATTTCCCGATATCAAATATTTCACTGCTAACGCTGAACATCTTTGCACCACCAAAGATTTTGGCTGTAAGTGCATTCTTCTTTGATTTGGCTTTGTTCACCATTAAGTCAACTAGTAAAGGAATTCCGGTATCAGCATATTTAGCCGGTTTGCCTCCCCTGTCATTACAGTTAGGCAGCATTAAGTGCAGCATTCCTCCAACCTTCTGTATGCTGTCATATAAAACAACACCTACACAGGAGCCAAGACTGGTCTTAATTACTTTTGGTGATTGGGCAATTTTCAGATCTCCAACACCTACTGTTACAATATTTCCGTTATTATTAATTAACATAATATGTCTTAAATATCAGATTAATCGTGACTAATCTGTTAGTTGGTTTAATTAAATACACAGTGATTCTATTGGCATTTGTCTCAATCGTTATAGCGTGTAAGTATGTAGGATGTACTATGTGCTAGCAAATATATAATTTTCTTATTTTGACATCAGAAATTCTAATTTGAATTCATTTCACACTGCTATACCTGCATCACTAATTGTTGATTTAAGGTCTGCATTTTCACTCTTAAGTTTTTCTATTTCATCTTGTAATGCACTTATATTTTTCTCTGCTTCTGATGTGCTACTTTGAGGAACTTGATTCGGCTGTACACCGACGACAAAGTGTCCTTTATCATAAGAAAACTTTGTCATTATCCATGAAAACTGTGCCTGTGAATCTATTGCCAGATCGGAATCACTACCGTGAGGCGACGCTATCGAAAGGTTCCTCCCTGCAATAACCCAGGGTGTCAGAAGATGGAAATCTCCCATCGAAGATTCCAGTTTTACTTTAGCACTGCCAGCTATCATATTAACAATCTCTCCCATTCCATCTTTTACGTCTTCATCAACCTCTGACATTTCCATTCCTAGCATTGAACCTGAAAGATGGCAGGCTGTTACGCCATATGAAAATACTGCAATCTTGCCCATGTAATTTTCACCAAAGAAGTGTAGTGAGGATATTAGATCCGTTGATACATTCTTCTCGTCCTTGACAAAAGAGTCTTCGGCATTTACATCAATCATTAACATAGTGGAAAAGACCTCAATAGTTGATTCCTTAATTGCTTTAAGTATTTCATCTTCCAGCTCATTAATGCTCATAACTATTACCTCTTAATAACATATATAATAAAATTGTATGATTGCTTCCGTGCTTTACATATCAACACTTAAGCAAAATGGAAAATAATTTCATTTATGCACTGTAACTAATTTAGTTGTGTCCAATAAATGCTTCTCTTACTCCAGTGACATCCAGAATCAGACCGACTTTTCCGTCACCGAGTATAGCACTGCCTGAAATACCTTTTACATTCTTAAACCTGTCTCCCAGACTCTTGATAACAACCTGTTGCTGTCCAAGAAGTTCATCAACCAAAACTCCATATTTACCTTCAGCGCCCTCTACAACAACAACAATAGATTCCCATGGAACAGTCTTCGTCGTATTAATATTGTAGAGTTTATGCAGACGTACCAATGACAACAGATTTCCTCTGATATTAACAACCTCACCCTGGTTTTTAACTGTACTGATCTCTTCTTCTTTCGGCTGCAGTGATTCCTCTATAGAAACTGTTGGTATAATGTATTTTGTGTCACCGACATTAACGACAATGCCGTCAATTATTGCAAGTGTCAGTGGAAGTTTTATGGTAAATGTGGAACCTACTCCTTCCTGTGATGTTACATCAACTTTACCGCGAAGTTTTTCAATATTTTTCTTTACTACATCCATTCCTACTCCACGCCCGGAAATATTAGTAACCTTATCTGCAGTTGATAAACCAGGTGCAAAAATTAGATTGTATATCTGATTATCAGTCATAGATGCCTGGTTACTTACGAGTCCTTTATCAATAGCCTTCTTTAATATTCTCTCCTTTTGTAAACCCTTACCGTCATCCTTGATTTCTATAATGATACTTCCGCCTCTGTGAAAGGCACTTAATGATACAGTACCTTCATTTGGTTTGCCTTTAGTAATTCTATCCTCTTCTGATTCTATGCCATGATCTACTGAATTTCTGAGAATATGCACCAGTGGATCAGCTATTTCTTCTATAACATTCTTGTCGAGCTCCGTCTCTTCTCCTGAAATCTCAAATTTAACTTTTTTACCTGAACGTTGTGACACATCTCTTACAAGTCTTGACATCTTCTGGAATGTCTGTTTCAATGTAACCATCCTCATTGACATGACCTGATCCTGAATGTCCTTAGTAATCTTGGTTAGCTGAGAGAGGTTTTTGCTGGTACCATTATTGTTTACAGACTTCATTTCTCCAACAATAAGAGTGTTAGCAATCACAAGTTCTCCTACTAAATCAAATAGATTGTCAAGCTTGCCGGTATCTACTTTGACTGTTCGTGACTGTAATTTGACACTTCGTTGAGCCTGTTGCGACTCTAATGCAGTATCTATGCTTTCGGGAGTTGTTGCACCACTCTCTACGAGTCTTTCTCCAACTTTTTTGCCTTGTTGTTTGAGCGCATTATCGAGCTGAGGTTCTGTAATTACACCTTTTTCCGCTAAGATTTCACCTATTGGCTTTTGCTCGGTAAGAGCCTTTTCAATTTTCTCAGGGGTTGTTACTCCATCTTCCACCAGTATCTCACCGATTTTTTTATTTCCGTCCTCAAGTGCTTTGTCTAATTGCTCTTGAGTAATTGTTCCTTCATCCAGAAGAATTTCTCCCAGAAATCCTTCTTCTGATGGCTCAGCACCTTCCTTATCCCAGAAGTCATCAGCCTGCTCTTGATTGACACTTCCTTGTGGCTCAGGAACTGTCTCATTTGGTTTTGCCTCTTCGCTTAGTATTGCTGTTATTTTGTCTACGTAAGGTTGTATATTTATAGGCTGTTCATCGGCATCGGTGCTTTTTCCAAGTTCTTTGTCTACCTTGATAGCAAGATTATCCCGAAGTTTTCTCAGTGCGTCTATTGCACTTAAAGAAATATCTATTATTTCCTGCGTAATAGATATTTCACCTTTTCGTGCTTTGTCCAGAAGTGCTTCCAGTTCGTGGCTGAGACCTTGCATATCTGTTAGGCCGAGAAATCCGGCACTTCCCTTGATACTGTGAATGCTTCTGAAAATAGCATTGATTACTTCATAATCAGTAGCATCTTCATCTATACTTAATATATTGCTTTCTGCATCCTCAAGATGGTCAAGTACCTCTGACAAGAATTCCAGGAATATCTCTGAATCTTCCTTAATGTCTAAAGTCAGCTCGTTGTTAGCAGCAATCATTTCACTCATTTTAATCACATCCTTTCGCTCTGTCAGATTTTGAAGTTAGTTATATATTTTTATTTATTATCAGTTTAAAACAAAGTTGCCTGCTTCTCTTTGACCTTGAATTTATCTATTTTTTGTAAAAGTCTATCTTTGTTAAAAGGCATTACAAGAAAATCTCTCGCACCTGACTGTAAAGATTTTATAACATCATCCTGTGTTGGTTTGTCAGAAACCATTACCAATGGAATTCCCCTGGTATATGGCGTTTTTTTAATATTTTTGCAGATTTCAATTCCATTTTGAACTGGCAAATTTAATTTCAGAAGAATCAAGTGGATTTTCTCTTTTTGTAAAATATTAAATGTTTGTTTGGCATTACGTGACTCAATGACTCTGAATGGAGTATTAGTTAGATATTTTTTTACTTTTCTGATATTTGAAATAGAGTCATCTGTAACAAGAACATTTGTGGTTTTCTCATGAATTGATTCTCCAAAAAATTCATCCACAGACTCAATGGGAAAAAACATATTATATTGACCCGTATCAAATCCTTTGATAAGCAGAAGTGACGAAAGGTTTAGATATTCATTAGAATACATATCCTGTAAAACTTCTTTTGCATTGTCCCTGTTTAAGGTGGTGCATGATGAAAGCTTAACATGTACGGGTTTTGGTAATTTATTTCTGAGTACTGTATCAATCATTCCTGAGAACTGTCCGCTGAACTCAGTAACACCATCAGTACAGTCTGCATCAAGATCCTCTTTCTCAATTTTCCCTTTTATCGCTTCATCTTCCTCGCCAAGGAGAATGCTGCCAATCTTAATAGCATCCTTTAACTGTAATATTGTGCATATATTGCCATGATAAGATTCTTCAAGTTCCGAGTTAATTATGAAGTAACTACCATCATTATTCTCTATAAATTCACCAAGTGTAGATATGTCACATTCAGGTTTTGATATACCAAAGTTTCTGCCTAGCAGACTGGTGCAGTCTGCATTCAGTTTAGTTACGGTACTGTCCATTAGCTCTCTGAGCTTTGGTGGACAAATATTTGATACTAATGTTTCTGTCATTGTAGTCGAAGTTGTTTTTTAAAGTTGTTATAAAAAATGGAACAAGATAAAAAGAAAAGAGACACTTAAAAACTATTTAACTCAATGCCTTTCCAGCATGTAGAGCGGATTAATAGTATACAATCCACCTTGATTAATATCTAAATTGAGCGCCGTGTCTTAATCATTCTTTTTGACTACAAGCCCGATATTAAAAGTTTCTCCTTCTGAAGAGAAAGGCGTCATCATCCATGAGTTTGTACTGTCGCATGTTACCCCTGTAGAGAACTTAACGTCACCCTTCTCTTTACTAGAGGATGATATAGACATATTAGCGCCTGCTATTACAATTGGGACTGAAAGATGCATTGCCCCGAACGTTTCAAAAACCTTATTTTTTAAGTTACCGCCAATCATGTTTGTCAGCTCTCCCATGGCGTCCTTGACATCCTGGTCCATGTCGGTAATTTCCATTCCCAACATTTTGGAAGTAATCTTAATAGCCATATTTGTAGTGCCAAAAAAAGCGATTATTCCAGAGTGTTCACCGGTAAAACTAACAAGCGAAATTACATCTGTAGATATCATATCCTCCTTTTGGTAGAACGAGCCGTCACACTTGATTTCCATAGGAATCATTGTTTCAAATACTTCATTAGTACAACTGATAATATCTTCAACTATATTATCGTATGTAGTTGCTGGCATTGTTTTTCTCCTATAAATTATTGATAATTAGTTTACTAAAAGATAGCCTCCGAGTGTGTCGCGAAGTTGATCTGCAGTAAATGGTTTTGTGAGATAACCGTCTGCACCACTCTCCTTAGCTTCACTTACTTTAGCGTCAGATCCTTCAGTTGTAACCATTACTACAGGTATCCTTTTCGATAGGTTTAAAGATCTTAATGTCTTAACAAATTCTATACCAGACATGTTTGGCATATTCCAATCAAGTAATATCAGGTCTAAATCACCATTGGCATTTACCTTGTCTAGTGCTTGATTTCCATCTCCAGCTTCGACAAATTCATCAACAACTAGACCGGTTTCTTTAATATTTCTCTGTATTATTTTTCTCATTACTGCTGAATCATCAACTAACAGAACTTTTGTCATTTAGCCAACCCTTCCTTTCATTATTAATAAAATTACATGTTTGAAATAACTCAATAGCACTGCGTTTCAAAGCATAGCAATGCTGCTAATTACAGGATCCAAATTGTTATCACGCACCTTCTTGTTAAACGAAGTACCAGCTTAGCTTTACTGTGCATAAGCGTTTTTCATAACTAACTCTTAACGTTTATGATATATAAGCGTCTTTATTCTTATCGGAGAATGTTGGATAAATATTAGTTATAAATAATAGTGTTCAATAGACTGCAATAAGATAGTGCTTAAATGTGATATCAGGTCTGCTAATTATGTACGTTTGCCAATAATCGCAAAATAGTTGCCATTAAGTTAATAATAAAAAATCACTTTATTAAATTTATATGTTTGCTTTTGCTAAATTGTGGTAGTGCGGGTGTAGCAAGCGTTTAGGAAAAATTTTCCATGTTTGTTTTAGTTGTTATTTTTTCAGTTTAAAAAAATAATATCTAAGCTGGTACTGTTCAGGTGGAAATAATTTCCTGTGAAGTTGATTATGTAGTCATAATGTCGATTATTTAAACGGATGCCTTTATGGTAAAGCCGAGAGTGTTTAAGATATAAAGCGTTGCAGGCATTGGAAGTATAGCAATAATCAATTTAAAACGATTATGTACCCCTTTTTCCGGAATTTTATATATTTTAGTTAGCATTATACTATAAACATCTTTTTTACATAATTTACGGCATAACGATTGCTTTAAAATATAAATATTTTTAAGCTAAAGTGAAGTGCTTGATTGCCGATAATATTAAAGGACGAAGTATTTATTTAGACTTTAAACCGGCAATTACTTGCTGTATCTGTCGAGGAATTGTCAACTTAATGTCAATTTAATAGTCTATACTTAAGTGTATAGTTTCTCTTTAGCTTTTTATGGACTCTTTGTATATTTATGGCAATGAATAGCAAATTAACACGTTTCATGACAGATTGGAGGATTGAAAATGCCAGTAGATAAAACATCAGGGATTAATCACAATCTTATAGGAAGGATTTTGTCAAATCAAAATCTTGTGAAATCAGAAGATGCGAAAAAAACATCATCTGGTGTCTCTAGCGATGCGCAAACATTAGTTGGAGGAGACAAGGTAGAAATCTCTTCAGAGGCTAGAGAGTTGCATAAGGCATTGTCTAGCTTAAAGGACGAAGTAAAACAGATGCCTGATACCAGGAAGGAAAAGATAGAGCTGGTTAAGGCTCGCATAGATGCTGGTTTCTACGAGAAAGATGCGGTTATAAAGGAAGTTGCCAGATCAATAAAGGACTCTGGGCTGCTATAGTGGTATAAACAAGGATGTATGAGGGGAGGATATGGATATTTTAGGTAATGTATCACCGGTGGCCGTTAGTTCGCGAAAGAGAAAGAAGTTCTTAGGGATCTTTTTCGCTTGTTGTAATGTGTATGGCAGAATCTATAACCACTCAGGAAAGCAGTATGAGGGGGAATGTCCACGATGTCTTCGGGGCTTGACAATAAAGGTTGGTAGTGGTGGGGTGAACGATAGGTTCTTTGTCGCATCCTGATTTATACAGTTCAAGCCGTTTCTGACTCCCGATATCTTATTAATTAACTCCTACTCTGTTTATAAAGCTGCTATATCTTTTATCCGTTCCGGCGATATGTTTATTAAGCCAGTCGCTCAGAAATATTGATACTTCATGGGATAGGTCCATTTATCCTTGTTTATAATCTCCTTTTAATTCTTTAACTTTACTCAACATTTCCTTTTCTTCTGCGACAAAATGATAGTCGGCATAATTAGTCAGGTCACTTAAAATGCATTCCAGCGCTTCTTTCCCTTACCTGCAGACATCGCTTAATGTAATTCATTGATCGCTTCAATTACTTTTCTGTGGTGGTTGTCCCACTCTCTAACCTTAACACTATAATCACTTTTCCACTCCATTATCGCTATTTTTTCACTTCCAAGTAACTAGATTCAAAATACAAAAGTATTACGTTTCACTAAATCAATCTAAATATCTGTAGTACCAGTTAAGACTTTTTTGCCGTACTAGATGTATGGATTGTATTAATTCAGGTTTAGACCTTTAAATGGATTTGGTCTGTCTATTGCGGTTACCGATATTATTAAAACCCGAATAACTGAAAATGCATAATAAAACGACAAAATGCCTAGAGACTCTGCTCTATTTGCTCTTGCCAAATGAGATATTTATTAGTGTTACTTCTTCTAGGTCAAAGTATCCTGCTATTACACTATATTAATAAATAGGCACAAAATATGCGTTGATTAATGAAAAAATAAACTGAAAGGAGCGGAATTGATGTTATTGACTCGTATTATTGAATTATTAAGAAAGTATAATTGCATAAAAATAGGATTAATTGTCTTTATCTTCTGTACCTTTGTTTCCCATAAATGTGACGCTGCAAAGAGTTACAAGATTGTTATTATGCCGTTCAGGGATTATACCCAAATGAGTATGGAGGAAATGGTGCCCGATGTTTTAAGAAGTATTTTTATACAATCCGGGTATTTTGAACCCATAGATAGGGAAATTATTTATGAAAAGGTTACAAGTGAAATACCGAGTGATATGGTAAAGCTTGAGGATGTTACAAAGGGTGCGGATGGGTCTTGGACTACAGATACAGTAGATGTAATGGCACGATTGGATACGAAAGTAGTAAAGAAGTATGGTAGACAACTAAAGTCAGACTATGTCCTGAAAGGTAACATATCGTTGATTGGGACTACTATGAGAATAGATGCTGAGCTGATTGGGGTTAAGGCAAAGAAAATGCTGGGTAGTATGGTAGTGGAAGGAAGCCCTGAAGGATTATCTTCCGGTATCTTGAAGGAATTAGCTTACAAAGTAACTGACTTTTGTAGGAATTTGAATGCATACGATGATGCTTTAAGCATACTTAGCATGTATAACCAGGGTCAATACACATTTGATGTATCTGAAAAGAAACTTAAAGAGATACTTTCTGTAACAAACGATGCAGTTGGCATACGTGCTTCATTGATGGTGCTTTATCTTTCAAAGATTCGTAATGAAGAGAATGCTCTATTAGAAGATAAGGCCATTGAGGAAGGCGTGAAGATGTTAATGCATTTAGATCAGAATTTTGATGAAAATGTACTTCAAGTGTTTTCAACATCAGGAATTGATCCGTTTGATGAGATAGCCAGAATTCTGTCAAAACGAGGTGATAGCGATAAGGCTATCGAAGTGCATAGCAAGTCAATAAGTGTATATCCTATGAATATTGCCGGACATTATAAGGAAATGGGTTTACTGTATTTAGATAAAGGTTTAGAAGATAACGCAATAGATGCTTTTGAAAAATCTCTTAAAACGCACAAGGGTAATTATGAGGTAAACATTGCTCTTGTTTCAATATTTGAGAAGAGAAACCAACCTGACAAAGTTAAAAAGCATCTTAGGGAGTGTCTCAGATATGCTCGCAATATTGAGGAGATTAAGTCTGCAAAAGGGAAGCTAGATTCAATGAATAATTGATGGCTTATTCAACATAAATAAAGATATTGAGCAAAGATTCAGTAATTAAGTAGTTAATCTAAATAGCATGTATTTTCTATGGCGCCGTATACAACACAATAATATTGTATAAATAATCAACATTGTGTGTAAGATATAGGCGTAGTTTCGTGATAATGGGAAGTTATCATTTAGTATTTATAGAAAATTAATTTTTTAATGAGGGTTTAAATGAGTGATGCAAAATCGGTGAAAAATACGGAAAGCCAGGATGGCGTCAAGCCCGTAATATTAGTGGTGGACGATGAAGAGACAATCAGATTTTGTTTAAAAGAGGCATTGGAGGTCGAGGGATACAAGGTACACACAGAGGACAACGGGGAAAATTCTCTAAGATCAATTAAGAAGATGATTCCTGACTTGGTAATACTGGATCTGAAGATGCCTGGTATGAATGGCCTTGATTTATTAAGAGAAATAAAATCTTACGATCAGAATATACTCGTAATTCTGTTAACCGGCCATGCATCTGTAGATTCAGCTGTAAATGCAATGAAGGATGGGGCTTTTGACTATCTTGAGAAGCCATTTAAGATGGATCTTATCAAGGTAGTTATAGAGAAAGCATTGAGTACTCAATCATTGATGAGAGAAGTATCAAGGTTGAGGGCAAAAGCAGATATTGCTGGTGGCGTTAATATCGTTGCTGTCAGTCAGGAAATGAAGAAGGTTTTTGAGCATGTAAAGATAATTGCACAGAGCCCTTCAAGTACAGTGTTAATACAGGGAGAGAGTGGGACAGGAAAAGAGTTGATAGCGAATTATGTTCATATGATGAGTGCGAGGAGTAAGTACCGGTTTATGGAAGTCAATTGTGCCGCCCTGACAGAGAATTTGCTTGAATCAGAGCTGTTTGGCTATGAAAAGGGTTCTTTCACCGGTGCCTCTACTACAGGAAAGGCCGGTCTGTTTGAGGCTACTCAGAGAGGTACTATGTTTCTTGATGAAATCGGTGAGATGAGCTTGCCATTACAGGCAAAACTGTTGAGAGTGCTCCAGGAAAAGAAATTTAAGAGGGTTGGAGGGATAGATGATATTGATGTAGACGTTAGAATAGTTGCGTCAACAAATCGTGATTTGGAGGAGGAGGTAAAGAAAGGTACATTCAGGAAAGACCTTTTTTATCGTCTAAGAGTCCTGCCTGTATATTTGTGCGCGTTGAGGGAGAGAAAGGATGATATCCTGCCACTAGTAAAACATTATACTCATAACTTCAATAAAGA
>Ga0209045_1003310_pt1 | contig 10433 bp, 14 predicted proteins | sample SaaInlLV_10m_DNA_4_FD_184664 | JGI IMG/M metagenome (GOLD analysis project Ga0209045, IMG submission 184664) | Marine microbial communities from expanding oxygen minimum zones in the Saanich Inlet - Saanich Inlet SI072_LV_200m_DNA (SPAdes) (version 2) | ecosystem: Environmental > Aquatic >...
CATCGGAATTGGTGACTGCAGGTCCATCTACCCTGTGCAATTGTCCATTCTCGTAGTGCCTAACTGTCCCATACTCATCCGTAACAATCTTCGTAGTCATGACTTTCTCCTTGTATGTCACTTTGTAGGCCAGCTTTCGCTGGCCTTATGCAGCCTCTGTGGCTATTTCTGATTGTCTTTGCTTATCTTTCCATATGGGAGAAAAGCTTGGGGTTTTGCTTGTTGAGGGTGACTTATTGCTTGAAATCTTTTATATTGTTTGCCATAATGAGGAATATATACTCTCCCCATGGAGACTCGTGTTAATCTCAGAATGAGGCAAATATGGCAAAGAACTCCAGAGGCCGGCCCTCCAAGATACTGTTTACTATCCGATTCCAGGATGTCTCTGATTATCTCAATGTTCCTGTAAGGACTCTCTATCGGATGAAGGAAAGAGGACATCTCTCTGTAGAGGGGAGCCTTGAAGAGTTCTTGGATTGTCTGTTGAGGCTACGCTTTGAAAAGAAGCTGAAGGAGCTATTGTGAAGGGGCTCATAGAGTGAATTGTTGTGGAAGAAGTTTGTTTATTCGCCGCGAACTTCCAACACTGCGTACACGCTCAAACAGATGATGAACACTACTGCATGATTGACTACACACAGTCTGAATTCTGGTGTAACAGTGTAGAGGATGGTGCTTACCATTGTTGACCATCCTGAATATGTCATCAGGATCAGCATTGCGTTCTTGAATTCTTCCATTGTTTCTCCAGTATTCTTTAAGCGGCGGGCCCTTGAAAGCCCGCCTACTTATTGCTTGGGATGGTCATTCCTTCTTTTTCCCGAACGATAGAAACTACCATATCGGCCAAAAAGACTCAAATGCCATAGCGGTGGACACTTGTGATTCACTCTTCGAGCTGTTCACACTTCTCTTCCAGGTCGGAAGGATAGATGTGCTCCAAGTAGGCTCCTGCAAAGAGGCTTGGACCACCAATGCAGATCCAGCAGATGAGGAAAAGGAAGAAATAGTCACCAGTGCCGTATTTCGAGTTGTTGTTGTCCCAGACATTCTTCATAAAGGCTTTGAAGGCCATGAAGAACAATGCGATGATTGCGAGAAGACCGAGGATTTCGAGTGGGTTCATTGTTTTCCCTTATAGCAGTTCATGAAGATAGCCCCACTCTTGTGGGGCATTCTCTCGGGCGCGAAACCAAACATTCTTCTTACAAGCCTACAAAGGCAGCTCTCTTACTTCCCTGAAGTAGACTCCATGTTGATGAAGTAGGTCTGCCAATACCATTGGATGATGTGTACCATGTCCCCAATACCTGACAGCAGACAGGTTGTCTCCGAGTGCCGTGACTGTAGGACCTTTGGTTCCAGTCATCTCTTCGAATGAAGTGAGCTTGTCAACACAGCTTTGTGCATCTTGGGGATGCACGTTTACTCTGATACGATAGCGTCTCATTCCTGACATGTGCAGACTCCGTCTTGGTAGGAGAGCATTTCTTGGCCGCAGGTTACACCGCAGTTCTTCAGGCTGGATGCATTGGTGGTCGTTACGATGGCAGCCAGCAGACCGAGAAGAGCAGTGAGACAGGCAAGGGTGATGATTGAGATCCCGATGTTGTCCTTGCCAATTGCGTTGATGAAGCTGGTCATTTGGTTGGTTCTCTTTTGCGTTGGTTTTAGATGGCAGGCCTACCTGGACTTGAACCAGGGATAAAAGTTTAGAAGACTTTTGTGATATCCGCTTCACTATAGGCCCGAAGTCATAAGGAAGCCCCGCTTTCGCGGGGCTTATGGCCTTTTATTCCTTGTGAGGCCAGGCGGCGATGGCAAGAAAGACAATGACCAGAATCCAGAAGTCCATGAGAGCTCCTCAGCTACCAGGTGAAGCCTTTGACTCCATTGTCGAGCTGTACCACTCTCCACTTCTTCTTGTCAGCGTAGAGGAGGCTCTGGAGCTCTCTGAAGAACCTGTAGGCGAGCTTGTGGTGCTTGCGATACCAGATGTTCTTGAAGAGGATGATGCTGCCTTCTGGAAGCAGGTTGAGTTGGTTGAGGAGGTCTTTTACTTGCGCGGCCCTCTTCAGTTGCTCTGCCCTGCTTTCCGCCGCCGCGACTACGAACTCCCTCTTGCCATTGTACTGGCCCCACTGGAAGACTCGCCCCCAGAACTCCAGGGCATTGTCTTCATTGCCTCGGGAACCGGGGATGTAGACTCCTGCTGAATGGAGTCGCTGGTTGACAGACATTGCTCACCTCACTTGAGCCTCTTGATTTCTTCGTAGCTGATGATGGATTCTCCAGGACCGAGCTGTGCCTCGAAGACTTGGAGAGCTTCGTCGAGAGTTTCGACCTCTCCAACGATGTGATAGAGATGTCCAGGCACTATCCAGTTGCGCAGGCGGACCTTGGCGTGGATGTAGTAGGTCATGTCTCGTCCTTTTCTGCCATCAAGAGACCAATCGCGTTGTTGAGGTGGCATGGGTCCATTTGACTATGGATGTAGTAGAAGTTGTTGCGACTGGCGACGACTTCAGAGGTTTCCGTGCAGTATTGCACGAAGTCTTTTGGAGCTCCGTAACCGAGGTCTCTGAGGCACCCGTTGACCATGAAGTGTATCATGCGGAGTAGCATTTCATCCTCAGTGAGACGATGAAGAATGAGTCCGCCGTCCACGGAGATAGGCTCGTAGGTAGTCTTCATGTGGGTCCCTGGCTTGTTGAGATGTGGTGAGGGCGGTAGGATTCGAACCTACGGTGGACTTTCGTCGTCAGCTTAAAAGGCTGGTCCTCTCGGCCAACTGAGGGACGCCCCATATTTCTTCATAATACAAGGCCCCCTGCGGGGGCCCTGCTTCAAGCTCTACTTGTACGTGTAGAACGCCTGGCTGGTCTCCAGGACCACCATGTTGCGGTTGATTGCTCGGCTGAGCACGTCCTGACGCTGGTCGTCCACGTTCCTTCCACCGCCCTTGACGGCAGAACCCATCTGCTTGAGGCCACAGAGCCTGATGTAGTAGTTGGCGCTGATGGGGCAGTCGCGGTTCTTGATGGCGAGCCAACCCAAGCCCCCGACCTTCTTGGTGAAGCGGGAGTCGAAGTTGGTGTTGTAGCTGGTGATGCTGAGCACGGAAACCTCCTGTGCAGTGTTCATAAGGGAGGGCCCCTTGAAGGGGCCCCATCTGACTATCTCACGTGCATTGGAGGCTCGTAGGCCCACAGAGACCTTCCAGTGTGCTCGTACCAACAGAACTCCAGGTTGCGGAGGTACTCGTCGTCATCGATATCAGCATTGATGACGCAGGCTTCTCCGGAGATGTAGGCAGCAGAGCCGTTTGGAGCCGCCGTGGAAGATGCGGAGTACCAGAACCTCGGCATGTAGTCGGCAGGACGCATACCAGAAGCGTACAACTGATAGCCAACCATGCCAAGGCCCGTGATGAGGAAGAACACGATGAGGATGTTTTCCAGGAAGCGATTCATTGCAGACCTCTTGTGGAAGTGATTCATTGAAAAGGGAGCCCAAAAGGGCTCCCTACCAGAAGCATTCTCCCTGGAATCAGGGTTACTGGCTCCTGGATTTCTCTTCAACAATGACCACAGATTGTTAGGCAGTAGAACCCTCTTTGTGCAAGTATTCGTGATGTCATTCACGATAGCTGGTTGGGTGCAATCACGTTCCTGACTCTCAACCTATTGGTGTAGGCTTTCTCACACATTGACCTTTGACTTGGCTGTATGAGTTGTCGTTCCAGAGCACCAACTCTGGTAATGGTCATAGAGTAGCCCGGTCTCTGACCGGGCCGCCCTTCCAAATTCTTTCTTTACTCGCCCACAAAAACAATCCCCTCAACCAATCAAACAAGAGACAGGAGGCAGTCTCTTCAGAAAGGATGAGAGGAATGAGTCTATGCAGGTTCTTCTGCCATCTTCTGTGCACGTTCCCATGCCATCTTGAAGGCATCGTAAGAGCCATGACTGATGACCCCGATACCCACCAAGAACAGCACTGGTACCAGAACCATCCATGCGAAGACCTGCAGCAACTCCAGGAGTGGAGTCCACTTGAAGGTGATGAAGAGGATGGCAGCTCCGACCAGGAACTTGCCCCACCAGGGGCACTGATTGTACAGCTCTTTGAGCTTTTTCATGGTTTCTCCTTGGAGATTGTTCATAGAGGAGGGCAGGCTCTGCCTGCCAGCAGTGGCACGGCCTTTGTTCGAGTTTCTCCGATATCGCGGAGTCATAGGTGGGGCTGTGTGTAGGGGTGTGAGCGGAGGCCATTAAAAAAGAAGGAGGCCCCCGAAGGGGCCTCCTCGCTCAGTCTCTGTCTACCTCGTGTGCTTGTTGATGGCAGTACACAAGCGACCGGCACCGTTCATCATTGCCTTGCTCGGCTTGGCCCGAGCACGACGCACTGCGATGGCACTCACCAGACTCTTGCAGTCCGGGCACTCCAGGAACTGGACACCAGTCTCCTCGTAGTGCTTCATGGGCTCTGGGAGGCTGACACTCGTCCCCTCGATTCTGCCATAGGGCCCGTACATCAGGCTGCTGAGCACCTCGTGGATGTCCTTGAACACAGGCTTACCGTGCTCGTCGGTCTCCTTGAGGAGCATGTCTGCCATGCTCTCGACAGCCTTGACTCGTTCAGGAGTCATGTAGTCACACCCAGCGTTGACCTGGATGATTCCCAGCTTGTCGAGGACGGGGGATCCTTCCCAGGCCACTGCTCGGAAGGCACGCTTGATGTGACGCTCGGACAGCTCCTTGTGGGAGCCATACTCACGACTCAGGCTCATCTCTGTTGACCAGATGGTCAGCAGCTCTTCCCAGGTGAGGTTCTTGAGGCAGTTCCTCAGCTCGACTCGGCAGGCCTCGATGTCACCGTTCCTCTGGTCAGGTTCGAGAGCAGAGCGCATGATGCGTCCCACATTCTCACCATACGTCCTGAGGCCAGACTTCTCGTACAGGCCAGGCTCACCATTGACACCACGCTGGTAGGTAGACTCGGGCAGGGCCATCCTGGGCTCTTCCTTCAGGCCCGCGTACAACAGCACTTCCAGATTCACCGAGAGCTGCTCCGGCATGTTGTCCTTCTTCCAGTCCTGGAACATACCCCAAGCTTCCCAGGAGCAGTAGTGCACGAGGTTCTGGTTCTCGCCAGTGTACTCCGTACCTACCCAGCCATTGGGATTGATGCGCTTGGAGCGCTCCTGCCAGGTGTTGGTGTGCTTCCAGGACATGCCCACTGGCCTGCCCTTGTCGTCAGTACCCACGACGTAGCCCAGCTCAGCAGCGGTCCTCTTGACCCACCAGCTGAACTTGCCAGGGATGAACCCGCCATACTCATCGACATACCAGCTCTCTGGGCCCATGACCATGGAGCGCTTGGTCGAGCCATCCTCTGCAGTAGAATCGTACTTCCAGCAGCAGCAGGTCTTGCCATTACGTTCGTACTCTTCCACCACTCTCCAGTTGGCCCCGATCATTGCCTTGTCCATGTTGGTGAACAGTGGGTTGCGCTTGAGCTGATCGATGAACTCCTGGTTGAGGCACATTGCTGCCATCATTGGCATGGTCTCATCCAGAGCCAGGAACATTGCGCAGGCATTCGTCGCCATGCCCACTGGTCCCTGTCCGTCCACGGCGATCAGCTTGACTCCATCCCAGCTCTTGGTCGGGATCTTGTCCAGGTGACCGTCCGTGTTCTTCTTGGGCTCGATGAGGTACACATCTTCAGGCTTGCCCAGCAGCGGGATGCGAGACTCGTAGAACCTGATCATTTCTGGATCCCAGGAGCACGCCACTCCATCACCGTCGTCGTCACCCATGAGCAGATGCTCCATGTCCATTGGGTTCATGAAGATGGTGTTGGACGGGACGATGTAGTCGGTCCTGCCTTTGATCAGCATGTGGCTGAAGGCCTCCACGATCTCTGCTTCCATCAAGCAGGCTGGCTGCAGGCCGGGAGCACGGGTGATGGCAAGTCTGTCTCCCACCCTGTACCTCCGCTTGCCATTGATCTTCATGGCTGCCATGACGACCTCACCGGGCTCCAGGCTGTTGTCCATCACGACCACGGGAGCCTCGCACATGATGCCTGCACCCTGCTGGATGTGGTAGAGCTGACGCCCCAGTTCATCCATCAGTTGTTCTGACACCTGAGGTACGGTCTTGGGATCGACACCCAGCTTGTCGCAGATGGCACAGACCATGCCGAGGTTCTCGTCGCGCTTCATGACGATTTCCATGAGCTCATCCATGGTGAGCTTCTCGAAAGCCTCCTCCACCCTGGTCTTGATGAACGCCTGGTTCTCCGGGGAGTTCTCAGCGAACTGCAGGGCTTGGAAGTTCAGCTTCTGCTGGCGTGGCTTGGTCCAGGTCTGCATGATGCCCAGATGCAGCTTGATATTGGCCGTGAGACCGTTGGCATGCAGCTTCTTGGCGTCAGCCTTCCTGGTTCCCTTGATCTGCAGTGGGTCGATCCAGATGGCAGGCTTTCCGCTCTTGTCGACGCAGCGCTCATCACACACCAGGATGCCCTTCACGAAGACCTCACGGCCCAGGTTGAAGGCTCGGATCTGCACGACGTTCCGCTTGTGACGCGGGATGCCCAGCGCTTCCCAGATGTCGTGTTCCGGATGGATGCAGCCACAGCCGTCACTGCCAGCAGCCTCTCCCATCCAGTTCTCACGAGTCTTGATGATGCAGTCGTAGTCATCGATGTGCACCATGGGTCCACACAAACCGCTGACGTAGGCACGGAAGTCTACGGCCACCGGGAAGATGTCGGACAGCACCCTGACGACCTCCTTCTTGATGGCCCACTTGCCCTTGACCAGGATGTAGCCAGCCTTGTGAACGGGAGACCAGAAGTCAGCCGGGATGTCAGGCTGAGAGCCATCCTCTTCCAGCGGCAGGTTGTTCTGGAACCGGATCACGGGCAGGTCGTACTTCTTGCCCCAGTAGTGGGTGATGAGACCCACGGGGCCGTTGCTCACCACGTAGCCAGCCTTGAGACGCTCGGTGTTCCCTTTGGCGGGCTTGTAGATATTCACGATCGGCATGCTCCTCCAGCCCTCTGCCTTGGCCCTGGTACGAGCCACACTCTTCAGGCTAGTGGTGAGGTCGTCGTATTCCTGCAGCTCATCCTCGGGGCTCTTCCCCAGCATCAGTTCCACGAACAGGTCAGCGTACTCACTGATCTTGGTCTCGACGGTGACGAGCTTGCTCGCCAGGTACTGGGCAGCCCAGCAGGTGGTGTTGTCCATTTGTGCCTCCTTGGCGTTGTTGGACGGGTTGTCGTTGAGGTAGCTCTTGATGTAGATTTCGTTAGGCCTTGGACCCAGAGGGGCCATGCCCATGACTGTCTCGAAGTCGCCATCGCCCCGCAGATGGTAGTAGTAGGACCACTCGTCACAGGCTCGACAGTGGACATGACCATCTTCGCAAGCGGTATGCACCAGGAACCCATCTCCGTGGGTCGGGCAGTTTTCACTGTGGTCGATGTCGTTGAGTTCGCAGCACTTACAGTGGCTTCCCCCATAGGGGTTGCCCATGATGCAGGTGTTGGCAGTGTCGGTGATAGCCATGATTGCCTCCTAAGCATATGGCTTGTTGATGGTCGTCTCCATACAGAGTGTAGGGATTGGACCATTAAAAAAGAAGGAGCCCGCCCCCGAAGGGGCGGGCTATCATGAACACGAGCTACTCAGGCAGCATGTTCACCAGCAGTGCAGCCAGTTGACGCATCTCTGCTGACACGGCCTTGTTGCAGGGTCCTTGGAGTTGATGGATCTTGCCTCTCGTGGCATGGAGGCTCGCCTTCTCACCATCTGCTCTCCTCAGATGCCAGAGGGTCTCCATCCTCCCATCGTACATGAGATTGTTGATGCAGTTGTTCCAGTAGCCACCGATGCAATGATGCATCTCTTGGCCTTCCTCCCAGCTCCGAAGTTCTGAGCCGATGAGCTCACATCCTTCAGGCCACTGCATCTGCTTCATGGCTTCGATCTTGGCTTCATACTTGGTCCGAGCTTCTGCCAGTTTCTTGTTTCTGTTGTCTGCGATCTCTTTGTACCGCTGTTGTCGGATCTCTACGACTCTGTTGTTCTCTTCAACCAGTCTGTCATGGATTGCCATGAGCTGAGTCCTGGTGAGTCGTTGCTGTGTCCACTCTGGCCTCTCACAGAGGCCCCGCCTGCGATGCATCCGGACAGTGTCTCTGTACTCCTGCAGCAGCCCCTTCCGCCCATAGTACTGGAGATGGGGGTGGCTCCCGACCAAGGCTGGATCACGCGAGACCATCTGGATATAGAGAGTCAGGCTGTCTTGACTCATGGGCTCTCTGACCCGAAGGCCAATCGCAGCATTCCTTCCATGTGCGCTCATCTTCAACAAGTTGTTCCTGATCTGGGCAGGAGTGCCAGGCTTGAGGCGGCGAAGGATGGCCTTGTCCTTCAGCCCCTTCACCATCAGCTTGGCGCAATGCTTGCGGCTCCTCCATCCGCTATTCAAGACGAGTCTGAGGGTATTGCCAGTGTTTGTAATCCACTGATATGCTGGGTGCCTACCGTTGGCCAGCAGCCAGTCGAGTCCAGCCCGACCCTGGAAGTTGAGAACGACAATCGCAGACTTGGAGATAATTGTGAACCCTTTCTCCTTCAGCTCCTCCAGGAGCTTCTTGGTCTTGCTGTTCTCCAACGCCTGCTGGTAGAGCCAGGCGTAGTGCCTGTAGAGGGCTGCGTTGGGGTCTCGCATCACGGCGCCCCAGGACTTGAACCCGAGGGTCTTGGTGACGATATGGATGGGGTTCGTGACCTCAGACTCGTCTTGGCGCAGTTCCTGTGCACCGAGGTAGTCGAACATGTCCAAAGGATTCCAGTGCATCTTGTTCTGCATGAAGTGCCAGCGTCCCTGGTAGTCTCCGTCGAAGATGATCCAGGTCTTCCTGGTCTTGCAGTTGCTGTGGAAGCAGAAGCCTCCACCGTTGGTGCAGATGTCAGAGAGGGTGCGAGTGAATGACATGATAGTACCTCCTACATGTCTTGTGTATGGCAGTATTGCCACTAAAAAAGAAGGCGGGGCCCCGAAGGGCCCCTCAGTCTCAGTCGCTTCTCTTGGCATGGTATGTCTCATGCCTTCTCATGTCTGTCAGGTATGGCTTCAGCAGTGCCTTCATGGAGCGCTGCTTCCACCTTGTCCCACAGACTTCACACTCGTAGTACAGCCACTTCCTGCCAGTCTTCACCAGCTTGAAGTGACCACTACACCCGCAGGTCATGACTGCCAGACTTCTAGGATCTCATCGATCTCTTCCTGACTGAGGCCTTGCTCTTCGCAGTAGATCTGAACCAAATCGGTAGCCAGTCTGAAGTCGAGGAAGAAGTAGTCATCTGACATGTGCGCATATTGCTCAACCTCGTAGGTTTCGCAATAGGTTCCGTCAGGCCACACGAACAGTCCGTCGTTTGTAGGCTCCGGCGTGTAGGCTTCTTTGACGAAGATCTCCTTGGCCCTCTCGTACCACTTGTGACACAGGTGACTGAACCACGTGCCGAGGCTGACACCGAGGAGGGCACCGAAGATGCCGAGGATGATCGCGATGATGATGGGAAGGTCCATCTTGTTTCTCCTTGTATGGACGGAAGTGTCCGCTAAAAAAGAAGAAGCGGGCCCCGAAGGGCCCGCTCAACTCTCTGTCGCTCTACGCAGCCAGACGTGCCTTCCGCCTGATCTGGACCACGGTCTTACCATGATGCCAGTTGTCGCTGCCGAAGATCGAGGCCCTCAGTCCGAAGTCCTCCACCATCTGCATCACGACTTGCTTGTCACTCTGCTGCAGGAGCTGGCTGACGAAGCACCTGACAGGATCTGCCTTGATCTGGTTCTTCAGAGTCCGGGCGAGATCCATGGCCTTCTCGTACTTGCCATACTTGTCCTGCTGCGCAGCACAGTTGACGTTCTCATCCAGCTCGTGGTGCTGGCCAGTGAACAGGACGGACTTCTTGACCCAGTTGCCAGTTCCCATGGCCTGGTCGAGTTCTTCCTGACTGACGTTGTCGTACCAGAAGCTGTCATCCATGGCGTGGTCTGGAACTTCTTCCATGCTGTACACGTACAGTGGCTGGTCGTAGTCTTCCATGCCCTCCAGGTCCATGTCCATAACGAGGCCCAGCATGTCTTCCGAGATGCTCTCACTCGTGGTGCTGACGTTGGGCTCGAAGTGGAAGCGTACTTGCCGTGGCTGGACGCAGTTGGTGAGGAAGCCCACCAGGAAGGGCATGCTGATCATGCTGATGATGGCGAAGTAGATGGCGAAGACGCCACCGTTGAAGGTATTGGCGAGGGTGATGTAGTCCATGATTCCTCCTGTGGATTTGGACTGTTGGTGTCGTAGCTGTCTCTCTGCTGTGGGTGCTGCACCTATCCCAGCTT
>Ga0209045_1003315_pt1 | contig 10418 bp, 5 predicted proteins | sample SaaInlLV_10m_DNA_4_FD_184664 | JGI IMG/M metagenome (GOLD analysis project Ga0209045, IMG submission 184664) | Marine microbial communities from expanding oxygen minimum zones in the Saanich Inlet - Saanich Inlet SI072_LV_200m_DNA (SPAdes) (version 2) | ecosystem: Environmental > Aquatic > Marine...
TAGCGAGGAACGAGCGGCTTTATGCCGGATCTGAACTTGCCCGGTAGCAAGCGTCATGGTAAACCACACCATTCTCCATACCGGCTCAGTCTCTCTTCATTGTTTTCATAGAACTTTTGACGCTACCCTTGACGCCATACACGGGGTGGTGGATTCCGTGTCCGGCATTCTCTGACGGCAGCGTCATATTGCTCCCGTACGTCATGAATAGCGGAGGATCCTCCCCGTCAAGATGGTTGTATGGCGAGAACTCCTTGTAGAGCGCCTGATGCTTCTCGTAGTTCTGCAGCGCGTCCGCGATGTTCTTTTCACCGACCGCCATACAGATCATGCGATGTTTCAGCACGTTTGGTCCGAGCCATCCCTCGATCACTTTCGGATCGATGGAGGTCTGTCCACCGGCAACCGCGGCAGCACTGACCCGCGTCGATTCCTGCAGCACCGGGTCGTTCGAGTTCGGATCCGCCAGATCGTCGTGCAGCAAAAGCCACATGGACGTGCAGGCTCCGGCACTGCCCCCGGTCAACGCGATGCGTTTGGGGTTGATGTTCCACTCCGTCGCGTTCGTTCGGATGAACTGGATGGCCCGGGCTGCATCGTGCACCGGAGCCGGTAGCGGGGATTTGCCGGTGAGGCGGTAGTTGACGGCGGCATAGGAGATCCCCTTCGCCAGGAACGGTCGGACGTGGGCCTCCTTGCGTTTCTTGTCGCCTCCAATCCAGCCTCCTCCGTGGATGTAGACCAGGAGAGGGCGAGGGCCGGCACCCTCGGCCTGCCAGAAATCCAGCACGTTCATGGCGTGCGGTCCGTAAGCGACGTCGGCGTGAGTTGGCACAAGCTTCTGGGGGGCGTCGGCCGCCGGCACCGCGCAGGTGACGGCCAGGAGAACGAGCAGTACTGCCTTCGAGGTCTTCATGGGTTCCTCCAAGATGCTGGGATGTCGGAGCGCAGCGCAGACCCTGAGCTTGCCGAAGGGCTGGGATGCTGGGTCAGTGGGTTCTCAATGCCTCTCTTCACCAATGAGTGATGGGCGGGAGTTGTTTCCCGGCCACGGGGAGGAAAATAGCGTTGAGTGGCTGAGGACACAAGGTTCTGGGTAGCCGGTCGACCCGATCAGAGATCCCTCCGCATCGCTCAGAGATTCCGGCAGGTCACCTGCCATGTTTCCTCAGTCCAGCTGCAGCAGTCCGGCTTGGTCGATGTCCCAGGTCGCGCCGAGGGTGCCGCGCCACATCACCCAGTGAGGCCCGCAGGTCTTGCGGATGGAGAGATTGAAGGGGAGGGGTGCTTTCTTGCCGGGGCTGAGGCCGAGGGCGGGAAGGGGGATTCTCCACTCAGCCGTCCACTCACTCTTGCTCACGATCGTCGCCCCGTAGATCGCAGCTTTCTCGATGTCCTTCGAGACCTCAAAGGGGGCACCGGCTTCCGTGCTGCTCTCGAATTGCCCAAGCGCATAGCCGCGAAGTACGAGGATGGAGGCTCCCTTCACGAACGGGTTGCGCATTGCCAGCTCGATGGCGTCGTCCTGCCCCCAGACGGCACCGGTGTGCAGTTTGCTGTCTGGAGCGACAAGGTTGCGAACAGCAATGTGGAGATGCGTGCCATCGTGTGCGAGCCACGCATACGTCTTCAAAGCCAGCTTCTCACCTCGGATGCCTTGCTCGACAACCATGGCCTGTTTGACGTCGAGCCCTTGCCATTCCGCGGCGGAGAGTTGGCCGTCGATGGTGATGGTCGCGGTCGCGCGTGAGACCTTGAATACGGGCACGGGTCCACGATCGGGCGGCGGGGGTGGCGTCGCCATCGGGCGGACGGAGTGTGTCACCGGCCAGGAGGCACGTCTGCTGTCTGCGTGGAGGCCGATCTTGTCGAAGGGGATGCGGACGAAGCCCTTGGCGTAGGCTGGAGAATCTTCACGCAGGCGGAGATCGTCTTTCGTCAGATCGACGAACCCAACGTCCTCGTCAATCATGTTGCCCTCGAGGATGACGAGCGGCTTGGCTTTCCCGCGGATCCCGTCCCACTTGCCTCCGACAAAGATGTTCCTGGCGACCACGTTGTGCTTGGGCAGGTAGGGCTCGTCCTCCAGGATGCCGGCGAGGTTCGGGTACTTGGTCCAAGGCGCGGCCTGGTAGGGGACGTCCGCGAGCTTCTTCTGCATGTGCCAGCCTCCGCCGGGGACAATGTAGCGGTTCGCCCAGCCGACTCCGCGAGCATCCACATGGACCGCGGGGGTGCAGTCCACGAAGATGTTGTTCTCGATCGTCGTATCGCGTCCCCCACCGATCATGGTCGCACGTGTGACCTTGTAGAACACGTTCCCATGGATGTGGGCACTGCTGAAGCTGTCATCGAGATAGACCCCGACGCACCCGCGTCCTTCAAAGCCGTTGATGTGATGCAGGTAGTTGTGACGGAGGATGTTGCCGCGCATGGTCCAGTTCCGCCCAGCGTAGATGGCCCCGGCATCGTTCGACTCGAAGCAGACGCTATGCATCTCGTTGAACTCGATGATGTGATCGTTGCCGCCGAAGTTCATGGCCTGGTGCGGGGCATTGTGGATCAGGTTGTGGGAGGCGCGGCTGCCGACGCCCTGGAGCCCGATTCCCGGCTGCCCCATGCGCCTGATCCGGGCATAGTGATGGATGTGGTTGTTCTCCGCGAAATGGCTGGCTGGCTCCAGAGACTTGCGGTCTCCGCCAGATAGGTAGATTCCGCCTTGGCCGGTCGCGCTGATGTCGCAGCCGATCACACCGTGATTCTTGCCGCCACCGACCCTAACTGCCCAGCCGCCGAGATTGCGCATGGTACAGGCAACGATTCGGTTGCTTGCCCCGCCACTGACACTGACGGCTGTGCCGCGTGATCCCTCCAGCAACAGACCGTGGAGGGTGATGTGCGATGCCTTGTCAAACGCGATGAGCGTGGGGAGAACCGAGACGATCGTGTCACAGCTATCCACTGCCTTGGGCGGCCAGAAGTAGAGGATTCCAGCGTCGCGGTCCATGTACCATTCACCGGGGCTGTCGATCTCAGAGAGCAGGTTGTAGGCATAGTACCACTTGCCTTTGCGGTAGCCATAGCCGTGGTAGGGCGGGTGCACCTCCAGCGTGCGTGATTCCGTGTCGATCGCCTTGATGCGGTGGCGCTGAGTTGCCCAGTCGAAGAACCAGTATCCGTGGACCCAGACGTCCTTTTCCTTTGCCCATCGAGTCGGGCGGTCGCCGTCGTAGACCCACTTGCCCACTCTGTGGGTCATGCCGCGGTCCCATTTGCTCGCCTCGCCGACCATCTTCACGATTCTGGTGAAGTCGTCGTTCGGCCAGCGTGAAAGCGTCATCGGCTGGGCATCGAAGAATACCTCCATGCCTCCCTCGACCGGCTGGCCGTAATCGGAGAGACCCTGAGCGCGCAGATTGGCCTGAAACACCCGCTTCCGAGCGTCGGCTGGGAGCATCTCGAGGATGGTGGGATCTGTCACCGGCGTGAGGTCACTGACGCGTTTCCCGCCGAGCAACCGCACCACGGCGCCGGGCTGGGCGCGGTACGTGACAGGAGCTTCCGCCGTACCGCTGTCTTTGGTTGTCAGCGTGAAACACGTCGTGAGCTCGTAGGTCCCCGCGCGGAGCTCCACCGTCACGGCATCCGATACTTTTAGCTTGCGAACTTCCGTCTTGGCACGCTCCAACGTTCTGAACGGACCGTCATTCCCGGCCGCGCTCGTGTCGGGCAGCGTGCCCGACCAGGCATCGTTGCCGGCTGGAGAAACGTAGAGATCGGCCGCATCTCCTTCGGCCCCCTGACAGCCACAGCACGCAAGCAGAGCCACACTCCCGACAAGACCCACCAACGACACACTCTTCAACCACATCATTCGACGCATCTCCACATGTATTCACGTCTCGATCAGACTGACTGTCCATGGCGTACAGTACGTGCTGGAAAGCAATTCGGCCGGCACTAATGCCGACCAGCCGGATGTTGGCGGCCTTGGCAGCGGCCGAGTATACTGGCTTGAGGTGGCAACCAGGGTGCTCGAGGGCGTCGGCGATCCCCCGTGGCACCCCGCCCCCCGCCGCAAGACACAGGCGGTTGCCATGCGCCAGGCCTCGGGCCTTGAGGAGAAGGCAGCACGAGCACTTGGGAAGTCAGTGAAGACCATGGAGTAGACTGCATGACGAATCAGCAGAAAGAGACGTCCCCCGCTCCCGACGCCGAGCTCAGTGTGCTCGAGCGAATCGACAAGGTGCACGAACCGGGCTACATGAACTGGATCACCGCGTCCTGGGCGATGATGTTCATCAAGCAAGGCATTGTCCCGGCCAAGGATGCCCCCGAGACGGCTCGTGTCGTGCTGGATATGTGGGAGAATCCGGTGACAGTGGATATGGCCGGGCCGCACACTTACGGGGCCGACCGCCACTTCATCAAGACGCTGGGTGAGCAGACAGGCGGCAGCATCATGATGGCCCGGACTCAGCCGTCGATGCGTCAGATGCTGGAAGTCCGACACGAACTGATGAAGCAGGTCTGCCGGATCTACGATCTGGAAGAGGCGATCATCGACCTGGCCGAGAAGCACGCCGCAACCATCATGCCCGGTTACACGCATTTCCGCCATGCCCAGCCGACGACGTTCGGCCATTATCTACTCTCTGTCTCCGACGCCATTGAGCGCAGCACAAAGACCCTCGAACACGGCTGCCAACTGATGAGCCTCAACGAAATGGGCTGTGGAGCCCTGGCCGGGACGAGCTGGCCGATCGACCGTGATCTGGTCAGTCAGTACCTGGGCATGGAGGGACTGATCGAAAACGCCAATGACGCAGTCTGCTACACCGATGGCTATCTCGTCGTCGTCGCCGGCCTCACCAACGTGACCAACATTGCCAGCCGTACGGCATTGGACCTGAGCTACTGGTCAGGCGTCGAATACGGCTTCCTGGACATCGGATTCCGCCGTGGAACGAGTTTCATGATGCCGCAAAAGGACGGCAACCCGAACAGCATGGAGTTCGTCCGGACGCGCGCAGGCCAGATGCTCGGGCACTTGACCGGAGTTGCCGCAGCTGGACTGCGCGCGCCGCACGGCGATGTGTTCGAGATGCTCTACATCGCGGAGCCGACACTGGCCGCCCTGAAAGCGGCGGAGACGTGCACCTCAGAGCTCACCAACGAGATGCGCGGGTTACGGGTGCATGAAGACAGGATGCTGGCGCTCATCCGAGAGTCCTATATAGGCGCCACCGAACTGGCCAACCAGATGGTTCGTGACCATGACGTGGGCTACCGGACCGCCCACGACATCGTCCACAGATTCGTGGTGGCGTCACGAGAACAGGGGATCCCGGCGACCAGGGCTCAAACGGAGCTGTTGGACCAAGCGGCTGAGGAGGTGTTGGGGCGCAAGCTGGGGATTGCCGAAGAACGGCTGCGCGAACTCCTCACGCCGGAACACTTCATCAATGTGACCGACAGCAAAGGTGGCATCGCCCCTGACGAGGTGGCGCGCATGATCGCCGGCCGCCGGCAGGAGCTCGCCGACGCACGCGCTCGACACCTGAAGCGGATCGAGTTGTTGGAGAACGCGCAGGAGGGAATGCTGTCCGACCTGCGTGGGCTCTGCGGAGCGTAGCCTGGAATGCTGTTGAGTTGAGCAGGGAGAACGGCACACCGAACTGGTTGTGAGGGCCTGTTCAGGGAACGTTAAGGAGCAACGTGATGCCAAGACGGTCTGTTCTGTGGTGTGCGGTTTTCGGCGTTTTCGGCGTTCTGTCGAGCGGTCTGGCTGATTTGCTTCTGGTAGAGGACGGCGAGGCGCGAGGCCAGGTGGTAATCGCCGACGCCGCGCCGCGTGAGGTGCGCGACGCTGCTGCTGACTTCGTCCGTGTCGTGAAGCGCATGACGGGCGCGGAGCTTCCACTGGTTGTCGAGAGTGGGAGCGATGTGAGCCATCCCCGTGTCTTGGTCGGCGCTTGCGCCTTGCCGTCAGGTGTCGGGGCAGCCCCGTCGGTCATTCAAGGCGATGGAGCGTATGCGGGGTACGTGGTCGTCTGCACACGGAATGTCCTCGTGCTCGCAGGCAATACCCCGACCGGAACCGCGAACGCTGTGTACGGCTTCCTGCAAGACCAGCTCGGGGTGCGCTGGTTCCTGCCGATGGAGCTGTTCGAGGTGATGCCGTCGCGCCGGACCGTTTCCGTCCCCGAGAAGGCGCGTGTGGTCACGCCGAGCTTCGTGTGCCGCTACGGTTGGGGCTCCTGGCAGGGGGAGAACCAGCCCTGGGCACGACGCAATCGCGTGAATGACAGGGAGGGCGGCTATGCGGTTCCCCATGGGGCGATCATCCACTCGATGTACGCCCTGTTTCCACCCAGCGTATACGGCAAGATGCACCCGGACATCTATCCGCTGCTGAACGGCAAACGCGCGATTCCTGAACGCGATGGTCAGCAGCTTGCCCAGCCATGTACAGGCAATCCGGAGACCATACGCATCGCCATCGAACGCATCACCGCGTACTTCGACGCACACCCGAACGCCCACACCTATCCGTTCAGCATCAACGACAACAACACGTGGTGCGAATGCGAACTGTGCAGCACCCACGACATCGAGCGCCCGGAGAACCGTGGCCGACGCGTCTATTCCGACCGCTGGTTCGCGTTTGTCAACGCCGTGGCCAAGGGGGTCCGCGAGAAGCACCCAACCAAGTTCCTCGGCACCATCGCCTACGCCGGCGTCGAGCAGACACCACTCTCGATCGAGCGCATTGAACCGAATGTCTCTGTGCATTTGACCCAGGACACGGCGCAGTTCTTCGATCCGGACTACGAGAAGACCGACTATGACCTGATCCGCGCCTGGCAGCAGAAATGTGGGCAGGTCGGCAGGTCAAACTACTACGGGCTGGGTGCTCTGACTCCGCGGTGTTTTCCACATCTGCTTGCCGCCGATCTCAAGGCCATCCACGGCATGGGCATCCGCGCATTCCACAGTGAGATGTATCCGTATTGGGCCAACATGGGACCGATGCTCTACCTGGCGGCGCAGTTGCTCTGGGACGTGACCCTCGATCCCGACGTCCTGCTCGACGAGTTTTACCGGAGCACGTTCGGTGCTGCCGAAGCGGAGATGCGCGCCTTCTACCAGGTTCACGAAGACGCCTGGCTGAGCCAGGGAACCGGCAAGTGGTTCCGCGGCATCAGTAAAGCCGACGAACAGATGGGCTTCTACACCACAGCACAGGTTGCTGCGGCCGAGGCGCACCTGCGTCAAGCCGTGGCCATGGCGGACGATGAGACGGTCCGAGCCCGGGTCCGGTACATCGCCCATGGATATGCGTACCCCAGCCTTCTGTTGAGCGCCTGGACCGCCGCTCGTGATGCGCGCGACGCGGCCATCGGGTCTGATGCCGACGCGACAGCACTCGCCGCCCAACTCGAACGCCTCGTCGGTTCCCTTGATGAGGAACAGGACGCGTGGCAGACAAGCGTTATGGACGACCCGATCATCGATGCGTGGTACAAGCGCGGAGCGCGTCCGACGATTCGCGGTCAGTGGCGCGCGAGCGTCCGCGAAGGACTGGTTGAGGGCCTGCGGACACTAAGCGTTTGGTATCGGACGGGCGACGGGCGCAAGGCATCGGACGTGCGGCGGCGAACCGTTGAGAAGCTCACCGCCAACCCCCAGGTGGCCTTGCTCTGGCAAGCGCTTCAGGGAACACTCCGCCGCGGCCCCAATCTCCTGCCCAATCCGGGTTTCGAGGCCGGCAAGGCGGCCCAACGGGGGCCGGCCGGCCCGGAGTGGCAGACGAACGCCGCGGCTGCAGGTTGGAGCATATGGCAGCAGTTCCAGGACGAAGGCAGATTCTACCTCGATGCAGCAACAAAGCGTTCCGGACGCTCGTCGGGCGCGTTCCAAGGCGGCACATGCCTCTGCTACATCACAACGATCCCGATCGTGACGGGCAGCACGTATCTCGCTGAAGTCTGGGCCATGGCCCCGACGATGTGCGAAAACACGAAGGTAACCCTCGATGTACGCTGGCACGACGCCGAAGGACGATGGTACACCGGAGCGGCCAACCACCGGGTCGAGACCCAGGAGTCAGGCGTGTGGGAGAGACTGCAGATTCCCTTCAAGGCGCCTGAAGGTGCGTCTGAAGCGGTGGTTTTGCTGGTGGGTGAAGGCATCGAGCAAGAGGATGTCGTTCGCTACGATGACGCGTTTGCAGGCGAGGTCTCCCTGAGCCACTCGGTGGACGACGACAACCATTGACGCACCGATGTGAGGGTTCCCGCCGACCACGACGCCCTGTACTGGAGGAGCCAATGATCGAGCTACCTGAAGCCACCACCATCGCCCGGCAGATGAGCGCCGAGCTGAAGGGCAAGTGCATCGCCGACGGCAACCGCGGCAATGCCCCGCACAAGTTCGCGTTTTACAGCCGCCCGCCCGAGGAGTACGCAGCGATTTTCGAGGGCAAGACCATGGGCGAGGCGACGGTCAACGGCTGGCTCATCCTGGCGTCGGTCGAGCCGGCGCACACTCTGATCCTTGGCTGCGGCGGGGAACGGATCATCTACCACCACAGCGCCACCTCATTGCCCAAAAAGCGCCAACTCCTGCTCCATTTCACCGATGACACCTATCTGACCGTCACCGTCCAGGGCTGGGGAGCCGCGCTGCTGCTACACCAGTCCGAAGTGGCCGGCCACCGCTTCGTGAATCTGGCGAAACCCTCGCCTCTCAGCGACGCCTTTACCCCGGACTACTTCCTGGGGTTGTTCACCGGGCTGGCCAAGGACGACCGTGCCAGCGTCAAGTACTTCATGATCAGCGAACCGGGGGTCCTCGGCGTAGGCAACGGTTGTTTGCAGGATATACTCTGGCAGGCGAGGCTCCACCCACGTCGACCCGCGGTGGGGCTGACCAGTGCCGAGAAGCTGCGGCTGTACACTGCCATCCGCGAGGTGCTGCAGGAAATGGTCGAGGGTGGCGGCCGCGACAGTGATCGCGATCTGTGCAATTGCCCGGGGAGTTACAAGCGCATTCTGCACAGCAAGGTCGTGGGCCAGCCCTGCCTCCGTTGCAGCGCGCCGATCGAGAAGGCCACCTACCTGGGCGGCGCAATATACGTCTGCCCAAGCTGCCAAGCGGCCACCGGGCTTGAATGACCAGGCAAGAAAGGGCAGCCAGGACCCGTTCAGGAAGGCGGTGATGAGGTGGGCTGAGGAGGTGCAGCAAGGAGACCAGGTACAGCGAGTCCGTTCCGGCACTCCTCATCTCGTTACCTCATCCCCCGGACGTCGGCAACAGGAGACGTCAATGGAAGCTGATACCATCCGTGCAGAGCCCTGGGGGACGCGTGCGACGATACCGGCTGGAACTGGCAGACGAGCCCTGGCTGCGACCATGATCGCTGCTGCGTTGTTCGCTCCGGGCGGGGTGGCCCAAGACGCTGACGGCCCTCAGAAGACGACCTCGCCATCGCGTCCGGCACGTGGGAAGGAGAAAGCAATGGCTGCTGAGACTGCGGGACCGAAGAACCGTCGGGAAGGGGCGACCGTACCGGTCAAGGCGGGCCGGAAGGTCCTCGATAGCGTGCCCGGGTTCCGCTACATCAAGGACGGCTTCGACCCGTTCGCCCTTTGCCTCAAGTCTTGCCTGACGCACCTCGGTGAGCCCCGGCCGTACGGTGGACTCGTGGCTGACAGCGGCGCCTGCTTCCGCATGGCCTGGAACCACACGAAGTGGGACGAGGGGAACATGGGGTTGGGCCACCTTGGCCCCGAACCGTTCCGTCGCGGCATGCAGTGCGCCGGCTACCGGCCGCGCTTCCTGGTGAGGCCGGAGTGGTGGCAGCGCCAGACGGCGAGCGACATCGAGCGTGTTCCGCGCAGTGCCGACGGCAAACGGAGCATGCGCGACGCCATCGTCGCAAGCATCGACAGAGGACTGCCCGTGCTGGCCTTCGGGGTGGTCGGCCCGCCGGAGGTGTCGCTCATCACCGGTTACGACGAAGGCGGCGAGGTCATGGTCGGCTGGAGCTGCCACGCCGAAGCCCATCCGCCCAAAGACGAGACCGAGCCCAACGGTATGTTCCGCCAGCGCGACTGGTGGGAAGCGACCCCGGGACTCATCTTGCTCGACGGCAAGCTGGGCGAGGCCGAGGTCCGGCGCGTGCGCGGCGAGGCGCTCGAATGGGCCTATCGCGTGATGACCATGCCGAAGAATGAGACGCACGAGTTTGGCGAGTCCGCCTACAAGAGCTGGTGCTACGGTTTGATCCGGGACAATGAGTTCCCCGAGGGCGACGAGACAACGCTGCAGAGCCGGCGATTCACGTTTTGGGACGGGATCATCATGCAGGCCGACCGCGACGACGCTGCCGCGTTGCTCGAGCGGGAGGCCGA
>Ga0209045_1003316_pt1 | contig 10417 bp, 9 predicted proteins | sample SaaInlLV_10m_DNA_4_FD_184664 | JGI IMG/M metagenome (GOLD analysis project Ga0209045, IMG submission 184664) | Marine microbial communities from expanding oxygen minimum zones in the Saanich Inlet - Saanich Inlet SI072_LV_200m_DNA (SPAdes) (version 2) | ecosystem: Environmental > Aquatic > Marine...
CAGTGAGCGATACCGGAGCAGGCATGAGTGAGGAAACAAAAGAGCGGATTTTCGAGCCTTTTTATACGACTAAAGAAAAAGGGAGAGGGACAGGTTTAGGATTGTCCGTTGTTCATGGTATCGTCAGTAAACATGGAGGAGCTATCAATGTTCACAGCCAGGAGGGTCTGGGAACGAAATTCAACATCTATTTGCCTGCATCGATGAATGATACCGAACAATCGGAAAAAGAAGTTGACCGGGAGTTGGATCTTCCAACTGGTTCAGAATCGATCTTATTTGTGGATGATGAAAGAGAACTATGTACTGCATATGGAGAAATGTTAAAATTACAGGGTTATCAGGTTCAAACCACATCGAGCAGTCGAAATGCGTTAGACAGAATTATAAAAAATCCTGACAAATACGATCTGGTTGTTACCGATTATACAATGCCTGAAATGAATGGCATTGAATTAAGTGGAGAGATCCACAAATACAATCATAATGTTCCCGTTATTCTCATCACAGGATTAGGAGAGCTGATACCTGATGAAGAATTGAAATCCACAGGTATTGTAGCAAAATACTCAAAACCTATTGAATTTGGGACTTTAATTAGAGGAGTAAAGGATATTTTGGAAAATTACTGACTCGTGTTGTATTGAGCAACATAGTGAAACACTAGTTTTTAACAAAGTATATAGGGGATCGCTATATGATTGAAATGAGGACTCTTGCATTTAGTTTTCTAATGAGTATGGCACTACAAGCAATCGTTATCGGATTGTTGTGGATGCAGAATCGCAAACGATTCGCTGGGCTCAACTTCTGGGTTTTATGTTATTTTCTGACAACCATAGGGCTGGGATTGCTGGCCTTGCCTAATATTGTACCACCATTTTTTTCCATGGTTGTTGCTAATGTGATAAACCTTGGCGCTTTAATACTTCTTTATCATGGATTAAGGCTTTTCATAGAAAAGAGAGGGCTCCAGTATGCAAACCTAATCATTCTGATTGCATTTGTTTTGGTTCATCTCTATTTTACGATGATAGAACCAAGTGTGCGAGGAAGAATAATCAATCAATCAGCAGCTATATCCATTGTTTGGATTCAGTGTGCATGGCTGATGCTTTACAGGGTATCCGTATCTTTCAAATCAGGGTCAATATATGTCGGTTTGGTTTGTCTGCTACTATGTTTGAACAGTATAGTCCGTATTGTCTTAAACTTGATTTATGACCAAGGCGATACATATTTCACATCGGGGACAATGAATGTGATGTCTTATATGATAAGTCAAACATTGCTGATTGCACTTACCTTTTGTCTTTTCTTGATTGTCAGTAATAGACTGAATAGAGAATTGGAAAGTGATATCTTCAGACGAAAGCTTGTAGAAGAACAACTCAAATTCTCACTTGAAGAAAAAAAGACTCTTCTTCAGGAAATCCATCACCGGGTTAAGAATAATATGGTTGTGGTATCAGGCCTGCTAAATTTGCAGGCTAATAACATGAAAGATGAGCGTTTAAAAGCCGCTTTGTCAGATAGTCAGAGCCGATTACAAGCAATGTCTGACATCCATGAAATCCTGTATAAGTCTGATAACTTATCCGCCGTTGACATGAACTTGTATTTAACAAAACTGACCAGAGATGTGGTTCAAAACTATACACTTGGTAACAGAGTAAGCTTCAAAATCAAGGCTGAACTTATTTTGATTGGAACGAGACAAGCATCACCGATTGGCTTAATTATTAACGAGCTGATAACGAATTCATTGAAGTATGCTTTTCCTGATACCGAGGAAGGAGAGATTAAAATCAACTTGCAGAAAACAGAAGATCAAATTGAATTGACTTATATGGATAATGGAATTGGAATACCAGAAAATTTTGACTGGTATAACACAAATAGTATGGGGCTGAATCTTGTTAAAATGTTGGCTGAGAATCAACTCGACGGGTCAATAGATATGGAAAGTAACAACGGTACGAAATTCACCATCATATTCAATATCGAAACTTAATCATGGAAAAAGCCAGAATACTAATCGTTGAGGATGAAGCCACCATCGCAATGGAGATAGAAACCCAATATTAATAACAAATTTAGAATTTCCACCAAATCCTACCAAACATGCTCCGCAACAGTCCCTCCACTCGCAGTAACTGTTTCAAATCATAGCCATTTCTTTGTTCTTTAAGGTATTCCCCGCAAATTCTCTTTGTCACGGGTGTTAACTCTATTTTGCTTAAAATCACTAGGGAATGGTCTTTAATGGACATTAAAACGGACAGGATTATTCCGTCTGTAGCTACAGAAATTCTCATCAATCTTGAATATCTTGATTCGGGCCCGGGATTTGGGCTGAAGATTTTTTGAAAACAAAGAAAGGTCAATGCGCTATTTTTTTTATTCTGATATATTTATTTGTTAACAAAGAGAAAGATAGAAAACGTCACAATATTACGTTACACACCCGATAGCATCTCAGGTACTTATCCATGTCAAATAAACCAACCTACGATGAATTAGAACAAAGAGTAAAGGAATTGGATCAGGATTTAGTTAAGTACAAACAAATGGAGGAAGAACTGCTGGAAAGTCAATTCCTGTTTTCTGAGATGTTCGAACAGTCAACCACCAGTATTTAGCTTTTTGATCCGGATGGATATTGTCTGAGAGTCAATTCTACGTTCTGTACATTGTTTGGTGTGCATGCGGAAGATATTATTGATAGAAAGTACAATATACGGAAAGATCAAAATCTCATGAGTCCAAGAGTTGCGAAACTTGTGGAAGGGGTATTCAATGAAAAAAGGGTGAACAGGTGGGAGGGGCAATTTGATATTGGGATCTCAGCAGACTTGTTTGGAATCTCCACGGCTAAAAGAAAACAGATTGACATTGATACACTCGGGTATCCTATCCTGGATAATTCGGGCCAACTGAAATATGTGGTGTTCCATACACATGACATTACCGAGCGCAAAATAGCAGAAGCAACAATTATAGCCTCCCTCAGAGAAAAAGAATCCTTGCTCCGGGAAATCCAACTGAACAGAAATCGTTTCAAGGATATCGTTGAACTCTTACCGGGAGCTATTATTGAAATGGATACCGCTTTGAATGTTACCTATTCAAATCAGGCTGGGTTCAAATTATTTGGTTATACTGAACAAGATCTTAAAGCCGGGATAAATGGACTTGAATTACTCCATCCTGATGATCGCGAAAAAGGGATTCAACGCACGGCAAATCATTTTGAGGGTAAATATGTGCCGCCAACGGAGTATATGGTGTTGAAGAAAGATGGCTCCGCTGTACCTGTTTTTTATAATGCAATTCCGATTCTTCAAGAAGGTGAAATAAAAGGATTTCGGGCATCGATAACTGACATTAGCCGACTCAAGGATGCTGAAGAAAAACTACGAGACAATGAAGCATTACTCTCAGCATTTACCAGCGCAATCCCGGATATTTCGTTTATCTATGATGAAGATGGGACTTATGTCAAAGTATTTGCAACACGAAACGATTTATTGGCAGATAAACCTGAATTGATGGAGGGGAAAAAAACTCATGACCTACTACCGAACGAAATTGCAAACGATATTCTCAAAGTTATTCATAAAACGATTAAAACCAATCAATCACAGGATATTGAGTATAAGCTTGACTTAGAAGCTGGAGAGAAATGGTTTCGTGCCAGAACATCTAAGATGAAGATGGATATTGACGGGAAAAAGATAATAGTATGGATTGCAAATGATATAACAAAACGTAAAAAAGCAGAAGAGCAAATTAAAGCATCCCTCAAAGAAAAAGATACTCTGCTCCATGAGATCCATCATCGGGTTAAGAATAATTTGACTGTCGTATCAAGCCTACTCAAATTGCAGGCAAACAGCATGGAAGATGAGCGTTTAAAAGCGGCTTTGTCAGATAGTCGGAGCCGAGTACAAGCAATGTCTGATATCCATGAAGTCCTGTACACGTCTGAAAGGTTATCCGCCCTTGATATGAACTCTTATTTAACCAAACTGACCAGAGATGCGCTTCAAAATTATACACTTGGCACCAAAGTAAACTTCAAAATCGAGGCAGAACTTATTTTGGTTGGAACCAGACAAGCATCACCAATTGGTTTAATTGTTAACGAACTGATAACGAATTCATTGAAGTATGCTTTTCCTGACACTAAAGAAGGAGAAATTAAAATCAACTTGCAGAAAACAGAAGATCAAATTGAATTGATTTTTATGGATAATGGAATTGGAATACCAGATAATTTTGATTGGTATAACACAAAAAGTATGGGGCTGAATCTTGTTAAAATATTAGCTGAGAACCAGCTTGGCGGATCAATAGACATGGAAAGTAATAACGGAACAAAATTCACTATCAAATTCAATATCGAAGCCTAAACATGGAAAAAGCCAAATTACTCATAGTTGAAGACGAAGCCATTATCGCAATGGGAATAGAAAGGCAGCTGCAGAGCTTGGGATATGAAGTTACCTCAATGGCAGATACCGGTGAAAAGGCCATTAAGAAAGCAGAAACAGCCATGGACGCCGATCCGCATGGATCAAACAGCTTGGGATTCACTTTCGGATCTTCTTCATGTTCCAGTAAATAGAGCGGATATCCTATATGAAATTGTCGCTGACACCTTTGTGTCGGTGATCAATTCACTCGTTTAACATTACAAGATATTAAACACTCTGTTGACCAATACTTGTTGAGGTGATTAAATCACGAGCAAAGGAGATATTTATTTCCGACACTTATCACAAAAGATTTTTATGAATTGATCCCCGAATGAAAGAGCAAATAAACACGATCAAAGACCTTCTTCAGACAGTCAGAAAGAGAAAAGAAGACCGATCAACGCCACCTACCATACAAATCCAAAAAATTGACAACCCGGATGCTGAATGTTCCATCTCTCTGCGGATTGTGAATGATCTTATTGGTCAGAACCTTCCTTTCAGCACGTCTGTAGACATTGACGAAAATAATAAACTGGATCTAACTATTGCCAGTGCGATGATCTTAACAGGATCTGGAAATTCTCTTCATCTAAAAATATCTTCTGTAGGACTTCGGTTCAAAAGGGATAAGATCGATTTTGGGGTCAAATCCAACAACCTTGAACTAACCATCACATGTGGCATCAGAAAAACCGATGACAATCAGATCATGCTTAATATATATGGACAGGTATCCAGTTTAAAACTCAAGTACTTTCCGGGGATGGTTGAGAACATGATTCAGGAGATCCTTAACCTTGTCATTCCTTTTCCAATGCTGGATGTCGATGTTAAGCAATATCTCGATATCAATTCAGAAATTGCGAATGATGTTATGCCACTGAAGATCAACAAGGAACTGGAAAATGCGTCACTAATTTTTGCTGATGGTGCTGTCAGGGTGAAGGTGAAGTACATAACTTCCACCAAACTCTTCTGAATACACTTCACAGCAGTCCCTTCACTCGCATTAACCGCTTCATATCATAACTATTTCATTGTTCTTCAAGAATTTACCCGCAATTTCTCTCTGTCACAGTAGTTAACGTGATTTAATCCGTGATCACTACAAAATGGAACTTTCTGGACATTAAAATGGACGGGATTTTTTTGAAAAACAAAGTTGAGAGGTTTTATATTTTTGCCTATGTGCAAGGACACATTGTGAGAAATTTTGTAACACAACCTCTGTCCTAGACTATTTCCCCCTTCTATATACTCATCACTTTGATAAACAACCGGCAATCCTCCCCTATTGAGGTAAGTCAGTAAATCAAATTCTGGTATTTCAACGGATGTAAGTGGAAAAAGATCAGCCCACCAGGCCCGTCCGGCCAAAAGATTCGCCTCCCCTAAGGGTACTATATCCTTACAATAGAGAAGGGGCCGATTGGTATCGAATGAATTGGGATGCGGCAAACGCGGAAATTGGACAGAAACTTCGTGACATCATTTATACTTACGGACCAATTCAGTCGCTATGTATTCCGAGGCAGGTACCGCACAATCCACTATCAAACCGGTGACAGAAGGTGCTTTCCTTTTTTTTTGGGGGGGCTGGGATTTTCCCTGGGCTGGAATTTCAATTCCGCTTTCACGGAGAAACCGTGCTGATGTGAGAACACCAACAAAGTCATCTTCTGAGCGATTTTGTTAGGGATGGGATTTGGGCTGAAGTTTTTCGATTATATCTTTTGGAGGTATCAAATCTGGTGTAACAATGTTTATAAGATTGAGAATTGGTTCCTACTGGGAGAAAAACAGGTCATTTACTGTAAGCTGATTTGATGCTATTATTGGCTCTCGGTATAGCAAACCAAGCAATAGCTCGTCAATCAGAGAGATTTTTATATAGGCTAATACAAAAAAATTAAATCCATGATCGATCTAAATTTGTACATTGCTTTTACATTTGCTGCGCTTTTAATAATCTCAATGCCCGGTCCATCAGTCTCATTTGTTATTGCCAGAAGTATCAATTTGGGAATTAAAGGCGGTATCTTGTCATGCGATCGCCGTTTCATTAGGTCTTGCGAAACTATTTGAAGCCTCACCAGAGGCATTTATCATAATAAAAAATATCGGCTGCTTTTATTTGATATTGCTAGGAGTTTAAACGTTTTTATCTAAAGACAATAAAGAAAATACTGTACTGGCGAGAAAGGAGTCTAACAAAAACATGCTGATAAACCAAAGTCTCCATTACACTCCATTTTAACTGTTAATCCTCAACACCTCAGGGAGCTGGATATAGTAGGGATTAATATTCTAAGAACAATGGGCACAAATAAGTGATTAATAATGAAAACATCGGAACTCAAAGGAATCTTGGAATTTCTACGCCATGCTGAGCAGCTCAAAAATATGACCCGTAGCGCCTGGACTTCAGAAGGACGGTCAGAAAGCGTAGCAGAACACACATGGAGGCTTTGTCTTATGACGTTGGTATTCGATAAAAGTTTTCCTAATGTTGACTACGCTAAGTTAGCCAAGATGTGTATCATTCATGACCTCGGCGAAGCTATTGGAGGAGATATTCCTGCCGTTAAACAAGAAGCAAATGATGGCAAGGCCGTGCAAGAGCGCCAAGACCTTCTACTTCTTCTTAAGCCTCTTCCTGAACATCTACAAAAAGAAATAACGGGACTATGGGATGAATATGAGCAGGCAATCTCTCCTGAAGCAAAACTTGCCAAAGCTCTTGATAAACTAGAGACAATATTACAGCACAATCAAGGAAAGAATCCGAAAGGATTTGATTATCGATTTAACCTTGAATATGGGAAAAAGTACACAACAGAAGATCCCTTGATTGCGTCCTTAAGAATGATTCTCGATCAAGAAACAAAGATCCGGATAAGTAATCAAACTCTGGTTCATGAGTGTGTGGACGAGCCAAAAGGAAATTAATGATAATATTTCCTCCATTCTGGGCTGATCTTGCTGTAAAGCTTGGAGTGCTTGAACCCAAACCAGGCCCCTCAAGATGTTTGCTTCTAAACCACTAAAAGGAGAATTTTGATATGTACCGCCCTACATTAGTTACTTGGGTACTAATCATCTTTGGATTGCTTACATGTCTTCCACTTTTAGGTGCCCAATTGATTATGTTGATTGAACCAAAAGGAAAAAGAGCGAAGAATATTCTGATCGGAAAAGGAGAAGAATGGAGAGATGCAACACACTTCAAATCGGCATATACTCTTGCAATAGCAGATTGGCTGGTTTTCGTTCCTGTCTTCGCAATCGGGATAATAGGGATATTCCTAAACAGTATTTGGGGCTATCAATTGTTCGCAGTATCCGGTGCAATGCAGTTATATATTAATGTTTTCTTATGGTTTTTTGAAAAAGAATATGTTTATCCTCCAAACGGTCCATTTAAATACTATACATACCTATGGGGAAATTTCGTTTATTGGGGAGCAGCTTCGTTATTTTATGTGATTTTCCGCCTCAACGGTTGTCTGCTATAATCAAGAATAGTGGGGTCTGGTTTTTCATATCGTTTCAATTCTATGATCCAATAAACAAATAGAAAAAAAAGTCCGGGTTTGTCATTTTTACGACGATATCCACATCACTATCTTCTCTGTCTTCGTTTCGGGCAACAGATCCGAATATACCCAATGCAGTTATGCCAAACCGCTCCGCAAAGGTATCTTTGTACCGATTTAATATTGCAAGAGTTTGTTTTTGGTTAGCCATAGTGATCCTAATTATTAGATTACCAAATCTATTGTACGGCCAGATTAATATATGAGCCTGAGAAACAAAATCAAGAATTGATAACCAACTTTTTGGATAATATTTTCTCAATAATATTTAACGAAAAGCGTGTTTATGGCCAAATGGAATTCCCAGCCGCTTCATCTGGTATCGCAGTTTGCCCGGTTTAATATCCAAAAGTTTTGCTGCACCATTGATCCCTTCGACTCTGCCTTTTGCTTTATCCATAGCCAGATAAATCTGGCGTGCGATAGCCTCGTCCAGTTTTAAGTCTTCATCTATCAATACAGATGGATCTGTCAAGATTAGAGGTGCGGTTTTTGGTGCGAACTCTGCGAAATTCAGAATACTGTTTTGATCAATAATCAACGTTCGTTTAACGATGTGTTCGAGCTCACGTACGTTACCCGGCCAGTCGTACGCTCGTAATCTTTCTACTGCATATTGCGACGGTGAGGGTACAGGATTTCGACCGATCTCTGCACATCCTTTTTTGATAAAATACTGGAGAAGTAATTCGAAATCATTTTTCCGATCTCTCAGAGGCGGAATTAGAATTGGGAACACGTTCAATCGATAAAATAGATCTCTACGGAATGAACCTTTCGCCACCATCTTTTCCAGATTCCGGTGAGTCGCTGCAATTACCCGACTGTCAGCCGCTACCGGGTCTCCTCCCCCAACTCTTTCAAATTGCTTTTCTTCCAAAACGCGTAGCAATCGCACTTGTGCCTCCAGCGAAAGCTCGCCGACCTCATCGAGTAAAATCGTTCCATTGTTGGCTCTCTCGAATCGTCCACGTTTTGTCCTGGTTGCGCCTGTAAATGCGCCCTCTTCATAGCCGAATAATTCGCTATCAATGAGAGTAGCTGGAATGGCTCCGCAGTTTACCTTAATAAACGGTTTGTTGTGACGCAAAGACCATTTATGGATTGCTCTGGCGAAAACCTCTTTTCCAACACCCGTCTCACCACGCAGCATAACCGGAAAATTTGTCGGGGATACTTGCTGCGCCAGTCCACATGCTATGCGGAGATCCCCTTTTTTACCTATTATGGTGTTGCTGACCGTCAGGCTTAATTCCTGCTGCAGATAGTCGTTGTCATCTGTCAACGTTTCTTTTAGACTAACCAGCTCAAGATACCGTCGGCTGTTGACAAGAGCAATAGCCATCGGTTCGTTGAGCAACCATATTTTATCCAGATCCGCCTGCTTAAATCGATTTTTACCTCCTGCTCTGATGGCTAAAAGTCCTACAGGCTCCCCTTCAAGGCTTAGCATGATTGACAATAAGGAAGAGTTGGGAAAACCGAGACCGTCAAGGTATTGTTTCGTAAAAACACCAGATTCAGGTGTATTCGCAATATGCTTTTTAGGGTATCTTTTTATATCGGATAACATCCATTGCTCTGAAGGCGGAATTGGAATACGCATCTCAGTCCGGGCCCCTCCTTCATGGGAAGCGGTTGCATAAACCCAGGCCGCCTTTTCCGGCCGATCTAGAATGTTCAATGTTATTTGATCTGCAGGTATTATATTGTAAATATAACTAAAAAAATTAAATAATGCCTTTTCAATTTCCAGCTGACTACAAATACGCAGGGTCGCTTCCTTAAAAAACTCGTTAATATCGAAATTATTATTGGGTATCATTATTTATCTCCAAACTAAGCAATGTCCGGTTAGGTTTTTGCGGCACAAAAGGCTGAAGAATGAATCCTGTCTCTTAGCATAAAGATCTTAAGATTTTCTAAGTTTGCTTCATGAAAAACCGCCAAACTCGCCTGCCTCGCTCAAACACGGTTTATTTTCGCTACGCTAAACTAAGAAAATCTAATAGATCTTTATAAGCAAGATCCAGAATTCATTCTTCAGCTTTTTGCAAAAACCTAACCGGCCATTGCTGCATTAAACTGTGAATAATTATAGTTTTTTTTATTTCTGCAACTATGTCAAGAATAACTGTGTATATATGCAGAATGCAATTAGTGTCAGTACTAAATATCTATTATTACAGTCTTAATTGTTTTGGCATATATAGTGCTGATAATTAAGCATCCCGTAGCAAACTGCGAAGCAAGTCTCGGGGAATTAAACCCAAATAAGAATAAAACCAGGCCTGACCTTTTGACGAGATGTGTCAGACCCTACGGTGCAGATGCCGC
>Ga0209045_1003322_pt1 | contig 10391 bp, 8 predicted proteins | sample SaaInlLV_10m_DNA_4_FD_184664 | JGI IMG/M metagenome (GOLD analysis project Ga0209045, IMG submission 184664) | Marine microbial communities from expanding oxygen minimum zones in the Saanich Inlet - Saanich Inlet SI072_LV_200m_DNA (SPAdes) (version 2) | ecosystem: Environmental > Aquatic > Marine...
CCCTCCAGGGATTCTCTGGGCCATCTGTGTCCGATGGAGGGAGAGACTCCGTCGAGCCGCCTCACGTAACTGAGGGGTTACCTTGCTCTGGTCCCCGAGGATGAAAGAAACGGCCCCCCACGCAGCGCGAGGGGAGCCGTTCACTCTCTACCGTTGTCCTCAGCCCGGGGCCAAGTCAGCCGTGCCTCTCTTCGAAGTCCGCCATGAAGTCAATCAATGTCGACACACCGGCCAGAGGCATGGCGTTGTAAATACTGGCTCGGATCCCGCCCACCGAACGGTGACCTTTGAGGCCCGTTAAGCCAACCGCAGCCGCTTCCTTGACGAACAGCGCTTCAAGCTCTTCTTCCGGCAACCGGAATGTCACGTTCATCTTCGAACGATCCCCCGGTTCCGCTGTTCCCTGGTAGAAGATCGACATGTCGATGAACTCATAGAGGGCATGTGACTTCGTCTCGTTGATCGTCTCGATCTCCTCAAGTCCCCCAGTCTCAACCAGCCACTCAAGCACGAGACCAACCATGTAGATGGAGAAACACGGCGGCGTGTTAAACAAGGAGTGCTTGTCGATGTGCGTGCTGTACTTGAGCATCGTGGGAACGGTGTCAGCCGCACGATCCGCGAGCTCTTTCTTCATAATGACCAAGGTCACGCCGGCTGGCCCGAGATTCTTCTGCGCACCGGCAAAAATCAGGTCAAACCTACTCATGTCCAGACGGCGGGACAGAATATCGCTGGACATATCTGCGACCAAGGGAATGTCACCAGTGTCCGGGAAAAAGTGGTACTGCGTCCCGCGGATCGTGTTGTTGCTGCAGATATAGGCGTACGACGCCTCCTGGTCGATGGCCCACTGAGTGGCGTCACCGATGTGGGTGAACTCAGAGTCAGCCCCGCTGTAAAGCTCCGTCACCTCGCCGAACAGTTTGGCCTCCTTGACGGCCTTGGCCGCCCAGGCCCCCGTGTCCGCGTACAACGCCGGCTTGCCGGGGAGCATCAGGTTCATCGCAACCATCGCAAACTGCGTGCTTGCGCCACCCTGGAGGAACAGAATCGCATAGTCGTCAGGCACTCCCAGGAGCTTCCGAACGTTCGCCTCGGCGCCGTCGATCACTTCCTCGAATGCGGAGCTCCGGTGACTGGCCTCAGCAATGCCATAGCCAATGCCACGGAAGTTGACGAACTCCGCTTGGGCCTTCTCCATGACTTCCACGGGAAGCGTGGCAGGACCGGCACTGAAGTTGAAAACTCTCTCTGATTCCATGTTCAAGCGTTCCTTAAAAATTCGGGACGACGCCCCCGCGGAGGACGGGGGAGATATGCAGAGCATCACAACTCCGGAATGAGCCTTTTCCCGACAGCCAGGGGAGATAGAAGGGCTGGGTGCAAGCCCACCCAGATGCGACCGGTCACGGCCGAGAAACCCGGGAACGGCCGCGAGAAAGCCATAACCCCTGACGCCAAAACGACTGAATATAAGCGATTTCAGCCCGGATTTCAACGGGGGTGAGCCTGTGAGGACGGTGAAAAAGCAGAGGCAGAAGGGGGGGAGTAGCGGGACAAGCCAGTGCCGAATGCCACTGAGGCAAGCAGGAAAAACGGCACTCCGTTGCTTTACGTGCCTTACTACAAACGCTGTCTTTCTGGTGACGAAACTCGTTCGTCATTAGCAACGTAGGCCGTGCCGGAGTTGCGTTCCTCCGGCACTGATACGAAACGATGTCTCGACGCCGCGACAGAGAGTCACACGGCGCCAGAGTCGCGGAAGGTGTGCCTGGCATCTCACGCAGCGATGTTGCGATTTCCTTTCACACAGGCGGCGTACACCAGGCGGCGGAGCTTCCTGTTCTCCTCAATCAGTTGCTTGATGTCCTCGATCGGGACCTCTCCCTCACGCTCCAGACGGGTCAAGATTTGCTGTGTCCGATTCATCATCCTTCCTCCTCATGTCCACGTTGGCGGACGGTTTCCTTAGCCGCCTCGCCCAGACCCACTCCGGTCGCCGCGTTCCTGACGCGGCAGACGCTCAGTTGTGCTGATTGCGCAGAATCTCCCCGGCAATGATAAGGAGCCTCGCGATATCCATGTAGGATATGTCGTTCGACGCTCGACCAGAGGGCGGAGGCATCAACCGTGGTCGGTGCCGCCTGGGGGGACGGCGACGCTTCGCCTGGAATCGCCATGTGGTCACCATCTGTATCGCTCCTCTCCAGTCCTGACAGCCGGGAACACAACCGCAGAGGACTTAGCAGGATACATGCCAAGAAACAGAAAGAAAGGAAGTGCAGGCCAGGGAGAAGACCTGTCTCCTGCCTCAGAGCAGCGGCTCCTGCATATCTTGTCGGGCCTGGCAACGCGTTGTGTTGAGCATGGGGCGGTTGCCTCAGCCGGACGCCGCGAGTACCTTGGTGCTCAGCCCAAACGCAGAAGTGGCGTCCTCTGGCGAATAGTCGCCGCAGTGGCGCCGGCTTCCAGCAATGTGTGCAGAAACGTCAAACGACTGCCCCGCCGACCACAATCAACATGAACGCTTCCCGGCCGGCTTCCGAGCCAGAGACAACTGAAGACGCCTCCACTAACGTGCGCCGTTCGGCCATCGCGTCTCTCTACGTCCACGTCCCATTCTGTGCGGGCAAGTGCGACTACTGCGCATTTTACTCGATCCCAAGCACTTCGCAAGAAACCAGACAGAACTATCTCGCCCGACTGCAGGACGACTTCCGTGATGTCCGGGCGCGGTGCGCCCCGCTCTCAACCATCTTCGTCGGCGGGGGAACACCATCCATCCTCGACAGAACCGAGCTCCACCAGCTCCTGAGCAGCCTGTCCCAGACGTTCGAGCTCCGGTCAGATGTGGAATGGACCGTTGAGTGCAATCCAGACTCGCTGACCGAACCAAAGGCAGAGCTTCTCGCAGAGGCGGGAGTGAACCGCATCAGTCTCGGAGTCCAGAGCCTCGATCCCACCCTCAGAGGAATTCTTGGCCGCCAGGGGAACACGGACGCCCTGGAGGACACGGTCCGTCACCTTCGCCGCCTTGGTGTCTCCGGGATCAACGTCGACCTCATATACGCGATCCCGGGTCAGAGCATCAGCCAATGGACGGATGATGTCAGGCGGATGTGCGATCTGGGCATCGATCACCTCTCGACCTACGCCCTGACCCGAGAAGAAGGGACACGCCTGGGGGACTCGGCGCTGCCGCCGGTAGACGACGTCCTCGAAATACAAATGTGGGACGTGGTGGCTGAAGAAGCGCACGGGGCGGGACTGGAACGGTACGAAGTGTCCAACCTGGCACGGCCAGGCGCGGAGTGCCGACACAACAACCGGATTTGGCATGGCGCCACCTACATCGGCTGTGGCCCGGCAGCCGCCTCGTTTGATGGCCAACTGCGCTGGACCGCCCCAGGCTCCCTCGAAGGATGGCTCGACCAAGCCCCGCCGGAGGAAGACCATCTGCCGCCCGAGCAGAGGGCTGCAGAGATACTTGCTTTCGGCCTCCGGACCGTTGAGGGATGGAGAATCCGAGAGTTCAGTCGGACGACAGGCCGCGATCCATTCACGCTCCGCCCTGAGGCTGTCAGAAACCTGATTGACGAAGGCATGCTCATCCGGACTGAGACACGCCTGTACCCAACCCGGAAGGGGTTGCTCTTTGCCGACTATGTAGCCCAGACGCTGCTCTGAGCATCCCCCGCGGTCGGTTGAAAAACGCGGGGACCAGCTTACACTCTGACGTCGGCCACAGTGAAGACAGCGGGCGTTTTCGGAGAGGGCGAACAGCGGCCCACCACACCGGTCATCAAGGAGGACATCCATGAGCGAGACGATCTGTTGGGTGCCGTTCGACGTGCTTGAGCAATTCATGGTAGACGTCTTCAAGGCCCTCCACGTCCCCGCGGAGGATGCCGCGATCTGCGCCAATGTCCTGATCACAGCCGACAAGCGCGGGATCGACTCGCACGGGGTCAACCGCCTGAAACCAATCTACTACGACCGCATCCTCGCGGGGATTCAGTTCCCTGACACCGAGATTGAGGTGCTGAGAAATGGCCCAACCACAGCCGTGTGGGACGGCAACCACGGGATGGGGCACGCCATCTCCCGCAAAGCGATGCAAGCGGCCATCGACAAAGCCAAGGCGTACGGCATGGGCATGGTCGCTGTGCGTAATTCCACTCATTACGGCATCGCGGGCTACTACGCCTTAATGGCCATCGAGAACGGGATGATCGGGATTACCGGTACCAATGCACGGCCATCCGTAGCCCCAACCTTCGGGGTAGAGAACATGCTCGGAACGAATCCCCTGACCATCGGCTTCCCAACCGACGAGGAGTTTCCGTTCGTCCTGGACTGCGCGACCTCAATCACCCAGCGAGGCAAGATCGAGATCTACGAGAGGATCGGCAAGGACACCCCACCAGGCTGTGTCATCGGGGAGAATGGACAGGCTCTAACTGACACGGACCAAATCCTAGAAGGACTCAGTAACGGCAAGGCGGCTTTCACAGCTCTGGGCGGAATCGGGGAAGAGACAGCCGGCTACAAGGGATACGGCTACAGCACAATCGTCGAGATTCTCTCTGCGGCTCTCCAATGTGGAAGCTTCCTCAAGATGCTCTCGGGCTTCGAGGACGGCGAAAAGGTCCCCTACAAACTCGGCCACTTCTTCATGGCGATCGACACGGAGGCCTTCCTCGGCCTGGATGAGTTCAAGAAGACTGCCGGCACCATTCTGCGGGAACTGCGCAACTCACGCAGGATGCCCGGCGAAGAACGCATCTACACGGCAGGCGAGAAGGAGTATGTGGCGTGGCAGGAAAGGCAGGGCAAAGGGGTCCCTGTCAACCAGAGCGTTCAGCAGGAACTCGTCCAGATGCGCGACGAACTCCAACTCACTCAGTATGAATTCCCTTTTGAAACACACTGATCCACTGATCGCATGGCGCCAACCAAGTCGACGAATGCTCCCGTTCGTCGGCATTGCCTTGGCCTGTTGTCTTTGCGGCTGCATGGAGAACACCGTCGTCATTGAGCTCAACAAAGACGGCAGCGGAACGATCGTGACACGGACGTTCCTGAGCGAGAACATGCTGGAAACCATGGCCCGAGCCCGAGACGGTGCCCCCCCCCTCGGGGAGCCACGGGTGCCCCTGAATCGGGAAGCCTGCGAACAACGGGCAGCAAAGATGGGCCAGGGAGTCCGGCTGCTGAACGTCGAACCCGTAGCACGACCGAGCGATGGTGCACGCGGGGTGAAGGTCGTCTATGAGTTCGATGACATCACTGCCGTCGAACTCCCAGTCGAACCGGAACAGCCCGAGGGAACGAGGCTCGACCCCCTGAGAGGCCGAACACGGGCCGATCCCATCGCGTTCCGCTACACACCCGGCGATGTGGGACACCTGCTCGTGATCCAGCCGTTCGCCGCATCTGCAGGAGCGGAGGAAGCCAGCAAGCATCGGGAAGCCACCCCCAGCGCGGAAGAGACTAACGCCCTGAGGAAAGCGGCAAGAGGCATGCGGTTCAGGATGGTCGTGAAGGTCAAGGGGCATATTGTCAGTACTAATGCCTCATCTGTGCACACCCGGAAGGGCGACGCTGCCCCCAGCTACATCACCATCTTCGACCTGAACTTCGAGGAACTTCTCAGCAATGAGGCGGCCACGAAACAGATGAGCACAATCAGCAGGACCGAGAATGTCAGCAAAGCAATGACTCGATTCCGGGAACTTCCGGGAATCATGCTGGAGCCCGAACAGTGGGTTGAGGTCGCCTTCCGCTAAACGGCGCTAAGCCAGGGCACGAGCCCAGTCGAAGGAGTGAGGATCGCTCGGTAACAACTGCCCATGGTCCAGAAAGAACACGAACCCACTAACCCACTAACTCCTCCCCGCCTCCTCCCATGCCCGATCCTCTTCCCATTTTCGACATAGCCGCCCCACTGACGGACGCCGTGCGGAGCGTAAACCGCATCGTCCTGTCGGCCCCAACCGGATCCGGCAAGTCAACTCAAATTCCTCAGATTCTGCTGGACGCTGGGGCAAGTGGGCGCATCCTCGTCCTCCAACCGCGCCGCCTCGCCGCCCGGATGCTCGCCCAGCGTGTTGCCCGGGAGCGGCGCGTCTCGCTTGGGAGCGAAGTCGGCTTCCAGACACGCTTCGAGAAAGCCGTCTGCAGCGACTCCCGGATCGTCTTCATGACAGATGGAATCCTCCCTCGACTCCTCCAACGGGACCATATGCTCCAGGGAATCGGTACGGTCATCTTTGATGAATTCCACGAACGAAGCTTGTCGGCAGATTTGGGCCTGGGGTTGACCCGCCAGGCTCAGGAGCAGTACCGCTCGGATCTGAAGATCGTGGTCATGTCGGCTACGCTGGATATCAAGCTGGCCGAATCCTACCTCGGGGAGTGTGCGTCCCTCGAGGCCAAAGGTCGGACATACCCCGTGGACATTCTCCACGCCCAACGTTCCCCCAAAGGTGATGTATGGGATCTGGCCGCACGAGCACTGGAGGAGTTGCTCCGCGAAGGCAGCGAGGGAGACGTCCTCGTTTTCATGCCTGGAGCCTACGAAATACGCCGCACGATCGAGACCTGCGGACGCCTCCGGGCCGCTGAGAAGATCACTCTCCTCCCGCTCTATGGAGCCCTGCCTCCAGACCGGCAGGACAAGGTCATGGCGCCTTGCGAACGCCGCAAAGTCATCGTGGCGACGAACATCGCAGAAACATCGCTGACCATCCCGGGGATCCGGCACGTCATCGATGCCGGACTCGCCCGGACGAATCGCTACGACCCAAGCCGTGGCTTCAACACGCTCCAGATGGAAACGATCAGCCGGGAGTCCGCCGATCAACGGGCCGGCAGGGCCGGACGCGAAGCCCCGGGGACCTGTCGCAGGCTCTGGACGCTTGCGGAACAGCAACGGCGGCCGGCGCACGCGACCCCGGAAATCGCCCGCGTCGACCTGGCCGAAACCGTCCTCTTCCTTCGCGCCTTCGGGACCGGCGACATCACGCGCTTCCCGTGGATCTCTCCTCCCACTCCCGAACGCCTGAATGCGGCCGACGCTCTGCTCACAACGCTTGGCCTTCTTGACCCCCAAAGCGGAAACGTCACACTGCTGGGACACGGCGTGTCCCGCTTGCCCACACACCCTCGCCTGGGTGTCATCCTCAAGGCCGCAGCAGAGCATGGCTGCGGACACGAAGCCGCGCTCATCGCGGCAATCTTGAACGAACGGCCGTTGCCGCTGGGTGGCAAAGCAGGTCAGCAACTCCGCCGTACGACAGCCAACACGCCCCCGGCCGGGGGCCCCCTCCCCGGCCCCCTGCCTTCAGACTTCTTCGCCCTGATCCGGGCGCTCCACCAAGCCCAACGCGCACATTTCTCGACGGAGGTCTGCAATCAGTTGGGTATCAGCGCTGCGGCGGCACGCCAAGTCTGGAGAACGGCGACACTCTACCGACACATGGTCCCCTCGCCGCCAAGAGACGCCCCGCCGCCTGACTCCGATCAACTTCTCAAGAGCCTCCTCAGGGCCTTCCCCGATCGAATAGCCAAACGCCGAGACGAGGGATCTCTCCTCTGTGATGTCGCCGGAGGCAGACGGTACGAGCTGGCACGCTGGTCAACCATGCGTGACCACACGCTTCTCGTCGCTGCCGAAATCCACGAAATCACCGGAGGGGGACGACAGGCCAGGTCCACGCTTTCCCACGTCAGCGCCATCCGTGAAGAGTGGCTCTATGAACTGTTCGGCGACGATCTCGTCGACGAAGACGAGGTCGTATGGGACGAGAAGACGCGCCAGGTCATCCGCAGAAGTGCGCTCTCCTGCCGAGGCCTGATTCTCGAGGAGACCACGACCCAGAATGTCGATCCGGGTGCCGCCGCCGCCGTGCTGGCCCAGCGCATTGCCTCCGGAGACCTCAAACTCAAGGGCTGGAACAAGGATGTCGAGCTCTGGATTGAGAGAGCACGATGGGTCGCAGAACAGTTCCCGGAGAAGGAACTCCTCGCCTATGACGACACGGATTTGGCAGTCATCTATGAAGAAATCTGCCAGGGATCACGGCGCTACAAGCAGATCAAGGACAAGCCCTGCCTGGACCTGGTCAAGCATGCTCTGTCCTGGAAGGAACAGCAGTTTGTCGAATCAATGGCCCCACCGTGGGTCAAACTGCCCTGCGGAATTCGCATGAAACTGCGATATGAGGTAGGACACCCCCCCAGGGGGCGAGCCAGAATCCAGGATCTCTATGACATCCCGGAGACACCGCGCGTGGCAGCGGGTCGCGTCCCCGTTCTGCTTGAGATCCTTGCCCCCAATATGCGTCCGTTCCAGATCACTGATGACTTGGAGGGGTTCTGGGAACGCACGTATCCTCAAGCCAAAAGCGAACTAGCCAGACGCTACCCCAAGCATGAGTGGCGCTGACACCGGGAACACGGTAGTCCATGAATATCTCCACTGGCCTCTTCCCCCAGCAAGCCTTGCTCGAACGCCGCAACCTGGCGGCCAAAAAGCGAATCGCCCAGTCTCTTGATGACGACGATGCCCGCCCGCTGCGGCTGGGGGTCGCCCAGATCAGGAACCACTGCGGAGGACAAACGGGGAAGGAAGGCAACCTGGAACGTATGGTTGATTGCGTGAAGATGGCTTCGGAACATGGAGTACAGGCGCTTGTCCTCCCGGAGATGTGCCTGCCCGGCTACTTCACCAAAGCGCATGGAGCGGTCGAGGAAGGCGTTGCTGCAGCCCATGGTCTCGCCGACGTTGTGGGTACCAGCCCTTTCCTGAACCGCATTGCGGAGACGGCGAAAGCGGCAGCGATGCTCGTGGCCTTCGGCTTCTCGGAGCGCGATGGGGAGTGCTTCTACAATTCAGTCGGAGTCGTTGACACCGATGGACGGTGGCTCGGAGTGCGGCGCAAGAACCCACTTTCACCACACGCTTACGAACTCACACCGTTCACAGAGCCGCCACCGTCAGAACGCGGGACCGTCTTCCCGGCGAGCCACGGTGTCATTGGCGTCTGCAACTGCTTCGATGGTGAATTTCCCGAAAGCGTCAGGCGGATGCGCCTGGCCGGAGCCGAACTCCTCCTTTGGAGTAACGCCGGAAGCGGCAATGCTCAGACCGGCAGTAGCTCACGGTTCAACCAGTGTGGCAGCTACGCCCAGACAAACCGCATGTGGGTCGCCAGCTGCAATGCGGTAGGAACACCTTTCTATGGGAACAGCTGCATCTACGCCCCATGGGGTGAACCCCTCGTCCAGCTTCCGACAACCGAGGAAGCTCTGGGTGTCGCCCAGATAAATCTGGCTCTTGCCAAAGACTGGCCCATGTACAGAGATCGCCTCGATCCGGACATTGTCTGAAGCATGCCCGCGAACGCCCCGAAACGTAAGCTCCTCGCTCCCACGAGGCGCATGCGCGTCAACGTGGGAGGCGGTGCCACCCGCCGATTGCTTGGTCTCTGGCCTTGAGACAAGATCGGGGCATGGCAGCCCTTCGACTGGTGGTGGCGGGCGCGAATAGCGGGCCCACCCCTTGCTGATGCCTGGATGTGGAAGTGTTTCGGGCACCCTGGTGCGTACAGACGTACGTACCGAGGAGGTCGGAATGCTCCCGCGCCAGGGATCGGTAAGCCGTAGGCCGGGCACTGTTTCTTGGCTCGGCGTTCATCATTCGACGAATGAGGCCTTTCTGTTTCCTGGCAATCCTTACGGGCGGACCATTCTTCGCGATTCTCCGCCCGGGCCGCCAACGACGATACTCGGCATCGCCTCTTGCCGGCCCGGACGAAGCCTCATCGAAGACTGGCCCGGGAGTGGGCTCGCTATTCGCGCCCGACGCCACTAGGCTCAGGGCCTTGAGCAAGTCCCACAGCCGTGGGACGCGTCGAAACGGCCCCTCCCACCCTGAAGGGCTGCTGAGTTCCGCCTCATTCGCATGCCCACACACGCAGGCAACGATCACTCACTGCACACCAGTGATCATCCCTTGGCCACTCATAGCTTCCCTCTTCTCCTCCCAACACGACCAGAAACGACAACCGTATCCACTTCTCCTTGTTTGTGTTACGACATACTGGCCCACTCCTGGCCCCGTCCATGCCATGACGAAAACCAGAAACGGGCGGACTCGCCAAAGCACCAGAGCAGGACGTAAGGAAGTGGCAGGTTCAGAATGAAAAAATGAAGCCCTGAAAAGGGCTGATTGATGTTCGTTGTTGCTACGGACGTGCGGATACCGCGTCGGTCGCTGCAATCAAGGAGGAAAGCCGGCATAACTCCGCCCGCGAAGGCGGGCTTCGGCCCGCAAGGGGCACTTATTCCGTTTTCCTCCCTGACTTCCGCTGTGCCGACTCGAT
>Ga0209045_1003327_pt1 | contig 10384 bp, 10 predicted proteins | sample SaaInlLV_10m_DNA_4_FD_184664 | JGI IMG/M metagenome (GOLD analysis project Ga0209045, IMG submission 184664) | Marine microbial communities from expanding oxygen minimum zones in the Saanich Inlet - Saanich Inlet SI072_LV_200m_DNA (SPAdes) (version 2) | ecosystem: Environmental > Aquatic >...
GGTATACAAGGAAAGCCTTTCGGATCGATGCCGACTTATCTGGTGGGATTGAACCAGCCCATGAAGCGCATTGTGCAACGTGTTGGGAATCCGAATCTTCAACAAATGCAGCAGCTCTTTCGGCGTCATTCCGGCATTCGATAAATGCACGATTTCAACCACGGTCGCTTTTAGCGTGCCGGCCTTTGAAAAGCCGATTCCCTGATAAAACCACAAACCCCAAGAATCAAACGAAGGAATATCCCCAAGGGTGTAGTAACGGCCGGCATCCGTAAAACTTGTCAAGTATCCAATGAGCTTAAGCCTCCGGAATACACTCATCCGAGAATTTGTTTCCAGTACATGGAAGAGCTGATTGAGATCTGCAATGTATTTCTTCCGAAACCATTTATATAAGGCCTTCTTGGAGTCTTCAGGTGATAACATGTGACCTCTGATGCATTTATTTGTTTTATGTGGTTATAACCAAATAAATGTATCAGACCACAAGGTACTTGTCAATCCCCTGATTCAATAAAATCAACTGGTTACAAAAAACTAAGCTTTGCTTTACAACACTTCTGTGATACAATTATGAAAAAAATATCAAAGAAAAACTGTTAATTCAGATGCTTACTGAATCCAACTGTATTCTGACGCTGTAGAAAAACCCCGTTCTTTTTTGAGAAACGGGGTTTTCAAACGCCTTGGGTATATTCTTTCCTCTTTGAACTGAAGATGAAAAAAACGCGAATGGCAATCGCTATGAAATCAATAAAACCACTTTCGTTCCGTACACCCTTCCAAATTTTGAGGCAAGGAAAAAATGAGTATAGACAAGGCATGCCTTGTCTCTACGGTCGCGAAAAGCGAACCTGTGTGTTCGCCCTTTACCTGGGGAGATATAATACACAGGGCAAACGCACAGGTCTGCCCTTACTCAAGCATCAAAACGACGCTTCCAATCCTCCATTTAAAAAAAGGCATCTTTCAAAAAAACGCAAAAGTAGTTTACATTTCACCATGAAAATACATTCTCCAGTCTGGTATTTCCTCCTGTGGGAGAGGCTTTCAGCCTCGACTGTCGCGGCGGGACGCCGCTCTCACAGGGGAGCTTCATGCTTGGAAACGAGATGCATGGGGACAAAAGTGTAAACTGGAAAATGAAAGATACCAAAAAAAACATCTTAGTTTTGCAAATTCCGTCAAGGCTGAAAAGCAGACATCGTGCCAAAGGCTCCGATTATTTCAATTTCAAAAGAAATCAGGAATTTAGGCTATTGATAAACTTGTTTGGCATGGCCATATGACAATGTTATTCTCGACATATGACAAACAGGAGGCGTGATAATGCTGAATCAAGAAACAACAGGGTTCGGTAAGATTGTGAATCGGGCCATAGCGTTGATGGAAGAAGATATCCACAGGAAGATATCCACAGGGTGCAGAATGGGGAACACCTGCACCCTGACAACTGAATGGGTAATCACGTTAATCCACCAAGACCCAATTAAGTATGGTGCCCCCTGAATTTTCGCTTTCTTACCTCAATCCGCAAAATTCCGTCAGAATATCGTGGTGATCAACATCGTCCCGACCCAATCGGATTATTTGTACCGCCTTGTTTCGCTCTCCTCCCATCCATTTTCTTTACGATTATCTGTAAGCCCACACGCATTTTCCCTGCCAAAGTTTGGATTTTCAACCAACATCCTGTATTTTCATAAGAAATGTCAGCTACCCCAAGCCTCTTTAATTTTATTTCAGCTTATACCCCCTTACCCTAGACAAAAAAACGCTCTATGCAGCATCTCTGGCTTTATGGCGCACATTATAGCGCGACTTGCTTTTTGAGCTTCAGCTTATGTCGAATATCCAGAGCCTTCTCATCAGTCTTGACTTACAGCTAAACTTACAGTATTTTTTTTGGGTAATCTTTCTGGAGAGAGCGGAAGATGCCCAATATATCCCCTGTTTACCATCCCAGAAAACCTCAGGAATCCCAATACTACCAGTGTATAGAGGACAATTTCGAGAATCTGGAACAGGTTTATGATGATCGGTTTTCAAAAAAATACGGCTTTTTTCGACCCTATGTCAAACAGGTCATCTACCGCTATTTGGACTGCGGGATTCTACATAATGGCTTTGCAAGGGTCAAATGTGAAGAATGCGGTCATGAATTCTTGCTCGCATTCTCCTGCAAACGCCGCCATTTCTGCCCATCCTGCCATCAGAAGCGTGTTGTGGAGTTTGGAGAGTGGCTTTGCGAAGAAGTCCTGAAAGATGTTCCACACCGTCATTTCGTGTTCAGCATACCGAAAATACTACGCCGGTATTTCCTCTACGATAGAAAGTTGCTTTCCGATCTCACCCGTTGTGCCTGGGAAACCCTGAAGGAATTTTTTCAGGAAGCCGTACCGGAAGAGGACGCGGTTCCGGGGGCGGTCATCGCCATTCACACGTTCGGTGATTTTCTGGGATGGCATCCTCACCTCCATGTGCTGTGCACGGACGGCTGCTTTTATGGAAACGGTATGTTCCGTGTGGCGCCGTTGTTTGAAATCAAACACCTGGAAGAGATTTTTCGGCACAAGGTTTTCAAGTTACTCCTGAAGAAGGAGAAGATAACCGGCGAGCTGGTGGAAATGGTTGGCGGGTGGCGGCACTCGGGTTTCAATGTTTTCTGTGGCTCTAGAATTCAGCCGGGAAGTGAAGACGCCATTGAAAATTTGGCCCCTTATATTATCCGGGCTTCTTTTTCTCAGGAACGGATGACATATATTCCGGAAGAATCAAAAGTGGTTTATCGGTCCAAAGACGGCAAAGAGGAGAAAACCTTTGATGCTCTAGAATGGCTGGCGGCCATGTGTTCTCACGTCCCCAACAAAGGGCAACAGATGGTTCGGTACTTCGGTTTTTACAGCAACGTGGCCAGGGGAAAACGGAAGAAGAAGGATGAGGATGGGCTTATCCCTTCGATCCTTGAACCGGATGGATCGGCCAAAGAACATAAACGAAATTGGGCTCGCCTAATCCAGAAAATATACGAAATTGATCCCCTTTGCTGTCCGGCATGTTCCGGAAAAATGAAAGTCATCAGCGTCATTGAACGTCCGGATGTCATAAAGAAGATATTGCGACACCTCGGGCTTTGGGACAGAAAGGCCAGGCCACCACCCAAAGACGTCGATCCGAAAATACGCATCGACAGTTCTGATTCTCAGTTACCTTCCTGTGAAGACTATCTTTACCGCGATCCGGAATACCCGATCGAGGCATACGCTTCATAATTTTAAAAAAACCTGAGACTTTAATGCACGGCTATGTCCGGATAAGCCCCGAATATCCCTGTTTCTCCGCCGATTGAAGGCGCCTTGATCCTCAACCAACACGTCTGCCGGGTATCTCCAGCCACCCCTTGCTTCGCTCAACACCAATACCAAACATGTTGTGGTTGCTTTTCTCTTGACCCACAACATGATTTTTCCTATACTCGCCGCTTAAAAAAGCAATGTCTTATCACCTGTTTTTTCAGCGGCATCCGCGATGATGCCAAAATAGGACTTTGCTTTTTCCTCTAATTTCTGGTGATCAAAAGGGGCGGCTCTCAGTTCAGGGTAAAGTACGGATTTCATGGGGTAGGCTCTGGTGTTGTCATAACCGAGCATCTCCATTTTATGTTCCAATTGCATGGTTTTAAAGCACCTTTTTCCGGAAACAACATTGGCGATTTCCTCATCGCTGTATCCAAGCATGGCCAATTTGTCCTCAAGTGATGAGGCACAGAGGTTGTTATTTGTGGAGATCGGCAGGTAGAGCAACACAAATAGACAGATTACTTTTCTTGAACAAAACATTTTCTTTCCACATCCTGATCCGGCGTTTTTCAAGTCAAGTCAAGTTTCGTTTGGCTTGCGACAGTATGAAAATCATGAAATGATATATGCAATATTTGCGCCAAATAACGTAACGGGATTCCGGCAGGCCTATCCGGGAATCGCGATCCCGGAAAAGTGCTCCAGATTTACAACGTGCTCCGGAAATCCAGATATTATTTATGAAGCCCCTGTCACGGCATTTGTCAATCACATGCTTGACAATGTGTCAGTTCATTATATAATCCCTCAATAATTTTGATTATACAACGATAACGACTTGCGAGTTTCAGTCGATGGGAAGGGGTTTTGGCGGGTGAATGAGAAAAGCCTTAGAAATTCAAGACTTAAGACTATCGGAAGTCTTTTTCATGGAAAGGGATGGAAGCAGATGGGTAAAGGTCCGGCGCTTGAAAAAGAACTTGATGATTTGGGTTTGTTGGAAAAGGCAAGGGAGATTTTTCTCGAACTGGGTGATGAAGCGGCCATTTCTTACATCCGATCTGGCTATCGCCTTCTGAGCAAGGTGTACCATCCGGATTTGAATCAGCAGAATCCAGAAAAGGCAAAAATCCTTCAACAAAGACTCAATGAGGCGCAACAACTGCTAAACCGAACGAATGACAGGGTGCTGTTGGATCTGCTTCGGAAAAAGAAGGGAGAAGCGACTTCCAAAAGGAAAAAAATTCTTGTTGTTGAGGATGAATTCGGCCTACAGGCGACCCTGAAAGAAGTTTTTCAACTGGAAGGCTATGAAGTCAGGGTGGCGGTTGATGGTGATGAGGGATATCAAATCTATCGCAGGTTTAAGCCGGATCTGATCCTGACGGATATCGTTATGCCTCGGATGAGTGGCCTTGAAATGGTGCGAGAAATCAGGAAATCGGATCGTGGTATCAGGGTTGTCTACATGAGCGGTTTTTTCAGCGTAAAATCATTGAAAAAAGAGTTGGATGAAGAGGTTTCCAGATATGGTTATCCCGTTCTTCCAAAACCCACCAAAATCAGCGTCATGCTGGAGCTTGTCAAGGAATATCTGGGAGAGTGATTTTCAATTAAGCCCATGACTGCTGAAAAGCTGGAAAGGTTTTTTGGTTAACACCATAACAATATGGATGAGATTCAGGTTTTTGACATTAAGAGCCGCGTGGTTGATTCCGTGATTGATATTTTTGATACCATGATGTCCCTTGAGGTGGCATTGGTTGATGAAGATCAATCCGCGCGTCAAAAGGGTGACAGGATCGCTGGAAACATCAGCTTTGCGGGTGATGTTGTTGGAATGCTGAGGCTGGAGGTGGCCGGAGTTCTGGGGACACCTTACTTAATTATTGACAAAAGTCAGCGCATTTGATTTATTTCTATCATGGCACGAATCGCAAGAGCAGTAGCGCCGGGAATCCCGCATCATGTAACACAGCGTGGGAACAGACGGCAGCAGACATTTTTCAACGATGAAGATTACCAATCCTATTTGGGGTTAATGTCGGAATGGTGTACGAAGTTTCAAGTGGAGACTTGGGCTTATTGTCTTATGCCAAACCACATTCACCTAATTGTTGTACCTGAAACGAAGGATGGTTTAAATCAGGCAATTGGTGAAGCGCACAGACGATACACACGACGGATCAATTTTCGAGAAGGATGGCGTGGTCATTTATGGCAGGGAAGGTTCTCATCTTTTAGCATGGACGAGGGGTATCTCTTAGCATGTACGAGATATGTGGAATTAAATCCGGTCCGAGCAGGCTTGGTAAAGAAACCTGAAGATTGGCACTGGAGTAGTGCGGGACCACACATGAAAGGCAAAGATGATATCCTTGTAAAAACAAAGCCATTACTGGAAATGGTCAATAAACCCTGGGAAGATTTTTTGGCCATTGATGCTCAGGAGCCGGAAATAGCGTTATTTAGAAAACACGAACGGACCGGGCGACCTTTAGGCGTTGATTCTTTTATTGGAACAATGGAACTCCTTCAAAAACCTGGACCTAAAAAGAAAGATAAGTAAGGTGTCCCCGGAATACAATTTGTCAATCACATGCTTGACAATGTGTCAGTTCATTATATAATCCCTCAATAATTTTGATTATACAACGATAACGACTTGCGAGTTTCAGTCGATGGGAAGGGGTTTTGGCGGGTGAATGAGAAAAGCCTTAGAAATTCAAGACTTAAGACTATCGGAAGTCTTTTTCATGGAAAGGGATGGAAGCAGATGGGTAAAGGTCCGGCGCTTGAAAAAGAACTTGATGATTTGGGTTTGTTGGAAAAGGCAAGGGAGATTTTTCTCGAACTGGGTGATGAAGCGGCCATTTCTTACATCCGATCTGGCTATCGCCTTCTGAGCAAGGTGTACCATCCGGATTTGAATCAGCAGAATCCAGAAAAGGCAAAAATCCTTCAACAAAGACTCAATGAGGCGCAACAACTGCTAAACCGAACGAATGACAGGGTGCTGTTGGATCTGCTTCGGAAAAAGAAGGGAGAAGCGACTTCCAAAAGGAAAAAAATTCTTGTTGTTGAGGATGAATTCGGCCTACAGGCGACCCTGAAAGAAGTTTTTCAACTGGAAGGCTATGAAGTCAGGGTGGCGGTTGATGGTGATGAGGGATATCAAATCTATCGCAGGTTTAAGCCGGATCTGATCCTGACGGATATCGTTATGCCTCGGATGAGTGGCCTTGAAATGGTGCGAGAAATCAGGAAATCGGATCGTGGTATCAGGGTTGTCTACATGAGCGGTTTTTTCAGCGTAAAATCATTGAAAAAAGAGTTGGATGAAGAGGTTTCCAGATATGGTTATCCCGTTCTTCCAAAACCCACCAAAATCAGCGTCATGCTGGAGCTTGTCAAGGAATATCTGGGAGAGTGATTTTCAATTAAGCCCATGACTGCTGAAAAGCTGGAAAGGTTTTTTGGTTAACACCATAACAATATGGATGAGATTCAGGTTTTTGACATTAAGAGCCGCGTGGTTGATTCCGTGATTGATATTTTTGATACCATGATGTCCCTTGAGGTGGCATTGGTTGATGAAGATCAATCCGCGCGTCAAAAGGGTGACAGGATCGCTGGAAACATCAGCTTTGCGGGTGATGTTGTTGGAATGCTGAGGCTGGAGGTGGCCGGAGTTCTGGGGACACCTTACTTAATTATTGACAAAAGTCAGCGCATTTGATTTATTTCTATCATGGCACGAATCGCAAGAGCAGTAGCGCCGGGAATCCCGCATCATGTAACACAGCGTGGGAACAGACGGCAGCAGACATTTTTCAACGATGAAGATTACCAATCCTATTTGGGGTTAATGTCGGAATGGTGTACGAAGTTTCAAGTGGAGACTTGGGCTTATTGTCTTATGCCAAACCACATTCACCTAATTGTTGTACCTGAAACGAAGGATGGTTTAAATCAGGCAATTGGTGAAGCGCACAGACGATACACACGACGGATCAATTTTCGAGAAGGATGGCGTGGTCATTTATGGCAGGGAAGGTTCTCATCTTTTAGCATGGACGAGGGGTATCTCTTAGCATGTACGAGATATGTGGAATTAAATCCGGTCCGAGCAGGCTTGGTAAAGAAACCTGAAGATTGGCACTGGAGTAGTGCGGGACCACACATGAAAGGCAAAGATGATATCCTTGTAAAAACAAAGCCATTACTGGAAATGGTCAATAAACCCTGGGAAGATTTTTTGGCCATTGATGCTCAGGAGCCGGAAATAGCGTTATTTAGAAAACACGAACGGACCGGGCGACCTTTAGGCGTTGATTCTTTTATTGGAACAATGGAACTCCTTTTGGGCCGAAAGCTCAAACCTCAAAAACCTGGACCTAAAAAGAAAGATAAGTAAGGTGTCCCCGGAATACCGCGTATAGGGATCCTTCAGGCTGGATCGAATGAGGGCCGCGTAAATGCAGAAGAATGACAGGATCTTGAAATAGTGCCCGATTACATTGGAAATTCCATAGACGCTGATATAGAAAGTAAAGGCCAGCTCCCCACAGATGGTCAGCCCTATGGAGGCGGCCATGAGCCTGAAAAGCCTCATCCCGAATGCATGCCTGTGGTGATACAATACGCCGAGGGCTCCCGCCAGGATCAGGCAGATCACATATTCGCTGATTTTTTTGAAAGGTGTCAGGCCGGTTCCTTCGACATAGCAAACCGGAAATATACCCCAGTAGAAGATGGCCCCGAAAAGGATTGCCGTTACACCGGCATAGAGGGCAATCGTTCGATAATACCGGAGTGTTCTTGTCAGGAAGAGCGGAAAAATGAGAAGGGAAACCCCCTCCATATAACGTGCGGAGATCCATAACTGGGTCGCCGGATTGGCGCCCCGGTCGCTGCTGATGATGCCCATGCCTTTGTAGGCGAAGGTATGCACCAGATCGATCAGTCCGACAAACAGAAAAGAAATCCCCAGGAAAAGAAGGGCGTCGTTGCTCATCATGTGCCGGCTGTTCCACACCAGAATGAACACGCTCCAGGCCACCACAATGGAGAAGATTTCGGCGAAGCCGTGAAAGAGGAGAAAGTTGTAACGGCTGAGCAGAAACAAGCAGGCCAGCAGGACGAGTGCGGTGCAAAGAGCAAAGGCCGTTTTGGGAGTCCAAAAACCCTTGGGTGTTTTGGCCACATCACTATCGATGGCGGGACGTTGGGAGCCTGGAATCGTATCGGAGATTTGAGCCCGGCGCGCGGTATCCATTTCGTTTCATCTCTTGTATCGGGTAGAACGATGAAAATTCACACCATCAATCCGTACGGCGTCTTCACCACCAAAACCGAATGCTATGGGCTAATGGTGTTGAAATGATCGAATAGCGCTTGAAGTTTATGGCATAGCGTTTCGGCTGTCAACAGCTCAAATGATCGGTGACCGGCATAACAAAGGAGACCGGCCCACTGGAACGTCAATCTGAGCCACATCTATCATTTTGAGATATTTACGTGACATGTTGAACATGCTCCGCAAGGGCATGAAAGCAGTCATCCAGGAGAGAAGCAGGCATTTTTATCCGTGGCATGGGTTTTGTATAACTTTCCAAATGTTGAAAACGTTCCCAAGAGGTGACTTTGATTTTCATTACCCCGGTTTCAAACCAGGAGGCATAAAATGGCTGATGACCCTGCCTTCAGTATCCTGTTTGTGGATGATGAACCTGATGTCATAAACGCACTGAAGCGGCTTTTTTTTATGGAAAACTTTATTATTCTGACCGCCCGTGGCGGTCTCCAGGCACTGGATATTCTGAAAACAACGGATACGGCGGTCAGGCTGATCATTTCCGATCAGCGGATGCCCGAAATGACCGGAGCCGAATTTCTGGAACAAAGCAGGGAATTTTTTCCTTATGCGCTGCGGTTTCTGTTAACCGCGCACTCGGATGCCGAGACTTTGATCAGCGCCGTGAACAAAGGCCGTATTCATGGATATGTCTCCAAGCCCTGGGACGATGTTGATTTGCGACGTCTTATCAGGGGAGCCCTTCGGGAACAGGATTTGTTTCTGAAAAATGCAACATTGCACAATCTGACGCGGAAGGAAAGCCGGGACTACCTTCAGTTTAACCGGCAATTGGAAAAAACCTTTTGCGTGATGGACGATAGTCTGGTTCTGAATCTGGATGATTGAAAAATATAATCCTTTTGCGGACAACAGGCTGGGATTCACCACGGGAAACAGCATGTTTACACTTATTATCGGTGACGCGCACAAAGCGGAAATCAGGAAACTGGTCTCTGTCCTGGAAGCATATTTTCCGCTGGCGGTTGCGCAGCTTACGGCCGAGGGCGAAGTTTTCCGCCGATCACCGGAGCCGGACCTGATGATTCTTACCGATACCGTGCATTATGAGATCCACACGCTCGTCAGGCTGAAAAATCATTTTCCGAAGACTCGTTTTCTAGCACTGTTCGACCGTATTGAACCTGAAATGGAGGTGGCACTGAGATGTGCGGGCACCCTTTTTCTGGGGTCTTATGAAAGCTTTTATGCCTTTGCACAAGGCGTCATGGAAACGCTTGTTGCGGTTCAAGGCCGTTAAACACAACCCATCATTTGAGGCATGAAAATGGAAAAAAATTATCGTATTCTGGTGGTGGATGATGATCCGGACGTCCGGGAAAGTTATCAACTCATCCTCGCGCCCGGAGAAAAAGAAATCCTCCCATCTTTAGGGAAATCCCTCTTTAGTGATATTCCCAGGGTGGATTTCACCTTCCCGAGGCCACCCTACGAGGTGACCGCCGTGAAAAACGGAGAAGCGGGCGTGGCCGCCGTGAAGGAGGCTGTTACAGAAGGGCGCCCTTTCGCGGTGGCGTTTGTGGATATGAAGATGCCCGGAATTGACGGTGCCGAAACCGCACGGCGGATGTGGATAGCGGACCCCTCTCTACTCATAACCATCGTGACGGCCTATAGCGAAACCCCGCCGGACAAAATTGTCAACATCACCGGCAGGGACGATCTGCTCTACCTTCGAAAGCCTTTTGCCGGCGAAGAAATCCGGCAG
>Ga0209045_1003329_pt1 | contig 10382 bp, 7 predicted proteins | sample SaaInlLV_10m_DNA_4_FD_184664 | JGI IMG/M metagenome (GOLD analysis project Ga0209045, IMG submission 184664) | Marine microbial communities from expanding oxygen minimum zones in the Saanich Inlet - Saanich Inlet SI072_LV_200m_DNA (SPAdes) (version 2) | ecosystem: Environmental > Aquatic > Marine...
GCGTCCGCACGTGCTCACGGCTGGCCGCGTCCCAGTCCCTTGGCGCTCAGCAGAACGGTTGCCCGGTCGCATCTTGAGTTACCGTAAACATCTCGACTATTACCCATGGCCAAACAATCACGGCTCCGAAGCCCAGGGTAAGGAGGGTGATCAGGAGCTGCGCGACTCCTTTGCCCGTGTAGCCGGCATAGAAGTTGTGGATCCCCAGCCCCCCGAGAAAAAAACCCAGCAACACGTACGACGTCCGGCTCTTCGCGCCTTTCCCCGCAGCGTCCGCAAAATTGTCTGTCGCGGCGCCGCACCGGACACACATGATCGCATTGAAGGCCAACTGCGTTCCACAGTGCTTGCAGTAGATACCTTGGCCCGCCAGAATTCCGTGGCCGGAAGGCATATGTTGTTGAGCCTGGACCGGCTGTTGCGGCGGGTACGGTTGCTGCTGTGCCTCGGGCGCCACCACCTGGCTTGGAGCCTGGGCGAGGGCCAGCTTGCCCGTGCGAGCATGGCCCCCGGTGCCTAGAGCCGAGTCACAGTGCGGACAGACGGCCGTATCCGGGTCAACGGTCTCGGCACAAAAGGGACACTCCATCGGGACTGACTCCCTTAGTTTCTTCAATCTCTCTCAATGTGGTTGCGGGTGTCTCGCACGACTCAGGCACCGGCTGCCATCGGTTCCCGCGGAGACCGCCTTCAATCCCCGGAATCAGGCAGCGGAGATTCCCCGGCGACAGTGTTTGCACAGGATGGCCTTAGCCTTGACGACCCCGCCACACTCCGGGCACAGCCGTTCGTCCGCAGAAAGCACACGGTCCGCGCTCTGTGGCACCAGCTCGGGATACTCGTTGGCGGGTTGCCAGCTGATCTTGTCTTCGGACATCGGCACAGTCCAGTCCCAGCGCCCTTCCTCCAGCAGCGCCAACGCTCGGGCGGGCGAGAATGGTCCCCGGAGCTTGCCCAAAACCTTCACATAGTACATGATTAGCCTTCTTTCAGCTACGGACTACGCGCTGCACATAGCGCGTCTCCTCCGCTCCACCCACCTGTCAACGAGCGTTGACTGGCCACGCATCAGGCCACTCGAACTTCCAGCCCAGCTCCTCTTTCCTGCGCCTTACCGAGATCAGGTAGTCTGCCGTAGAGCCTTTCCTGGCAGGGGAAAACAAAGGCACCCACGCAGTCAGGTGATCGCGTTCGGCCATGTCAAAGATCACCCGACCGTCTTCGATACGGCCCACGATGCGAAATTCTGGTAGGCCGCTTCGTTCATTCCGCGTGACTATCCAGATCTCACCGGTTTTGGGCGCGGAGTCCGCCAGTACCGGTGTGCGCCGGTCTTCATCCACGAAGCCGATGTACCGTATTCGCCGTCTGATCGTCATCACCTTCAGGGTCATGTCGGCAGCTCGTGTTTCTAGCTTGAGCGTTTCGTGAGTCAGCGGCGGCAGACTGTTAAGTAGTTCCTCGTTCTCTCTCCACCATGATCTGTTGCATTCGACCAACACCCAGTCAAGTCTGCCACGCTCCCCGTGGGCTTTCTGGCCCTTCTCGAACTCGGCCAGCCGTCCCAGGATGTCGTCATAGGCTTCCGTTCCTTTGCCGGGGGGAGCGACCGTTCGTGCTATTTCCAAAAGGCTTCGCATGCAGAGCAGCTTCAGGCGGACCGCGAAAGGCGTGAAGTCGCGTGCCTTCTGAGCATGGTCCGCGAAGGCTGTCTCAGGAGACTGCCAACGTTCGTATGCAGGGGGACACCAAGCCTGGATCAGTTTGGCGTCAGGGAGGTCGTGAAGCAGCTTGTGGTGCAGAAAGCGCTGCCATCCTGTCTTCGGGTCCAGGTACTCGGTTGGGGTCTCTGGTTTGGTGTCAGGCATACTGGGGTCGCCATGCGCGCTCGTTAGCTCATTCCGGGAATTGAGGGTGAGATAGAGCGACCGCGATGCTGACTTGCCGAACTGGTCCACCAAGGGAAATCCGGAGATGATATGCTCTTTCGTTGCTGGATCATCGGCCACAGTCGGTCGATCGTTAAGAATCATTACACGGCTTAGGGCATGGTTCGCTTTCCAGCGCAGGGCGAGTCGATATCGGTGAACTTCTTTGGCGAGAAACTCTGAGTTGCGTATAGCGGCCACCGCCATCGCGACTTCTTCCGCGGCGGCCACGAGTTTGCTTCCGTACTGGGCGCATGCCGGCAGGGAGTCATCCCATATCGACGGTTTCATGAAAGGAACCGGGCAGTCCGGTTCCCCGAAGTAGTCAGCCAGGAGGTCGGCATCACGGTACATGTCCGCCTGCTTCAGCACCGGAAGGAAACCCTGATTCTCCCGGGTTCGCTCCGGATAGTCGTGCACGAGTTTCTTCAGGAGTTGCAGGTAGTCCTTGAGCGTTTTCGGCCCGTGGGTGAGTTGCTCAAGAAGCGGCTGAAGCCTGACGCGCCTTGCCTCCGTTTCTTCTCGGTCTAGCTGTAGCTTCCGGTGGCCCTCTGCTTGTCTCGCCTTCGCCCGCTGGAGGGTTGGCTCCAGTCGCTCCAACGGCACTTTTGGCAGCTCTCTTGTTACCCCCCCCCATGTCTTCAGTTTTCCGAACTTGATAATGGCGTCGGCCAACTGGCGATCATACTTCTCCGCCTCACTGTATGCGTCCAACCGCTTGAGCTCGGCAAACAGATTGTCGAGGCTATTCACTGCTTCTAGAAATTGCTCGTCCTCCCCTTGCTGTTGTTCCGCCCTGGTCGTCTTGAGGGCCGTCTCCAGGTCGTCAAGTTGATAAACTTCTTCATTGCTCCGAGCGACTTCCCGGGCTCGGGCAAGCAGCGCTTCCGTCGTGCCGCTCAGCGGGAATCCCTCTTGACGCTGATCGCTTAGCTCCTTGTACATCTTCTCGAAACATGCTTCCCGTGTGGTTTCCTCATCTTCCCTTTCTCCAAGCCGTTGGGATATTTCGACGAACTCCTGCCTGGTAGCAAGGAACGAGTGCTCCGTCAGGCGGCTATCTACGATGCTTCGTGCCAAGTCCAGCTCCTTTTCGACCAACTTGGTCTGTACGGAGGCAACGACCTCGTCGCAGACACGATTGCGCATCATGTTCCGAACCAGGACGTAGCCCAAGGCCCCCGCCAGAGCGACGAGTACTGTGACGGCAAGTGCTATGAACCGTATGCGCCGACCGCGTTCGAGTTCGACTTCTTCCCGCAACCCCCGCAACTTGCGTCCATGGAGATCGGGCACCGAGTAGCCCTCCTGCTCCAGCTTAAACCACAGCTTCTCACCATCGTAGAGGTTCCGGTTCTCCAAGGCATGAGTCAGATTTCGCAGGAGAATTCCACAGCGCTCCTCCCAGCTCCGGCGCAGCAACTCGCCATTCTTCCATTCACGGATGGGATCAACGATGGTTGCCCATTCTGCATTGGGCCGAAAATCGGGTGTCGTGGCCAAGTCGTCCCACAGATCCAGAAGCCGGATGGTCCTATCCACACTGTCGGCTTCGCAAGCGTCCTGCAGCTCGACGATCAGCTCGCCGGCACGCACCGACAGTTCCTCGGAATGCCACTGCCGCAGCGTCTCGGCTATTTTCTGAGCGACCTTCTCCTCGGGAGGGCGCACCCAGCTGGGGAGATTCAGTTCATCTTGGATTGCCTGCAAAGATTCTCTGTCGTGGCCCAGAATAGCAGTCTTGGCTTCCGTCTTAATGTCGCCATGCCTGACGACTTCGAGTGCCGAGAGCTGTTTGCGGTGCCTTCCGTTCTTCGGGTCAGCGACCACCAGACGCCTGAGCAACGACATCTTCTCCTTCGTCGAGCCGCTCTGGGCCAGAGCACGGTATCGCTTCAAGAGCGGCTCCACGACGTTAATCTCTGAACAGGCTTTGCGGACCCGCTCAACCAAGCTTAAATCAGGTGGGACCGCGACAGGCAACTCGTAGAGCTCACAGATCTCCTTCCATTCATCAGAGCGCTCCAGTTGCAGTGCCTTGGCCATGTCGAGCAGTGGCGGGTCTTCGCTGGCGATATCTACAGCTTCGTCCGGCTGGGCCGTGTCGAGCAATTCGCAGCATGACCGCAGACGCTGATCGGCGACTTCACGCTGCCCCTCATAGTCGCGCACTAAACGCCTCAGGCCCGGCGTCAGAGTTTGGTCCTCACCGTCCAAGAATTGCTCAATCCGTCGCGCGATGTCGCCGCTGGTCATTCGCCCGTGTCCTCGGCCGAGGGTGCTATCTCGACTTCCTTGGTAAAGTAGTCGCCGAACGTCACCGTGAGTTTCACCGGACGGGACCTGAGCTTCGCTGCTTCTGCGCGACGTTTAGCCAACTGACCACACTGCGTTGCGTAGAAATCTAGGTCTCTCGTAACACGTTCTCTGCATATGTCACACGCTTTGATCTGAACCAGGCATTTTCTGTACGCAGACTGCTGCTTCCTGCACTTCTCCACGGCCTCATCGATTTCCTTCCTCCCGTTGTCATCCTTGTCTTTTTTATGTTGCCACAGCTCCTTTGGATAGGGCCAACTGTTCCTGAACCGCTTGCTGCTCGTCGTCTTCAGGACATCATCGCGAGCATCACTCCCGAGGGCGTTCTTCCAGGCTTCCCGAGCCTGTTTGAGGTGTTCGTCTCGATGCTCCTGAAGTTTTCCCCGCTTCTCTGGTGGTTCGCCTATCTGGGCTCTCAGGTATTCCTCCAGCTTCTCCTTGACACGCTTTGACTTGCCATGCAATTGTTCCTTGTTGAGGCTGAATCCGGCCTTGTTGCACCTGCCTGGAATGCTCTCCTCCAGCTTCTCTATTCCCTCCTTGAGCTTCTTGATGTCGCCCTGGAGGCCGGCTATGCAAGAAATGAGTTTGCCGGATAGAGATGGCGTGGATTCGGCTCGCCACCTCCATTCCATCTCTCCTTTCTTCACAGGTTTGGCTTCAGGTAAAAGCTCCGTCCACTCCAAAAAGAGATCTTCCGCTTCCTCTAGTCCAAATTCTGCCATCAAGTCGTCGGGGTTCAAGGGGGCTCGCCATCGTGCTTTCGAGAACCGAGCGAATCCCTCAGCGCATTTTTCTGCGCTTCCCCGCGTTAGCATGGAGTAGGGCCTGCCGTCGAGAGAGATCACCGTCACTTCCTCCCTGAACTTCTTGAGGAGGTGTAGCCAGCAGTTGCCAACGATCGGCTCTCTCTTCCAGTCCTCGTGATGCGTCATCTGAAGGCCAGGCGCACCTAGTTCGTCACCTGCCAGCAGTTTGAAGCTGAACAGTGGTGTGTCATTCAGGAATTTGAACACTCCGACCGTCCCCATGCCTTCGTTGACGCGGTCCACGCTGAATCCGTTCAGAGCCATCCTTGCTTTATCTAACCCGAGAGCGACACCAAGCATCCTGAATTCTCGGCCTGGCGGCAGTGGTTTTCTCTTCGTCTCTATCTGGTTGCCGTTCCCGTCTTTCGTGGAAAGCGTTAGTGGTGTTCGCAGGTATGCCTCAAGCGTCGCCTTGAACCACTCCTCCGGCTTCTTTCTCTTGCCACCGACGACAAGCTCTATTTCCGGCCACGCGCCTGGCTGATCAGGCAAGTTACTCATGAAGTCCAACGACACCGTCATGGTGCTTCCCTTGGCCGACGCAGCGGCCCAACGCCTGCACCGCTCGACGATGTACCAGGGCCAGCAATGCCAATCAGGTTTTGGCCTGTATTTCCCTGCTTCCAGGACAGCCACCAGTTGCTTCTTGGTTTCCCGGGCCTTTGTCCTCGCACGGTCCCGTGCTTTCTCCGCGCGTCTGGCGGCCCTCTTGCCTTCCTCGGCTTGGGCTTGTGCCTCTTTCACCAAGATCTCAAGGAGCGTTTCGACCTTCCCTGCGGCTTGGTTGGCCTCTTGGGCACACTTCGTGGCTTCTTCGCTAGCCACCGTCACTTTGTTCAGTGTTCGGGCCGTCTCGCACTCCTCAACGTGGGCTTTCGCTCGTTTCGAAGCCTCTCTCGTCGCGTGCGCAGCGTTGCTTGCCTGGCGACCCTCTTCTCGCTCATTAAAGTCCGCTTGGATTTTGGCCGCCCGGTCCTGGGCGGATTTCGCCGCGGAGACGGCTTCCTCTGCCGCAGCCCGAGCTTCCTCCGTTGCCTTAGCCGTTGCTTTCGCGGTAATCAGTTCAGGAGCGTCCAAGACAGCGTTATCCACAATCTTCCGCACTGCGTCCGCGGCTTCTTGTGCCGCCTCACGCGCTTTCTCCAGGGCATCCCCCGCCTTTTTAGCTGACTCATGGGCGGCCCCCGCGGCCCTCTTCACCGCGTCGCGGGCTCTGTTCGAGATCGCGCCAGCTTTGGCCCGAGCTTCCTTACTGGCCTCGTAGGCCTGCCTTGATTCCTGGCGTGCAGCTTCCCAGGCAGCTTTTCCCTGGAACTGCCTCCAGCAAGCTGTCAAGCCGCTCCCCACCAGAAGCAGTAGCAGCATGGCCGCAACTGCCCCCAGGACCACCTTCCGGCGCTTGCCTTTCCGGGGGCCTTCCGGGTCGCCTGTCCCGGGTACAGGTCCGGCACCCGGGCTCATCTGACTGCGCTTGGCGGCGGGGGGGCGCCAAAACGCTGGCCCAGGGGGGGGCGAGCCTGCCGCCGCCTCGCCCATTGTTTTCTCATCCCGTCCCCTTTCTACCGTGATCGATGTCTCGCTCCCCGTGAGTGGGGTGACTGCCGCAACCGTGTCTGCTGCGGGAAGCACTCCGCTCCGCGCTGCATCTACCAACGGGCCTTTCTCCGGGCACCCCCTAGGAGCAGTCAGATCGATCACAAAGGCCAACGGGTTACGCCGCGCTTTCAGCACGGCGGGGTTGTCGGGCAAACAGCAACGCCATTGGCATGTCATGCCTCGTTGAGGCGTGGTGAAATAGGTACTGAAAGTCGCCTCCCAGCGCCGTTCGGGGGGCAGCAGACGTATGGCCTCGAACATCAGCGGCAGGAGGTCCAAGTCTTTGCCAGGCTCGAACACGATGAGCGCGGGCTTGTCAGGAGAATCGATGAAGCGTTGCGCCAGGACACCAGCCCAACCTTCGTCTCCTGCCAAGGCGGCCCACGTGCCCGCCCGGCCGCCGGAATCAGGCAGGGGGCTCGGCAACGACAGAGCCGGACGGGCATCGTCGGGGCCGCCACTCCAGCCATCAACCCATTTTCCGGATGTGCGCAGAGCGTCAATGAGGGCGGCGGGGCCTTCCTCCTCCTTCTCGCCATCCGCAGGCACAATGTGATGCGCCAACTTGTTTGAGCGACCTGTGTAGTCCAATCCCGCGAAGCATATTCGGCTGAGTATGCTGTGCGTGTCACGCCCGACCGAGTACTTGCCATACTGGAAGCAAACGGGATTGTCAGCGGCACGAGGGCTGTCTACGCTGAAGGCCGGAGTGTAGACACTTGCCGTTTCCAGGATCTCAATGAGCCGCGCGCCCATCCCGTCCGTGTGGGCCGCGGTCGTGAAGCCAGACTGTCCGGCCCTGACACCGCGCTCAGCTGAAGTATAAACCAGTTCTTGGGCCATCGTGTACCCTCGTCGGTTCCGATCCGGCGCCGCCACGAACGTAGGCCGGCCGCTGACGATCAGTTCCAGAAATCGTCATCCCTCTCATCGGTGGGGAGCGGCGTGTTCACCGAGCTCGCCGCCCCTATCTCGAACCATGCTTTGCTTTTCGGATCGTAGAGAGGGTATCCGGCGTACGAAGCAGGTAGGTTGAGCGGCATCGAACGCCCTGGCAGCGCACACGCGATCCAGTCGTTCTTGAGGCGAAAATTGGTGACTTGGTGGATTTCCTGAGCGGGGGCTTCGCCGGCCGGAGCGGCAGCCACGTACTCCTTTCCCGCGAGGAGAAGCAGCACCGGCACACTCGCCCAAATTGGCGCCATGTCTTCAGGACGAACGGCAATCATCACGCCATCCCCAGTTTCCACTTCGGTCGGTGCGCCGCCGAGGGCACTGGTCGGCACGAAGAAGACCTTCCTGGCAAAGGCTTCGGCGATGTGAACTATTTCGGGGCAGAATTCCAGCAGCAGTTCACGGACCTGGAACGACACCCGCATCACCACCTCAATGTCAATCTCACAGACCATCGTCTCGGGATTCACGCGCCAAGGAGTCACGGAGCGGAGATCTTCCTCCAACAGGGCGGCCCACATGTCGTACTTGCTGACGCTGACAATGAGGGGCCATTCGTACTTCCCGTTGGCACGGGCGCCCCGATGGCGTTCGATGCGGTTAACCATCTCAGTCAAGAGAGTGTACTGGCTGCTCACTTTCTCCTTCTGCTTCAATTGTGGGTCGTCGGGATTGCACCGCGTACGCATCTGGGCGTCGCAGGAGGGATCAAAGAGGAAGATCAGTCCCTCTGAGTGGACCAAATGCAGAGTCGCGGGATTCGCAGCCGAATCCGCGCCCGGCTGGAAATGCTCACCGGCGTTGTCGTAGAGAACGAGGTTCCGGTGCATCTCGTCTGCCTCATCGGCGCAGGGGTGGTTCTCGGCCAGGCGGAGCGCAAAGAAGAAAGGAGTAGGCAGATCAACGACCATGCCGTCTATCAACGCTTGATTGCTGAAGCTATCGCCACGCTGTTCGGTCTTTGGCAAGGCCGCCAGTTGGTCCGGCGAGGCACTGCGAAACAGCGCGTCTTCGTACCCGTTCAAAACGACGTTGGCCCGGGCGTCAACGTCGGAGAAATGAACTCCGAAAAAATCGGGCAACTGACGCCGAAGCATGGCAGTCATTGCCGCAAGCAAGTAGGACTTGCCGCTAGATGGTGCTCCGACGAGGGAGAAAAACAGGGAATCTTGGGAGAGTAGGCTGTTCGGTATGGGTAAATGACATCGGGGACATGCTCGATCCGTGCAGATCAGCCCCTGTCTGTCCAAAGCAAGACCCTCGACGGTGAATTCGCTCGGCAGGAAACGAATCTGTGCATCCGGTCCGAGCACTTCGTCACCAATGAGGTCCGCATGCTGAGATATAAATCTTACCTCGGAGTGAGCAAAAGGTGTCCAGCAATGTGGGCAGGTGACCGTGTTCTCATCAGAGGGTAGGTCGTCATTGGGCAGATGGGATCCGGGGACCGGAGCGCCGGAAGGGGTGCTCTGCCGGTCCGGCGAGTTCGCCGGTTGCTCCACAGCATGTGCCCCGGCTTCCTTCCCTACTTCAAATACGGTGCTACACCTCTTGCACGTTCCTTGAAGGCCAACCGCATCCACGCCGACTTCGTATTCGTCGCCACAGTTAGGGCAAACGACGTCAAGCCGCACATCCTCGGCCATGAGCTCGCCGGGGACAACGCCATCTGGCCCGGGCAGGAAGAACTTCCTCCCACAACCTGAGCACTGCACTTTTCTCCCGAGTATGGCAATCTCAGTTCGGAGCCTGTTCCTGCATTCCGGACACCTAAAATGCACCGCCGCAGTCATCGTGTTTGCTGCCCTCAATCCCGCTCAAGTATTGTCACTATGCCCCACCACAGCGGACCTCTGGAGTTGTCCACTGCAACCGCTGGGCCGGCCTCGCTGCTCTTCTACGGTGCCCACAGTGCTGTTCACGATCAGACGTACGTGTTCGGGTACCTTCTCCAGTCCAACTTTAGGACGGGTTCTGATGGGGTCAAGCCGCAGTGCGGATTATGTGTGATGGGAGGTCCCCGCCGAGTGAGCGGAAGTTGTTCTGGGTATCACACGCAAGCCGATCGATGGTGCGTCCTCGGGTGGCCATCAACTCGAAGGTCTTGGCCTGCGCATTCGGCCTGGCGGCAGAGATCGAACGAGAGCTGATCAGCCAACGCACCAAGGAAATCCTGGCGCGTCTAGGAGCTACAGGGAAGAAGCTCGGTCGGCCCAAAGGCAGCCTCGGAAAGAGCAAGCTGGATCCACACGAAGCCACCATACGTGAATACATCGGAAAAGGTGTCAGCAAGGCCAGCATCGCCAAGATTCTGGGCGTACATCCCTCAACGGTCACTCGGTTTCTGAAATCCCGGCGGATTGCAGGGCAGGGACAGAATCCCAGCTGCCCCGGTGATTCTTCTTAATTCCGCCCCATTCCCCGGCATAATAGAGTGAGCCCAGCCTTATGCTGTGGTTCACCCCGAATCCCTCCCCTATTCCGCCCACCAACACAGGAGGCCTATGCCTATGAATGCTCTGGAGGCTCCTATCCCAACCGCAGAGCTCCCCGGAAACAGGCTCATGGAGTCCTCTGCCGAATATCTGACCGACAGTGAATTGCTGGCGCTGATTCTCCGCAGGGGGTCCGTGCCTTCTGCCTTATCACTCAGCCGCAAGCTCCTTAGCCAATACGGCTCAATGAAGGAACTCGCCCAAGTGTCGTCCAGAGAGCTGATGAGGATCAAGGGCATTGGCAAGACACTGGCCTGCGCTGTTCTTGCTGCTTTGGAGAT
>Ga0209045_1003330_pt1 | contig 10380 bp, 8 predicted proteins | sample SaaInlLV_10m_DNA_4_FD_184664 | JGI IMG/M metagenome (GOLD analysis project Ga0209045, IMG submission 184664) | Marine microbial communities from expanding oxygen minimum zones in the Saanich Inlet - Saanich Inlet SI072_LV_200m_DNA (SPAdes) (version 2) | ecosystem: Environmental > Aquatic > Marine...
ATTGGTCTTTACCTCAAATTGCTCCATCGCCCTGACATGTATACGATCAAGAATTGGATTGAGATGGGTGTGCATGATGATACTTCTGAAGAATTGATCGAACATCCCGATATGACTAAAACTGAGCTGAAAGGGCTCTATGTTTTGAGTGAAATCAATTAACTTTGCCTTAATCCAATCCACGTTTTGGGTCAATTGACCAAGCAAGGTGATATGTGGAGAAAATTCTGGCGCTACTCCTCGCTCAGAGAGGTGCGTGATCAAGTTTTGGAAGTATTCAAATTCTGGTTTTGCTGGAATGAGCCAGATTGAATAACCACTGGTATTTTCAACTACGATTTTTCACTCCCAAGGTTTGTTAATGCAATAGGTCTAAAATATGCATTACCATGCTTTCACCAAGTTGAATCGCTAACGGATTAAATATACTTTCTGCAGGCAACTCCACACTTTTCCAGCCTGGTCATCAAATAAAACCTTCATGATATAGAGCCCCGTCACTGCCTTTCCACCATAATTTGCATCCCCGTCCCAAAACACCTGTCCCCGGTGACCTACAGGTTTTATTTGCACTGGTTCTGCAATTTTCCGGCCTGCCATATCAAATACCATTACTGACATCAGTCCATGCTCAAATGGCAATTCGTATTGAATGGCAACTTGATCCGCATGACCATCCCCATCGGGCGTGAAGGGGTTGGGGTCCAGGTCAATGCTTAACTCTGATGGAAGGATATCCAGAAAGAGACTGTTCTCAGCTCCAGGAGTTGAGCCCTGATCGTCAATGCACACACTCCAATTTCCGGGATGCTGGCCTGAAGCCTCTGGTCGAATTCGTTCCATCGAGCGTCCCACTACCAACTCGGTAGATGAGTTATAGGACATTTCATCCATATGGATTCCCTGTGGGTCAGATAAAGTGATCAACTCTTCAGAATTATTCAGTGTGGGAAAGTGCTGGATTCCCTGATAAACCCCACCGAGTATATCTGGACCCAGAGTTTGATCATTCCCTATCACCAAATACCCATAAGCTTCCACCAGAAGACTGGTATCGGAGATACTTACTCCTGATCCCGAATTGTCTGCTATGAGCCACCCCAGTATATCCATGGTATAAGCACTTCTATTATGAATCTCAATCCACTCATTCTGATCACTCATAGGCAGTGGCATGATTTCATTTATTACAAAAGGTGGGGTGTTTTCAGATATAAATAATAGCTGAATTTGCGAGTTATCCCCAAGTATTTCATCCCCCTCAAATTGAACCTCAGCTTCAAGATACACCCAGCCAGAGATTTCTGAGATAAGTTCAATATTCCAGGCTAAACTATCCCCTGCCTCAATAGGTGGCAGCAACTCAGACCATCCCCCTATCTGAGTTCCATTATGATGTATTTTGATATTAAGTACAGCATTATCCCCCAGATTCACCCCAGCATTTATAATAGAAATCCGAGCGAAAAAGGCTGTATCCTTCCACAGAATCGAATCTAGAATCACCAAATCCTGGACAGCGAGGTTATGGGGTGGTATTAGCATAGAGTTTTGCCGACCAGGAGTTATTCCAAGTGGATCCTGACATATCGACCAACTGGACTCTAATGCTTGAGCTTTCCACAGCGCTAGACGCTCCAGGCTTTTGCCTGGTTCATCATTGGAGGGTGCGAGATAAGCATGCTCCAGCATTCGATACCCCAGGGGGTCCATGATGATAATTGAATCCGAACTATTATTAAGACTGGGCCAGGATGATAGCTCACAGGTCTTGGCAAAGGTGGGCGTCCAATCCAGCAGTTTGCTGGCATCACCGGTCCATAGAAACAGACTGTCGGGTTGAATTAGGAAACTAGAAATCACTTCACCCCGTGCTCCACTGCGATCTTTAAAGCTCCAACCCTTCAAATCCATTTCGACTGAACTGATATTTACAAATTCGAGAAACTCGACTTGGTCCTCATGGGGAAGATAGTGAATCTCATTAATTGCTATTTGACCAGGTGAATAACCCAATATTACTTGAACTGAGGTATCAGCCAGAATCTCACCTTCATGAATCAAGCGGATTGGAATTTCGTTATAACCCGGCCAGAGGGGAGCGCTGGTAAATATCAGCGAATCTGATCCGAAACTAGATAAAGCCCCATACCAGTAGATATCGGCATCAGATTCAAGCTCCAAGGAATACAGAGTATCGATTCCCAGATTTTGAAACTCAATAAATACTTCAGCCTGATTTGGACCAATCGGTGTGGGTATCTCTACATGAATGTCATCAATTCGAATTTCGACAGGAAGCAGATGTCGGGTGTTCATGCTAGAGGGGGTTCCACCATCGATCTGGGTGCTGGCTGTCCAGTTTATCTCCTTATGAGGAAAAATCTCCGGATGACGCCGTTCCAGGGAGGTAGCAGATTCACCCCAACTTCCTCGATAATAGACTGAAGCTACGACATAGCCGCTTGCATCAAATAATCGAACGGAGTCAGATGAGCTATTTAAGCTTGGCCACGAGCTGAGTTCAAGAAGCTCATAGGGCTCCAGACCAAAATAATTTGCCATATTTAAGGAAGCACACAGGGATAAATATTCAAACGGTTCAATAAATAGAAGACTATCGCTAATGGGGTGTCGAGTTTGACTCGCATCTGACATCGTCCATCCCTGCAAAGAAACAGCCTCCCCACTTCTATTCTGAATTTCCACCCACTCTCCTTGTTGATCTGGTGAGGGACTATGCATTACCTCAGTGATGCTGATGATATCCTTGGGATATGATCCTATTATTTCAAACCTGAGGGAATCATCTTCTGAAACTTCATCGTTTTCAACGAAGACTCTGGCTTCAAGTTGATGCAACCCTGGAGCGAGTGGAAACAAGGTCATTGAAATTCTATGTTCTTCCTGGGAAATCAGTTCTGAATTGTAGTGAGCATTAATTTCCCACTCCTCCTCATCTTTTTCACCATTTTGATTATCATCACGATAAACGTAAACAGAGAAATGAGATATCAGGTACTCCCCCAGGTTTTTGATGTGAAGTATTATTTCAACAGGTTCAGTATCCAATATCGACTCGTATTCGATTCCAGTTATACTCAGATTTATCAGGGGCGGCGTGACTGAATTACGATACCCAGGAGTCCCATTAATATCTATTGACTGGAGCCAGGAGCTAAGCGAATCAGCCGTGGTGATGGAGACTCGCTCCCAGGAATGCCCATTGTCAGTGGATGTCGTCCATGACATTTCACTTGAACTAGACGAATCTGGACTGCGAATGATAACAGATTCACCTGCATTTGAAAGCCCTCCACTTCCAAAGCTTGCATCTGTGGAAATAGTGTAGATAGAAAGAGAATCATTTATAATATCAGGATATGGTCCAGTAAGAAAAATATATCCGGGATCCACGATAAGAGCATAGTGCGAGGGTTGAATCCAAATTGGACCTGATAAATGGGAGATCGTATCTACTCCATTTCCATCGCTGAGAACCCAGCCATTGATTTGTATCACATGATCTGTGGCATTAAATATCTCTACGAATTCATTTTCATATTCTGATCCCTGAGGATTTGACATCACTTCAGAGATACGTATGTCATTGGCATGTAAGCATATAGCCAACAACACAAGGCATGTCTTGTGCATAATAATCCCATCTGTTTATATTGAGGTTTACTCGATGATTGGAAATTAGTCAGGAACAAAACCGATTACCAACTTTTTCATGATATCAGGAAGAATTAACTTATATTCAAATCGCTTCGCCAAAGTGAGTTTGAATAATTAGGAGGAAACATGAAGATAGTAAAACTAAGTTTTTTAATTGTACTGACCGCTTTGGTCATGCTTAACTGTTCAGGTGGAAAAGAAGTCATCGACATGCCCAAAGATGCAAACAATCCCAAGGGCCCAGCTGATTTACCAGATTGGTTTACCAATCCCCCTGAAGAAGATGATATGTATATCTATGCCGTTGGAATGGGTGAGTCCCGCAAAATGGATCTAGCCATTGACAAAGCCAAACAGGCCGGCAAAGTTGAGCTCTCTGAGCGCATTTCAGCCAGCGTTAAAAGCCAGGTAAAAAGCTTTACCCAGGAAGCAGGCATGACTGAGAATACTCAGATTGTTGAATTCTATCAATCCACCTCAAAAACAGTTACTGACAATACCTTGAATGGTGTTACCGTGTTAAAACGATATCCCTATGAAAAGTCTGGTGGCTCCTGGATTGCTTATGTTCAACTTGGTTTGAAAAAAGATGCCGTTAGCACTGCTGTGGTAAATGTAATTAAAAATGAAGAAGCACTCTATGCTGAATTCAAAGCTTCACAGGCTTTTAAGGAATTAGAAGCTGCCATGGGTGAAACCAAGTAGATTCCGTTCCAAAGACTTATGAAAAGGGCTGTCAATTGACAGCCCTTTTTTATTCCATCAATTCCCGATAAACTTAACCTTCTCGAAAAACGCGTGCTTGTAGGAATCGCCGATGGGTATCTCCTTCCCATCAATCTGCACAAACTGTTTGTGGATCACCTCAATTCTGGGGATAGCCACCAGATAGGAACGGTGGATCTGTATGAATTCATCTCCTGGTAGCAGATCGAGTAGTTGAGCAAATGTCATCCGGGACAGTAATTCCTTGCCATCGATCTTGAAAATGATGTAATGACCATCTTTGCGAATGAGCGAGATTTTGTGTGTATCCACCTGGTGAATCTGTGAACCACTCTTGATGAATATCTTATGATTGATTTTTCCCGTTTTGCTATCACGAATTGGGGTCTCAGGTTCCCGCCTTGAAAATTTGTTAACCGCTGCTAGAAACCGATCAAATGGAATGGGTTTTAGCAAGTAGTCCAGGGCATGGATCTCATAACTTTCCACGGCATGCTCGGAGTACGCAGTGCAAAAAATGACCGCCGTATTGTCGTCAGGGATCAATCGGGACAATTGAAGACCACTGAGATCCGGCATATTGATATCCATAAAGACCAGATCTACGCTGTTTTGTGAAAGATGGTTCAAAGCCTCAAGGGGATCACTGAAGGTGGCATCCAGCTGTAGCCAACTTACTTTGGAAACATACTTTTCCAGGATCTCGATAGCACCATGCTCGTCATCAACGATGATACATCTTACCAGACTGGTCACACTTGAATCTCCAATTTTATACTATATTTATCCGCTGATTCATCGATAGAGAGCTTATGCCTATCGGCATAGTGATGTTCCAATCGTCGTTTCACATTCTCAAGACCGATTCCCTTATGGTCACTGGATGCATGTCGTTCCGGGAAGCGTGAATTCTCAACAGAAAAGCTGAGTTTGTCCGTTGAGGTGTTCAGCAGGATGTGGATCCACCCTTTCCCTTGATTGTTAATTCCATGTTTGAAGGCATTTTCCACAAATGGTAGAAGCATGAGTGGTGCCACTTGAATAGCATCTGGGGAACCGTTAATCACCAACTCAACTTTTGGTGGATCGTCCTTGCTATACTTGAGCAACATAAGATCCATGTAATTCTGCAAGTGGTCTATCTCTTTTTCGAGGCCAGTCAAGTCTCCTTCACTATCATATAGCATGTAGCGCATGAGTCCAGAGAGACGTAATAATGCATCACTGCCTTCCTGGTCATCATGGCGTTGGGTAATGGCATAGATGTTATTCAGGGTGTTAAAAAGGAAATGAGGATTGATCTGGGAACGTAGATATTTCACTTCGGCTGCCAGATTTTCCAGTTCCAGACGTTCCTGGCGGTGCATCTGTTGATTACGGTCGCGCATAAGTCCATAAAAGATGCCGCCAACCATGACCAGCACATTTCCAGAGAGGATAGTCAAATTCAAGATCTCTTTGCGGGAGGTCAGCAACATCTTATCAGACACTTCTCCCGGTCTAGTAGGCAAATTGAACGCCCTCAGAGTCAGTTGGTCCCAGACCCATTCCAAACCTGAACTCAGCAGTAGCAAACCCAGAAATAACCCGGCAACCTGTAGAAGACTATTTATGTTTAAACGCCTGGGGATTAGGGTTCGTGCCACCAACATAACCAATGCAACAGAGAGTAGCATATCAAAGATGCGAACAGCATACAAGCTTCCGTCCAAATTATTGAACTCGCCATAAAACACCGGTCTGGTGGCCGATTGAATCGGTGAAAAATAAACAACACCAAAAAGGAGTATGAGTAGGACAGGCTCAATCCATTTACGTAACATAGTGACCCAATATATCTTTTTTTCGCGTTTCGTCGACCCCTAAGGCGCTCAATCCAGCTATCTCTGACACCAATGGCCATTTTCAAGGCATTAACGAGATATTGTATAAATCAAATGATTCAGAGCCAGGAATCAGGGGGTTCATGCCATTAATCTCATTCGCTGTTTTTTTTCTCTATCTTCCCCTCCATAAACATAAGAAGGAGTCTAACATGACATCAAAGAAACATATACTAATCATCATGCTTATCGGTCTATTTGCTCTCACAGCGATAGCCCAGGAAAAAAAGGTCGTTATCCACAGAAAACCCCATGGTGAGGATATTCACAAGGAAGTCATTATCACTCAGGATGGTGAAGTTTCTGATTCAGCAGCGACAAAGATTTTTGTACGCAAAATGCCCAGGCATGGGCGAAAGGCTGCTCGGATCGTCATCAAAAAATCAGGTTTTTTCAAAAAGAACAAGATCATCATCGATTTTGACCCCATAACCAAAAAGATTATGAAAGTTTTGGATAATGGGAAGGAGATGCATGAGAAAAAATTCCACAAATATCAGGAATACCTTGAGGACGCGACCGAACTCGCCCCCCTGGCAGCACTCCACCCCGCTATGGAAGAGATGGATCTCAAAATTGAATTAGGAGAACTCCCTCCCCTCGAAGGGTTGGAAGGTCTTGACTCCCTCATCGTTCATCTTGAAGCCCTTGAATCAGCACATGCTGTTTTAAAAAAGGAACACTACAAATCAATTAAGCATGTCATTGAATTGGATAATCTGGCCGAGACCATTCAAAACATTCTGGGAGAAAGTGGAGCTACCCCTCCTCAAAAAATTGAGACCATCGCAATTAAAAAGGGTAAGTTTTTTGTCAATGGGGATGAGATCAAAGGAGTTACTGGCCAAAAATGTATTCAAGCCTATACGGCCAATTCAGACCTTTCCCCTGAAGAGATGGAGAAAAAAGGAGAAGAGATCAGTATTCAGATCCATTTCGACTGATCCACACATAAAAGATTCTTCCACTAACGCAGGATCATTTCGGGGTCTGGCGTTTGAAAACCGTCCTTGAGGGGCGGTTTTCTATTTTGTCTTCAATTCTTTTTCATTCCCAAATTTAAACTGGCCTGTAACTCTGGCCATTAGCAACTGAGAGCCTGCCTCATCGGTTGAATCAATCTTTGAGAGAAAACGAAGTGCTTCCTTTCCACGCAGCGTGGTAGCAAGTCTGTTTGACCTGAAAATTCTGACTTTTCCATCCTTGCTGGTCTGATAGGAAAAGGGTTGCTGAGCCAGTGAATCATTTATTGTCATCATTGCCCGAACACTTAATGTTCCAAACTCATCATTAAGAATCCAGTAAAAGCAGCATTGTTGGGTGACAGCCGACTATCAACCGTGGCTTTCATCTCATTTATGATAGACCTGAATTCTTTATAAAACTCCCAGCTAGGCCGTGGTTTATAAACCAGGGTATTCAATTCAAACTGTTGGATCACGCCCTTGGCCGTTGTGGGTTTAACAGAGACTTCTTCAAATGGTTTATGATAAACCGGGAGCATAGAAATAAGGGACCACTTTGCCATTTTCCCGGTGATAAGGACATCCAGCATCATGTTGAATCCCTGCTCTTGATTGCCATACAGCATTTCTCTTAGTCCATTCGCCAGGATTGTCTCATGTTGATTATGGAGACTCTTTACAAAATCTCTAAATTTGGGTTTCTCGAAGAGGCTGACCATGGATGAACGACTCACAAACTTACTCATGGTTTGAACAATGGCTTTAGAATTTCCAAATTGATCCTCTGAAAATGCTTCTTGAACAGATGTGATCATCTTATCCATTTTATGCTTTTTACCGATAGCGACCATGTCGGGGTGTTCAAAGCCACCTGGATACATGTTGAAAAATTTTGCCTCTGCTTGTTTTAATTTCTCTATATTCATATTGTCTTCCTCTGATCGTAATATCTAAATATTTGGTGGAAAGGTTGTATTTAATCCTAGCGAGAAGATAAACCATAAGGAACAAAAATTATCACAATTCGTTGGACAGGATATGTATATTCACAACTCTAAGGTATGAAGGAGCACTTGATGAGATTAGCGTGGTTTCCGAAACGGATGTCAAATTCTATTTTCATCCTTAGTTTAATTTTATTATTCTTTAACTGCAATCAAGCGCAGGAGCCTATGAAATACAATAAATTGACCCCAGAAGAGCAAAGGGTGATTTTAAATAAGGGTACTGAAAGACCATTCAGTGGAAAATTCGAACATCATGATGAAACGGGGACCTATACATGTAAACAGTGTGATGCCCCCCTCTATCATTCTGGTGATAAATTTGATGCTCAGTGCGGCTGGCCCAGTTTTGATGATGAAATACCTGGTGCAGTAAAACGGGTGACTGATGCTGATGGACGCAGAACAGAAATTCTTTGTTCCAACTGTGGGGGTCATCTCGGTCATGTTTTTTCAGGAGAAGGATTTACACCCAAGAATACCCGACATTGTGTCAACTCAATTTCATTGAACTTTGAATCTGTGGAGATCAACATGGAAAAAGCAATTTTTGCATCTGGCTGTTTCTGGGGTGTAGAGTATCAACTTCAAAAAATGGATGGCGTCATTTCAACCAGCGTCGGTTATACCGGGGGGTTTCTACCCAACCCGACTTATAAACAGGTTTGTACTGGAACCACAGGACATGCAGAAGCTGTAGAGGTTGCATTTGACCCAAAAAAAGTAACCTATGAAACTTTAGTCAGACTATTTTTTGAGACCCATGATCCCACCCAGGTCGATGGGCAGGGGCCAGATATTGGCACCCAGTACCGATCAGAAATTTTCTATCTCTCAGATGATCAGAAAGCCACTGCTGAAAAGTTGATTAAACTGCTTGAAGATAAAGGATTGGATATTGCTACTGCACTGACACCAGCGGTTGAATTTTACCAGGGTGAAGATTATCATCAGGACTACTATATTAAATCAGGTGGCACACCCTATTGCCACGCCTACACCAAGAGGTTTTGAGCAAATAATCCCTAGCTAGGATTTGTCTATTTCAATATCACCGTAAAGTTTTTGAAGCCTGACCAATTCTTGTTTTGTCTCTTGCACGATTTTCGTATAAGCCGGATCTAAATAGACATTGTTCATCTCAGATGGGTCTTTCTCCAGATCAAACAGTTCCCAAAAATCGTCTTCCTCATAATAGTGAATCAACTTATAGCGTTCTGTGCGAACACCATAGTGTCGTCTCACATCGTGCCAACCATGGGGGTGTTCATAGTAGTGATAGTAGATTGATTTGCGCCAGTCATCCGGTGCATTGCCCCTGACGATACCCCGTAATGAATGACCCTGCATCTCGGCTGGAATTGCAACCCCTGCAAAATCAAGAAAGGTAGATGAAAAATCCAGATTCATAACCATGTTATCCACTACTTGACCTCGCTGAATCTCTTGAGGGTAACGCATTACCAGAGGCATGCTCAATGATTCTTCATACATAAATCGTTTGTCATACCAGCCATGTTCACCAAGGTAAAAACCTTGATCTGATGTGTAGACAACCAGCGTGTTCTCAGCCAGACCATTTTGATCAAGATAGTCAAGAACACGACCAACATTTTCATCAACTGACATGATACATCGGAGATAATCTTTGAGATAGTGCTGATATTTCCAGTTTAGTAATTCATCACCCGTAAGTTTGAGACGCTTAAATTCCTCATTTACTTTATCATAATGAGCATCCCAAACAACTTTCTGATCATCCGTCATTCGATTGTAGGTCCTCTTCCAGGTCTCAGTGACTTTTTGGGTAAAAGAGCTCTTACCACCGGACCCAGTTTCTTCTTCAATTGACTCGGAGTGGAGCTTCATATCGAAAGTGAGATACATGTCATCGATGCGCATATCAGCTTCACCTGCTGCAATACGACCGATGTATTCATCGTGAAAATTTGCTGGTAGAGGAATTTCCTCATCGGTATAGGCGTCCAGATGCTTCAGATTCGGCATCCAATTACGATGGGGCGCTTTATGGTGAATAAGCATGCAAAACGGTTTTGATTTATCCAACTTGTCCATCGTCTCAAGGGCCTGGTCAGTGATTATATCAGTGGTATAACCGAT
>Ga0209045_1003334_pt1 | contig 10373 bp, 6 predicted proteins | sample SaaInlLV_10m_DNA_4_FD_184664 | JGI IMG/M metagenome (GOLD analysis project Ga0209045, IMG submission 184664) | Marine microbial communities from expanding oxygen minimum zones in the Saanich Inlet - Saanich Inlet SI072_LV_200m_DNA (SPAdes) (version 2) | ecosystem: Environmental > Aquatic > Marine...
ATTCCTTCTCATGGGAAAAGACTGATAAAGCAGATATACTAAGAAAAGATGCAGGACTATAATAGGTAACCAGATTTAAGTTCTGTTTGTAAGTACTATTTCAAGAGGAGTGGGGCAGACGTCAGTACGCCCCACTCCATCTATGAAGATCCATGTAAAAATAAATAGGACCGCAACGACAGCCTCTTTTTTTCCACAAGTTGCACATCAACGGGATTATTTCAATGGCAACATTAGTAAAAACAATAAATATCCTTACCTCCACCTGGTCTAAAATTATTATTACAATGATCCTGGCACTATCATTTTATTCATCAGTATATGCTCAGGAGGTACTGTGGGAAAAACTGAACGGTAAAGCCAAAACACTATTTAAGCAGAAGAGGTTTCCGGATGCACTAAGTGTGGCTGAAGAGGCATTAAAGGTTGCAGAAGATACATTTGGCCCCGACCATCCAAAAGTAGCAATATCATTGAACTATATCGCTGAACTTTACGTAATCAAAGGTACATATGCCGAAATTGAGCCACTGTATAAACGGGCATTGGAGATAAATGAAAAAGCCCTTGGCTCTGACAACCCTGATGTTGCAATATCCTTAAACAATCTGGCAGAACTCTATTACAACCAGGGAAGATATAAAGAAGCAGAACCTCTTTACAGGCAGGCTTTGAATATATTGAAACAGACTCTTGGCTCTGACCACCCGGAGGTTGCTATTACATTGGAAAATATGAGAGCCCTATACAAAAAGATGGGCAAGGACGAATGGACAGAGTAATTATACGAGAATGCGGAGTCATAGCAGAAAACCAAATTTGATGATTAGACGTAGAAGATAAAGCCTTTAAATAAAAAAAGCACAGGAAACTAACGTTCCTGTGCTTTTTTTTTGGTAACCCTACCCTTGAAAAAACCTTTTAATATCGATAAGTCTCAGGCTTAAATGGACCTTCGATTGGAGTACTGATATACTCAGACTGTTGTTGTGTCATATGAGTAATCACTCCACAAAAACCTTTAACCATTTCCGCGGCAACCTCTTCATCCAGTTTCTTTGGAAGAACCTTCACATAAATAGGCTCTCGTTCCGATTCCGGTTTATCTGCCCACGCCTCTTTGTATAGTAACATCTGTGCGAGTACCTGATTTGTAAATGAACCATCCATAATACGGGATGGGTGACCGGTCGCATTACCAAGATTTACAAGGCGTCCTTCAGAAAGAAGGATAATGTAATCTTCATTATCATCTGATCGGTAGACCTTGTGAACTTGTGGTTTCACCTCTTCCCATCTCCAGTTATCACGCATAAATTTAGTATCAATCTCAAGATCAAAGTGACCGATGTTACACACGATGGCTCCCCGTTTAACGTTAGCCAGCATGTGACGATCACATACATCTATGTTACCGGTAGTTGTTACGATCAAGTCAATCTTCTCCAGCAACAGTTTGTCAATACATTCTGGAGAGCCGGTGTTGTTTCCGTCAATATAAGGAGAGACAACTTCGAATCCATCCATACATGCCTGCATACCACAGATAGGATCAATCTCCGAAATCTTTACGATCATCCCTTCCTGATTCAAACTCTGGGCAGAACCTTTGCCTACATCACCATAACCAACTACCAGAGCTTTTTTACCGGAAAGAAGAGCGTCCGTTCCACGTTTGATGGCATCATTCAAGCTGTGACGGCAACCGTACTTATTGTCATTTTTGGATTTGGTAACAGAATCGTTAACGTTAATAGCCGGAACTTTCAACTCTCCTTTTGCCAGCATGTCAAAAAGTCTGTGAACACCGGTTGTTGTCTCCTCTGTTATACCATGTATTTTTTCAAGCATCTGAGGGTACTTCTCGTGAGCCATGGCTGTGAGGTCACCGCCATCATCAAGTAATACATTGGCGTCCCACGGCTTTCCATCCTTAAGAATAGTTTGTTCGATACACCATGAACTTTCCTCTTCTGTCTGACCCTTCCATGCATATACCGCTACACCGGCAGCAGCCATAGCCGCAGCTGCGTGGTCTTGTGTGGAAAAAATGTTACATGAAGACCAACGGACTTCCGCCCCTAAAGCGACAAGTGTTTCTATCAATACGGCCGTTTGTATTGTCATGTGAATACAGCCGATAATTCTAGCTCCCTTGAGGGGCTGCTCTTTCGCATATTTTTTTCTAAGATTCATTAAACCGGGCATTTCACCTTCGGCAAGGGTAGTTTCACGACGTCCCCATTCCGCCAGGTTTATGTCGGCAACCTTGTAATCTAACGTAAGGGTAGTCATATCATATTCCTTTAATAAAAGTTACAAATAAAGAGTTCAAAAAGAGTGGATACTACTAATGTTTGCTTGGCATACTTAAAGAGTTCATTTTTTTGCAAGCTATTCATCATATAGCAATGGACCTTAAATTTACAACTATTTTTTTCAGATTAGCCAGAATAAGCTGTTTTGTTACTAAAAATGGTCTCTTTGTGCAAAATTTACTTACCAAAATTTTTTTAAAATTAAATGTATAAATATAAAAACACCGTAACTTACTAATTTATAGCAATTTACAAAAAGCAGATTACTGCGCTCTTTTGGTACAATTGTTGCGATTTTAATTCATTGTAAATTTCAAACCAATTCTATGTGACTTGTTTGTATAAGTAGATATAATCCAAGCTTTGAAGTATTTAGTAGAGTTCGATTTCCTAAAGGTAAACTTTTTAATTTATTAGGGAGAAAACAATGGAGAGAGACGAAGCTGTTAAGGAACTTCAAAAAGAGAGCTTACAGGGACTATCAGACAAAGACCTCCTTTTCCTTATTGAAAGCTATGTGACCAAGCGGAATGATTACAAAAATATTGCAAGATTGATAAACGGAGATGAAGATGTAATCGCTAAAATGATCGACAGTGACAGAGTATTCAATAAAGTGATGAGTTGTACGGAACGTATTCTGGCTATATCCCCATATTTCTTGTTTTCGTTACTTTTGAGAAGGGCATTTAAAGAAAAAAGAAAAGATGTAAAATTTATTGAAAAGGCGATAGATGCATTAAACAGCATGGAGCCAGTTATTCCGTGGAATAAAGAGAGGCTTATGAGTCTACTTGAAGACACTCATGTTTCAAACTATATTGCAAACATGTTGGCACAGTTTATAGAGAGTTCAAAACTGTTCAGCATAGGAGATGATGAGAAAATATCACATCAATATATAGTAGACATGATTACCGATTCTCTACATTCTGATAACATTGAAAAATTTCACATTTACTGTCACATCGGTAATTATACCCTCTTTCTGGCAGGAATGATTCCGGAGTATATTAAGTACAGATATGAATACAAACGAAGACCTGTTGATAAACAGTATTATGTAGGTTACGGGAAAACATATTACGGCCTTGCATCAGGACATACCAACGCAAGGAAAAACAGGCTTACAGGCACACTATCACAACTATCAGAAGGCTTTGAGGCAGTTGCGCAAGTTCTCAGTTTTATGAACAGAGAATATCTTCACCCTGCAAAGGCAGTACTTGCATAGCGTGTCATAACCGCAACCAGATTTGAAAAGTCTTAATGGACTAAAGTACCTAAAAAATAACTATTTTTCCACACCGGATAATAATGAAAATTAGACATCCATTGATAAAGGAACTACAAAAGAAGATAGAAAAGACCTATGCACTGGATACGGGGATTACCAATATTGAACAATATATTATTGGTGACAAAGGTTACGAGGAGTTCTATGCAAAGGAGGAAATCAGAACAGTTGTCAATAGTCATTCGGGAGCAAGGGTTTTACTGAGAGATGCCGGAGATACGCTTAAAGTAAGTATTTATTACCCGGACTCATTAATCAGAGAATTGGAAGATAACGACCCGAGGCTTGGCATACATGATGAGAACATTGATCTGTGTGCAAGCTTTATCGAAGAGCTGGATCATTTCCTGTTTATAGCTCAGAACTATAAATCGAATCGCCCTTTCAGCCTTCTCGAACTGGAATTACAGGCGAATGTAACTAAATACCTGGTATTAAAATATTTCGTTGCATTGCAAAACAGATCATTAAAGTTGAGTAAGTTTGACAGAGAATATATAAGACATCATCTCTTTTATAAACGGAAATTTGACATTGAGGATACATTAGAAAGAAAAAGATATGAAGATGCCGGGAAATTCGGCATGATGTATACAGAACAGATTGACCGCCTTTCACATGAAGAGCGCTTGCGTGATTTACGTCGATTCAGCAGGATGACCTGCCCATCAAAGATAAAACACATCCAATCAACAAGATATTAGCCTCGTAGTTTTTTAACATTTGAAATGTAGAAAACAACAGGAACGATGAATATATTTAAAAGGGTTGAGCTGAGTAAGCCTCCTAATATCACTTTTGCCATTGGACTCTGTATTTCGTTTCCAGGCAAGTCACCTGTCATTGCTAATGGAATTAGTGCCAAAGCAGTAGTTAAGGCAGTCATTAGAATTGGGTTTAGTCTATCTAAAGAGCCTTTAATAACTGTTTCATACAAAGCGACACCTTGACTCTGCAATACCTGATAACGTGAAACCAATAATATCCCGTTACGTGTTGCTATTCCAAACAGAGTAATAAATCCAATAATAGAAGGAATACTTATTATTCCTGATGTAAACCAAATGCTTAAGACTCCACCTATCAGCGCCAGAGGTAAATTGAGAAAAACAATTCCAGCAAACTTGATATTTTTAAATTCCTGATAAAGCAAAAGGAATATGATAAGCAGAGACATTAAAGAGGTGAAGAATAATATTCTCGATGCCTTTGCTTCACTTTCAAATTGTCCGCCGTATTGAATCCGGTAGTTTTCCGGCAACTGAACATTATCATCTACATTTTCTTTGATCTGATTTACTACGCTTTTCAAATCACGCCCGGCTACATTGGCTGAAACCACAATTTTTCGCTGTACATTTTCCCGGTTAATAGTGTTGGGACCTGTTGTTGAAACAATATCAGCTACATAATGTAAAGGGATTTTGAGAGTGGAGTTGTTAGTTGTTAGTTGTGTCGGTTTAATATTAGTATCAATTAAGACATTACGGATATTTTCTATTTTGCCCCTGTTTTCATCATTAAATCGTAATACCAGATCAAAACTTTTGTTGCTTTCAAAAACCTGAGATACCTTTTCTCCTGCAAAGGCAACATCAATAAATTCGGTAAATTGGCCGATAGAAATACCATACTTAGCAAGCATATTTCTTTTTGCTTTTATTTGTACTTGTGGAATTTCTATTTGCTGCTCTACACTGATATCCACAAGCCCTTCTATGCCTTCAATGTTTCGCTTTATTTGATTGGCGAGAGAAAACATTTTGGATAAGTCTGACCCAAAAAGTTTAATGGCTATGTTGGCTCTTGTACCTGAAAGCATATGGTCAATACGGTGTCCTATAGGTTGCCCGATGGTAATGTTCGCTTCAGAAACAGCACTTAAGTTTTCTCGAACTTCCTTCATAAATTCTTCCTTGCTTCTTTCTGTCAGAACAAAGGGAGCATCAATTTCAGCAGCATTTACACCTTGTGCATGTTCGTCTAATTCAGCTCTTCCTGTTCTGCGTGAAGTAATTGAGATTTCGTGAACCGACAGCAGGATATTTTCAATCCTGTTTCCAATCTTATTTGATTCTTCAAGTGATATGCCCGGCATACTAACTGCACTTACCGTTAAAGTACCTTCGTTAAATTCTGGAAGGAAACTTCTTCCCAAACCAAACATCAGAAAGCCAACTACAAGGAATAATACAATGGATAAGCTTAGCACTATTTTCTTAAACTTCATTACTCTTGCTAAAGCTGAATTATAGTATTTTTTAAGCCATCTTTCTAACCAACTTCCTTTTGCCTGATTTAAAAGCATTTTATCATTGGTAAGCATAAAACTGCAAAGCACAGGGGTAAGTGTTACTGCAACCATTAGGGATGCAAATAGAGAAACAATAAAGGAGATTCCAAGCGGCCGTAGCATTCTCCCCTCCATCCCGCTAAGAAAAAACAAAGGGATAAATGCAACGATGATAATAAGGGTCGCCTTAAAGATTGAAGATCGAATCTCTTTTGAAGCATCATAAACTACAACAAGTGTGTGTTTTCGTACTTCAATACTTTTTTGTGCATTTTCCCTTAGACGTTTAAAGACGTTTTCCACATCAATAACTGCATCATCTACCAAAGAACCAATGGCTATTGCCATTCCACCGAGAGACATGGTATTGATGGTTAAGCCTAAAAATTTAAGGATAATGATTGAAACTATAAGTGAGAGGGGAATGGCAACAATAGAAATAATGGTAGTTCGGAAGTTCATTAAGAACAGGAACATAATGATAACTACAAAGATTGAACCCTCTATCAGCGCTTTTTGAATATTGCTTATAGATGCCTGAATAAAATAAGCCTGACGAAATATTTTGGTGTTGATTTTAATGTCAGAAGGCAGGGTTTTGGCAATCTCTATAATCGCATTATCAATTTTTTTTGTTAGTTCCAGGGTGTTAGTTCCCGGCTGTTTTGCTACGGTCATAATAATTGCCGGACTTGCTCTAAGTGAACCGTCTCCAATTTTAGGGATTGCTCCACCAATGTTAACCTCTGCAACATCCTCTATTTTTATCGGAACATTATTGACAACCTTGATTACAGTATTGCCTATTTCTTCCACTTTGTTTGTTCTTCCAAGACCTCTTATGATGTATTCATTACCAAATTCATTCATAAAACCACCCGAAGCATTAAGGTTGCTTTCTTCACTTGCTTTGAGCAATTCGTTTAAAGAAATATTGTAATATTTCATTTTTTGAGGTGACGCAAGTATTTGGTATTGCTTGTATTCTCCACCAATCACTATGACCTGCGACACACCTCCTGTTGCCAATAATCTTGGTCGAATATTCCAGTCAGCAATTGTTCTTAAATCCATTGGGGTTGTGCTATCTGATGATAAACTAATGAGCATAATTTCGCCCATGATAGATGATTGAGGGGCAAGTGTCGGGTTTCCAACGCCCAGCGGTAGCTTTTCGGCAATGGCTGTTAGCTTCTCACTAACTATTTGCCGGGCCTTGAAAATATCTGTTCCCCACTCAAACTCTATCCAAACAATTGATATTCCAGCCGCAGATGATGACCTTACACGACGTACATTGGTGGCGCCATTGACTGCCGTTTCAATCTGAAAAGTTACTAATTTTTCGGCTTCTTCCGGAGCCATTCCGTGCGCTTCAGTTAACACTACAACTGTTGGCGCAGTAAGGTCAGGAAATACATCAACTTCCATTTTGGAAGCCGTGTAAATACCTGCTATCAAAAGCAGCACAGATGCCACGATAATCATTAGGCGATTATGTAAGGCGTATTGTATAATTTTATTTATCATAATTTTCCTTCATTAGTGTTCGTGTCCATGAGCAGGCATTTTACCTGACATTGTTGCTAATTTTATTTGGTAGCCCCCCTTAATGACCACTCTTTCACCTTCCTTTATACCTGCTAATACTTGTACATTCATACCATCATTGGCGCCGATTTCTAATTTACGCTTTTGGAACCCTTCGCCTGATGTTTGCACATAAGCAAAATAATTGCCCTGTTCTTCTATAAGCGCTGAGTATGGTATTACTAACGCTTCTTTAATCACATTTGTTTTTAATAAAACTTCTACAAACGAACCGGGAATAATTTCTCCATTATTGTTAATCTCGAAATTTACAGGAATATAATAAGCGTTATTGACTGTGCTTTTCCCATATGAGATGAGTTTGCCATTTAAGCTATCGGTGCTGTATATTTTACTGTCATAGGCGGTTACGAAATTCGCTGATGTAATGTTATTTAGTTTTGAGAAATACTTTTGAGGCACTTCGGCTTTTAAAATGAGTTTGAGGTTTTGTGAAACACTGGCTATGGATTGCCCAATTTCAACATACTCTCCTTCGCTTATCATCACATTTTTTATAAACCCGTGTATTGGCGACGTGATTTTGTGCCCACCAGTAGTATAGTTTTTTTCAATAGTGTTAAAAGTAGTTTGAGCATTTTTGTATCGGAGCTGTGTTTCCTGAAAACGTTTTTGTGAAATGATATTGTTTTCTAACAAGCCTTTGGCTCTTTCAAAATCTATTTTGCTTTTTTCATAGTTGTTTTTTGCTTCCTTGTATTTAGCGTCTAAATTGTCTTCTGTTAAACCGGCTCCTGAAATTATAAAGACGGTCTCACCAGAATCTACAGCAGAACCAATCAGTTTTTTATTTTTTCCAAATGTTATGATACCACTGCTTTTTGCTGTTATAATTACCTCGTCTTCATGTGTAGATAAGATTTGTCCAGTAGTTTTGATAATTTCAGTAAATGGCTGTTTTTTTACTTCCATATTGGCAAAATCAATCTTCCATGCCTGTTCTTTTAAATAAACCAATTCTTCTTCGATTATTTGTTCTTGTTGGTTCGCCAATGCAGTTTTTGTATCAGGATAAACAGTAATGTTTTCGATAATGATTCTGTCAATAAATTCTTTAGTCTGAATATCAAAAACCAACTGATATGTACCGGAATTTTCTGGACTCAAAGCCAATCGAAATATGCCTGGAGATGATGGCTTTTGGGCTCTATCAGGTGATTGTTTCTTGTTTCCAATCAGGCTGACTGTTACGGAACCTTTTGTAACTGCTTTGAAGCTTTCGCCTAATTGGGTAAAGTGGGCAGCGAACTTTGAAACTTTTCCTACAATCAAAAGCTTAAACTCTACAAATAGCTCCGTTTTTTCTGTGTAGAGAGTGTAAGCTAGCGGTTCAATCTCAACACTTGTATGTGTTTCATCTCCGTGTGGGCGTTCGTGTTCGCTATTCGCGTGATTATGGACGTCATTATTGCAACTTGATAATAAGACTGTAATGATGACGAATGAAATAATTGCTTTGTCCATAGTGAGTGATTTTAAATGGTTAATAATTTGCTTGCGAATACGCAAATACTTAACTCTACAAAGCTGAAAATAAATAGAGGTTCTTCTCATGTAAATATCCTCGTGTAAAAATGTTTTTAATTTTATAGTGATTTTCAGTGGTAAATATTAAATTATTTAATGTCAGATATCTTCACTCCAACAAGCTTTTCTATTTCAGTTATTGAAGAAAAAAGTTCATTTGAAATCTTCAAATATGAAATTCTTGTGTTTGCTAATGTCCTCTGTGCATCCAACACCTCAAGATAATCGAATTCACCATGCTCATATCCCTGTCTCTCTATCTTTAAGGATTCTTCTGCCTTTGGTATTATAGTATTGACGAAGAAACGAACCTGTTCACGGGTTGAAATATATAAAGAAAATGAATTGCTCAATTGAAGTAGCAATTCATTTCTAACAATCTCTACATCATCGATTGCCTTATGGGACAATGCTCTGGCTTCAATAATCTTACCCTGATTTCTGTTGAAAATCGGTAAAGGAATTTCTATTCCAGCCTGAACAGTATTGATATCCGCTGCAGAGAGCCTCTTGTATCCAATAGTCGCATTAATATCAGGGATAGCCATTCTCTTCGCCTCGGTAATCTTTATTAGTGAGAGATCCACAACCTTCTTCCGTGCTTTCAGTGCGGGATGGTTGTCTAAAAGCAAATCATTTAGTTTGTCCAGTTTTAGTAAGGGTATATCGGCAGTTGAAACTGGCAACAGGTTGCTTAAAACAATATCTGGTACACCCATGACGGTCTGTAACATTTTTGCTGAATTAAGATTTTCTCTTTCAGATTCCTGTACCCTCATTTTAGAATTGGATAATTCTATCTCAGCTTTGAGTACGTCAATTCTTGCAATATCTCCTTTTTCAAATCTTTCACTTGAAATAGACATCAAGCTCTTTGCGATTGTTAAAGTTTCTTTTGCAAATTTTAATTCATCCTGAGTTGTGAGCACGTTAAAATAAGCCTTTTTAACCTTTGCTGTAATATCAGCTACTGTAGTCTGAAGATCCATTTCCATTACCTTCTTTTCTTTTTCGGCTGCTTTAACTCTCAGTTTCCTCTTTCCTCCTGTTTCCAGCTTCTGGAATAAGGCAATAGAGTTTTGGCTCTGATCAAAACCTATGTTATTAGTCGGAGTCTCCTGTGTGAAAAATTCAATCTCAGGATTTGGCAGCAGTCCTGCCTGTTTTATTCTTCCTTCATATATTCCTACATTATGTTTTTTGGACTTTATTAATGGATTATTATTAATGGCAATCTCTACTGCTTCTTCCAGTGTGAGATATTCATTTTCTGTATTTGATTCCTGTGCATGAGACTGCAACAAGGCCCTATCAGAACATATCGCAA
>Ga0209045_1003335_pt1 | contig 10371 bp, 9 predicted proteins | sample SaaInlLV_10m_DNA_4_FD_184664 | JGI IMG/M metagenome (GOLD analysis project Ga0209045, IMG submission 184664) | Marine microbial communities from expanding oxygen minimum zones in the Saanich Inlet - Saanich Inlet SI072_LV_200m_DNA (SPAdes) (version 2) | ecosystem: Environmental > Aquatic > Marine...
TTCATAGGTCGAAGCACATATTGTACAGGAAAACGACAATTCACACGTTCATAATCGCTTTCTACATAAGTGTTTTCTAAAGCATACAGCAGAGTTGGCCCTTGATACCAGTCCATTTTAGTAGAGCGATCAACAACATTATCTCCTTCTTTTGCGCTTAAGGGTATAAAACGTATGTCGGGGACATCTATTTTTGATGAAAAATCACGGTAATCATCTTTTATCTTCTGATAAACTTCCTGACTGAAATCCACCAAATCCATTTTATTAATGCAAACAATCAGGTGTTTAATTCCCAATAAAGCAGAAATAAAAGTATGCCTGCGGGTTTGCTCCATGACTCCATTTCTGGCATCAATTAATATCAATGACAGGTTTGCATTTGAAGCTCCTGTGACCATATTTCTGGTATACTGAACGTGACCTGGAGAATCGGCAAGAATAAACTTGCGTTTTGGTGTAGCAAAATACCTATAGGCAACGTCAATGGTAATACCTTGCTCACGCTCGGAACGTAAACCATCAGTTAGCAATGCCAAATTAACACCATCTTCTCCTCTTACCTTGCTGGTGTGCTCAACAGCCTCGAGTTGATCTTTAAAAATCGTTTTTGTATCAAATAATAAACGACCAATTAAAGTACTTTTCCCATCATCAACACTTCCTGCGGTAACAAATCTCAATAAATCCATATTAGTCAAGTATAAAATATAAAGTAAAATGTATAAAGTTGAATATCCCCATTTCCATTAAAAATAGCCTTCTTTCTTGCGATCTTCCATGGCTGTTTCTGAGCGTTTATCATCATGTCTGCCGGATCTTTCAGTCACACGAAATGCAGCTACTTCAGCAATAATATCATCAATATTACTTACCCTGGATTCAATAGCACCCGTACAAGAAATATCACCAATAGTTCTGAATCTGACTTCCTTTTCTTCTACAACTTCTGTAGGTTTCATTGGATTAAAAGGCGACTCTGCCAGCCAAACGCCATCTCTGTTAAAAACACGTCTTTTATGATTAAAATAAATAGATGGTAATTCTATTTCCTCTCTTTTAATGTACTGCCAAACATCCATTTCTGTCCAATTACTAATAGGGAAAACTCTAAAATGTTCGCCATAATTTTTTCGTCCATTGAAAAGATTCCAAAGTTCGGGGCGTTGATTTTTAGGATCCCACTCACCAAATTCATTTCGGTGTGAGAAAAAACGTTCTTTTGCCCGGGCTTTTTCTTCATCCCTTCGGCCTCCGCCAAGAGCACAATCAAATTTATTCGATTCAATTGTATCCAATAGAGTCACAGATTGAAACCAGTTTCTGCTTGAATTGATTCCGGTTTCTTCTTTCACTTTACCTGAATCAATAGCATCCTGTACATAGCCAACTACCAAATTAACTTCGTATTTCTTGGCCATTTTATCCCTGTATACAATTGTTTCCTCAAAATTGTGTCCTGTATCGACATGTACAATAGGAAAGGGAATGCGTGCCGGATAAAAAGCCTTCCAGGCCAGATGCAAAATTAACATAGAGTCTTTTCCTCCAGAAAACAATAACATCGGTTTTTGAAATTGTGCAGCCACCTCTCTGATTATATAAACTGCTTCTGATTCTAAATGATCAAGATGTGAAAATTTATAAGCCATTAAAAATTCTTTAATATCTGATTAATGAAATTATTTCCCTGTAACATTGACGAATGGATCTTCTTACTGTTTTATTGTCAGTTCGCAAGATAAAATTTGGAGAAACAGGCTCTTCATATTCTGAATGAATTCCTGTGAAATTCTTTATTTCTCCTTTTCTGACTTTTCTATATAAGCCTTTTGGATCGCGTTCTTCGCATACTTCCAAAGAGCATTTTACATAAATTTCAAAAAAAATCTCTGGTCCGATTATCTCTTTAGCCAATTGTCTCATTTTTTCAGTTGGACTAATGAACGAACAAATAGTTACAGTGCCAGTGCCCAGAAAAAGTTTAGCTACTTGAGCAACCCTGCGAATATTTTCCTGCCGATCTTCTTCACTAAACCCCAGATTGCTATTTATTCCATGACGAATATTATCGCCATCCAATAATTTAGTCAAAAAGCCACGATTATGTAGTTTACGCTCCAAACCTTTTGCAAGTGTGCTTTTACCTGATCCAGATAAACCAGTTAGCCAGAAAACCATTCCTCGCTGCCGAAGAAGCTTTTCTTTCTCCCCCTGACTTACCATATGGCTGAATATGGGAAATATATTTTCCAAAATTATGCTTTTTCTTAGGGTAAATAATTAATAATACTTTTGCACCTTAAAATAATGAAATCCAATGCAAGCCGCAAATATAAGAATAAGTGATTTGATTTCCATTGCAAAAGCAGCTGGTGAAAAAATATTAGAAGTATACCAAACAGAATCTGAAAATTGGGATATTTCATTCAAAGGAGATAACAGCCCATTAACGATTGCCGACCAGCTCGCTAACGATATTATCATCGAAAAGCTAAAGCATTTATTCCCTGAAATTCCAATAATTTCAGAAGAAAATAAAGAAATAGCTTATGAAATTCGCAAGAATTATCCACTATTCTGGCTGGTCGATCCACTTGATGGTACCAAGGAATTTATAAAAAGAAATGGTGAATTTACAGTGAATATTGCCTTGATTCAAGATCAAAAAGTAATTGGTGGAATTGTATATGTTCCCGTTCAAGATAAAATGTATTTTGCTCAAAAAAACAAAGGAGCTTTCGTTATTGACAAAGGTGTTCAGTCGAAGCTGGAAGTTGCCAAATATGACAAGAATCAAAGCAATTTAGTGATTGTATCGTCCCGCTCACACATGAATGAGCAAACAACAAATTATATTTCACAATATAATGATCCACAAATAACGTCTATAGGTAGTTCACTAAAATTACTATTGGTTGCCGAAGGAAAAGCACATATTTATCCACGGCTTGGCCCAACCATGGAATGGGATACTGCTGCAGCACATGCCATTGTCAACGAAGCAGGAGGAACAGTTATTAATTACGAAGACCATACAGAGTTGAATTATAATAAAGAGAATTTATTGAATCCGTATTTTATCACCTTGGGAAAAACAAGCTAAAATTCAATCTCCCTATTCAAGGTGTTCCAAAGTAAATCTTTTAATTCGGTAATCCCTTGCATGGTTGCCGATGAAATAAAAAGAGATGGAATTTTTGGAAGTGTTTTGCTAATCTCTTCTTTCAATTCATCATCCAGCAAATCAGATTTTGTAATGGCAATAATTCGCTTTTTCACTAAAAGCGCAGGATTAAATTTTTCCAGTTCATTCAGTAATGTCAAGTATTGTTCCTTGATATTTAAATTTTCTGCACTAACCATGAACAAAAGAATTGAATTTCGTTCAATATGACGTAAAAATTGGATGCCAAGACCTTTCCCTTCGCTAGCTCCTTTTATAATACCAGGAATATCTGCAACAACAAAAGACTGATAGTCGCGGTGTTTTACAACGCCAACATTGGGTGTTAGTGTTGTGAATTCATAATTGGCAATTTTAGGTTTAGCGGCCGAAATAACGGAAAGCAAGGTCGATTTCCCAACATTAGGCAAACCAACTAAACCCACATCGGCTAATAACTTAAGCTCAAGAATAAAAGTTTTTTCGACACCTGGTATTCCTGGCTGAGCATATTCTGGTGCTTGTTTGGTAGAAGATTTAAAGTTAATATTCCCAAGTCCACCTTTGCCTCCGACTAATATTATTTCTTCCTGATTGTCTTCCGTAATTTCAACCATTTTGGCATCGGTCTCATAATCTCTGACAATGGTTCCCAGCGGCACATCAATCACAATATCTTCTGCATCAGCACCTGTTTTTTGCAAACCCATTCCCGGTTCACCATTTTTTGCCAATAAGTGTTTTTGATAGCGCAAATGCAATAAGGTCCACAAATTTTTATTTCCTTTTAAAATAATATGTCCACCCTTACCACCATCGCCACCATCAGGCCCACCTTTGGTTGTGTTTTTATCACGATGAAAATGAACCGATCCCGGACCTCCTGATCCTGAACGACAGAATACTTTGATTTGATCTATAAAGTTTTGATTGGACATTTAAGGTCTTTTTCTATTTGCTGCAAATTTCTGCAAAAATAACATCAATACGTCCACTTACATAAATTTGAGTGGAAATAGCTGTTTCGATTATATTGGAATTGGACAAAACAATCAATGTAATTTGCATGACATCAGAAAACATAGTTTGATTCTAGGAGACAAAGTATTCAAGTAAACCCTTATTATCCTCTTTAAGGCACTTGGTTTGATAAAAAACTAGACCAAAATAGAATATAAATAATCTGAAAATTGCATAATTTATTTAGAAAATAGTTTTGTAAATTGCAGGAAGAAGCTGATACAACATACTGTTTTTAATGGCCTGTAAGACAATAAAATGGAGTGCTTTTAAAAAATTGTATTTAATTAATTGTATTTATTCTAAATTGTTATATTTGCCGAAAATCTAAAACGCATTTTATATGTATTGGACACTGGAATTAGCGTCATATTTGATAGATGCTCCATGGCCGGCAACAAAAGATGAGCTAATTGATTATGCGATTCGCACCGGAGCTCCTCTTGAGTTGGTGGAAAATTTACAGGAGCTTGAGGATGATGGTGATCCATACGAAAGTATCGATGAAATCTGGCCGGATTATCCCACTCATGATGAATTCTTCTTTAATGAAGATGAATATTAACTATTAATTTTTTACTATAGGCTCGCTTTTATGGTTGCAAATACCATGAAGTAATATTGTAATGACATGAAGAAACTTGTTTTACTGCGGCATGGAGAAAGTAGCTGGAATAAGGAAAATCGTTTCACTGGCTGGAAAGATGTTGACTTATCTGAAAAAGGACTGTCGGAGGCACACAAAGCAGGTCAAGTATTAAAAGAAAACCATTTTTATTTTGATAAGGCCTACACCTCCGTTTTAAAACGAGCTATCCGTACTTTATGGATTGCATTGGACGAAATGGATCAAATGTGGATTCCTGTTGAACGATCCTGGAAACTGAATGAACGTCATTATGGTGCCCTGCAAGGCTTGAATAAACTCGAGACCGTTGAAAAACATGGAGAAGAGCAAGTGCACAAATGGAGAAGGGGATTTGCCATTCAACCTCCTGCCATGGAAAAAACTGATGAGCGTTATGTTGGACATGATATTCGGTATAAAGAATTGACAGAGGCTGAACTTCCACTTACCGAAAGTTTAAAAGACACCATTGACAGGCTAACACCCTACTGGGAAGAAGTTATTACCAAAGATATCAAAGAAGGCAAAGCACTACTCATTGCCGCTCATGGAAATAGCCTGAGAGCCATTGTTAAGATTCTTGACAAAATGAGTGATAACGATATTATGAACCTTAATATTCCAACAGGAATTCCTTTGGTTTATGAACTGGATGACGAGCTAAATCCAATCAAACATTACTATCTGGGAGATGCGGATGAAATTGAAAAAGCAATTTCCTCAGTAAAAAGTCAAACTAAAAAGTAGTTTTGTCGCTTCAATTATTATTAATAACAACAAGTTTACTGGTTGTTGTTCGATCCCCTATCTGAATTTGGTAAAAATAAGTACCATTCCGTAGTTCTGAACAATTATGGTTTTTGTAATAATCTCCTGCTTCTAAAATTTCATTCAATACAACATCAATCATTTTCCCAGATATATCCAAAATACGAATCTGCACTTTTTCCTTTGCCTCTAAACTAAATGCAATAGTTGCCTGATGACTGGCAGGATTCGGATAAATAAGAGGATAGTCTTGTAAACCTGCAAGTACTGGATCATTAAGAAGCAGAATACTATATCTCAAATTAATCCACTTTGTATTTTCAGCATCAACATAAACACTCATTACTTGATCTTCTGACAAGGGAGAGTTGAGGCTGTTGAAATATTTCCATTGGCCTAAATTGTCATATTTGATCAAACCTTTATTGGTAGCAATCCACAAGTCACCATTTCTATCTGAAATCATATCATTGATCCAATCGAATTCTAATCCTGAATATCTGGGATCATACTGACTCCATGAATTGCCATCATATGTTGAAAGTATGCCATCGGTATTTGCAATCAGAATCAACTTACTCTGCTTGTCGTATTTGACCAGCTGAATATTATTACTGGGAAAATCAGAATTATCAGTTGTGAGTAGCAACCAATTGTTACCATCAAAAAAACCTAAGCCATCAGGGCTTGCAGCCCATACGAAACCTTCAACATCAGTTGCAAGAGATCTTACATAGGGTTCAAATAAATGATTATTTTTGCTATAAAATGTCCAGTAAAAGTCATTATACCTTGCCAAACAAAAGCCATTTCCAAACGAATTAAAACTAAACCATTTGTTATTGAATTTATCAACAGCAATGTCTATTACCAAATGATAATCTTTGCCCATATCACGAACATTATGACGAATCCAATTAGTACCATCAAACTCATAAGGCCCCACTAATAGGCTTCCTCCTAACCGATAGGTCGCGCACCAAATGCGACCAGACAAATCTGTTGTTATGTGATTAATCCCATAAATATTATAAACCTCTTCACTTAAATTTGTCAAGCCATTATTTACCCAACCATAAATAGATCCTTCTGTAGCTATTGTTATTTCACCATTGATTTCAGTTATTTGATTTATCGGTGAATCAAATTTGCCATATTGAGATGTTTCATGATTTTTCCAACTTTCGTTTGCAAATGAAAGTAATCCTTTTGAAGTCCCCAGCCACATAACATCATCTTCATCAAAATCAATTGTATTTACTTCACATATGATTGGTAAATTCACTCCAATTAGCGTATCATTTTTAAAGCTATATAATCCTTTGGTTGTTCCTATCCAGAAAACACCATCCTGATCGCAATACATCGAATTGATATAGGCCTCATAATTGATCTGGTATTTTTTCAACACAGAACCTTGCAGTAAAACAAAACCACTCTCGTAATCTAATTTATACGATGCCCAAACTTTATTGTCATTATCAATTAATAATTTGAAATTAAGAAAACCCGGCAAATTGGAATTTGAACTGGTATAATAGGTCATGCTGTCTTTAGTATCGATGCTGACAATACCTCCAAGTCCGGCAAGCCAAACCATTCCATTTTGATCAGATTTAATATCTGACACACCATACAGGGGTAATTCCTTTTTGTTGTGATCAAATGACTTCCAATTTTTATTATCGTATTTGATCAGGATATTAGTTCCACCTAGCCATAAATTTCCTTGCTTATCAATATGAGAAACATATAATTCATCAGCAGGAATCTCGGAGCTTTGCGATTGATATATTTCCCATACACCATTGTCAATCCGAACACTTCCGCTAGAAGTACAAATCCAGACTATTCCCATGCTACTTTCATCAATTGACGTAATTGTATTCGATGGTAATTTTGAATTTACTTTATTATAATAGGTAGTTTGATTAGTCTGTTTGTTTATAACGATCAATCCACCATTTTTTGTACCAATCCAAATATTATGCTGAATTGCTTTGATGGTTGATACTTGCTGCCCACTCAGTATGCCTTGCCAACTCTCCTGTGCATGCAAAGAAGTATGAACTAATAAAAGTATGGAAATAAGGAAAAGAGTTTTTTTCATTTTGTTTTTTTATCAAATATACATGAATTTTGCATTTTTATTTTGAACAAAATTTATGTTTTTTACAGGAGAAATTTAAATGCTTTTTAACAAACACCACATACGATTTTGAGGCTGGGTGAGATTTGACAACTTTTAAAAAGTTGGCAAATCTGAGGTAAACCAAACTACTACTTTTTGATATTTTCTTTCTATAATAATCAATTGCTTGATTAGGTGTAAATAAATTTCTTAAAATCAAAATGTATTTCTGTGTAAATCCTATCTTCGAATGAAAGTTATCTCATGAATATCGCAAATCAATATTTCGAAGGAATCTGGCTGGACAATAACAAAAAAGTCTGGGTTATTGATCAGCGTCTGCTCCCTTTTGAATTTAAAACCATTGAACTCAAAAACCTTGAAGAAGCAGTCTTCGCAATCTCAGATATGATTGTCCGTGGTGCTCCTTTAATAGGTGTTACTGCAGCTTTTGGGATGTATTTAGCTGCAAAAGAAAAACAGGGTATCAATGAAGCTGCCAAGCAATTAAAAGCCAGTCGCCCAACAGCAATCGATTTAGCTAAGTCAGTAAATAGAATCCTCCAAAAAGTTAAATTTGAAAAAAATTCATCTACAGAGTTCATTCTTAATGAAGCAAAAGAAATTAAACTTGAAACACTTGATCAGTGCAAGAAAATAGGTGAACATGGCCTGAAACTGATTGAAGATATTTACAATTCAAATGAACAAAAACCTGTCAATATTTTAACCCATTGCAATGCTGGCTGGCTGGCTACTGTTGATTATGGTACAGCAACTGCTCCTATTTATCTTGCACATGACAAAGGCATTCCGGTGCATGTTTGGGTGGATGAAACCAGACCCAGAAATCAGGGAGCATCATTAACTGCATATGAATTAGGTCAGCATGGTGTTCCTCACACATTAATTGCCGACAATAGTGGAGGTCATTTGATGCAACATAAAATGGTCGACATCGTAATTGTAGGCACAGACCGAACAACACGACAGGGTGATGTTGCTAATAAAATCGGGACCTACCTGAAAGCTTTAGCGGCTAAGGACAACCATGTTCCATTTTATGTGGCAGCTCCCTCTTCTTCTATCGATTTCAACATGAGTGATGGGCTAAAAGAGATTCCGATCGAAGAACGCGATGAGAATGAAGTGAAATATATGAAAGGGCTTTCTAAGGGAGAAATTCATGAAATATTGATTTGCCCTGACAACACAAAAGCAGCCAATTATGCATTTGATGTTACGCCTGCCAGATTGCTAAGTGGCCTTATAACCGAAAGTGGAATCTGTGAAGCAAACGAGAAAGCCATCCTTGCTTTATTTCCTGAATTTGTATGATTTTCTCTTTAATTGATATCTTTTATAGTGAATAAATAGTGAAATTTGCATAAAATCACTAATCAGTTTCGCTATATTAAAACTCCTGAATATTACAGAAGTAGTTTGTGTTCTGAAAATATCGTTTTTAAGGAGGCTGTATCAAAAGTCTGAAAACCTATACCTTGGCGTCATTCCCATGAAAATGGGAATCTCATAACCAACAACTTAGAGATTCCTGCACTCGCGAGAATGACAACCTGATGGACTTTTAAGACAGCATCAACAACAAAAACTTAAATAAATGAATCTAAAAAAATACATACGCAATGTTCCCGATTTTCCGAAAGAAGGAATTTTATTCCATGATGTAACTACATTGTTCAAAAATGCTGAGGCATTTGACTATGTCCTGAAAACCATGGCATCTTGGTATGCGGATAAGAAAATCGATTATGTTTTAGGCATTGAAGCACGCGGTTTTATTGTTGGAGGGGCTTTAGCCAACCTATTAGGCTGTGGCTTCGTCCCAGTTAGGAAACCTGGAAAATTACCAGCTGATGTGATTGTGGAAGAATATGACTTAGAATATGGAAGCGATAAAGTTGAACTTCATAAAGATGCTTTTCTTGAAGGAGATCGGGTATTAATTGTGGATGATTTGGTGGCAACAGGCGGAACATTATTGGCTGGTGTAAAACTTGCTCAAAAATTGAATGCTGAAATTGTTGGTGTAGCCACCATTATCGACATGCCTGATTTAGGAGGTCGAAAAAAACTGGAAGCCTTTAACTACAAATATTTGGTTGAGTATAGCGGACATTAAACAATGCAAACAGATCAGCTAACATACCTAATTTCATTACAACTAACACCTCATGTTGGTTCAAAACTGGCTAAAAACCTGATTGCTTATTGTGGTAATCCTGAAGCCGTTTTCTATGAAAAAAGAAGGTCGCTGGAAAAAATACCCGGAATTGGTAAAATTATAGCTGAATCAATTCTGAATTTTAAAGATTTTGAAAGAGCAGAGAAAGAAATTGCGTTTATTCAGAAAAACAACATCAATGTTTTAGTTTATTACGAGGATGAATATCCCGACAGATTAAGGCACATTGATGATGCTCCTCTAGTTTTATTCAGTAAAGGAAACTGTAATCTGAATCAAAATAGAATGATTGGTGTTGTTGGTACGCGCAAAGCAACAGATTATGGCAAAAAAGTATGCGAACAACTTGTCACCGAACTAAAGGAATATCAAGCATGTGTGGTTAGTGGTTTAGCATTTGGAATTGATCAATTAGCTCATAAAACTGCTTTACAAAATGGGATGGAAACAGT
>Ga0209045_1003336_pt1 | contig 10370 bp, 7 predicted proteins | sample SaaInlLV_10m_DNA_4_FD_184664 | JGI IMG/M metagenome (GOLD analysis project Ga0209045, IMG submission 184664) | Marine microbial communities from expanding oxygen minimum zones in the Saanich Inlet - Saanich Inlet SI072_LV_200m_DNA (SPAdes) (version 2) | ecosystem: Environmental > Aquatic > Marine...
GAACTCCTACCTGATAATAATGGATGGCTACTTAAGCTTGCTGATGATTATCAAATTGATCCCAATGAAGTCGAGCTCCCACTAGAAAATATTCATATACTTAAAGATTCTTCAGGAAAACCGTTAATGGACTTACTCACGGTAGAAGAAAATAATGCTGCTGTAGAAACTGTCTTCAAAATTATTAAAGACTTGACTCGTGACAATCAAACAAGATTGATTACCTCAGTTGCGGGTGGACGGAAAACCATGAGCGTAATTGTGGGACAAGCAATGCAGTTCTACGCTCGTGAACAAGACCTCCTTACCCATGTTATAGTTGATGATTGTATCATCGGAGCCAAAGAATTCTTTTACCCCACTCCAACTTCCAAAAAAGTGAAAATCAAAGACAAAATAATTGATTACCATGATGTGAAAATCCACTTAGATGAAATCCCCTTTATTCGACTTCGGCCCATACTTGGTAATTTTCTAGTGGAATCGACTGAGACTTCCTTAATATCTTTGGTTAAATCTGCTCAACAACAGATTGAAGATATGCTCAAACCAGTAAAAATTATTGTCGATCTGAAATATAAGTCACTATCAATTTCAGGAAATAGCGTAAAACTTCCGGCAAAGAGCCTAGCAATGTATACTTTACTTTTAGAATTGCGAATGACAAATTTTAAAGATGATCTAAATGAACCAGGATTTATTTTAGCTGAAAAATTAATCCAAGAAGATATACTTTTAAAGTATCTAAAGATATATGAAGGCATGTACAAGCCTGGCAATATTTATGTGGAAAATGAAAGAGCAAAAATTATTAATCATAAAGATCGCCAAATGTTTTTCACGCTCAAATGGTTGCAAGAAACTCGCAGTAAAACTAATGCAGTATTAAAAAAGAAATTCTCGCCACAGGTTTATTCTTTTTGTCAAATACAATCTACTGGTGTTCGCAACAGTACTCATTATGGTATTTCAATACATCCCCAAAACATCACGATTAAGAATCAAGGTTGATTAGATGAAAATGGAAAATAAAATTGAATTAGTTTTTGGTATGGGAAAAAGAAACAATAATTTCAATACCGGAGGATCACATGCGTTTTAAAATGGGCATAAAGAATTACAAGTCATTTAAAAATAGACAGAATATTGATTTTGCATCAATTACTATTTTTGTTGGCCCTAATAGTGGTGGCAAGAGTTCAATATTAAAATTATTGGGTCTGTTTAACCAAAGTTTTAATAGTAGTACAAAACAATTATTGTTTAATGGTGTCTATACGGACTTAAAAGATTTCAAATCGATCACTAATAATTATAATGAAAATCCTGTAGAGATTGATTTTATCACAAAAGAAATTTATGATCCTGGTGAAAATATACCTCCTTCAAGGGAAATAAATAATAATGATATTAAGTTTACGATTAAAATAAGCTCTAATAATCTTACTACAAGTTATGAGAAAAAAGGTGATAATCTTAAATCATCCCGTCAATATTTGAAAGATAATACGTATATATTTTCAGATGTAGAAAAAAGTAATATTAAGAATAGGATTCAAGAATCCATTCACCAACATAGAAATGCTTTGAACGAGTTAACTGGATGGAATAATAAAACTACTGATAAGAAATTAAATCAATATACTAATATTATTTTAAGAAATTGCATATTAGGATGTAACGATTTAGATTCAAAGTTATATGCAGGATGCAATGGTATGGTTTGGCAACTAGATGGAATACAACCTTTTGTCGTAACGATAGGTGAAACGTTAATAGCTTTGTTAGAACCACCTTTCAAAGATTTAAAAGAATTCATTGGAAAGTGGAGTGAATTTGATGAAATCTTAAGTTCAAGTAATATCAATAATTATTTAACCAAGAATATTACTCATTATTATTATTTCACTAAACAAGATTTGGGCCAGCGCTCTAGTGTCAATGGGATTAATAATGAAAATGAAATTAAGGCCGAAAAGGCTTCGATCTTTAATGACAAGAAAGATTTATTTGAGAACATACTTAACATTGTGGATAACAAATATCGTAAATTATTTATATCTATTATTTGGTATAGCCTTTTTTCTCAAATATTCGATTCCTGGCTGGAAGAAGTAAAAAATATCCAACAAAAGTTTCAACAAATTTATCGACCAACTATAACTTCCCATTTTAAGAATTTTAAGTTTCTACCACCACTACGTGAAAAACCTCGTAGATATTATTCTAAAGATGAATTGTTAGTTTATTTATTTGGAAAAAGCCCAATTAGTTTATGGATAGAAAAAAGAAAATATGCATCAACAACCGTACAGGATATAACTAATAAAGTGAACAAGAATCTTCAACTTATTGGAATTCTAAGTAAAGTGCATATTAGAAAAGTGGATGACAGAAATTTACCAGATTTATATGTAATAGAGATATATGATTATAATAATAAATCATATTTTAATCTTCAGGATGTTGGATATGGATACTCTCAAATTTTACCAATTTTATTTTCCCTAGAATTGAATAGTTCTGATTATCTTTCAAATTTGATCATTGAACAACCAGAATTACATCTTCACCCGAAGTTTCAAACTGGTTTGTCTAGCATTATAGTAAAAACAATTTCAAATAATAAATATGATGATGATGTTTCAACAATAATTATGGAAACCCACTCTGAACACATCCTTCGGGAAATTCAGGTTCAAATTGCTCAAGGGTTATTATCTAATTCGGATGTTGCGGTTAACTATGTTGGTAAGTATAAAAATGGAAACAGCTTTGTAAAAAGAATGGAATTGACAAAAAAAGGATTGTTCAAAGATGATTGGCCAGGAGAGTTATTTGAAGATGGTTATCAGCAATCTTTGGAATTATTAAAACATCAGTAATATGTATCAATCCATCGCATTATCATCAGAAGCCATACTCGAATTCCAAGAAGATTTTTCAAAGTGGTTTGATGCTATAAAGTATTTATCAAAAGAAAAGGAGATTCTTGTAAAATCGGACTTTACCAAAAATGTTAAAGAACAGATAGAAAGTGTTGAAAATAAACAAATATCTTCATTGATGGCAGCAACTATATTCCCAATTTTAAATCGAATTAAACCAAAAGACTTTGAAAGAATTCCACTATTTAAAGGTATTAAAAATAAAGATGACTTAATACAATTGGGTTTGGCAGAACAATCTGAAAATAAAATTCTTATAACTAATCGAAAGAACTTAGATTTATTATTGAAATTTAATAACCCTGAATCAGAAATTGATATTTGTTCGGGAGTAAATTACCTAGATCCTTCTAAAAATGACAAAGTTACAAACCCGCGGAAGATAATTAATATTCAAGATAAAGATCCTATCGATCCCAATTATGTATTATTTCCATATATAGAATTATCCAAAACAATAAAAATACTTGATCCCTATCCTCCTATTTTCCCAAAAACAAAGGAAGGTAAAGTAAGAGCCCTGCCAATTTGGAGAGATTTTATTAATTCTTGTAAAAAAGGTTCAAAAATCATCTTTACTACAGTATCAGATGAACAGCGCAGCCAAAAGATTGGCTCAAAATATTATCGATTAACAGAAGAAGATATTACAGGCGCATTAAGTGCTGATGTTCGACCGGATATGGATTTGAAATTTATATTTTCTAATGAAAAGATTATGGGGAGATCAATCGAGACAGATTACTTCTACATTCAGATTGAACATGGTTTAGGAATGTTTCGTTGGAATAAAGGATATTACATCAACAATGCGGGATTGAATGCCCATATCATTATCACACATATTGGAAGTTGAAATTACCAACAGTTATTAAAAAAGAAAGTGTTTAATTCATGAAATATACGATGTCAATAAAAAATTATAAATCTTTTAATAAAAACCAAAATATTGAAGTTGGTCCAATTACAATATTTGTAGGCCCTAATAGCGCTGGGAAAAGCTCTATATTAAAATTATTGGGTTTATTTCACCAAAATTATCATTCATTAAACTTCCGAAAAGTCCAATATAATGGTGAGATTGTAGATTTGAAAGACTTTGAATCCATAACTACAAATAATAATAAAAAAGATGTTGAAATTAATTTTAAGACTGATATTTGTTGGTACGATGCAGATGATGTAGGTGATGTTTTAAGGAAATCAAGTAAAAACAAATGTAATTTAAATTATAAAATATCAGACTCTAATATCTCTTGCAGCTATAATAAAATTGGGAATAAACCCAAAGAATTAACGCAATTAACTAAATTAAATCTTACAAATAAAATGATTGATAATATTATCGCATCAATCAAACAACATAAAACAAATTATATTAATACTATACAGCTTTTGTATTCCTGCGATAATATAAAAGCAAAAAATATGTATATAGAATTTATTAAAACTACATTACTTGATTTCAATTTATCATTTTATGGAATTAAGCTAACACATGATAATTTCTCAGAAAAAGAAGATTCCCACGATTATGAAGCGTTTATCCCGCCACAGATAGAAAAATTATTTATCCCAAGAAATAATAAAATTTTAAAAATAATACCAGATAAAAATGATAGAGAATACCTATCAAAGATACTTGGTAAATACGATATGAATTTCCCAGTGAGGTCGGATGAATTTAGCGGAATATTTGAAAGTTTACAATTTGATGAAAACTCACAGGATATAGCACCTATCGATAATTCACTAGCTTCTAATAAAAATGAAACTGAACGTTTTTTTCAAACCCAAACTCAACTATTCGACCAAAAAGAAAATATTTTTTCTAATATCCAAAAAATATCTAATTCTTATACTGATGAATTCTACCATTACTTTCTTAAAGAGATCATATGGAGAAACCTACTAAATTTACTATTTACTCAAGCCAAAATTAAATTTGATGAAATGGCAAAATATGTCGATAAAATAGTAAGCCCAACTGTCCATTCGCTGTTCGATAGTATTTCTTATCTTCCTCCGGTCAGACCGATTCCTAAAAGATTTTACAAGAAATTTGAAATAGTTAAAATGTTATATGGCAATTCATTTAATAGGATGGATAGTGTTGAGTATATAGAATCGTATAATATTGAAGAAAGATTTAAAATTATTAATAATTATTTCGAAAAAATAAAAATTAATAAAGAGCTGGTATTAAAAACAATAAATAATGAATCAATCCCTGAATTATTTACAATAGAAATAAAAGATAAAAGTACTGGGATGATTGATAATTTAGTTGATGTAGGACACGGTTTTTCCCAAATAATTCCTATTTTATTTGTCTTAACACGAACTTTTTATAACGAACCTCAAACTCTGATATTTGAACAACCTGAACTGCATTTACATCCAAAATTACAATCAGAATTAGCAGATATATTTATTGCGTCTGGGTTTTTAGATTATCCTGAGACATCATTTAATTCAATATTTATTGAAACTCATTCCGAATATCTTATTCGCAAACTTTTAGTTTATGTTGCAAAAGGTAAAATGGATCCAGAAGATCTGTGTATTAATTATGTTGGTAAGTATAAAAATGGAAATAGCTATGTGAAACGAATGTCAATAGATAATCAAGGATTTTTTAAAGACAAATGGCCAGAAGGATTTTTCGACAATAGTTTGAAATTAACTGAGGAATTGTGGACTGCAAGAAAAAATAAGGAAAATTAAAATGCCAAAATTTTTCTTTACACTTTCATTTCTTAAATCATTTTTTAATAAATACCAGGATGGTTGGTTTGACGGTATTCCTCAAGAAAACAAAGAATCATTCATTCGATTTCTACGATGTCAGACTGGGCATATTCTTATTGATGATACAATAGCTGATCTTGAAAATTACCCACATTTATATTCTATTATTGAACCTTCAACAACATCTTACAGACCATTTATGGTTGATGACAAAGTCCCTGTTCCTGTTTTTATCCCGGAAGAGTTAAATTGTGAATATCAAGCGATAATTTCACATACAGCTAGTTTTACTAATTCTTTGAACCCAGATGTCAAAATAAAATTAAAGAAAAAACATTATAAACCGATTTTTGATCAAGATGATGTTGAAAAGAAGTTTGGGAATCTGTTAAAAACTATAAACCCAAAAAAAAATGTGAATTATAAATGGGCTGATATTCTTGCCCCATTCAATTTTCCAACAGGATCAATAATTATTTCTGATAATTATTTACCAACGCGTTCTGATAGAATAATTGGATATAATTTGATTCCAATCCTTGATTTTTTTTCGTCATTGAAATTGGATGAAATACCCGTTATAATCTTATCTGCCACGAAAGCTAATATTAATTATAAATTTTTAAAGCAGAGTCTTGAACAACGATTGGATGCAAAGTATTCCCAATATTTAAAGATCGAAATTGTCTTTGTTGAAGGTGGATTAAAGACAGAACATGACCGGAGAATAATTACGGATACAATGTCTATGAGTATTCCTCACGGATTGGATCTTTTTAACAGCAGAAAATCACTTGCTCGAGGCACAACTGAACCTTCAATTATTTCTTTTTTTGATGGAAAAATAGAAAATTCTGAACATTTAGTATTTTTAAAAAAAGAGATCAAAAAATCTATTGATGAGGGAAGAGTCCAGTATGAAAGTCGTTAGTGTTATATTTTTGATTCGAAATCCCAATCCATAAATCAACCTTGATTCATTTTATTGATTCCTAAGTACAAGGATAACTTTGGCTGTGAGGAAAAATAAAATGACAGCCAATAAACATATTAACTTCGAATTAAGATATCCAAAATTAGATTGTGGAAAGGAGATTGAACTTTTTCATTGTCATAAATGTGGGTATCACCCCAATGCTTTGATTTCAGGTTATCATAAACATAATTCAGATATCATATTCACAAGAGTTTTGTCCATTTACCCTCATAATACGGACATTATCGAAACAATTACTTACGGAAAATATCCAATAGACTGTGAACTTATCGAAATAATTACCTGTATGAATTGTAAATGCGTAGGTGAAATGGTGCAAGTTCCTCTTTATTTTCTTGAAAATTCAGGGTTAATTTCCCGTAATAATGATAACTCTAATTGCAATTCAAAAAAGTCATTTAAAAAGATTCCTGATTTAATAAAATCAATATTAAAAAAAATTGGAGTAATTCAATGACTAATCAAAGAATATTTCCTACTTGGGATCAAATTAGATCTATTAAAACACCCCTAACTGCAGGTGAATTTGCTCTAATTAATTATCTAGACAAATATTTACCACAAACATGGAATATTTTTGTTCAACCGTTTTTTAATGGTGATAGACCAGATGTGGTGATTGTTAATCCAAAAATTGGTGTAATGATCTTTGAGGTTAAAGACTGGAAGAGAAACATTTATCGTTCAAATTTGGCTGTTGGTTTTGATAAAAGTCAAAATAGGAAATTCCAATTCCGACAATTTTTTGTACATGACAATAGAGGCGAATGGAAGATATCGAGCCCCATCAAACAGGTCGATAGGTACCGTTCGAATCTTATTAATCAATATGTTCCGAATATTGGTGAAAGAATTGACATAAATAGTAAAAATCTAGCACCATTCAAAATTGGTTTATACTTCCATGGAATGAGCACAATTAACGCTTTAGAATTAACAGGAAATAATCCAAAACAATGTACAGTATTCGGCCGAGACCAGCTGGATTCTGCGAATAATTTGGGAAAAATCGTCCCTGATGTAAAACTTCAATATAGTATTTCAATGAAAACACATTGGTACAACGATATAGTCTTTTGGTTAAAACCACCGTTTCATTCTATTGAACAAGGGATGAAAATAGTTTTGAATGAGGAGCAAAAAAGACATGTATTACCAAGTTCGGGACTTCACCAAAGATTAAGAGGTGTTGCAGGTAGTGGTAAAACACTAGTACTTGCCCAGCGGGCAGCAAATTTAGCCTCCAAAGGAAAACGTGTTCTAATAATTTCTTATAACATGACCCTTTGGCATTACATCAAAGATCATGTATCTCGCACTCAAAAGAATTTTAATTGGTCCGAAATTGAATTCAATCATTTTCATGGGTTTTGTAGAGATTACCTCTTAGAGAATGGCTATCAATGGCCTCATTCAGAAAATGATAGCGATGAAAATTTCTTTAATATTAGAATCCCTGCATTAGTATCTAAATATATTCAACAGGGAATAAATACCAAAAATAGAAAGTATGATGCGATCCTAATTGACGAAGGTCAGGATTTCCAAAAAGAATGGTATAAAATGCTATGTTTATTCCTTTCTGAAAATGACGAATTATTTTTTACAATCGATGAAAAACAAAATATTTATGAGAAAGATCATAATTGGATAGATTCGATGATAGATACAAAATTCAGGGGAAGATGGCGGATATTAAAAAAATGTTATCGTACACCAGTTAAAATTTTGAAATTGGCTAATTTATTTTCACAACAATATTTGCCGAATGTTGGAGAAACGCCAGAGGCAGTTCCCAATCAGGGTGAGATTTTCAAACCCAAATATGGTTGGTTTAATGTAAACAACTTTACCGTAACCAAATCTGCTTTATATAGAATGATCTATTGGTTGACAAAAAAAGAAAAGATCCATCCTTCTGACATAGTAGTCTTGGTGCCCACACATAAAGAAGGGTGGGAATATGTCAGATACCTTGAGGGTTATAATTTTAATATAAATCATGTTTTCGAAGATGATAGTACTTATAACCGTCATAAAAAATCTTTCTGGATGGGTGACAGCCGATTAAAAATGAGTACAATTCATAGTTTTAAGGGTTGGGAGCTACTAAATGTAATCTTAATTACACCTTCAACGGGAAAAAACAGAGATACAGATTTCTTAATGTATACATCAATTACCCGTACTAGACAGAATTTGGTAGTCTTCAATACAAATCCAAGATACTCTCAATTTGGTATCCAATCTCAAAAATATAATGATTTCATTTCTGTATATAAAAATTAATGGCAATTGGATAAATGGAAACATCAATAACCAGAGTTTATGAGACTTCCCCACTTCGTCTCAAATACCCGTCTCTTTACTTCACAAACAGTCTTTAAACTCATCTCAAAACCAAAGTCTCATATACATAGGTTATTAATCGTTCGGAAAATCAATATTGCAAGATTTGAACCAATCAGCTTAAGTTGGTAAATTAATAATGTCTATCAGGCCTGAAGTACTCTCTTTATATATGGTTTGTGGGCATTTTATCAACACATTAAAATTGATAGATCATAACGAAATATGAATTATGTTAATCACTTTTTGCGTTCTAACTTTCAATCAACCGGATATGAAAAGGAGGTGCATGATTATTAAAAATATCAATATTAAACAAGAACTACCAAAATTGGAAATGACTTGCCTTGAACAATTTCACGCCGGTTATTTCAGGGGTTAAGCCCAGTATTCTTTTTTCGCAAAGCAAAGTGAAAGGTAGAAAATACTTGCTAAAGAAAGCATTAAAAAATCTTTTCCCTGGGGTTTCCTGGCAGAATCCAGTACTAAATTTTACCTTTAAGGTTATGGATCCAATAGATTATCTTTTTCGGTTCAGAAGCGGACTCACAGGGTTGCCTCCCTACTCTATCAGGGTGCGGTCGAATGGGGTCACCAAACAATTCGGAGGGGAAAAATTTTATCAGTTCGGTAATCGGTTAGCCGATCATTTAAAAGCATACGCATCTCTAGATGGCCATTCAAAAGTTTTAGAAATAGGATGTGGGTGTGGAAGGACTTGCTATGCATTGTCAAAAATCCTAGATGATGCCAATTTTATTGGAATGGATATTGAAAAAACGTCTCTAGAAGCATGTCAAAATAACCCCATATTTATTGGTAAAGATTTTCGCTTCGACTATCAAGATATTCAAAATGATGAGTATAACCCAGATGGAACATATGAAGCAGATTCATACAAATTCCCATATGATAGTAATGAATTTGATGTGATATTTCTAGTCTCAGTTTTTACACACATGCTGACTGATGATGTCAAAAACTATATTTCGGAAATATCTCGCATGCTAAAACCAGGTGGTGTCTGTATGATAACCACGTTCCTTATGGACCATGGAAGAAATACAAATGGAATTTCCTTTCCGCATAACGAGAAGGATCATTGGTATTTTAATAATACCATGCCTGAAGTTGCTGTAGGGTACTCTTTGGAATTTTATGCTTTGCAATTTGAATCGCACGGACTAAAGCAAGTACATTGACCTGCCCCCCAAAAGTCGGACCATGTTGTAAGTTAGTCCTAAAGAAAAAAGAAAGGAAAACGAAACATGGCACGGAAACATTATACCCCAGAGCAAATCATAAGAATACTTCGTGAGTCGGAA
>Ga0209045_1003339_pt1 | contig 10362 bp, 3 predicted proteins | sample SaaInlLV_10m_DNA_4_FD_184664 | JGI IMG/M metagenome (GOLD analysis project Ga0209045, IMG submission 184664) | Marine microbial communities from expanding oxygen minimum zones in the Saanich Inlet - Saanich Inlet SI072_LV_200m_DNA (SPAdes) (version 2) | ecosystem: Environmental > Aquatic > Marine...
AAGCCGATCTATTCAAAAAGATCGGCCTTTTTGTCGTAGGGTCAAATTTTGCTAGGCAGAATCTGACTCTACTAATATTTTGGTAGCGGGGGCTGGATTTGAACCAACGACCTTCGGGTTATGAGCCATAACAAATGAGTTAATTTATATTTTATAATCAACACCTTGCGACACTTGCCAACCTTTTATTACCTGTGAAATAGATATATCGTGCATTAATAAAATCAATCAGTTATAAATGCAATGACACAACTATGACACAACCTTGCTTGAATCTGGAGCGCATCTTACACGCCAAAAAAAATAAAGTCAAGAGTTATATTCAAGTCGATTGATCGACTAGCTCTTTCCATATTTGTTCATTACTCTTCGCTGCGCCTCTTGTATAAGATCATTGTACCTATCAATATATACCTGCTTCTCATCAGCAGTTAGGTTCTTATTGGCATACACTAGCTTTATCTTGGTGCGATATTTCGTCAGCTTCTTGGCGGTACGGTTTACCGCTTTCCTCATAGCTAAAGCATCACTATGATTCGATGCGTACTCAGCCGCTTTCTCGTATTCCCCTATAGCACGATAATCCTTGATGGTTTTGTAAGCCATATTAGCTTCTGTTCTTATGTCGTACATTACCTGCCCGATACGAGTTGAAGTTGCACCTCCTCCTCTCTGCATAAATGCCTTAACAATAAAGTAATCATCCCAATGAGTTGAGGGCTTATCGTTTTCAGTTAGCAGATCAATCCCCCCATCAGTGATCATCATCGCTGTACCTCCAACCCAACCCAGATACCCTTTGATTAAGTAGTCAGCTTGCATAGGTGACATATCTATATTACCTAATGACAACTCCCTGACTGCAGAGGATGAAACTTTACCCAACGCGCTAGTCCAAGACGTAACTCTCGCTTCTGGCGATAAGCCTGACTTGCCCCAACCTTCAATGGGTGAGTCTCTAAATGAATCGTAGTTAGCATATACATCAAGTATAGGCTTCAGTGCTTGCGGAACAGGATTCATGGCTAGTGTATCTGTTAGCGCATGAAACATACGACCTGCAAACAGTTCTCTTGAGTCTTCATCAAAGTCATTAATGAAAGTCTCAATTGCACGCTCTGCAAACACGCCTGCAATTCCTATCTCGAACGGTCTAGGGATAAAGAACATCGTATCCCCTGTGAGCATGGGGAGCTTAACAGCAATGTATGTATCTCTCTGCCATTGCTTCAGCTCTCTATAATCCTCATCATCCTTCATCGCCATAAAGATAGCAGCACTTGTTAAACCATACGCCCCTGCTACAGCAAGTAGTCGCGCCCTCTGCTCTTTATCAATTCCTGCTCGTCCGAGCTTATCCAAACCCTGCAGTCTTGCATTCATGAAAGGAACAAGCTGAGATAGCATTCTGATTGCAGCCCATTCACCTTGAACATCAAACGCCAGCAAATCTCTTGCAGCAAACGCAGCTTCTAACTCAGTGCCACCTGCCTCGATAACGCTATCATAAAGAGCTGCTCTGTTTACATTCTCCGCCCTTGATCCTATATCCTGCCATTTACCAAGACCTGTCTCAACACCGTCTTTAATCTTACCAAACAATGTCTGGAACTTCTCTTCACTATCTAGTATTTGAGAATGCTTAACTCCTTCTGTAATTAATCTTCTGGATGCGTCTGGATCTCCACCCAACTGATGACCAAATCTGAATGATCCACCAGATGCCAGCATACGAGCATAATGAAGAGAGTCTTCTTTTGTTCCATTCCATCCTGAAGACAGAGGATTCAATCCCATTTGACTGCCTTTTAGTTGCGAGATGCCAAGTACATGAATAGAGTCACGGATCAAGTTGCGTACTCTGAACTCTGGACTAATCGTCACCATTGTAGTCAGCATACTCTTAGCTTTACGCCCCACTCTCATCGCCATACTGCCAGAGCCGATAGGTTTTGAAGCTGTTAAGGAGCGTAGTGTTAGTTCATCATTAATGCGAACCCACACCTCTCTTCCGTTATGCCTAATATAGACCATATCCGAACCATGCTTGATCTTACTATTCTCTATCTTCTCTCCGAACAGTCCTTCTGGGTCGTGCAGTACATTTGCTACCGCCACCTCGCCCGCATTCTTGGAGATGTCAGATAGTTTTAAAGAGAGTGCTGTTTTGATTGCGCCAACAGCAGCCTGGTTACTCATTGAAGCGTTTAGCAGATGATTCCAGTTCATCAACACATTCTCTAATGGGTCGTTAATGTTTAACTCAGAACCGTGTATCTTCTTGTATGCTTCCTGCTTAGTTAGTCCACCCAATGTGGCAAGACCTGAAGATTCTGTATCCTCAAGCACACGATAAAATGGGATATAAGCGCCACCCTTCCAGATGTCAGCCTCTTTCTGACCAACAAGACCTGAGCTTACAGCAATATCCACAACACTCTCATGAAGTGACTGGAACTCTGCCAATGCCTTATCAAACGATTGCTCATTACCATTGCGTAAAGACAGTCCTGCTTTAATTGCAGCAGCTCTATTCTTAAATGGAAGTGACACATCCTCTGGTAATTCGCTCGCTCTCTTGGCAACCATATAGCTCAGGAAGTCATCCACCTTTCCTGCTAACGGATCAAGAATAGAAGCTAAACCAGATGACTGAGTTATCATTCCATTTGCATCCACCTTTATAGATGACTGGTCAAGCTGAACGTCACCATCTTTATTGACGATAAGTTTGCCATAATTAATCATAGCAAGAACTTTCTCTCGTGCAGAGGAGACCATTCTTGATCTCATCCAATCTGTTAATACAGGTTTATCTAGTCCTTGCGCTCTTGCTGAGATTTCAGCGTTACGCTTGATAGCGTGAGACTTGTCAAACATACCTTGTCGTAACTTATCAGACCACCCGTCCAGCACAGCACTGATCTTTTCTTTAAAGGTAAGTTTTTTACTCTTCCCAATACCAGACTTAAAGTCATCCATTGGGTCATAAGTCGATTGATCGACTACTGATTCTTCTCCAGCTCCTCCTCGTCCTTGATCGACTGATCCCATATCTTCTGCTCTTCTGGAGTCATTCCGTACTCCTCTATTCCGTGCTGAATCCCCCCTCCATTGGCTCGATAAGCTGCTGCTCTCGTTGCCGTTCTCTCCTCTAAAGTTGTTGTTAGCTTCGTCTCCGCTCCTAATGATAGGGACTCTTTTAACTTCCTTATTCTTTCTGCGGTCTGTTGCTCTGTCGTTTCTTCCATTACTTTCTCCTAATAAAATGTTATCACTCACGCCTATGTTATCAGATTTACTTAAAGAGTCAAATAGGGTGAACGCATCACTACCAAATGATGCCTTAAACAGTTCTGGTCGTGAAGTATAAAACGCACCTAGCTGTGCAAAAAACTCAGCCCTGTATTGTCCGTCAGTAAAGGTCTCCTTATCTGTGATAGGGTATCTAAAGAAGCTACCAACCGCTGAGGATGCGTCCTCATCTTGAGAATTTTCATGGCGACTATAATGCCCCTCAGCCTTGTAAGCTAACGACCCATCCTTCTTTACATCAAAAAGATCCATAGCGCCAGAAATAGACTCACCACTACTATTAATGTCTACCGAATGCCATAGCTCATGTGCTATACCATCTCTAAACTCTCTAAAGATATGGATACTCTGACCTGTTTCAGGTGACTGCAAGGCATCCGTATACTCATCCATCAGGTCTAAAGATACACGGATAACCTGTTTGCTTGGCACATACCCCATGCTGCGAGACTTACCGCCAATCACAATTCCTTTTAATGAGCTAAATGCGTGGGAGGGTATTCTGCCAGATTGAATCAAATCATTAATGGAGGCTTTAAGTATTGCCTCCTCCCTGATTGTTGGCTCAGATAGATTGTGACGCAAAGCCCATCCTATATTTTTAGTGATAATTCTTGACAGTCGCTTAATTAGATTTCTAACTGATAGCTTTACTGGTACTTTCTTAACAGTTACTGGTGTCTCATATATAATCTGACCCTCGTATAAGGGGTCGTTAATGGATCCTGACACCTCGCTCTTGAAACTTGTGGAAGATGATTCAGCTTTATGACTTACCCCTTTCTTGTTTGCTGCTCTATCAAATGCTCTGGCGGTATTACCTGCATCACCTTTATTAAAAACGTCAAGAGATTCGTCTGTGGTCACTTCATCAGCAACTTGACCAATAAATCTACCTCGCAGATCTTTTACTCTTTGCGCTCTATCCTTTTCAATCCATTGTAATGTCCCTTCAGCTCTAGCTTGAACCTTCTTATCACCATCCTTCTTAGCCTTCTCTATCTGTGATCGGAGGTTCGACTCCTCTTGCTCCATGCTTTGTTTCTCTTCTGCAATCTGCTCAAGCTCGGAATCTATCTCCCTAAGGTTGTGATCTTGTATCTCTTTAAGAGCTTCGCTCTTGCTCTTAATGGATGCCTCTCCAAACATTCCTCCTTCCGCAACTGCGCCAGTTGATATTTCAGATGCGTTACTGCCAGCATCATCCCCATCATCCAGCATTTCAGCTTCATTATTTAAGGTGAGATCTTCCTTGCCATCTATAGTATTCATATTATCTACGCTTAGATCGCTAGAATCCTCTTGGTCGTAGTCAATATTAGTATCCTCTATACTTAAATTAGTAGTGCTAACATCGTCTGCGAAGCCGCCATTATCAATACTCAAACCTCCGTACTTTTGGTCACGGTAGTCTGCAAGGAATCCACGCTTATGCTGACCCTCCTTAAAGTTTGCGCTACCTCTCTTCCCTCCTGCGCCAAAAAGAAGTTCTGAGAAGTTTTTAGGAACATTATATCCACGATTAACCAATGCGTCCTGAACTATCTCCAGCGTCTTATCGTTAGAGTTGCGAGCATTAACGCTTGCGTCTGCAATCCTAGCTGCAGTCACATCTCTAAACTTGGTAACAAGAACTTTTACACTTATCTTGCCATCCTTTCCTACGGCAATATTTTTAAGTAAGTAACTAAGAATTGCCTGCTCATCCTTATCAGCAGATTTCCCGTTTTTAAATGTTTCGTATAAGTCCTTTAGTTCTTGCCTAGCTGGAGCAATAGATTTGGTATCTCTATCTATGTGCGCTTTGATCGCATCAAAGAATCTACGCTCTTCGCTAGTGAGGGGAATATTGTATCCATTGCTTTGGCGAAGTTTGGTCTCATCATCAGCTTCCTCAGATCGTCCCTCTCCGCCTTCTCTGTTTCTGACATCGGTCTCTTCATTGTTTGCTTCTTCATTAACCTCTCCTTGTGTGGAATTATCTGTAGTCGATTGATCGACTTCATTGGTGCTTGCACTCTCGCTATAATCAACAGAAATAAGAGCTGGAGCGTCATACATGTCTATATCAATCTTATACTGACCAGATACGCCAGACTGCTCTGAAGATATACTGTACAAACCATCACCAAGAGATACGATAGACTCTGGATCTATACTAACCTCCACTCCTGAAGATGTCAAAACCCAGCTCTTATCAACTTCACTCTGATCGGCAGGCTGTTTAGCAGGTAACGATGCCTCACTCTTTAATGGCTTCTCGTTTTTTGGCGTTGACTCTTTATCTGGAGCTTTATCTGGGAGACCTTTCCAAAAAGTCTCAGACTCTAGCCCTGTGCGATTTCTAAGATCTTTAATGCGACCATTTAACTTGATACGCTCTGCCTTTCCCTCATCACTTGACGCACTTGTTGTCGCTATCTGCTTCTTAATTTCAGTAACAATAGGCTCGATGGCTTTAGCATACTCGCTAGATTTAAAGTCTAACTCTTTTTGCGATGCAGGCACACTGCCCCCATACATATCAACCTTATCTGAGCCATGAACAATCAACCCTCCTGCTGGAGCTTTAGGAGTGCCTACTTTACCAGCCTCGCTTGCAGGGAGATTACCTAATAAAGCTTCTTCCTTCTTAACTGCGTCTACACCAATAGCTCCAGTTACATCTGAAGCAGCCCCTTTAGGAGCAGTGCCAGAAACATTCACCTCGTCCGCACTGTAAGAGCCGTCAACTCCCCCACTACTATTCCTCTCATGCCTATTTCTCAGCTCTTCTTTTATAGCCTTATTCTCGCTCTCCCCTATTGCACCATCTACTGCCGAAACATCTGTTCCTACTTGTGAGCCTGCGCCTGCTGTCTCTGTTTCACTTGCACTATAAGAACCCCCTATCTCACTACTGCCTGTAGACTCTCGCTCGATAATATTTAATTTATTACGATTTTCTTCTTCTATTGCTTGGATCTCAGCAAGACCTACGGAATTATCTGCCTTTACAGGTACTCTCTTTCTCTCTGCAGCTTCGGCACTTAGTCCGTCACCAATAAGATCCTCACCCAATTTACTGGATTGAAGCTCTATCTTTCTGCGTGAAATCTCATCGACAACTTCCTGTAGCCGACCTGTAGCGTTATCGTAAACCCCCCGCTCATCCTTAAACATATCTTGGATTCTAGCAAGCTGTGCGCCTCTCTCAGTTAAAACTGCGTCACTTAACTTATACTTGGATGCCTGCTTATCAACCTTAATCTTCTCGTTAAGGTCGGTATATGGCTCTGTATCTAGCTCATAAGAGCGATCAAGCAGCGTGTTCAGATCAACTTCTTTAGCTTTACCTGCTAAAAGATTACTGACCGCTGTCTGTACTGTAGATATTCCTCCGCCTGTTAATGACTCATGCAATGCAGAGCCAAGACTAGCTTCATCTCCTGCTAGAACTTGCCCTGTATATTCGCCCGCACCTTCGCCAAACGTCTCTACTCCAAAAACAACACCTCCCTTCTTTAGCTTGCTTGCGGTAGAAGTTGCGCCCCTGTATTGATCGGCAAGAGCTTCCAGTTTATTATTGTAATCCTTATTCAGTCTGCCTTTTACGAGGTCAGTCTTGAACTCTTTATTTAATCGGTCTACATTTTTCTTGAGTCGTCTAGCTGGCGCTGTAAAGATACCTAACCCAACCGCTGTTGTTGCAACATCCCATACAGCAACACCCGCACCTTTTGCGACAGCCTTATCTTTAGCCCAAGAAAGGAAACCCTTATCACTTAATAGCTCTTTAATCTGCTGCGGGTCAGATGGATCGTCAACATACTCATACACCAACTCTTCAAGATACGCACCTGTTTCAATAATCATTGAGCCAGTAGCTGTGCCTGCAATACCGCCACCCATAACTCCGTAAGGACCTAATGGTGCGCCCGCTTTAGCACCTACAGCAGTTGTAACTGCAATAGTTGGAGCACTTCTAGCCATAGTTTTAACTGACTCATAATAAGATTCTTTATTAGTAAGGAAGTGTTCAGCCAAATCGTAAGAGGTAGACATCGTATCCCAGAAACCTACCGACTCATCAACAGCGTCTATACGCCCGCTTATCTCTGAGCTGTATGCCTGATGTTCTGGAGTGGTTTCCTGTGCTCTCTCTTTAGCTCTCTCTGCAAAATGCGCAGAGTAAGAGTCAATCAGCTCAGGAGACTGAATCGCAAGTAAGCCAGTGCCGTGCATTCCAAGCATTCCATCATCTACGCCCTCACCAATAGAGTTAAGAGTGCTTAGCTCATAATCTTCTTGACCGTACTTAGCATCGAAAGCGTCAATAGTTGTAGCACTTGATTCGCTGAGATTCTGCACTCCATGCCGCTGATCAAATGAGGCGAAAGGATTTTGATTAAAGTCTTTATACATAAATATCTCCTAACGCTGGGCTGATTTAATATCGTCAACAGCACTTTGTATCAATCTCTCACCTATATCAGTATCAAAGCCCAGTATCACTCCTTTAATATCTATACTTCCAGCTAATCTTTGCATAGTAATTGGTTGCATTCCTCTTCCTCGTCCTGCATTAACCTCCTCACCATCAATAAATCTTTGAGCTAAAACTTTAATTGCTTGCCTTGTCTCGGAATTTAATCCCTCATAAGTAATATCCTCATAATTATTCTTTGCATTAAAGTTTGGAGGTCTGATTGTTATAACCCCTCCATCAATCCTAGACTCAACAGGTATCACTTCCTTACCATCCCCTATATCAGTGGATACATTAGGTTTCGGGTCTTTAGTATTCCAAGGCTTTTCACTGCCAACAGAAGGAAGGGGAGCTGGAGTCTCAGCTACTGGCTCAACACCAAGATTAAGGCTGTTAAATGCCTTATCAGTCGCCTCAATACCGAACTGTTCTACCGATACTTTATAGGCATCCGCCTGTACTTCAGGGTTGCTTTGAATAATGTTCAATCTTGTTCTTAGGAAGTTCTGAGCACCCAGGAAGTTCTCCTGCCCCACATGATCTGATTGCGGCATATTTGGGAAAGCCTGAGACATAAATGCACTACGATCCTGACTAACACTATCTAGTTTTCTGCGATACAGATCCCTCTGACCTTTAAGCCTAGCTACTTCTTGAGGGTTCATGCCATCATCGTTGTTGATCTCTTTCTCTAGCGAGGTGATATGAGTTGAAAGAGTCTTGATTTCACTATTATAATAATCAACCTCTGTCTTGTAGTCTGGCTTAGACTGCTTGATTGTTGGAGATGCGTATCGACCAATAAGACCTATCTTATCAAAGTCTTCATAAGGGGTGTTTCCGTCTACACTCTCAAAAGGCACAGTTTCCTCACCACCTGCATACTGCGTCCCCAGTTGATCCCTTCTAACGTATGTCGGTTTTCCAGTCGATTGATCGATCACTGATACCATCTCTCCATCAGTCGCATCAATAAGTTGCTGCGCTCTCTTATTAGCTTCTTTATCTGACCGCCAGCTGTTCAATATGGCTGCGGCACGATCAATTCCTGCAGCAGTATTATCCTGCTCCTGTTTAAGCCTAGCTGCCGCTATGTCCTGCTCCTGTTTAAGCCTAGCTGCTTCCAATCTCTGATTCTGGTCAAGTTCGGCTGCGGTTATCTTCGCATTTATATTATTTATCGCAGTCGCGTCCGCACGGTCTGCGTTAGCACCCCCAACATCCAAGTTATTCTGATTGCGTATCACCTCTCTTGCTTGTGCATTACTGTCTTGCTGACTAATCTCACTCATTCGCAAGCCGTGATTCATCACTGCCATTGCCTCTTTTTTAATCTGCTCGGCTTTATCTTTACGCTTCTCACTCATTACTGTTGCACCAGTCTGTGCTGCACCACCAATAAAATCTAATAATCCTGCCATGTTCTTATCCTCTTACTCTAGTTGAGCGGTTTAGTCCGCCACGATTCATACTTGAACGATTTATGCCTGAACGATTTATACTTGAACGATTAGCTCCTCGCTGAACTCCAGCGGTAGCGTATAGGTCCTGCTCTGGTGCTGCTGCCAGTGGAACTGATGACAGTAATCCACCTGATGCTGGAGAGTCATCACTGCCATAATCTCCTGCATAATTGCCTGTAACCCCTGTGCTGCCTGTGCTGCCTGTAACCCCTGTGTTACCAGCCTCTGATCGAGCTTGGTCAGCCATAGCACCTCCTAATTTTGACCCTGCTATCCCACCGACCATAGCGCCATAAGGTCCTAAACTTGAACCGATTGAGGCTCCTAATCTTCCAGTTACTGCTTTAGTTGTATCTTTAGCGAGTCCGAATGATGCTGATTCCAGAGCCTCCTCATTAGTCTCTCCTCGCACCTTTGAGTCAGCAGCTCTTGCTAAGGCAGAGATTCCAAGCTTTGCCGCGATGGATGCTGGATTAGCAAACATAGCAATAGTTGAGATGGGGTTCTCTGTGACATGATCCACAGCACGGCTTACCGCATACCTAGAGTAATCTCCTACACCATCTGCCTCACTCCACTCCGCCTCTCTATTCTGATCTACAGCGAGACTTCTATCTCTGCTGTCAACTTGCTCAGATCTAATATCTTCTCTTGTTTCGCTCCAAGATTTACCTGGATCCCTGCCTGTTCCTAGCCTGCCATTTGTTTGGGCTTGAAGTGAGGCAGATACAAAACCAGCGGTTGTTGCGCCAGCATCTGTATCAGAGTCCGATCCTCCCATATCTGACTCTGTACTAATGTTTCCTAATGAGTCCATTGAGTAGCCGCCAGGTTCTCCAGCTTGCTCACCTACCTGCCCTAACCCTGTGTTTGTAGCGTCATCCATATTATCTTCAGAGCCGCCTCCACTATCCCCATCTCCGTCCCCACTCGCTGCATCACCGCCTGCCGCACCCGAAGAGCATCCGCAGTACATGGGTTTTGATTCTACTGATAAATTCTTAAACATTCTCTTCTCCTATAAATCCAAACTTCTTACCTGTCTCTTTCCATTTTCTGTATTCAATCTGGCGTGTAAATCGTGGGATATTCTTTGCATCACTTAATGGGTTAATT
>Ga0209045_1003341_pt1 | contig 10355 bp, 7 predicted proteins | sample SaaInlLV_10m_DNA_4_FD_184664 | JGI IMG/M metagenome (GOLD analysis project Ga0209045, IMG submission 184664) | Marine microbial communities from expanding oxygen minimum zones in the Saanich Inlet - Saanich Inlet SI072_LV_200m_DNA (SPAdes) (version 2) | ecosystem: Environmental > Aquatic > Marine...
AGAATTTGTGAGACCTCGCAAATTTTTAATTTGCTAGGTATGCAGGGCGTTCGTCGTGATTTTTTTGACCATAGGTCAAAATGAGTCTCCGCCTTTGCTCAGATTTCTAAGGATTTCATATTAGCCTATTTTTTATTAATATATATGAACAAACAACACGCATAAAACCTACAAAAATTATCTTACTTAACTTATTCTATCCAATATATCGTGAGCATTAAGAGCATTTATTGAATTTAATAGATGAAAATTCGAGCTTATTTTCGAAAGAAACAATATTTGTAGTGCTTCTGCTTCTTTTTTTTCTATTCTTGCGAACTTATCTACTTCTATTAATCCATAAGGGTAACCTAAAAACACTGCATCTTTTGAGTTTTGTTCCAGCAACCAAAAAAGTTTATCTAAAAAATCACCCTCCAGAAGAGGAGATTTATTTATTTCAAATCTGAAAACATAATCGCTATGTTCATTTAATTTTAAAAAATAAATTTCTGCACTGTGATTTTCATTAAAACTTGCAATTTTTACAGAAGGATAATAATACCATTTGTTAAATGGAGATAATGAATTTAAGTATGCAGGTGCAGAATTCGAATTTGATGTAAACAAATTTGTTGTTTTTGATAAAGCACAAACAGTTACTTCTTTTTTCTTAGCAGACTCGCACAAACCTGTGAGTTTTTCAATTTCTCCAGGATAATTTGCTTCCAAAGTACCATCTAAAATAATAAACCCTGACAGCAACTCAGAAATCATATTTTTGGCAAAATCTATTTCTAAAAATCTTCGTACAACATTTACAACAGAACTAATTTTTGCTCGTTTCCCGCCAGAACTTATGCTTTCTTCTTGAGAATTTATTTCAAGACCATTCATAGACTCAAAAAAGTCACTGTCCGCCTCATCAATAGGATAAATTTTAACTTTATACCATATATTTGCGGCAGAATTCTCTACAGAATTTTCAGAACGTTTAACAAACGAATTAACAACACAAAAACACTCGACCCGTTTAATAAAAACTCGTTCATTGTTTTTATATTTAACAGCACAAACTCGCAATAATTGAACTGAAAAATTTGGTGCGCTTAATAATTCTAGATTTCCTCCGTCAACAAAAACCAACTCACCATAACTTACTAAAGATTTTATTTGATGAAAGTTTGATTTAGTTATTGGAATAGAATCATAACCTTTTCCAGAAAACATTATTTTAACATTAGAATCAGAACTAGCAATATTTTTTTTGAGATCTACACAGATTTCATTAATTAGTTCATTAGTATTCATAAAAAGAAAAGAAAAGAATGTGTTTAATAAATATTTCTAGACTTGAATGATTTGATTATGAACTACAATAATTATATTGATAAGGTACACCATACTCTTCATGTAATTTTATATTAGCATGATCTCTATTATCTACTCCAAAATCCCACAACGATACTCCTTTTCTTACTTTGCCTTCAGTGATGACTACTGTTTTAACTTCAAGATCTGCGTCAAGATTATAAAAATAGCAGCCTTCAGGCCCTATTACACCAGAATCTTCTTCACAATTATATATATAACAAGTGTCGCCATAGCCATTGTGATCAGAGCAGTAAGTAATAACACCATATACTGGATTAATAAATTTTCCTTGTGTTGGATTATATATTCTCCAATCTCCATTAAAATAAACATTTACAAATACATGACCGTTAGGAGGAACTGATGAACATCCATTTTTTAATCTTTTGTGAAGGTCTAATTCTATTGTATCGACATAGATTGTTGGATATCCTATTTCTCTAGCAATTGCAACAAAAGCAACTCCAAAATCTGTGCATCCCTGCAATAATTCACTATTTGAAATCATATCTTCTGCAGTTTTAGATCCTTTATCTGCAGACGATAATAGTTGTTGAGAATCCAATACATTATTTTGGATAAATTTGGTTATTTTTTTTAATGTTGCTTGAGGATTAGTAATTTGAACTTCATTTTTTATTTCATTAACTGCTTTATTAACTGCTGGTCCAGGAGAAGTTTGATAGTCATAATCAAGCCAAGATTGAATTTCAGGAGGTGCACATTTTTTTTCTGCAGGTAAACAAAATTGAGAACTGCAATCTCCATCTTGTTTGCATTGATTATTATTAGTGCAAAGTTGTTCATATTTTTTTGCACATATTCCTCCACAATCAATATCTGTTTCAAAATCTTCTTTTTGTCCATTTTTACAAAGATCTTTTATGATAACACATAGGTTATTATAACAAGAATTTGACTTGCACTCAGTTGATGTTCCACAATAATCGCCAGCACATATTCCACAATCACCTCCACAATCAATATCTGTTTCACCACCATTTTTAATGTTATCAGAACAAGTTGGTTTAATCTCATTATTTAACTGAGTTTTATGATCTATAGAACTAATAATTTTTGGTTTTTGAAGAATTCCGTTTGTTATTTTTGGTTCTGTTCTTTGATCAGTTCTTCGGTCTACTTTTGCATATCTTGCAGCGCCAACAAGATTTTTATCAAGATCATTATTAAATGTATCAAATTCAGATATGTAAATAAATGTAAAAACTACAAACAAGATAGATAATAACAAAAACCATTTTTCAAATCCTAGTAAATTTTTCATTTTTAAAAAATTTTATAATACAAATTTAATCTTAACAAGTATACCCAGTTATTGAATTATTTAAAACATTATTCAACAGAACAAATTCCTTCAACGCAAATATCTTCAATAGTATTTTCATAAGAATTTACAGCATTCAAATCAATATTATCTAAATCAACATAAAGTCCATATTCAAAACCTTCAATATTGCAATTTTTTAGTTTAACATTTTTCTGACCCACTGCATAAATACCAACTCCGCTTCCTCCTCCACGAATAATCGATCCTCTGCAATCAAGAACAATGTTATCTGCCTTAATTAAGATTGCAATTCCTTTTTCTTTTGAAAAACCATAATCATAAACACCAGGATTTAACACAGTATCTTCAGTTAAAACTAAAGTTTTATATGACTTATCTAGTGTTGTAAGACCTGTTATTGTAGGATTTGTATTAAGCCCAAATAAGAATATCAATAGTAAAATAAAGAATCCTGCGATTATTGCAGTGTTTTGAACCACTTTTTTTTTCTCATTCATAAAATCAATTATGATTATAAAGTATTTAAAGGTTACCATAAGTTTTTTAAATAACTCATTGTTTTTTGTTTGGATGAGTGGTAAATATGAGTTAATTGTTTGTGAAAAACCTAGTGCGGCAAAAAAAATAGCAGATGCTCTTGCCGACGGTAAAGCAATACAAAAAGCAGAAAAAGGAGTCAATTATTATCTTGTTACGCACGGAAATCGAGATATTGTGGTGGCTTCAGGAGTAGGACATTTGTATGGTTTAGACGAAAAAGAGAAGGGTCCTTGGGATTATCCTGTATTTGATATTGAATGGAAACCTAATTCTTCTAAGAAAAAAAATGCTTTTAACACTACTAAATTTATCACACTTCTTAAAAAATTGGGAAAAGATGCTGATGAGTTTACTATCGCAACAGATTATGATGTTGAAGGTGAAGTTATAGGTCTAAATATAATGAGATTTGCATTAAAACAAAAAGATGCTAATCGTATGAAGTTTTCAACCTTAACAAAAGGTGATTTAATAAAATCTTATCAATCAAAAAGTAAAAATCTTAATTGGGGTCAAGCTAATGCCGGAGAAACTCGCCACTTCTTAGATTGGATGTATGGTATTAACCTTAGTCGTGCTCTAACATTATCTATAAAACATGTTTCAAGAATGCACCAAGTTCTTTCTTCAGGACGAGTTCAAGGTCCTGCACTAAAAATCATTGTTAATCGCGAAAAAGATATTAAAGCTTTTGTTCCAACTCCTTATTGGCAAATCGAATTAAATGGAACAACTAAGCTAAAAGAATCACTTATTGCCTGGCATGTTAAAGACAAATTTTGGGAAAAAGACGAATCTCAAAAAGTGATGGAAAAAATAACTGGAGAAAAAAAGGGAGTTGTTAAAGAAGTTAAAACTAGAGAATTCAAACAAGAACCTCCACATCCATTCGATCTTACATCCCTTCAGATGGAAGCGTATAGAACACTAAGAATTGCACCTAAACGAACTCTGGAAATTGCTCAAAGTCTTTATGTTCATGGAATAATTTCATATCCTCGAACCTCGTCGCAGAAATTACCTAAAGAACTTAATCTAAAAGGAATTCTTGAAAAATTAAAAAATAATCCTTATTATACAAAACATTGTTTAGAAATTTTGAAAAAACCAAAAATTGAACCTAACGAAGGTAAAAAAACAGATCCTGCCCATCCTGCTATTCATCCAACAGGAGAAATGGGAAATCTTACTGAAAAAGATGCTGCACTTTATGAATTAATTGTAAGAAGATTTTTAGCAACATTTGGAGATCCTGCAGTTAGACAAACAATCACTGCGAAAATTGATGTTAAAGAAGAGCTTTTTGTTATTAAAGGAACAACTACAGTTGTTAAAGGTTGGCATGAATTATATGGCAGATTTGTTATGCTAAAAGAAGAAGAATTACCTAAGTTTAATGAACAAGATATTATAGATATTACTAAATTCTTAATGCATGATAAAGAAACTCAACCTCCTAAAAGATATACTCCTGCGTCTATTATTAAAGAACTTGAAAAACGTGGTCTTGGAACTAAATCTACAAGAGCATCCATTGTAGATAACCTTTATCAAAGAGGTTATGTAAAAGAAAAATCTATTGAAGCTACAAATTTAGGAATTCGTGCAGTTGAAACTTTAGAAAAATATTGTCCTGATATTCTTGATGAAGAACTTACTAGAGAATTTGAACTACAAATGGAAAAGATTAGAGAAAATAAAAAAACAGAAGAAGAAGTTCTTGAAGAAGTTAAAAAGATTTTAACAAAAATTTTAGAGAGATTCAAAAAACACGAAGCAGATATTGGTAAAGAACTGGCAGAAGCAACTCGAGAAACTATGAAAGAGATGGCATATATTGGTCCTTGTCCTGTTTGTAAACAAGGAATATTAGAAGTCAGACATGGTAAGTTTGGTCAGTTTATTGCTTGTGATAAATATCCTGATTGTAAAACAACATTCTCACTTCCTTCAGGTGCAGGGTTTAAGAGTGCTGAAAAAGTATGTGAAGCATGTAGTTATCCTATGATTTTAGTTTTTAAGAGAGGAAAGAGACCTCAAGAACTTTGTATTAATCCTAAGTGCCCTACAAAAGCGCTTAGTGGTGAAGAAAAAGAAGCTGCAGAGAAAGTTGAACATGAACATATTAAGTGTCCTAAGTGTAGTGAAGGAAATCTTGTTTTAAGAAAATCTATTTATGGAAGTTTTTATGGTTGTTCTAAATATCCTAAATGTAAATTTACTCAAAATGTTAATGATGATCCTACAAAAACGCCAGTAGAAAAAACAAAAAAAACAACAAAACCAAAAAAAACTCCTACTAAAAAAAATACAAAAAAGAAACCTGCTGCAAAGAAAAAGTCAACTAAGAAATAATAACAAATTAATGACCACAATAATTAATTAATAAAAATAATAATTCTCTTTTATCTCCATCACTCTAATATTCTATTAATATTATATCCTATTAATATTATATTCATTCGTCCCAGATTTATGACAAAGAAACTTTTTATACATCCGAATTTTCAACTATAGTTAATATGGTAACTATAAAAAAAAGAAGTAAACAAAAACTAACTCTTCCAATTTATTTAATAATTATTTTATCTATATTTCTACTTTCTGCAATGTCTGCTTCAGCGTTTGGGACTTTTGAACGAAAAGCATCTGTAAAACTTTTAGCAGTGAGTGATACTGGAGAAGATCTTGTTGGTTCAACTGCAACTCTTACTCTCAGAATAACTAAAGGGTCAGGAGAAGTATTTATGCAAACTGTCCCTCTTGCAAAAATTGATACTCAAATTTCAACAACATTTGCAAAAGATATGGCATGTAAGCTTGCAGAAATTGATTGTAAACAATATGATTTCTTTTATACTATTAAAGCAAATTCTGCAATCATTGGAGGGCCTAGTGCTAGTGCTAGTGTTGCAGTTCTTACAATTGCAGTTCTTAAAGATTTAGAAATTGATGATAGTATTGCATTAAGCGGTACTTTAAATTCAGGTTATATTATAGGTCCAGTAGGAATGATTGATAAAAAATTATCTGCTGCAAAAAGTGCAGGAATAAAAAAAGTTCTTGTGCCATTTGGACAATCAATCATAGAAAATGAAAATGAAACTATAGATATTATAGAATTAGGAATTCAAGAAGGTATTGAAGTAAAAGAAGTATCATATCTTAATGAAGCACTATTTGAATTCACAGGATTTAAATTCGACGAGGTTGAAGGAGAATTGGAAATTGATCCTGAATATATCCAAACTATGAAAAGCGTGGCTACTAATTTGTGTGATCGAAGTCATGAACTAAAAGAAGTTATTCTTGACGAGGATATTGAACTCGATGAATTTCTTGAAAATATTTTACAACAAGGTAATGATCTTTTAAGAAAAGGAAAATTAGGTTTAGAATCTGAGAGGTTTTACACTGCAGCATCTTTTTGTTTTGGTTCTAATGTTAAGTATCAAACCTTAATTAAAGATATTGAAACTAAAACTGATGAAGAAGTAAAAAAAGACCTTGCAAATTTAGAATCTGCATTAAATTTATTCAATAAAAATATTGAAAACATACCTGTTAAAACAATTTCTGATCTTCAAGCATATATGATTGTTACTGAACGTCTTCTCGAAGCAGATAGACTTTTAGAGGAGTCAAAAGAAAATCCTTCATTTACTGGTTTTTTGATTGAACGTATAAATAGTGCTAAAAGTTGGAGTACTTTTTTAGGTCAACCAGGTGCAGAGTTTGATCTTGATACTGCTGCTATGAAAAATAGTTGTGCAGGAAAATTAAATGAAGTTAATGAGCGTATTCGTCATCTTGAATTAATTTTTCCAGTGTATGCTACAGATCTAAAAGATAATTTTGATAATGCATATGATTATTATAAACAAGAAAAATACACTCTTTGTCTTTTCAAAGCGTCAAAAACAGGTGCAGAAGTTAATTTATTTTGGAGTTTAATAGGTGTTCGAGAACAAGACGTAGATAATATAATTCTAAAAAAACTTGAGGCTGCAGAAAAATCAATAATTAATCAAATTAACAAAGGTATTTTTCCAATTTTAGCTTACTCATATTATGAATATGCTATAGATCTTAGAGAGGATGATCCAAATTCTGCTTTGATTTATTCACAGTATGCACTTGAACTTTCAAATATTGATTTGTATTTTAAAACTGTTGAAGAAGCGAGAATTGAAAAAGCATTAAGTAGAGAAAATATTCCAACAACAATTACAAATGACTCTGTAAATAGTATGACTAATTCAATTACGGGATTCGCAATCTTAAATGGTCTAACAAATATTCCAAGATGTACAATTATTTCAGTTGTTCTTTTAATCATAGGAATAATTATTGGTTTTTTATTTTGTTGTTTTACAAAAAAAAGAACCATTCATCCAAAAAAGGCAGATTCTTGGAGAAGAACAAATATTAAATTAAAGGATTAGTTTAATTTCTTTTTTCTAGTTTATTTTTTTCTATTTTACTTTATGTCTATTTTAATTTATTTCTAAGTTATTTTGTATTTCACAAAAATTTTGATTTGACTTATTAACATATTTTAATTAGCAGCATTAACATAATTCAATTATTATTAACATACGTTAATCACAATTAACATAATTCAATCATTATTAACCTAATTTAGTCCTTATTAACATAAATTAATAATTATTAACATGATTTAATCATTATTAACATAAATTAATTCTTTAAATATATAATTTAGTAAAAGAAAGTTGTTAATAAGAAATTTAGAAAAATAAAACCCTAGCAGAACCTTCCGAAGAAGGCTCCGCTGGGGAAAAAGAGGTGATTATGAACATCCTTAACCAAAATTGGTTAAAAAAACCCCTGGCAGAACCTTCCGAAGAAAGTTCCGCTGGGGAAAAAGAGGTGATCGTAATTTTTTAGTAATTTTTAATGATAATAAGGTATCTAAGAACTCTAAACACCTCATCTTAATTTCTACTGTTGAGTAGAGGTCGGTCATATATAAATGTTTCGTTTTTTTCGCATTTCGAAGTAGTAACAAATAGATTAAATATGGTCGAATACACCTAAACAATATGAGAAAAAACATTAAAAAGTCCAATGAATGCTCTTTATGCGAAAAAAAGGCTTCGAAGAAGCTGGATGATAAAAATCTCTGCAATAAATGCTTCTTAAACGTTTTTGAGCGCAAAATAAAACGCCAAATACGTCAAAAAAACAAATTATGTAAAGGAGAAACAATTCTTGCCATAGATAATATAACAGAATATGTTCTAAAAGAAGTTATAAAATTACCCTTAAACATAATTACAAAAAATCAATCATATTTCAAAATAACAAATTTTACAAGCATAAATACAATATCTCAGAATGAAAAGCTAGCTCAATTCATAAAAGAAAACAAAATTAATAAAGTAATTCTTCCTTGGACTGCAGATAATGAAATAGAATTTTTTCTAAATAGTTTTATGAAACAACAATCTCTACAAAAAAATAATCAAAAACAAAAAACGCAAAAAATACAAAAAATACAAAAAAACCTGCCGAAAAAATTCATCAAACTTTTTACACCAATTCCTCAAGATGCACTAGAATATTATTGTGAATTAAAAAAAATAAAATATACGAAATGTGAAAAAAAGAATCAAAAAAATAATGAATTAAAAAAATTAATAAATGATTTTGAATTAAAATATCCTGGAACAAAAAACGCATTGATAAAGAGTTCTAAACTAATTAGCTCAATAAGATAGCAAAACGCACATATCAAATATAAAAAAATAATACTCTCACAAAAAAAAGAGGAGTAAAATAAATGAAATTAAAATACAAAATAGGAGTTATAATTATTTTAATCGCACTAGCACTAAATTATGGTATTGATCCTCTGGGTTTAATAAAAACTGCGCAAGAAAAAGTAAAAGAAAATACTGCAAATTTAATTACAGGAAATATTCTATCCATTCCTAGCGAATTTAACAAAGAAATAAATGTTTATTTTTGTCCAAAAGATAATTGCCAATCAGAAGTCCTAAAAACAACTAGTACTGCCAAATCTTCTATTCATTGTGCAATATTTGATCTTGATCTTCCTGACTTAATAGAATTTTTTGACAAAGCAAGCAATTATATTGACGTAAAAATAGTAGTTGACAATGAAAATTGGAAACATGTTAAACATTTGAATTTCACAAAAAAAGATTCTACATCCCAATTTTCTCACAATAAGTTTTGTGTAATAGATAATAATAAGATTTGGACAGGATCATTTAACCCGACTGAAAATGGAAATTATAAAAACAATAACAATCTATTAATTATAGAATCAGAAACCCTTGCTAAAAATTATGAAGATGAATTTCGAGAAATATGGAATGGAAAATTTGGCAAAGGAGATCTTGTTAAAAATCCTAAAGTTAAAATTAACACAATAGACATAGAAAATTACTTCTGTCCTGAAGATTGGTGTGCAAATAAAGTACTAGATCAATTAAACAAAGCAAATCATTCAATTTATTTTATGACATTCTCATTCACACATGATGAAATAGGAGATATGATTCTAAAAAAATCAGATGAAGGTATAAAAATTAAAGGTATTTTTGAAAAAAAACAACAAAGTAAATATAGCGAATATGAAAAAATAAATTCTGCATTCGAAAAATTAGAATCTGATAAAACAAAACAAGCAAATCAAAACAAAGTTATTTTTGATTCTAATCCTGCTGCAATGCATCACAAAGTTTTCATTATAGACGAAAAAACAGTCATTACAGGTTCGTTTAATCCCACAAAAAACGGAGACACTAATAATGATGAAAACATACTAATTATTCACGACGAAAAAATAGCAAGTAAGTTCATGGATGAATTTAATAGTTTGTGGATTAAATAAATTACAAAAACTAATTAAAACCTTAAATACCTATTAATCTAAATTATTATTCAAAAAAAGGCTAATATGAAATCCTCTATGTCCCTGAGCAAACGCCTTGGAGTGCTTGCGTAAGAACGCCCGATTGCTCTCAAATTCAAAGAATTTGTGAGACCTCGCAAATTTTTAATTTGCTAGGTATGCAGGGCGTTCGTCGTGATTTTTTTGACCATAGGTCAAAATGAGTCTCCGCCTTTGCTCAGATTTCTAAGGATTTCATATTAGCCT
>Ga0209045_1003350_pt1 | contig 10333 bp, 2 predicted proteins | sample SaaInlLV_10m_DNA_4_FD_184664 | JGI IMG/M metagenome (GOLD analysis project Ga0209045, IMG submission 184664) | Marine microbial communities from expanding oxygen minimum zones in the Saanich Inlet - Saanich Inlet SI072_LV_200m_DNA (SPAdes) (version 2) | ecosystem: Environmental > Aquatic > Marine...
TTGCAGGGTCAATTACAGATGGTTAACTAATCAAATCCATACATCCTACGGAGCTGCTCTAACGTAGGCTTCATAGTCTTCGCAGGTTGTAGTCTTTCAGACGGTGGTTTTTCCCATTCGCGTAGTGACCTATTAGCAGATTTTATAAAGTTACTAATGTAGAAAGGAGAGTCATTACCTGCGACTGCATTCCACTCATCCACTGATGTCTCAATAGAACGTGCCAATCCAGTATCTTTATTTATAGTTGCCTTAACCCAAGCATTGCGGAAGTCTGCACGTACTGACTTCGCGTAGTCACCTGTCTGTTTCGCCATCCTAACAATATCATTCTGCCTTGATGCAACCGATGGGTAGAACCCTAACATCCTCATAAGGACAGTCTTGTTGTCCATCTCTCGCGACAACACTTGCCCCCTAGAGTTAGTTATCTGACCTGTATCCATGTATGAGTAGGAGTCAGATAACGCTCGTAGCCCAGTCAATGGTGCATCTCTAAGCACATCAATAAAGTTGCTCTTATCAGACTTAATACCCACAGCTTCTGCACCATACTCAAGTAAGTTCCAACCTGTTGTTACTATGCCTTTACCTGCTGCGGCTACTGGCCCGAGAGCATTAATCGTTTCATGTTTGAACGACGCCCCTTCTTTAAGCGACCCCGTCAATGGCAACAAATCTCCCATACCAATTCGTGTTGAAATTGTACCGCCTGTTATGTTGTCCAACACACCTCTCATAGCGTATGGCGCTAAGCCGGGGGATAACGCATCAAAGAAATTATTGAGCTCAGTTTCAACGGTCTTCTTCTTAATACCAAAATGTTGCATCAGAGTATCTACTAAGTCCATGAGGTCATCAGCAAAAGGTATACCTTTAATACCTGCAACAAACACAAGCAGTGATAGGTAATAGACTCTACCAGCTGGTGGCATACGTGTCAATAACTGCACTGATGTGATAGGGAACTGCTTATACATAAATGGAAATTGTAATATAGAACCACGTGCTACCTTAGGTCTATTAAACATACCGTACTCACCCTGCGATTGCTCGACAGTAATTCTTGCCTCTCGCTTAGCAATATGTACAGCTTCTTTCTCAGACTCACCAGATGCAATGGCTCTAGCGTACTCCATCTCATATGAAGCGATGGCTGAAACTCTACGGTTGAGTTGCTCAGTGTAGGTGAATGGAGCCATCCATTTATTGATAGCGCTTATCAGCCTAGGGTTAGTGATACTACCACGTGATGAACCCATGAGTGCATTGAACAACGCTGCTTGTAGTCCACCCTTCTGGGTTTCTGACAGTAGGAACTCAGCAGTGTGTTGTTCAATACCAGCTTCTTTCCTAAGAGCATCACCCTCTGCACCCTTAGCAGCTAACTGCTTGAGGTAATCAATCTTAGAATACTTACGGTGTCCTAGCCTAGTAGCTACATTAAATACTTGAGTAGTGGCTTTACTAAATCCGAAGCCGCCACCTGTACCGTTCTTCGCGTTGTACGTTGCAAGTAGTGGTAACGTGTGGAGTAGTAGTGAAGTAGTATTAATGATACCAATGGCTATATTTCCACCGAGTTGCATCAGTACAGTAATCATCTTAAGTTTCGAGCCAATAGGGTGTCGAGATAGCATGTCCTCTGTACTCACTGAGATATTATCCGCCTCTCTATACCATGCGAGTATTTCCTCAGCCTTATCTTTGTAGCGCTCGCCTTGTCCCATCAGTTGTAAGTCAACCTCTTTCCCAGCGACAGTCATCTTAATATGCCTACCTTTTTCACCTGCTTCAGCACCAGCCATATGGCGGTATGCATATGCATACCTATCAAAGGCACGCTTAGCAGTTTTAAATGCGTCGGTATCATACTCACTCTCTGGGAACTCATTAACCCTAGCGGCTAGTGCATCTAGTGTGCTTCGCTTACCGAACCACATCTCACCTCTATCCATAAGTGAAGTAATTTTATACATGTTATTCATCTTACTGATGACGTGTGCAGCAGCCTCTAAGTCCTCAGATACAAACTTAATAATATCCCAGTCGAAACCAGCGACATTCTCACGCATCAAACCTTTACGCTTACGGTCAGATGCCGCGGTTGTAATTTTCACGAGCTTAATACGCTCGGTGTTCGACAGTGTATGCCCGATACGTTTCATGGTTAGTAGCACCGCATGGTAATCAATACCTGTTGATGCTGGTTGAGCCTGGCGAGTTTCACTTCGCTCAGCTTTGAGCGTCACATTAACTTCATGCCCTTCAAAGTTTAGTACCTTATAGGACTTACCACCAAATAACTCATTGCTATCCAGCTCCTTCATGATGCCTTCCATGTTGGTCTTGCTATCACCTTGGTAGTATGGGAGGTGGATAGACTTATGCAGCTGCACCGAGTTACCCTTAGAGTCATAGGCTTTCATCATAACTTGGTACTTACCCTTACGCCACAGTGGTACGTAAGAGCCTAGTATTGAACGGGCAGCGCCTAGCGTAGCATCCTTAACCAGTGTATCTGTTGTGAATATCTCTCGGATAGTGTTCTGCACAGGGTACACATGTGCATCAAGGTCTAGTTTTAAATCATTAAACCCTTGCAACTCTCTAACAATACCGGCGACACCAGGTTCGTTAAGGAACTCAAATGAATCCTCATCTGGGTTTTTAGTTAGCCAGTCTTGTAGCTTAGTGTCGTTGTGGAAGGCCCGTGTTATCTGTATTAGAAAAGTCTCAGCCTTCTCTGTGCTTTCTCTACTAGGTATCTTTAACCCAGTTGTCTTGTCTATGTCCGGGTTCTCCCAATGGATACGTTTGTATACGTCATATATCTTTTTGATAGTATCCATCTGCCCACGACTAAAGGTTGGTGTGTCCTTATCAACGCCGATAAAGCGTAACTTACTTAGCTCACCCGCCTGCTCCTCTTCAGCAGATTCAAGGCGGCCTTTGAGTTTCTCCAGAGCCTTGTCCGTCATGGTATCCATGATTTCGTTATAGGCTTTCCAGACTTTACTATCTTCAGTTAGTCCTGCTAGGTAGTCTGGCTTAAACGTTTTACTGAACTCAGCCTCAATCTCACCGTCAGTCTCTGTCTCACTAACTTTTATCTTAATCCCTTGCTTAAACTGTGCGAGCGTTACCCTACCTTCTAGCTTCATAGCATCAGTCACTACAGTGTTCTCAACCCATACGCCATCTGATATAACAAATAGTTTCTTATCACCATACTTTCTAAGTAGGTTGCTATCTAGGTTGCCACCCTTATATAGTGATGCCATAGCTAATAGTTCAGATACTTGGTTATATTCTACTTGACTTAAACCACCACTGGCCTCTAGCTCCCATACACGAGACATCATGCGGTTCCAGCGATTCATTAAGTCACCCGACTGTTTACCCTGGCTCTCAAACATCTTGTAGAGTTCATGCAGCCCTAAGGATTTTAGAGCAGTGTGGTCCATCGTCTGGAGGAACTCCATGACATCATTAGTCACGTTGTTAATACCGCCCGTTCTATCTATATAGTCTTTAAGTTCACCTGGATTAGTTAGTTCTTTAAGGCGCCCCCAGAAATTAGACATACCTTGGTTGAGTGCAGCAGTCTGTAACCAGTTGGAAGCAGTCGATGCTGTGTCAGCCATTGCATAGCGCCCAGAGTTCTCATCCTGCACTAAGGTCTCCATGTTCTTTAGTATAGCCTCAGGTGTAGCCAAGGATGATTTGCCTGTTCTAGCATACCTGCGTAGGTGATGTACCCAGTATCTAGCTTCCCACTGTTGAGGCTCATGGTTGAATATCTTTTTGAACGCCCCCTTAATAGCTTCCCACAATCTAAGCAGTGTATTATTATCAATCGCTGCAGCAGAGTCAGCAATAATTTCTTCTACGGCTTCTAGTCTACTTATGCCATATACGTCTGCTCTGCGTATAGCTTCTGCTCGCACAACGGTATCAAACTCTAAGATATTACTGAGGATTACTTTGATTGAAGCGGGGGATAATAAAGCTCGTAACCCGTTGTGTCCTATTACCTCGTGGGCTAACACAACTTTCAGTGCCTTCTCAGTTGGGACTCTATCGCTGAATATAATAATGTTATTACCAAATGAGTACCCCATCGCTGAGGTATCTTCAAAGGACTCGTCAGCTCGTGCTGCTACTGCTCGTTTGAATAACTCCGGAGCAGTCTGCTTCATATGAGCCTGGTCTCTGAACACACGTACTATAGGGTTAACCTTAAGTTTCTTAATCCACTTCTTAACTAATAGTTTAGTCTTACCGAGTGACAGAGGGTTGTTAATAGTCTCACCATCATCACGCATATACTTACCAATGGTGGCATCAGACTTACGCTGTGCCTTGTCGTTCTGTACAGTACGCGCAACATCTAACTGTCGTAAGTCTTCCTTGAGTGCAGGGTTTTTATCGATTATATCGTCACGTTCGTTCTCACTCATGGTGAGAGTAATGCCTACTTCCTTCTTAGCTGCCCTAGTCTTAGTGCGAAGTTGTTTTATGAATGCTCCCAACCTAACTGAGTTCATACCTATGATTTTAGTCTCTGCAGCGATAGCAGCCTGTACATCAGTGCGAGAGTCTTTGCTCAGTACATCAGTCTTAATAAGAACTTTACTACCCAGCATCTCAGCTTTGAACTTACCACCGATTATGTAATCACTAAGCACAGTACCACGTTCGGGGTCTACCACAGTAGTATCAAGAATCTTCTGGCTAACATCAGCTAACATCTTATCAAGTTTTGCTTTAGCCTGCTTCACGTTCTGATACCCAGCTGCATTAACACGGAGTAACTTTTTAACTATATCCTGGCCTGTTACTGCTTTAGGTTTTGCCTTACCTTTTACCTTAGGGGCTTCTATAGCCTCGCCTGTAAATTCAATGTCGGATAAACGTGCATCATCAAGCAGACCTTGGTTTGTTAGGTACTTGAAGTATGCGTGTGTCTGCCCCTTAGAAGATGCAGGACGCGGCTCATTATCTCGTAGATTAGAAATTATTGTGTTGTCTATAAACGTGCGTGTTGCAGGGCCAAACTCTGTTTCATTCAACCACTTACCTACAGCCCGGTTTTCTTTGAACGTTACGTGGCCTTTACCTACACGGTTAAGGTTGAGAAGCCAGTTGTTAATCACGTGTGTGAGCATAGACTTCTGCTTCTTAGAGCTCTTCTCACCCTCGATGTCTTGCATCAGCGTAGTGATTATCTCCCTAACTGTAGATGCCCCCTTGCTATCTGTTTCAGCTTGAGCAATCCTAAGCGCCTGGACTTTAGATATCTTGCCCTTATGGCTATCCATCCACCGCTTAACCTCAAGCTGGCGTACATGGTTAAGCTCACCCCACTTAATAGGTAAACCATGTGCATCCCATGCATCTCTAGCTTGGCCTTGAGTTGTTGTTGTAACTTTGTCTGCCTTAGTCTTCGCATCTCTACGCTCTTTCGCAGTTAGTTGAGTGGCTATACCTAATAGTTTATTAGCTTTCTTAGCGGCTACTTCTTTCTCAACTTCTGTTGCAGTTAACTCCTGGAAGAACGACTCGAAGTCTGATTCACTAGCGCGGTTAGCACGTAACTCTTCTAGTTCATTAAGTTGTTCGGGGGTTAACGAGGATAGCTTGACAGATTTGTTCGTACCCACATGTAATGTCTCAGCTGTACTCAGTTGAGTCTTACGCTTAGACTTAAGTTTCATTGCTGGTGGTAAGTCTAGGAATTTATTTGGGGTGTCCTTGGTTGGTGATGTCTTCTTCTTAAGCATGTTACCAGCGAGTTCTTTCTCACTAGCTTTAGGTTTCTTCACGACCTTAAGTTTCTTCACGACCTTAAGTTTCTTAGCGACCTTAGGTTTCTTAGCGACCTTAAGTTTCTCACTAGCCTTAGGTTTCTTAGCGACTTTAGGTTTCTCTGTCTCTTCACCTTCAATCGCGATAGGTGTGATTGGTGTACCTAAGTTCTTACCCGCTGCTTTTGCTGTTGCTTTTGCTGCAACCTTAACCTTCGCTGCGCCTTTCTTAAGGGTTGCCACACCCTTCTTAATAGTAGTTGGTTTTGCTCCGGCGTTCTTTTCAATGCGCTTAGCAACACGCTCCCATGTTGCAGTATTTCGTAGGTCTTTATTAAGTGTCTTCCGTGTTTGAATCCATGCGCTCTTACCTGCATCACTTAGGTTAGCCCAGGTGATACCGCCTTTACCCTTAGCTTTATTCCATGTCTTAGCATCACCAGCAGTGGCGTCGTCAATAGGTTGCGGGTCACCAATAAGCCCATCTATTGCTTTATCGAGGGTCTCATTCTGTTTCTTGGTGCTATCCTCTGTGCCAGTCGAACTGGATTCTTCCTCACCTTTAGTCAAGGCGTTCTTAGTTACTCCGTCTTCATCATCGAAGAACTCTAGCTGTTCAGTGTCCTGGGTAGGAGTAGCGTCTAACCCTAGGTCTTGCTGTACTTGTCTCTGCGCCTCTGTAGTCTCACCACTAACTGCAGCGCCGTATGCTGAGTCTAAGTCTTGTTGCTCTTGCTCCTGTTTCGCAGATTCTCTGCGTTCCTCACGTTCCTGGTCAGCACGCATCTGTCGCACTTGGCGTTGCAACTCATTGAAGTCATCCTTTGCTGCATCTTGCGATGCTTCCTCACGCTGTAAATCAAATGCCTCTTGCTCCTGCTCAACAGTCATAGGCTCTGGTGTAGGTACACCCTCAGTCGAAACTGGTACACCCATCTTATCTGTAATTTCAGCGGCTGTCATCTGCGGACCAAACACACCTAATAAACCTTGTTGCCCTGATGCTGTAGCGCCGATGTTGCCCTCTGGCACATCATACAGCGGTGTATCAATAGGCATCGGTCCAGCCTCGCCTACTGTAGTAACATCAGCTGCCTCTACACCCTTTGGTTTAAGTAAGTCAACTTGGTCAGTACCTGCTAGGTCAAACCGCCCTGGGATATTAGCGACACTACCAATAGGTCCACCGATACCGAAGCCAGCTGCGAACGAGTTAATCAAACGGTGAGCACCTTCCTCACTGTTCATATCTACGTCTTCATTAAGCCCGATTAGGATACCCTCTTGTGAGGCTTCAACTAAACCCTCAGCAGTACCACCTGCTAGTAGGCCAGTACCTGCGCGACTACCAATGGCTCTAGCCTTAGCGCCCTTACCTGCGATATCTTTAATAGCAGTCTTGGATGTACCAAATACGCGCTTAGCTAATGCAAACTCGGGCATCATCTCTAGCAGTGCATAAGGTACAGCACCTAAGAATGCATCTGTTCTACTACCCGTCTCACCATAGATATCACCTACACCAATACCATACATGTTTGTCATGTTAGCAATAGTTGCACCACCTGCTGTTGCTTGTCGCTTGCCTTGCGATAATGTGTTTGCTACTGTTTTGTCTAACGTTTTCCTAAATGCAACCGGACTCTTGGCGGCTGCAGCCATAGTGAAACTTGTTGCCTCGCGTAGTAATTTATGTTCAGCAGCTGTAATAGTCTGCCCTGCTGCACGCTTCTTCGCAGCCACAATGAGTGCCTTCTTAACTGTTTCCTTACCAAACATACCGAGTAGCGCACCACCTGCTGTACTGACAGGGTTTCCTCCGCCGGTTGCACCACCTATACCTGCACCAATCAATGTGGTGATAGCAGTTTCAACTAGCATTGGTGCTAGCTGAGCTCCGTTAGATACAAACCAATCCACTGCCTGACTACCCGATTCTATGTCAGTTGCAAGGCGCTGATATGGTTCGTTATAGGATAATTCTCTAAGGTTGTTATCAACAATACCCTGCCCTGTATCAACAGCACCTAGCGCCTGCATTAAGTAACCGCTGAGTAGCTGTAAGTTGTCAACACCTACATCCCAGTTCTTACTTACTAGCCTGCCGAGGCTTGGGTCTTGTATATTATTAATGTATGACTCGTACTCACCCTGGTCTACAGGGCGCCAGTCTCCAGCTGGTGGGCTAACCGGGGGCTTAGTCAATTCGTTCACTGATGCAAGTGCAGCACGATGGTCTTCGGCAGGGAATAACAAACCGTTAACAAACATCTCTTTAGTTGAACGGTTGTATGCTACGTTTGAACTTGGGCGGTTCATAGCAGGCATGTCGAACTGGTTAGCTTTAGTACGTGCCGCCTCACCCATAACAGCTATGTCTGCTGACGTTGGCCCTAGGTTATCAACGCCCGTTATAGTTTTAGAAACGTCCGTAGGCATGTACGGGTTCGGGGTGGAGCTCAGCCCTGTATCCATTGCGCCAAACATTGGGCTCATGAATGCACTCAATCCTGCTTTAGCCATAACTAACTCCTATTTTGCTAGCGCATTCGCTAAGATACCTTGGATAATATTAGAATCCTGATTTACATTGAACGACTTAGTATAGACAGTCTTATCATCCTCACCATCAATACCTGGTTCGATTACCCCCCTAGGGAATATACCTGTTATGGTACTACCACTGCGCGACCACAAGTTGCCATTGCCATCTGCTGTAGGGTCAGTTGGAAGTGAGTTTTTAAATATTTCTAATGACTTATCAAGGTCACCTTGGTTATTAGCCGTCGCTATATCTTTCATCATCTGGCTCATAATCTCAGCGTTCTTAGATTGGATACCATACTTAGCATCTATGCGTTTCTCGAACTCATACTCTTGGAACTTCGCTAATCGTGCAGCCTGTGATGCTCTGTACGCACTATTGAAGACTGTCTTAGCATAGTCTGTTAGCTCTGCAGTTGTAGATGATTGTGCTAGGTTACCATTAAAGTAAATATCCCAAGTGCCGTCATCCATTGGTTGTATTTGAATCTGGCTCCCCGTCATCTGTGATAGCACACCCGCTAACTTACCGCCATTGTTTCTATTGGACAGGTCTTGTAGCCCCTCAAATCCTATAGACACAAGGGATTCTAGGTTCTTAGCATTAGCCTGCGTTGTTAACTCATCAAACTTATCCATCTGGCCTGACTGTCGGTAGATATTAGCAAGGCGAGAAAGCTTATCTCTCTCAGTCATTAACGTTTGAGCTTCATACCCAGGGCCTATCTCTGTAGTATCTTGTATAGGCATTGCGGGTGGAGTTGCAGTCGGAGACCAGGGTTGCTCAGTGGGAGTACCGTCTACTGTTGTAGTGGGAGTACCGTCTACTGTTATAGTGGGAGTACCGCCCGTTGATGTTCCGTCCGTTGATGTTCCGTCCGCTACTGTCCGCACTCTACCTTTGTTGTCCTTAATAATGTTTCCACTATCCGTAGCAGCCACTGGAGTAAACGGCTGGACTACTGTCTCTGGGACAGGCTGCACGGAGCCCTCATTAGATACCCCAGCAAAATCAAAGTCGCCGCTTATCTCAGCAAAATCAAAGTCGCCGCTAGTAATACCGGGAGCTACTGCTGACTCACCCTGACTATTTTTAAATAGCGTGTAGAACTCATACGGAGCTTTCTGCGCCTGTGGGTAGAGCCCCGGAAAATGGCTAAAATATTGTTTAGCTTCTGCTGAGGTATACCAAGATGCTGCAGTATTAATCAGTTTATTATTACGAGCACTATTAGTTTTATCCTCCTTGGATTGATACTCAAATAGTCCTGGCTCAGCTATACGGCGCGAACTAAGGCGCTTACCTATATCGGATAATCCTTTGTTAAGGGTTGTTTTAGTTAATCCTATACGGCCAAGGTCGCCCGTGCCTTCCCCAGGTTCTATCGCAGGTAAGGAGCTTAACTCTCCTAAATTTACACCCATAAAATCTAAGTCACCCTTAGCTAGGCGCCTAAACTCTGCTAGTTTCTCAGCCTCTGCAATCTTTATAGGGTTGTTAGCTGCGAGTGTAGCTCTAGGCGTAGTAGCCAAATTATCAGGTCTTAGTTCCCTATTAAACTGTCGGTCAATATCAAGTAACTCCGGGTCTCTCTCATACTCATATGAGTCACCAACTGGCATAATGCCGGACATAGAATCAACTGGTTGATATGATAAATCCTGTGATTGTTGCTGGCGCATCTGGCGTGATTGTTCTATACGCTGTAGCTTATCTGTCTCAAGCTGACGTAAATAGCGTAGGTAATTAGCACTCTCATCCTCAGCTTGCCATTTCCTCTTGTTCTCAAAGTCAGAGATATTGCGGGCTCTCCCGTCAGCTACACCCTGTTGAAATCCTAGTGATAATCCCATTTGTATCTCCTATGAATTTAACTTATGCCTTGACCGGTTAGGCCTGCCCATACATTGCCATATGCTTTGCGTTCTTCTTCTTTACGCTTCGCATCAGCGTCCCATATGCTCTGCATACTTGTCCT
>Ga0209045_1003352_pt1 | contig 10328 bp, 11 predicted proteins | sample SaaInlLV_10m_DNA_4_FD_184664 | JGI IMG/M metagenome (GOLD analysis project Ga0209045, IMG submission 184664) | Marine microbial communities from expanding oxygen minimum zones in the Saanich Inlet - Saanich Inlet SI072_LV_200m_DNA (SPAdes) (version 2) | ecosystem: Environmental > Aquatic >...
ATCGCAAGGGCCGCCGTGATTTAAGCATTTTTCAAATTGGCTTACGTTTTACCGAGAGGCGTCTTGTCAACGAATTGCCGATCCGCATCTCTCTTTGTAAATATTTATGAAACTGTCTGGTGGCTAGAATCGCTCCAGAGAAATTCATTGATCACTTGTCTTGAATAGACATAATGGTAAACAATTGTAAATAAGTGCCCTAAATTAATAACAAGTAATGGGATGGAAAAGAAGAGCAGGCTATGATCCTTGAGTAATAAATGTAAGCCAATGAAGGCAGCAAATAATATCGCCATCATCACCATATATTTGGTAAAGCTGGTGCTATCATGTTTTTGCCCATATAACTTGAAAATTATTGCAATATATAAAAGGCTGATACCAGATATTGTGAGCCAAGCATAAATATTAATCAGAATGGGTAAAACGATATTATTCAGCTTGCGAATACTGACCAACGCAATAATCCAGCCGATGAGATAGGTTATGCCAATCGGAACAGCCTTGTAGATAAGCGTGCTTCTATCTATTGGATTTTCAATATCAACAAACTTCTCTGCCAAAAGAGCAATGGCTACCATCGCGCCACTAAAAAGAGCAAGCCCTAAAGTTGCTGAACTGATGATTGTCATCACTGTGCGTACAGCAACATTTTCTGCTCCATTCTTTCCACTAGGCTGAGTAGGGACAGGCTCTGGTTGGTGGAAGGCGTTTGCTTGTGTAAAATTATTCTCGTCGTTTGTCATAGTTTATTCACCCAGGAACGGTAAGAGGCTAGTATTCTATCATTCTTTATCAGAATCGAAAAAGGGCTGTAGATTGCGCTACAGCCCTTTTTCGTATTCGCTTTATACTTGTAATTATTTTTCGCTCACGTTTGGAACGCCCATAATACTATAACCAGAATCGACATAAAGAACTTCACCCGTCGTACGTGCGGATAAGTTTGAACCAAGGAAAACTGCCGTATTGGCAACATCTTCGATCGTCACATTTTCTCGCATGGGTGACATTTCTGCAAAAAGTTTATAGAGCGATTTGAAGCCGCCTACACCTGCTGCCGCCAAGGTGCGGATCGGCCCTGCAGATATGGCATTAACACGCACCCCTTGTGGTCCGAGATCGCTAGCAAGATACCGGGTGGATGCCTCCAATGCGGCTTTGGCAACACCCATTACATTATAATTTGGAATAACCTTGGTCGAACCATGATAGGTCATTGTGAGCATTGCACCACCAGGATTCATCAAAGGCTGAAATGCGCGCGCTAATGCAACAAAGGAGTAAACGCTAATATCCATTGCCAAGTGGAAACCTTCGCGGCTGGTATTGTAAAAGGGTCCCTTCAATTCGTCTCGATTTGCAAAGCCAATCGAGTGAACGAGAATATCAATTTTACCGAAACGCTCTGCCGCTTTTTCCACAACCGCTGCTATATCCTCATCTTTGCTAACATCACATTCCTCGACAAAATCACAACCAACAGATTCTGCCAACGGGTCTACACGCCGTTTCAAAATCTCGCCGGCATAGCTTACTCCAAGGGTCGCTCCCTCACGGTGAAAAGCCTGAGTGACTCCCCAAGCAATCGAGTTTTTATTGGCAAGCCCAAAAACCAGGGCGGTTTTTCCTTCTAAAAGACCCATTTTTATCTCCTCTAAAAAAATGAATAATGCAAATTATGAAATACTTTTTTTCTGATTGCAACGCTCTGCGTTGCAATAAAGCTATAAATTACAGAGTGCTTATTTGAAATCGCCAAGGCTTCGACTTCCACGGCTCTGGCACAGTATATAAACCCACTCGCGCGCTAGTAGTGACGTTTTTTTCTAAAACCCTTTTCCCTGATTCGATCCACAATCCGGATTCGGAGTTGCATAGATCAATGCCATTAAAGGATTTGTCAATCGCCAAAGCCTGCGTCAATTTGGCGGGACCATCTGTCCAGTACGTGCGAGGCTGCTTTCCTCGTCGGGATGCGATAATTTCAACTCCCTCGGTAGGATGGATAGCGCGGATCAGCACCGCTGCCGGGAATCCCTCTGCCTCGGTGACCGCATTCAGCATCCAGTGCATTCCGTAAGTGAAGTAGACGTAGGCACGGCCTGGCATCCCGTACATGATAGCTGTCCTTGGCGTTTTCCCCGCTTTGGCATGGCAGCCGAGATCGCTCTCTCCGACGTAGGCTTCCGTTTCGACGATTATTCCTGCAATCTGAACATCTTTCTCTACACGCACCAAAGTCGCACCGAGCAATTCTTGGGCAACGGTTAACGTGGGACGATCATAAAACTCGTGGGGCAGAATGCGTTTATCCATAGAGAAATAGAATGGGGTCTACTTGCTAATATCTTCGACGTAATCTTTTGTCCCCATACAAACGGCAGTCAAGTTTGTGGAGAGGTTTTCCCAGTCCAAGTCTTGGTTTTTATCCAAGGTTTTACCTATGGCGAGAGAAAGACATCCAGCACCGGCATTGTAATCCACGAGCGTAAACTTCCACAGGTTTTCATAATTAGTCGTTGCACCTGGTTTTTGGTCTGTATTATTATAAACAACACGACCCGTCTGTTCACAACTGCCTAAAAGAGTATTAGCAAAGATACTTACGCTGAAATCGGCTTGCGCCAAATCAAGCCCCAGAGGCGCATCATCTCGCAAAGCGTTGACACTGTAGACCAATGCTCCGCGTATTCTTTCTTGTTGCTCTACATCTAAATCGAGGTAGCCACCATCGCATTCTTCACCTTCAAAGACGATGGGGCAAAATTCTTCAAAAAAAACAGGATTCCATAAGAGGGCAATATCTGCGCCATTTTCTGTTAATTGCCCTAAACCAATATCTTCTCCCGCATTGAAAACGCCGGGCCAAAATTGGCTCTCACGGGCAAAGAGGCGTTTGATAAGCGTTGCTGGGATACTGGTCTCTTCTGATGCATCCATAATGAGTCTGTCAAAGCGATTTTGCCATTCAATCATGGCTGGTTGGGCAATTTCGATACCACAAGTTGTAGCTTGCCCGCTAATATCAAGCCCATAGCTTGGGCATTGGCTGGCATCTACGATCCCGGCAGAGATCAAATTCCCTGCGAGATAGGTGTAGGAAAAATCGGATTCGAGTTCAGAAACGTCTTCGGGCGTGGAAAGCCACTCTGGAACACCACCAATGGGAGGAAAGGCATCCCAACTTTCGGCACAACTTGCATTCGCTTCACCGCGCCACTGAGAACTAAGGATATCTACATACCAAAAATGATCCCCGCTATCTTCGTCTTCTGCAAGGCTTATGCGTAAACGGGCATCGAAAACAAGGCTGCTATCGCCATAGCTTGAATTAACCCAAACCGTAAGCGTGATTCCTTCTTCCTCTGTTTCGGTAAGGGGCAGTTCACAGATTGCGCTATTACATGAGAAAGATTCCCCATCAAGCTCACCTGTAATGCGTAGAATTTTCTCTCCAGAAAGAGGCTCATCGCCACGCAAAACAAGTATCGGGGGAAGTTCGCAACGGTTTGTCGTCGATTCTGTAATGCAGCCTGCCAGCTCTATCCAAACAACGGGAGGAGGCAACGCGATCGAAACTTCTCGCTCTTTGGGCATACTGGATGCGAAATGAAGATAGTAGCCAGGGCAATCTGATGGGGTTTTGCTAAGGATTTCAAGAGGGCATGCGTTTTGTTCAACCCAAGCGGTGTAAAGGTCTTCGCCGCAATCAACATAAACCTCGTCCAGAGTGGGTAAGTCTTCATGCTCTATATTAATCTCACAAACAATTTCACTATCTTCCCAGCGCAAGAGCCACCATTCGTAGCTTGTGTATTCTACAGTGATAGATGTATAACGATCGGGGCCGGGAGGAGGATCAGGCGCGGCTAATGCCTTTCCCGTGTTGAGCATGGCTGCAAACCAGCTTAACAGGAAAAGAAAAACGCCCCCAATGCGTGCCTTTCCTTTTTTGGCTATCATAGCCCTTTCCTAATAATAGTGATTTTCTGGCTGAATTATAGCAGATAGGATTCATTCTTTTGAATAAAGAAATCACACAACCTGACATTTTTGTTGGTTATAACTGAGACTGCAATAAAAGATATTCAATTAGTTCATATCATCAAGTAGCTGTCAAAAAACCCAAAAGTGCCACCACCCCAAAACCTGTGATAATAACCCCAGAGATTTTATTGATCCATGTCAAGCCTTGTGCATCAATCTTTTTCTGGAAGAAACTCGCCCCACCACTCAAAAGCGACCACCAGAGCATTGAGCCGATGAAAACGCCCAAGACGAGCATCAGCGCGGAGGCGTAGTTGCCAGTCGTATTGACAATTCCCATCCCGGCAAAAATGGCGACAAAAGATAAAATCGTCAGCGGATTTGTAAGCGTTAGAAAAAATGTCGTTAAGTACGCACTCGATAATCCTTTATCATTATTTTCAATTTTCTTTTCCGAATCTTTTGAAAAGAAAGTTTTAATTCCCAAATATAGCAGAAAAGCCCCACCAACAAGACGTAATAAGTTTTGTTGATCGACCAAAAATTGAGAGATAAAAGTTAGTCCGAAACCGGCAATACAACCATAAACGGCATCTGCCGTTGCTGCACCCAAGCCTGAAATCAGACCTGCTATACGTCCTTTGGCAAGCGTTCGACGGATGCAGAGTACCCCAATCGGTCCCACCGGAGCGGCAATCGAAAACCCGATTACGATGCCTTGTAATAGTAGTGAGAATGTCATTTTATCGCTCCACAGATACGATCCCGCCGAGCCTGTTCATCTTCAAGACCCACTGACTCCCAATTTGGAATTGGCGGTATTCGTTCAAGTTATCTGGCGAGTAATCAAGCATTTCTCCCTCAGCACTAAAGGTGACATTATATTCCACGCTCTCGCTGCCCAAACGCTGATCGGCACTCAAAGAAGGGCTAGCATAGCGCGGATCATAATCATTCCCCGCTAAGGTCAAAGTCTCAACGGTTTGCCATTCAAGCACACTATAAGAGCAATATTCTTCGCTGCGTGTCTCGCAAGTTTCCACCACTTCGGCAAAACCATTTCCTTGATCCACCTCCTCCTCCGTGCAGATTTCTTCAGTTTCGGTATGGCAGGAGACATCATAGGCATCTGATGGCGGGCTGCCGCGTTCATTGCTATATTGTGCCTCCCGCTCTTCCTGAAGGGGAAGACTCGTCTGCCAGTAGACTTGGCTGACAGTTCCATCCACACTTTTACTCGGCGCAAAGAGAAAGAGCAAACCTGCTACGCAAAGAGCAATAAAAGCGAGTATCGCGCCAACAATCCATTTTCGTTTTTTCGGTGCGGGCGTGTTTTTGGTTTTGGCAGATGAAATTCTTTCGGCACCCAATTGTGCTGAGGCAACTTTCTCCCGCGCCAATGGCGCACCACATTCCCCACAGGTATTATTGGACGAAACATTTTTAGCATCGCAATTAGGACAAAGAACCATCTTTTCAGTAGCGCGCTGACGAACTTCCCCGCCTGCTTTACGCCGTTTGCCTTCTGCCAAATCTGCGCCGCACTGAATACAATCTGTTGCAGTTGCAAGGTTTCGTGTTTCGCAAAAAGCGCAGTAAATATCGGCACCCGCTTTGGCGCGCTTGAGTGATTTTTCGTCGGTTACAAATTTCCGGTCGGCGGGCGCAACGAATTCCACGTTATCAGGTTGGGGCGCGCCACAACTCAGGCAGCTTTGTTCAGGACCAGGGTTTCGCGCATCGCACCCCGGGCATTCCCATTCCAATTGTATAAATTTGCTTGATCGCTTTGCCATCAGATCTCCTTAGGAAAACTTGTGCAATTCACGCACAGCCTGAATGCGCTCTTCTATATTTTGTTCTGGATAGGGCGACTCGTCGCCCGCTTCGCTCGTGGATTTTTGGTTTGCTATCGCTAAAAAGACAGCTTCTACACCTTTGGCAACGTTTCTGGCATCGTAGCCGCCTTCCAACACAAAGATGATTTTACCCTCGCAATACTCATCTGCCAACTCAACCAAATATCTTGATAATTCAAAGAACCCTCTTGTGGATAGCCCCAACTGTGTCAGCGGATCACTCCAATGCGAATCAAACCCCGCCGAGACGAGAATGATCTCTGGCTGAAAACGCTGCACAAAGGGAGCGATGATCTGCTTCGCAATCTGTCGAAATACCGCATCCCCGCTGAAGCCTGGTAAGGGAAGATTGACAATTCTTCCACGGGCATGGGGAGCATCATCAATGCGCCCTGTGCCGGGATATATGCCGCCCTGATGTGTGGAGAGATAAGCCACACGCTCATCGTTCAGAAACGCCGCTTGCGTCCCGTTGCCATGATGAGCGTCATAATCAATAATCAACGTTCGTTTTGCCCCGCTCTCCAATACATCTTTGGCTGCGATGGCGATATTGTTGAAGAGGCAGAATCCCATTGCCTTATCGGGTTCGGCGTGGTGTCCCGGCGGGCGGACGAGAGCAAACGCACTTCTCGCCGCACCATCCCAAACAGCGCGGGAGCAAGCTAAGGTCGCGCCCGCAGCGAGCAGCGCGTCATCAAACGATGTTTTTGTCACATAAGTGGGGGCGTGGTCTATTAATCCCGGAGATGCCATTTCCAAGGCCTGGATCATGCTTGGCGTGTGGACTCGGCTAATTTCATCCAGCGTTGCGGGGGTGGCGTTGAGCTCTTTAATCCCCGAGAGATTTGCGAGGGTTTCATCTAGCAAGCTAAATCGATCTGGTGATTCTGGATGTCCGTCATAGTGATGGCTAGGGGAGCGAACGAGACTATATAGGGTTTTCATGCCCCTATTATACAAGGTTTAAAAAAAGGTCGCCAAGTATCAGAACTTGGCGACCAAGGGGGGGAGGGACATCACCATTTTTTAGCATGGGGGAAGCATGCTAGGTGATTAACACTTACTTGATACCAGTAAAAGGGGACGTAAGTGTCATTAAGGATAATATACACTAAATTAGTCTCTTTTACCTTAAAACTAGTTAAGAGTTAGTTTTTTATTCGTCGGAGGAAAAGAGCTTGAGCCACTCATCCACTTCTTGCTTGGAGACTGCTTTATCTTCGCCGGGATCGCTCTGCGCGATATATTGGGCATTTTCGATTTGCTGGGCAAATTCATCAGATGAGATACGGCTCGCTTGGGCAGATCTGGCGCTATTTAAGACTTCTCTATCAGATGAGACCACTATCCAATTTTTGGCAGATTTACTCATCTTTTCTAAACGAGCACGAATAGCATCATCCGCCGTTCGCCCTCTGCGAACGAAATGCGCGGTCACATAGCCAAATTTGCGCGTCCCGTTTTGTCCAGGAGGTGCGCCATCGAAATAGATTTCGACCCGTTTTTTCTTTACGCGCGAAAACTCACGCAGCATCTCGACCAATTCCATTTCATCGTCGAGTGCATCGAGGCGTAATCCCACACGGGGAATTAGGTTATGTCCGTCAACAATATAAGGCATGGCGTTATTGTACCCCTCTATGAAAAGCAAAGGCATCGTATTGCGTATTGCGTAAGTGAACATTACGCAATACGCAATACGAACTCTACGCCATTGCTACTTCTTTTGTCGTGACCTCAAACTCGGGTGGATGCTCAAAATGTTTCTTCACAGCGCATTGATCAGCGGAGCGGATTAACGCTGGGCGATATTTTTCAGGGAACTCAGGCGGGACTTGGATCTCAAGTTCAAATTTGCCGACCAAGCCTGTCATCGGGTTGCTGCGCATACGTTGAACGATTCGAATCCCCTCGGTTGAGAGTCCGCGCTGACGGCAGAAGCCGAGAACGTAAATCCCGGCGCAAGTGCCGAGAGAAGATAAGAAAACAGCAAACGGGGTTGGGGCAGAACCTTCGCCGCCGCCCATTGGGGGTTGGTCAGTTTTGACAGTAAAATCGGCGAAATGCGCATCTACACGTGCGCCGCCAGGGAAGTCTATGATCATTTCCATTCTGATAAGCTCCTAAAGTGATAGTTATTTACAACAATCTTTAGATGAAACTAGGACAAAAAAGTTACAAAACGATTTTTCTTTCACCGCGAAAAAGGCAAGATGAATCTGGAGCGTAGCGCGACATTTATGTCGCTTTTGCACACCTTTAGCGCTATGCTATAGGCTTTACAAAAGCCCTAAAAACTTTAAAGCTCTTTTTTCGTAAATAAGAGAATGACGGTTATAATCCTATCTCTTCACCCAAACAGGAGAATATAATGACAGACGAATATAATAGTAAAAAAATCACAACGGTAGATGGTAACTTTATAAAAGACATGGTTTTGCGCTTCAAGCTAATAACCCGCCTGATGGGCGACAGACGTGTCAGCGGGTTGACCAAGCTCCTCCCCTGGGGGTCGCTAGCATACCTCCTCTTACCCTTCGATTTCATTCCCGGCGGGTTAATGACCGTCATCGGTGCGGCAGATGACGTCGCCATCATGTGGTTTGGCTTCACCCTCTTCCTCGAGCTTTGCCCCACTGACGTTGTTGATGAGCATATCATCGCGCTCACAGGGCAAAGTGTCTCTTCTACAGATGGTGATATTGTGGATGCCGAAATTGTTGATCTGGACGATTAAGGTAACGCGATGAAAAATCTACTTATGGGATTGATAGGGATTCTCGCCCTAACAGCCTGCGCCATCGTGCCCGAACCAACCCCTCAACCTGCTCCCCTTATCGCAACAATATCCCCAGCCCCAGCAGATACCGCCTCCCCAGACCCGACAGTTGAATCTGCACCCACAACTGAGCCTGCACCTGAAATACCGCTCTCGGTAAGGACCTTCCCTGATGCGACACAAGTCGAATGGAAAATGGTGGCGAGTGGTCTTGACCAGCCTCTAGACATCCAACATGCTGGTGATGGCTCGGGGCGCGTTTTTCTCGTCGAACGGATCGGCAAAATTTTTATCCTTGAAAATGGGGTTCTTTCAGACGAGCCTTTCCTCGATATTTCGGACAGGCTCACTGACAATAAATCGGAGCAAGGCTTATTGGGGCTGGCTTTTCATCCTAACTATGCTGAAAATGGTTTCTTCTTTGTAAATTATACAGACCTTAACGGAAACACTATCATTGCCCGCTACCAAGTTTCGGAAAACGCCGACCAAGCCAAAATCACGAGCGAATCGGTACTCCTCCACACCGCACAGCCTTATGGCAATCATAATGGCGGCGGGATCGCTTTCGGCCCAGACGGATTCCTGTATATCGGGCTTGGTGACGGCGGCTCTGGCGATGATCCGCATGGCAATGGCCAGAACCTGAACACTTATCTCGGTAAACTCCTCCGCATCGATGTGGATGGCGGTGAAACTTACGTCATCCCCTCGGATAATCCCTTTTTGCAGGGCGAAGCTTTGCCCGAAATTTGGGCATATGGTTTGCGAAACCCATGGCGTTTTAGCTTCGACAGTTTGACAGGCGATTTATATATTGCCGATGTTGGGCAGAATCTCTGGGAAGAAATCGACTTTTTGCCTGCTGGCACGAAGGGCGGTGCAAATTTTGGCTGGAACTATATGGAGGGGCTGCATCCATTCTCTGGTGAGCCATCTGCCGAGTTGAGTCTGGTTGCGCCAGTGGCAGAATATGAGCATAACTTAGGCTGTTCCGTGACGGGTGGTTTGGTTTATCGCGGCGATGCGTTGCCCGAATGGCAGGGCGTTTATCTTTATGGCGATTTTTGTACAGGAAGGATTTGGGGCTTGCTGCAAGTGGACGGCCTTTGGAAAGAGCAGGTATTGATGGAGACAGATTTCTTGATCGCTAGTTTTGGTCAGGACGAGGCTGGTAATATCTACCTTGCAGATTTTGCAACAGAATCGGTTTTTCTTTTAAAGAAAAGATGAGAATAGCATTTTGTCATCTTCGAAAATGATGCCTGTCACTAGCGCAAAGGTCAGACCTCTTTTATACTTTTTTTCATAAGGTAATAGACGTCTTTTTTCTCCTCCTTGTGAGTTGGTTTGAAAAACCCCGTAGTCTTCACGGGGTTTTTCGTTTAAGGGGGAGTCTTTTATTTGTATTCTTAGAGTTGAAGATTTTGCCAAATAATTTGAGTTGAAAAAAATCTAGCCACCAGACAGTTTAACAAATGAATAGGTTGATCGACAGGTAAAACCGGGTAAAGTTGTTTTGCGAAACACGTTATCAGGAGAAAACCATGCCGACCAACCAACTGTATCGTACATGGATTCAACAAATTAGTGAACTACGTCCAAACCAAAGGATCACTCAAACTCGCAACTTTGTTTTGTTGATGTACGGGATCTACCAAAGTCGTTCAGTTTACTTGAGCCGGATTGCCGGGAAA
>Ga0209045_1003353_pt1 | contig 10328 bp, 7 predicted proteins | sample SaaInlLV_10m_DNA_4_FD_184664 | JGI IMG/M metagenome (GOLD analysis project Ga0209045, IMG submission 184664) | Marine microbial communities from expanding oxygen minimum zones in the Saanich Inlet - Saanich Inlet SI072_LV_200m_DNA (SPAdes) (version 2) | ecosystem: Environmental > Aquatic > Marine...
AATAGTTTATATCAGCCAGTATGTAATTAGATGTACATTCTCCTGCCTTGGCAAACGCAAGCATTCTTTTAACTATTTCAGCCCCATCATCACTTGTCTTAATAATTGTATTCAACCCATTCTTCAATTCCTGCTCATCTTTAAGATTTTCCTCAAGCAACTCCGCAGTGCCCATGATTACCGCAAGGACATTGTTAAACTCATGAGAAATTCCGGCAGTTATTATCCCCAGTGATTTTAATTTCTCCCCATGTAAGAGCGTATCCTCCATCTTATGCTTATAAAATGCTATCTCTATAGCGACGTGTAATTCCCTCTCTTCAAATGGTTTGAGAATATAACCAAATGGATCTGTTATCTTTGCCCTTTCCAGTGTTGCATCATCTGCATGAGCAGTCAGATATACAACTGGAATGTTGAAACGATCTTTTATTTGCCTTGCAGCTTCTATTCCATCCATCTCACCATCCAACTTAATATCCATCAATATTAAATCGGGTTGACTTCCTGATGCTTTTTGAATTGCTTCTTTCCCGGAAGCAACAATATCCAAAACATCATATCCCAGACTCTTTAAGGCAGATCTTATACCCTTTGCAGAGATTAATTCATCCTCAACTACCAGTATCTTTGCTTTTGACATGATCCATCAATCCTTTAATTACACTCTAAATGTTATCTTAAACTCCGTGCCACCATTACTATTAAGCTTGATTGTGCCTTTAAGCTGTTTTACTAATGTTCTTACCAACTCCAAGCCCAATGTTTCAGACTTATGGTAGTCTATATCCTCCGGCAATCCTACACCATTATCACTGAAAATCAATGAATATTCACCACTATTTGAATGAAAGTCAATGCAGATTTCTCCCTTTTTATCTTTCAGGTTTATGCTGAACCTGTTGGCAGGAAATGCATGTTTCAGCGAGTTTGTAAAGAGCTCATTAATAATCAGACCACATGGAATTGCTGCATCTACACCAAGAGAAATAATATCAATATTTATGTTTGTTATTATCCTGTCAGGGCTTACTCCAAACGATGTCATCAAACGGCCTGTCAGTTTACGAGTATACTGATCAAAATCAATGTTTGCCAGGTCTTTGCTCTTATATAAATCTTCATGAATAAGCGCCATTGACTTAATACGGTTTTGGCTTTCATCGAATAATGCAAGTAAATGTTTATCCTTAATTTCTGCTGATTGAAGTCTCAGCAGACTTGCTATGACCTGCATATTGTTCTTGACCCTGTGATGGACCTCCATCAGCAGCACTTCCTTCTCTTTGAGAGATGCCTTGATTTGTTCTTCAGATTTTATACGCTTGGTGATATCGACAAAGCTCACAACCGAGCCCACGGTTTCTCCATCACGAAAGATCGGAAAGGATCGGTATTCAGCGGCAAAGCTGGTACCGTCGGCACGCCAGAGCACCTCATCGTCCACATGAGTGCCTTTGCCTTCGTTAAACGCCTGATAAATATAACACTCCTCCACAGGATAAGGAGTATCGTCTTTTCTGGTATGATGTATCAGATCATGCATGTTCTGGCCAAGCAGCTGGCTTTCCTCTTCATAGCCAAGTAGACGCAGGCAAGAGGTATTGCAGAAGTTACAGCGGCCTTGCAAATCCAGGCCGTAGATGGCTTCTCCAGTGGAGTTCAGCAGGAGGAGAGTTTTCTTTTCGCTCTCTTTAAATGCATCTTCTGCCTTCTTCCGTTCGGTGATATCTCTCGTAACCTTTGTAAAACCGTATAATTTCCTCTTATCATCATATAATGCGGTAATAATAACATTTGCCAGAAAACGTGACCCATCCTTTCTTACACGCCATCCTTCATCCTCGTATTTTCCATCCTCTCTTGCTTTTTGTAGTTCATATTCAATCTTTCCCTGTTTAATGTCTTCTTGCGGGTAGAAAATAGAAATATGTTTGCCAATAATTTCGTCGGAGTTATATCCCTTTATTTTTTGTATTCCTTCATTCCAACTGCTTATGATTCCTTCAGGAGTAACCATGAATATTGCGTAATCTTTTACACTACTTACCAATAGGCGAAAACGCTCTTCGCTTTTTCTTAGTTCGGTTTCTATCTGCTTACGCTCTGTGATGTCTAGGCCATAAAAGTTGACATAGCCTTCTTCACCTATAGGCGCAAGGGAAAGGGAAAATACACGATTATGACACTCTAATTCATAATTATTACTTGTACTGGAACGAAGAACATCCTTGACATGTTTGAGCCAATCTTCCGGTATGGACTGACCTGTTTGAGTGCCCCAATAGTCTAAAAATATCGAACCGGCATTGTTGGCAAAGAGAATTGTACCATTCTTTTCAACACGTAGCACGGGATTGGGGTTTTCACTTGGAAATTTTGCCAGGTCCTTTATCTCTTCCTCTGCCTGCTTGCGTTTGGTAATATCTTCTATAGCTAACAGAATCAATTTTCCTTCTTCTTCTTCTTCTTCGCGAGTTATCTGCCGGGCATTGAGCAGCATTGTCTTTTTCCCAATGGACTCAACAATATTTCTAACCTCATAATCAACTAATTTGCCTTTTTCCGGAAGGATATCCTCCAGGGGTTTCCTCAGTTCCGGAATATCCAGCTGTCGATTTCCAAGTTCGTAGATTGATCTACCTTCCGCTTCTTTCGGTAAAACCTTAAAGGTTTTGTAAAAGGAGTTGTTTGCAGATACTACATGTAAGTCAGAATCCAGTACGATAAGTGGTTCTCGAATTGTTCCAACTATATTTTCAGCATATTCTTTGGCTGATAATAATTTTTTTTGAGATACTTTTAAATCTTCAGACATCTTGTTAAATGCATTGGCAAGTTGATGCATTTCATTTTCCGTCTTAAGGCTAATCTTATGTTCTAAGTTCCCTTCTCCAATTAGCTCCGCACCTTTTATCAGTTTTCGTATTTGCCTTACAAGCGTCCTGATGTTAATGAAAGAGGCGAAGAATGATAAAACCGCAAAACCAATTATAGAAAACAGAATTATCAGTTTAGTTTTGTATTCAACCTGAGATATTCTTTTTTGCATCACTTCAGACAGTTTAAAAGCCTGTGTAAAAATCCCCTGGGATCTCATCATTATTTCATCTGTCAGTAATTTTCCTATTCTGACATCCCTGGCAAGTTCGTCTTGTGGCCTATCCCCTTCAATCAATTTTTTTCTTCGGTCGATATTGTTTTGTAGTTGTGTAAAAAAGTCTCCAAGTACTTTATAGTCAGCAGCTATGGATTTGATAATAAAATGATGTTCCGGAGCTAACGGCATCTTCCTGATTATCTCTAATTCTTTGTATAATGAATTGTATTTTATAAACCATTGCTTTTGCATCCTCTCCTCATGATGCATAGCATACTCATTCGTAACTATATTTAATTCAAAGATGTCTTTAACCAACTGACTGCCACTATTACTTATTTCAACTTCTTTATTTATCTGGCCAAGTGAATAGAACACTACGAAACCGATTGCGGCAATCATAGTAACAAAGATTGCTGACAGCAGATATAGATTAGTCTTAATTTTCAAATCTTGTGTCCTCTAAACTTTACATTTTTTATCGTATAATGGTCACTACTTTGGGATCTACATCCTCCAACGCATCCATGTAGATAAAATCAAGATAATTGGGGACTTCTCTCTTCTCCGTCAGTCTGTCATGTATCGCCCACCTTGCTTGAGCTTCTAAAGATATAAATATCGACTGATCCAGTATCAGCTTAAAATCAAAATCATCCCAAACTGAAGTTACGATTTCTTTGTCTATTTTCAGCCTTTCCGATACGATGGTTATTGATTCATCTCTATTTTCCTGAAGGAATTTCTCACCTCTTTCAATCGCTTTCAAGAATACCTTTAAGGCTTCCGGATTATCTTTTATAAAACTCTTATTCACTACAAAATAGAAATCTTCACGAAAAATATTCCCTCCAGGAAGATGAAGTGCTTTCTCCCCTAATATTTTCATGGCTGACATAATGTGAGGTTCCCATGTGCTTATAGCATCTACACGTCCATCTGCCAGTGCATGAGGCAACTCTGGTGCATTTATATCAATTTCATCCACATCAGAACCGCTAAGACCATTATAGTTCAAAAAAAGATTTAAATAAAATTGTCCGGCTGAACCTTTAGTTATTCCCAATTTTCTGCCTTTTAAATCCGTAGGCTTTTTGATCCCTTTATCCTGACGGACAAGAACTTTGATGTCATTATAAGAATAAACCATTGTTCCGATAATAGAGAAGTCATCCCTATTAAAGCTATGAAACACAATTGGAGTTTGAGATACTGTGCAAATGTCTGTGTCCCTGTTCCTCAACATCGAAACAAGAGCGTCTCTTCCGGAATCAAACTCTTTTATTCTTACATTAAGACCTTCCTCTCTGAAATATCCTTTGCTTTTTGCAACCCAGACGGCAGACGGCAGAACACTATTCTCGCATCCTATAACAATTTCCTTTTTAATCTCTTTAGCATATAGGTTTGTTGTAAGTAAGACTGTTATGGTACACAAAAAGATAAATAATTTTATTGTATTCACTTTATATCTTTTCTCCTCATTAATGTATTTCAATTCACCCAATCTAATTTATCTTAAGAACTTATTTCTTTACACATTGTATATAATTAAACTTACATGCTATTGTGCTTGAATGTTGATATGGAATATTATAGAAAGCTGTTGTGTTTGTAAGCAAGCAAGAGTCAGATCATTTCTGTCTTGTGATAACATTGGCTTGTCCAATTATGGATTGGTGTTATAAAAAAGTAAGAATATTTCCAGAACTATATAAAGTCAAGCATAAAACAGTCTTATGGCAAGTATGCAGGATAGAAGTTTAAAATCCATTTTCTTTGAATGTCAGGAATGAATTTAAATTATGAAAAGATGGGTGTCGTCACAATGCGGAAATTCCAACCCGGTCCAGTCTTTAGGGTTTTTCAGCACAGACCGGGTTAAACTGTTGAAGCAGGTTTGTAATCGGAGCTTACAAAAAGATCGCAACAGCATACGCCGTCTTTCTCAATCTCTTCTTTGTGGTATTCGCACGGACAGATAATCTTTGTGTCCATTTCTTTGTCATCAGAAAGCATTCTGCATGGGCAGTAAAAAAACCCGTTCTTCAGTTTTCTCTTTGCCAGGCTCTTTACAATCTTGCCTACGTGATTAGAATTCGGATTCAGCTTGTAAGGAGCTGTCACCACATAATCATCTACTAATTTACGGGCATCTGCTTCAAGCTGTACTAATTCATCATCCATGGGAATCGTCCCTTTTAAATAAGTTACTCTAAACCAAACTGTAGCGGAAGGGTTTTAGCCTCCCATTTTACACATTAAAACGTAAGAATGTAAACCTGAAGGTTTCCTCTACGAATTCCCGCTTCCGTGGGAATGTCAGAGCAAAATTATATATTATCAAAAAGGATTTGCAAGACCAAAGAAATTGATTTATTCTGAGACCATGTTGATCGAAGATGTACTGGGAAAAGACGGATTTATTGCAAGGAAATTAGGTTCTTATGAACTGAGGCCACAGCAGCTGGATATGGCCCTGGCAATTGAAAAAGCCATCGAAGAAAACAAGCATCTTATAGTCGAAGCCGGTACCGGAGTAGGTAAAAGTATGGCGTATCTTATTCCGTTTATATTCTGGAGTGTTAAAAATAACAAAAAGATTATCATCTCGACTCATACCAAAACGCTACAGGAACAATTAATTAAGAAAGACCTTCCTTTTCTTCGTAATGCCTTGAAGTCTGTTAATATTTTTGCTGATGCAAGTGATGATAATTCACATCCGGAGAATGGACAGAAAGATGAATTTGATTTTTCTTATACTCTCTGTGTGGGCGGGCAGAACTATTTATGCCTCAGGAGGTTTCACCAGGCGCAGTCGCAGGGTGTCTTTAACACTCAAAAGGAGTTCGATGAATTTCAGCATATCGTCCAATGGGAAGCACATGCCAGGAGGGGGTTGAGATCAGAACTGGACTTTGAACCTTCGCCGGCGGTATGGAGCAAGATCTGTAGAGAGTCAGACCTCTGTTTTGGTAAACAATGCTCTTCCAAAGACGATTGCTATTACAACAGGGCACGTAGAAAGGAGTATAAGGCGCAAATACTGGTTACAAATCACCATCTATTTTTTGCTAACCTGGCAAGCGATGGACGGGTCTTGCCGGATTTTGACGCCGTAGTTTTTGATGAAGCCCATACACTGGAAGATATAGCTACCAGTTACTTCGGTATAGGAATTTCAAACTCCAGGATTAAGTATATGCTCGACTCTATCCTGAACCCTAAGACAGGGAAGGGATTGATAACAAGGCTTTTTGATTCATCCAACGCATCAGACCTGGCTAATCAAATGGGTATCATAGGAGATATGGAAAAACTACTGAAAGAAGCCGGCTCCGCCAGCGATCTCTTCTTTTCAGAGATTATCGAAAAATACGGTACAGGCAATAAGACCACCAGAATTAGAGAAAAGAGTACCATAAACAACTATCTCAGTAAGCCATTGTCCAACCTTTTTGATCTGCTTGAGTCTCTGTCGAAACAGGTTAAAACAGATGAAGGAAGACTGGAAATTCATGCATTTGCAAACAGGTGCAGCGAGATTAATAATAATATCGCTACTATCATGAATCAGGATCTGAAAGAGTATGTCTATTGGACAGAGGTCGAGAGGAAAAAATCTCGATATGAGTCATTCACAGACACATTGCAATTAACAAATACGCTGGAACCATTAAATCATAAACAGACAAGATGCTCCCTGCTTGCCGCACCAATAAATGTTGCCGTAGAGTTTGAGAAACAGATATTCGGAAAGACCAGGCCGGTAATTCTTACCTCGGCTACACTTTCTATAAACGGAAGCTTCAAGTATATAAAGGGACGGCTGGGGATACCAGTCTCTGTGCAGACCGACACAGAAAAGCCGGTCATTGCTTTAGAACAGGACGGATTTGATTCTCGCATAACAAACGAGGATGACTATTGTGAAAAAGCGATAGGATCCCCATTTAACTTTTCAGAAAACGCGCTCATATACATCCCTCATAATATTCCTGACCCGAATCAGCAGCCTGATCAATTCAAAGATTGTATTGTAAAACACATAGAAGAGATTGTTACTCACTCGGAGGGAAGAGCATTTATTCTATTTACGAGTTTCAAGATGCTTAACAGCGTATACGAAGAGATTCAAGATGATCTGGGTGAGTTTACTCTTTTCCGGCAGGGAGATAAGCCGAGATATCAATTGATTGAAGAATTTAAGAACAGCCAGAAAGCCGTGCTCTTTGGCACTGCCACATTCTGGCAGGGAGTCGATGTGCCGGGTGAAGCCCTGAAGTGTGTAATAATAACCAAACTGCCATTTGCCGTTCCAGACGATCCGATAATTGAAGCAAGAATGGAACTACTGAAATCCCAGAATAAAAATCCATTTATGTTCTACCAGGTACCACAGGCAATCACTCTGCTGAGGCAGGGATTTGGCCGTCTGATCAGATCAACAACAGACACGGGCGTAGTTGCAATCCTGGACCCCCGCATTAAGAGCAAGTTCTACGGCAAGTACTTCCTAAACTCACTTCCCGACTGCAAAAAAGTTTCTGACATTGAAGATATTAAAGAGTTCTTTGATTTGGCACATAATCATGTAGATTAAAAACACAGAACTCCTGACATGAGTGGTGATTTGAGCGCAGCAAAAACCATCCACTCAATACTCTTGTGAGCTGTATGACTCATGTGTTAGCAAAGGCTGGGTAAGTTAAAAAAATGAAATGAAATGTATTCACTCCAAAATGACATAAAATACTAGCTTCAATTCGTTGAGTTTTTTGGTACGCATAGCCATATATAATACCGGCTATCGTAGAGAGGATCACATATTTAAAACCTCCGGCAAAATGTGCTAAACCAAACAAGATAGATACTATAATTAAACTTAAGATATTTCCGTACTTATATTTTTGTAGTATTTTAAATAAATTCTTTTGCAGGAACCCTCTGAAGAAAGCTTCCTCACTCACACAAGTAAAAATTAAATTTATAAGAGCCCAAACAAAAAACAGATCAGGAAATTTAAAATCCCAGTGTGTATAACCGAATGCTTGACTTGCACTTGCTAAAATAATCAATCCTACTAGGAATATGGGAAGTGTGGGTCGAAGAACGGAACCCCACTCTTTTAAACTTTTAATAAGAGGAAAGCCTAATCCAAGAATAGCTAAACCAACCAAAGTTTTATCCATATTTAAGTACATTGAATATGGAAGGCTTGTTTCAGTTAAAGATACCTTGTTGACTATTTTCCAATTGTTGAATCCCGGAATAAGATGAGCCGCCAACATAACAGACAATGTAACCGCCAAAACGCCAGATGTCACACGAATGAAAAGTATTAAATTGATACGATGAACAGTGTGATAAAGTAAACACAATATAACAATCGAAATGATTCCAATAATATCTATTCTATCTGATATGACGCCGCAAACCATAGAGGCAGCCGTAATGGTTCCCCATATTTTGATTTCTTGTTTGATCCACAAGCTGAGAATAGAGAGAAGCAGAAGTAAATAGCTAATTGAAGATAGGGGATTACTCCACAACAAATCGTAAATCATAGTCATGATTTATATAACTTTAAAATAATTTTCAAGTGAAATTTGTAAAAAATCTGACGTTCACCTATACATTAAAAAATGAGTAATTATGCACTGAAACGCCGCGAAGAACACAAAGGGTAAAAACTATAATTTTTTAGAAAATCATTCACTTTTGTGTTAGACTGAAACCCATTATACATAACGATTTAAACTTTTTAAAGGTATACCTACTTCAATGAAAAAGAATTTTAAACTTTACGGAATCATAATATTTGTAGTAGCTATTGTAATACTTTCTATAACTGTTACTAATTTCCAGAAACAATCGACTTTGTTACGGGAGGAAGTATTTGATAAGTGTGAGATGATTGCACTGGAGCTAAAGCATACGAGAGAATATCTGGCAGAAACAATGGCAATTGCGAATATGGAGCATAATGAAGCAACCAGATTACTCATGCCGGCAATCGCAGGAAATGAGATTGGTAAAAAGTTTTATAACGCAACCGGCTATCGATTAAGACAGGTTAGTTCAAAATATAGAAACCCTAAAAACAGACCAGATAAATTTGAGGAGAAAGCGCTTGCTGAATTCGAGGGTGACAAAAATCTTACTGAATATAAGGGTGTCGATGAGATAGAGAGTAAAAGAGTGCTGCGATACCTCATCCCACTCCACATAGAGGAAGCATGCCTTAAATGCCACTCCGCCAAGGAGACCGTACCCGGGTTCATACAGGAAGATTATCCTGATGACAAAGCTACGGGCTATACGTTTGGAGATTTGAGAGGCGCAATTTCAGTGGCAGTTCCTATAGACAGAGCAGAAGCCGAAATCAAAGGGAACCTGATCCATATGACCATCGTAACCACCGTAGGGATGGTATTCCTGGTAACCTTTGTCTTCGTTGCGATGAATATCACGATTAAGAGAAAAGAAGATAACAACAAAAATTAGGTTTTCTGTTTTAACGCAGAGGTGCAGAGGGCGCAAAGGGTCATAAATATTGATGTACAAGAAGAAGGTCGTTATTCATTATGCATGAAAACGAGATATCAGAGAAGATAATCGGTGCTGCAATAGAAGTACATCGTATTTTAGGACCCGGACTTTTGGAATCTGTTTATGAAGATGCTCTTTGCCATGAGTTACATCTGAGAGGATTGCAATTTAAAAGGCAACAGGGTGTGCCAATTCCATATAAAGAAATCAAACTCGGTACAGATCTTCGCTTGGACTTATCGGTAGAAGATAAAGTAATTGTGGATTTGAAAGCTAAAGAAAAACTATCTACGATTGACAAGCCGAAACTGTTAACATATTTGCGCCTTAGCAATAAACATTTAGGTTTGATAATTAATTTTCATGTTGAAGTATTACGAGATGGAATTTTTCGGGTAGTCAACAAATTACAGTAATTTTCCTGCTAAGCTTTGCGACCTCTGCGCCTCTGCGTTAAGGTATATTTTTTTCTTATCTGCTCGATATCAACGGGTGGACTGAAAGGACTAATTCTTCGGCAATGAAACCACGCATAGAGATCCTCGACAAGTTAAAAGGACGCATCTTCAAAACAGTATCAACACATTACAAATCATTAAACGACTGCAAATATGTTGATGTAAGGCTTGGAATCAGCGAATTCAAATCAGCTACTTCTGAAAACGGACAATCA
>Ga0209045_1003360_pt1 | contig 10311 bp, 11 predicted proteins | sample SaaInlLV_10m_DNA_4_FD_184664 | JGI IMG/M metagenome (GOLD analysis project Ga0209045, IMG submission 184664) | Marine microbial communities from expanding oxygen minimum zones in the Saanich Inlet - Saanich Inlet SI072_LV_200m_DNA (SPAdes) (version 2) | ecosystem: Environmental > Aquatic >...
GGCTTGGCCAGGGAACTATTTACCCTGATGTCATTGAATCAGCCGGAACAAGTGGACCTGCGGCCACCATCAAATCACATCATAATGTAGGTGGATTACCCGAAAAAATGAGTCTGAAAATTATTGAACCCCTACGTTTGCTGTTTAAAGATGAAGTAAGAAGGGTTGCGGCTGAACTCCATATACCTGAGAATTTGTATAACAGGCATCCTTTTCCCGGTCCCGGATTAGGCATTCGTATTCTGGGTGAAATTAGTCTGGAAAAAGTGCAAATATTACAAGATGCAGATCGCATTTATATGGATGAAATGAAGAAAGATAATTTGTATGATAAAATCTGGCAGGCAGCAACCATATTGTTACCGGTAAAGTCGGTGGGTGTTATGGGTGATGAAAGAACCTATGAGTATACGGTGGCTTTACGTGCGGTTACGTCTACCGATGGCATGACAGCTGATTGGTATCCAATGCCACATGAATTTCTTTCAAAAGTATCCAATAAAATTATTAATTCAGTAAAAGGAATAAACAGAGTTGTTTATGATATCAGTTCAAAACCTCCTGCAACCATTGAATGGGAATAAAAAGCTTTTGCTTGTTCTCTTTCTTTTAAGTTCAGTATTAATTCAATCCTGCAGCAGCTGGAAATTCAGCCAGGAACAACTTAATCTGGAAGAAAAATATCAGCGGCATCAAACCGAAAAACCCATTGAAGTAGTACCAGCCAAAGATAGCGTGCAGCAGACAGAAGTTAACCTGCCTGAAAAAATTGACAGTCTGGCAAGCATTTATCCATTCATTCAGAAAGAAAAATACAATATTGCCTATATTTTGCCCCTTTATTTGAATGAAATTTATGATGAGGAGTTTAAGCAAAAACGGATTTCTAAATTAGCCCAAGAGTATTATATGGGGGCTAAACTGGCTTTGGAAGATAGTGTGCCCAACCTTGGATTAAACTTACAAGTTCAGATATTCGATAACTATTCGGGAAGCGATTCTTCTATCAGTCATATACTATCCCTTATTGATAAGGATTCTTTCGATTTGATTGTAGGACCATTTCTGAATACGCACATGGATGAGTTTTCTGCATATTCCCAAATGCATATGTTACCGATTATTTCTCCATTAAGTATCAAAAAAGGATTCTTGGAAAATCCCTATTTTATTTCTTGCCGGCCAGCCAAATACACACATTTGGAGAAAAGCAGTCAACTCATGACCAAACATTTCAAAAACTACCATCTATTGGTGCTTGCTTCCGATAACACCGAGCTTGAGTACATTAAAGAGAAAGTGATGCTTTATAGCGATTCAACTACTTTCAAGAGTATGCATTTCATGGTCGTAGATCATGGCAATTGGGGCAAAGCAGAATACTTACATCAGCTTGCCAAGGATAGTAACCTGATTTATATACCGACCCATGATGTGGTTGTCATTAATTCGGTGGTAACCAATCTGATTGGTGTTATTGACTTTGATAAGGAAGAACAAAAAAATAAAATAAATGTATTGGCACCCTACAAATGGTTAAATAAAAGCGCTGTTGAAATCAATATGTTGGATAAACTAAACAGTTATTTTACATCGGAACCCATTTTAGATTTTTCTGATTCTTCTACTATCGAATTTGTAAAAAGTTATCGGCAGGCTTATAAAACTGAACCAAATAACTATGCTTGGTTGGGCTATCAGGGAGTGTTACTTTACAGCCAATTGATGGTTGATCATGGGAAATATATACAACGCGCCTTGATTGAAAAAGAAACAGCTTGTGATGGATTTACCTTCCTGCGAAGAAAAGCAGGAAATGGTTTTGAAAAATCCACCATATGGCTATTTAAATTTGAAGAACACAAACTAAAAAGAGTCAAATAAAGGAGCAAAACCAGATGACAATTATTTATTTTTTTAAAATTCTTCTGGTTTAAAAAAATGTTTTAATTTTGCACCTCCAATTAGGTTGATTCCTTAGCTCAGTTGGTAGAGCATCTGCCTTTTAAGCAGGGGGTCCAGGGTTCGAATCCCTGAGGGATCACTAAGTTAATTGTAATTTGAAGCAAAACCCCGCAAACTAACCGTTTTCGGGGTTTTTTTATGATATCAATAGCAAAAAGAAGCATGTTAAAACAAACTTTATCAATATTTCTGGTGGACTAAGCGGTGGACTTGGTATTTTTTATTTTAGTCCACCAGTTTGGGTGTTATTTCACTGATTTGCTTCACTTTGCGTTTTCGTTTTCTATCCATAATGGTTACTTTTAATCACTTAAATATTTATCAAAATTATGGAAAAGCGAGTATCATTAAAGTTATTATTCTACATCAAGAAATCTAAGCTTCTGAAAAACGGTGAAGCACCTATTTATGTCCGAATTTCTTATGATGGTTCACGAACAGAAATGGCATTAAACCGAAGTATTGATCCTGACTTTTGGAATTTGCACAGAGCCCAGGTAAAAGGCAACTCTAAAACTGCCATACAGATCAATCAATACATGAAAACCATAGAGTATCAACTTTATGAAAGACTTCAGGATTTGCGAGAGGAAAACAAACCAATCTCTGCAAAGGCGATAAAAAATACTTTTCTGGGAATTGAAGAAAACAAGATAACACTAGTCTCAATTTTTGAAGATCACAACACAAATGCCAAGCAACTTATTGGGATTGACATGAATGAAAAAACATACAGTCGATATGTTTCATGTCTCAAAAACCTAAAGGAGTTTATGAAGAAATACCATGGCAAGGAAGATATGGATATGAACAATATCAATGTAGATTTCTTGACAAAATTCCTTTCCTATCTAAAAGCAGAAAAAGGTATTACTCACAATACTGCAACAAAATATTTAGCTCGTTTAAAGAAGATTGTTCGTATTGCTTTTGCAAATGGCTGGATGAAGCACTACCCTTTTGCCAATTTAAAACTTACTTATGATAAGGTCGATAGAGGATTTCTGTCCAATGAAGAATTAAACAAGCTTAAAGAAGCAGAACTTCATCTGGAAAGACTTGGTTTAGTAAGAGATTGCTTTCTATTTTCATGTTATACAGGACTAGCACATACTGATCTTATGAACCTAAGACCATCAGACATTGTAATGGGTGATGATGGGAATAAATGGATAAAAATTCACAGAAAGAAAACCAATGAAGCTAACCATATACCAATATTGAATGTTACAAATGAACTAATTGAAAAATACATGAATCACCCTTATTGTCAAGTAAAAAACAGGGTTATGCCAGTCAACTCCAATCAGAAAACCAATGCATACTTAAAAGAGATTGCAGCCATTGCCAAGATCAACCAACATTTAACAAGCCATCTGGCACGGCATACTTTTGCAACTACAATCACATTAAATAATAATGTTCCTATTGAAACTGTATCTAAAATGCTAGGTCATAGCTCAGTTAATATGACTAAGATATATGCTCGGCTTTTGGATAAGAAAGTAGGTGAAGATATGAGTAGGTTAAATTCAATTTTAACCTAAAAGAAATTTTAGTATATAAACGATAATTTCCTTAATCAAAAAGGCTGCCTCAAATGGCAGCTTTTTTTTTGTTAAATAATAATCAAAAACATCAAAGCTATGAGTATAATTATTGTAGAAAATTCAAGAATTCAGAAAGGAAGTAATTCTAAAACCTTTATAGAACGGGCAAAAAATGAGATCCCGAGATTCATTGAACACCTCTCAAAATTTGAGGAAAAAATTACTATTGACGGATATGCTCCAAGTACAATGTTCAGTTATTCAAGAAGTTTAGCAGTTATAAGTTTATACTTTGGAAAATCACCCATTGAACTAGATTCCAATGATATCAATACCTATCTATTTAAATTAACTAAAGTTGATTCTCCAAGTGCGACCTATTTTAAACATATGGTTTATAGTCTTCGATTTCTTTTTCGTTTGTATAATTTGGATGATAAAAGAATTAAACTTCCCAAAATTAAAAAGACTTACAAATTGCCAGTAGTACTTTCAAGGGAGGAAGTTAGAGCTTTATTAAAAACTCCAAAAGGACTAAAGCAACGTGTAATATTTGCATTAATTTATTCAGCTGGACTTCGTATTAACGAAGTATGTCAATTAAAAATATCAGATATTGATGAGGATAGGATGCAAATTAGGATAAAACAATCAAAGGGGAATAAAGATAGGTATGTAATTTTAAGTACATATATGCTTCAAGGATTAAGGAAGTATATTCAACGCTTTAAACCCAAACATTTCCTTTTTTATGGACATGATATAGATAGAGAGATTAGTAAATCGGCAATTAGACAAAGTTTCAAACTTGCTGCAAAAAAAGCTGGAATAATTAAAGAATGCTCAGTTCATACATTACGGCATTCGTATGCTACTCATTTATTGGAAGATGGAGTTGATATTGTATCGATTAAAGATCTACTTGGCCATAGTTATATAGCATCAACTCTTCATTATTTACACGTTGCAAATTTAAACAAAATGAGAGCACACAGCCCACTGGACACTTTATATTCAGATTACTATTAAAGCCTCTTAAAGCTATTGTTAGGGGGCGTAATTCATCTGTTCTTTCAAAACTTAAAGAAAAGTTAGGCCTATTTTTCTATTCAAACCAGTTTCAAAAATTCGAATTAATGTTGATAGTTGAATATTTCCTTTAGCATTTTCAATTTTAGAAATATAGCTTTTCTTTGTTCCGGTTTTTTTAGCTAATTGTTCTTGTGTTAATTTTGCCTCTTTTCGAGCATTCTTCAACATTTCACTAACAATAAACATTTGAGCTTTCTCTTCATAAGAGTTTCTGCTTTCTGAACCAATTTTTCCGTGTTCACATTCAATTAATTCATCGAATGTTTTTATATTGCTAAAGTCTTTCATTATTTTACATTTTTAAGTTTAAAATATTCATTTTTTAACCTCATTGCTTTTTCAATCTCTTTCATTGGCGTTTTCTGTGACTTTTTTAAGAATCCATTAAAAAGAACAACGAGATTTCCCTCGTCAAAACAGCAGAAAACTCGGTAAATATTTGATTGAAATTCAACTCTAATTTCAAAAAGTCCTTCATATCCTTTCATTGGAGCTAGAAACTTTCTTGGCACCATTTCAACTTGTTTTATTAATTCGAACACATATTGAAACTTTGTTTTCACATTAAAGTCTAACTTTTTATAGAATTCAATGAACGACTCTCCATGAAAAATGATTTTTCTATTCATTATACAAAGTTATCATATAAGATAACATTTGCAAAATTTATTCCCAAAAAATTATCAATAATCTGATGGTTTATTTGGAGTTTATGCCCCCTAACGGTACAACTTTGAATAGTACGAAGCGATTAGCGAAGTATTATTTAAAGTTGGTGTTAGGCAAATGTTGCTTCGCCTGATTCTAACATATTTTTTCTGGTGTTCATTAAACTCGCATTTCGAAAATGTCTATTTAATTCATTCTTTAATTTGTACGGACGATTAAATGCTTCCTGCGAGACTTTAAAATAATGCGATAGTCTCCTGATTGTATCCTTAGATAGACCTTTATTAAAGTTCAATATTTTTGAAATTGTACCTTTAGACAATTTTAGAATATCAACTAAATCTTTTGCTTTTAAATTATGCTCAGACATTAAAAACTTGAGAAGCTCTATTGGATCCATATCATTAAATGTATTTTGCTCACTATCCCATTTTTCAATTAGAAGTGTTAACAATTCAATTTCGTCAAAGTATTTTTTATCATCATTAACAAGTAAATTCTCAAGCATCTCACAGTACTTGTCGTATTGATCCTGACTCTTAATTATTGTAAATTTTAGTGTATCCATTTTTGTCCTTTTTAATTCATTTGTCAATATCCACTTATTTCATATTGCATTCCTGATTTACAAAGTTTAGTATACTCTGCATGTGTTCCGATCCATTTAACAAATAAGTGAGCTTTTGTTTCACCAAAATGATATTTACAAATCATCCTGTATTTATTTCCTCCAATATTAAAAACAACTCTATTTGATCCTTTACCTAGTATATCTGCACTATTATATGTCAAAATGATATTACTTGGCTCATTCCAATCAACTCGCTTCAAAATGGAAATCCATATTTCAAAAGATGCTCTACTTTGAGCATTTTTAAAAACATAATCCTCTATCGATTGTTTCTTTATTAAATGTGTTTTCATATAAGTAATCACAAATATAAAACAAATGTTTCACAAAGGGAAACTTTTTGAGAAATTCTTTGTCAATTGGAAATGAATCGTGCAATTTTGCCTAACGGTTTGAATATGATGCGTGCCGCATCTTGTTCAATAAGTGTCTTTGGTTTATGTATTTTCAAATTTACTAACTCATTTTCTATGAAAATGAAACTGCGGCATGAATTATATTTATTGTTATAGGGCGTTTTTTATTTTAATGAGTAATTTGTTCCTGGTCCAACTCCATGTTTGGTAATTAGATTTTTTTCAAGCAATTCAGGGAGAATTCTTTTTACAGTTGGACTTGGTATTCCTAATTTTTTTGCTATTTCACCAGATTTACATCCAGCATTGTTTCCAATAAAAGTCAATATGGATTTTTCTCTTGGAGACAATTGTGTTTCAACACCTTTGAACTCAAGTTTTTTCATAAGTTGCCCTTGAATATTTATAAGTGCGTTAAAAAAGAAATTTACCCATTCAGTAACATTTTCGTTAGGACGTTGTGCTTGGCAGTTTCTCAGAACTCGATAATATTCATTTTTTCTACTTTCGATTTCATGTTCAAAACTTACGTATTGAATCCACTTGTATCCATTTTTGAGAAGCAATATAGTTGAAATTAGTCTGCTTAATCTTCCGTTTCCATCTTGAAAGGGATGGATGCTTACAAAATCATATGCGAATAACGCACATTTGACCAAAGGATGAGTTTTATTGTCTTTTTTATACCAGTCAATTAAAAGGCGCATAGCATCTTGTGTTGGGTAACCTGCTTCTGTAGTTCTAAAAATTATTTGTTTAGTTCCATCAGATAGTTTGGCCTCAACTGAATTACTATGTTGTTTGTAGTCTCCTTTATGCCATTTGTCCTTGTCGCTGTATTTCAATAAGATATTATGAAGGTTCTTTAGTCCGTTCTCATTGATTTTTATGTCATCGTATAATCCAGATATTAAGTCTAATGTGTCAAAATACCCAAGAACTTCTTGTGAATCCCTATCCTCAATTTTTGTGATATCAATTTCTTTAAGAAGAACTTCAACTTCTTCATTAGACAATTTCGATCCTTCAATTCTGGTTGAAGCACCAACGCTCCTCACAGTTGCTATTGATTTCAATTGTTTGAGACTTTGTCCTTCTCTTTTCTCAATTGATGTCCATGACGCATCAAACCTGTCAACTTGACTTATCAGGTTTATTAACTCCCAATCAATATTTAATCTAAATGTGTGAACTGTATTTTCCATACCACAAATGTATCAATAATTTTCAATACTGATACGATACGATACGTTTTTATTCGATAAATGTTCGATATTTATGATACGATATGATTCTATTTGATACGATAATGGTTTGGTTCAAAATGCCCTGTAACGTTTTGGCTTTGCCCAGTAAGGGATTTCGAAGCATATTCTTTCAAAATTATTACTAAATTTCAACACTTGCATTTCTGTTCAAAATTCTCTAAAACCCTTATTGGGTAAAGCCTTTGTTGTGGTACGTTTTTCTTATTTCAACACTATTTTAGAAGTTTGATAAGAATTTAGACAAGAAAATTTTATAAAATAAATACCAGATGAGAAGTTTTGCAAATTTATAATTTCATAGTTATTTTTTAAATTCCCAGAATTAACTTTTAATCCTTTATCATTGTACACTTCAAATGCATATACTTCATTCTCATTTTGATTTTTTTTGCAAAAAACTTTGCCTTTAGTAGGGTTCGGATATAGTTTAATTAACTCATTACTATGTGACATGCTGTTTATATTGTCTGTCTCTATCACTAAGACGAGTGATTGGATAATAGTTGACCCAATCATTATTCCTCCACGCCATTCAATAGTCTCAATACCAATTGCGAATATTCCTGAAGATGTCGGGCTATTCCATAAAAGTTCACCAGTTATTGAATCTAATTCGAATGTAATACTCGAATTTGGAAATAAATATTTATCAACGAAGCAATTAGTTAGCTGATATGAAATACTGTCGTTATCAGGGTCTGATTTGAAAAAGCTGGCTTTGAAAGGTTTGCTCTTAAACGCAGTATCATAAACAAAACTACTAATTGTAGGAGACGAGTTCGTTAATGAAGAGATTCCTATTTTAATAATACATGCAAGTTTAAATGATTCATTAATCGAATTCTCTATGTTTTGAATACCCGATATCCAATTATCTGCAATTGCAATTAAATAGTAATAACCAAAACCAGGGTAGGTATGAGTTGTAACATAGTTTCTTTGTGTAATATGAGTGGAGTATTTAATTGAATCATAACTAAAAACAGTGTCTTTGTAATTATCACCATAATCAAAAGCTACAAAATTCTTTCCTGTAATTGAATCAATTGTAAGTAATGTCACTGTAATTTCATAATAGTCAATTGAGATGTACTTGTATGCTATATCACCACCTATTACATTTTGTGAAAATGAAGATATTGAGACAAAGCAAATTATACTAAACAGCAGAAATCTTTTCATTTTATTATTTTCATCATAATTAAAACTCTATGAATGAATGCGGTACGTTTTTATTCAAAATAGTTTCCCAAATTTAATATCGAAAGTCCAACAAGTTGTGTAGTCATAATACTTAATATCATTAGTAATTTTAGCTTTACAACCGAAAATAATTATGTAATCATGTTTTAATGCTTGATGTACCTCAAGCCCCAATTCTGTGAAACCAATAGGTGTACTATAAGGTGGAATCGATGATACAACTTTTTCATCTTCAAAATATTCCACAAATCTCCAAGAATGCATTACTCCAAAAGAATAGCCTCCCCTGAAGTACAATTTACATTTTGCATCCGCATAGTAATTAAGATTTATCATCATGGCAATCGGCATCTCAAGAATTCCGTATATCACACGTTCTTTGTAGGGTACTGGAAAATCTAAATGAATTAAATTGGGATCAAAATTCAATTGGTAATTCTTAAGTTCAATGTTTATTCCTATTCTTCTGGTTAATAATTGATAGAATGAGATACCCGTATTAAATCCGCTTGTTGGATTAAAACGGCATTGGTTTTCGATATCTATTGGGTTATCTATTAGGCTCAGACCAAATGAAAAAGCCACAGCATTCTCGTAACTCTGAGCATCTGCTTTAAAACTGAGCAATATTGCAATGCACAGTGCAAGTAGAAAGAATATGCTTTTATTAGTTTTCATTCAAAATGTACCACAACGGTTTGCAAGTATGGCACGTAGCCGTTCCTTACTATAATTTATGTTGATTTGTATTATATTCAAATTTGCAATTCTTTGTCTTAATAACTGCTATGCGGCTATGTGATATTACTTGCTGTTATACGCTGGGTTTTTTATAATCATTGAGTCTTTTGTTCAATTCCTTTTCTCTATATTTTCTTAAGTCATTTAGTTGTTTGAAAATTCCAATATTACTACTTGAAAAGAAAAGTTCTAAGTCTATATGTACTTGCTTACATTGGCTAAAAATTTCAGTCATTACTTTTTTAATGAAGTCAAATAATGATTCTAATTCAGAGTTATCAACGATATTTCTATAATCAACAGAAGTCGTATCAAACCCTATGGAATCTTTTTTGTCAGTGTGAGCGAAGTGTTGATCTCTGAGGGATCTAATTGTTTCCACTGTCGGTTGGAACCTTAATAATTCATTCTCCCAATGCATTATGGTTCTCTTGCTGAAATTGTACTCTCTGTATTTTCCAGTCTTTTTTAATTTGTTAAATAGATTCCTTATTCTGAACTTTTGGTTTCTATTCTCTGAAAATAATTTGTCCAATTCAATGATAGTATCCTTAAACGAAAGGTACATTATTTGAATCCAGAATGAGTCAGTAAGGTTAACTTGACTACTTACATATTTGAAAATTTCAAAAGATTGACGTGACTTGAAATAAATCAAGTTAATTTTATCAATTTCGAATTCAAAATCTTTTTCCATTGTTTAGTTAACCTGTTCGTTAAGGCACATAGTTTACACAAGTTAAAGATTAGACTTTACACTAAATTAGTTTCTAACCTTACTGATTGTTCCTTAGTTCTTAATTCATTTTCATTAAAATATCCTAAAAATACATTTC
>Ga0209045_1003372_pt1 | contig 10284 bp, 10 predicted proteins | sample SaaInlLV_10m_DNA_4_FD_184664 | JGI IMG/M metagenome (GOLD analysis project Ga0209045, IMG submission 184664) | Marine microbial communities from expanding oxygen minimum zones in the Saanich Inlet - Saanich Inlet SI072_LV_200m_DNA (SPAdes) (version 2) | ecosystem: Environmental > Aquatic >...
GTGACCACTGTGATCACAGTGACGACTCGAGTACTGATGATGACAGTGGTCACAAGAAGAAGAAAAGAAAGAAGTAATAATTATTAAATCAGCGAGTGTCATCTTAACAAAAGGTGACACTCGTACCTCGTGTAACTAATCGTTAAGTTACATTACACCAATCATTTCTGAGAAGCTTTTCCAGAGTTGTTGAAAATAAAACTATTAATCAAAATTGAAACAATCTTATATCAATAAACATCCCATGCGCCCTTTTTGTAATATTTTACTAAGATGGGGTCCAGGATAGTATTCACTTTCACTTTCTCCTTTTTCTCCAGAACTCCTTTACCAAAATGCACCATGGAAATGATGGCGTCCCTGTTCAGGAATTTAGTAGGGGGAGGAGGCAGATCAATATTCATTACTTTTGCCTTTAACATGTCTTTTGACACAACTTCCTTTCTCATTCCCAGACACCAACCCCATTCGCCGAGTGTCGGAATATTGTTGTGGTAGGGTAGTACGGTAAAATCCGCAACTTCCATTGTCTTGATTATACAGACGAATGAATTTGGTGAGTGTACCGGACTGGATGCCTGTGTGACGATTATGCCATATTTATTGAGACGGCGTTGACAGAGTGAATAGAACTCTCTGGAATAGAGCCGGGACAGAGATACAGAATTGGGGTCTGGCAGGTCAACGAAAATAACATCATAAAACTCTTCACTGTTTTCTATAAAGGTAAAAGCATCGCGGTTTATGATATTGACCTTTGGATCAACCATAGCATTCCGATTAATATTTGTGATAATGGGATTATGTTGTGCCAGTTCAGTCATTACCGGATCTAGATCGACAACCGTAACCATCTCTACATCCTTGTATTTCAAGATCTCCCTTACCGCCAGGCCTTCACCACCTCCCAGTACCAGTATATTTTTTCTCTGTTCAGAAAGAGACATTGCAGGGTGTATAAGTGGTTCATGGTATTTTTCTTCATCAAATGTTGAAAACTGTTCGTTTCCGTTAATAAAAAGCCAGTATTTATCCTTCCACTCTGTTATGACTATCTTCTGGTATACCGTCTGTTGTTCGAAGATTATCCGGTCCTTATATTTCTTCTGTTCGCTGTAGAGTATTACCGGCTTAACCGCGAAAATAAATATCAGGAAAAGTGCGGTAATAGACCAGAATGAAATTTGTATAGCCTTTTTGTAGTGTAGCAAATGTTTAAACTTCCAGAATAGTATTGACGCCACCAGAAAATTAATTATCCCAAGTGCGATAGGTGTATAGGTGAGACCAAAATAGGGCAGGGCGAAAAATGCGAACAGGATGCCTCCGACCAGCGCACCGTAATAGTCTTTCTCCATAACGGATGAGATGTTGACCCTGAGCTCTTCATATGACTCATTCATCCGGGTTACTAATGGTATCTCCGCGCCAATCAGCAGACCAATTAATATACTGAATGCATATATAAACAGGCCGGTGCTCTTACTGAATGTAGAAGACCAATAGCATAGTGCTACTGAAACACCACAAAGGATGGAGAGAGAGAATTCCAGAAAAATGAATTTATCAAGCAGGTTGTTTAAGATATATTTGCTGATCCTGCATCCCAGTCCCATTGCGAATAGCATCAGAGACATCAATATAGTCCATTGGAGTATGGGATTTCCGAGAAGATAACTCGCGAGAGTAGATAATACAAATTCGGCTACGATGCCGGCGCAGCCAGTAGCGAATATACATATCTTGAGTATTCTGCTTTGCGATGCGAAGAGTGGATTTGGCATGGATGATCGATAATTAAATGGTTAATAATTTGTTCTTTATTGACAGGACTACAGGATAGCAGGATAAGAGAATTTATTAAAGGAATTATTTAGAGCAAGCATCTTGCTTTAACCTAATTTGAAAGATTATTAAGTGACGTTGTCATTCTGAATGAAGTGAAGAATCTCTCATTAGTAAGCCCATGAAGTTTCATGAGGATAATGGGATTCCCTTGAATAGATTCTTCGGTCATTCCTCCCTCAGAATGACATACTATTGACTATAGAGAAAACAAAATTATTTAACATAGAATTTAATACATTATTCCATCTTCTGGGCTTTGAGAGAAATGTAATAGGCAATCATCATGACCAGTACAACCATAGCACTGACGCCGATCTCATAGAGTTTTGCGATCTCTACATGCTCAGCTAACGAGGTCTGGGCTTCTATAAGCAATATTCTCCTCACACCCGCTATTACTCCAATAGCGAGAAACGGGCCAAGGAGGAATTTTTTCTTTTGCAAAAACCTGTTTACTGTCCAGAGGATTTCCAGAATTATAAGAGCAAGAAGTACATCGTTTATCAGTTGTATTATTGATGCCCTAGACGGATTCAGGATATTCATAGCACCATGGATGAGGATATATCCGGAAGCAACAAGCAGCAGAATTGCAGCAATTACATGAAATGCTACATCAAACTTCACAATCCATTTTCTGAACTTTTCGGTTATTTTCGAATCGAGTGGTTCCATAGAGAATGGTGTCCTTAGGATGTATATTTGTATTTTTGCAGGTGATTGATAACCGTATTCTGTTATAAGCACCAGGTTATGAGGAATGATGATCCAATATAAGAAAACGCTGCAATAAAGGCGGCACCAAGATTTGGTTTCTCCTGGTTAACAATTTCATCAGTCAGTTTTGCACCCGGCAAGAGGACTTTATCCGTGAACAGACGGATCAGAGGCAACAGGATGACACCAAAGCCAAAGAAACACACAAGAGTAAGCAGACTATCGCCCCAGCTGGTAAAGTCTTCACCTATTGCATGCCTGACAATATTTGCAACTCCAATAATAGCACCTGCGTAACAGATACCTGCGGCAGCATTATCTTTTTCAATTTCGTCATGTATGCAATAAGGTGTGATCAGGTTATAAACATAACCGGTGATGATGAAAGATACCTGTCCTATAGCCCAGAAAGCCAGAAGCGTGACTATTCCACCACCTTCTCCTGAAATAGAGCCAAAAATTATCATACCGGTCGCTAAATAGATTGCCAACTCTACAACGCCGGTCCCCACATTCTGGTCTCCTATTACCTCTTTCTTGTTGTTGAACTTATACAGGATTACCTTGTCGTTAATGAATGTAGATATGTTCAGTAGTATAATTGCGATTGGGCCGTATATAAAGATGTCTATCAGGTCAGCTACCATACCCGCTGATTCACCAACTACAACGCCTCCTATGGCAAACACTAATCCAAAATAGTAACCAACCAGAGAGAGAGCGAAGGCACAATTGTCCTTCTTGACCAATTCATCATTTACATTGATGTCGCTGTGGATCAGGTCATAAACAAGTTTCCCAATCCAGAACAGGAAATAGCAACATACCAGGTAGATAATAGCTGAGATTAAATTATCAAAATGCATTATTTTCCGAACCCTCCTCCTCTACTGCGGAATGGACTCTGGCTTCTGCCAGCTCTCTGTTTCACTTTTTGAGCGAAGCTCTGTTTAGCCATCTTCTGTTTAGCCATCTTCCTCTGGAAGAAGCTTTTGTGTGTCTGTTTTGTAGCTGATCCGTTTGTTCCATACTGGTTATTACTGCCATAATACGGTCTGTTACTTTTCCGGTAATTGGTATAAGAGCCGTAATCACTTCGGTAGACAGGTCTGCTTACCATCCCGAACATATGAGACATAAACATGTATTTGCCATAAAATGACCAGAATGAATTACCGGACCTATCCTGCTTCCACTCACCGTATTTTTCGTCTCCAACATATTGATAGCCAGGTGGGGAAGGTGTTTTTATATAACCATCTGCTGTCTTTGACAGTAGAGCCATTCCAAGATAGTTCGCGTTTTTCTTGTAATAAGGTTCTGATACCCGCACAAAACCGGTGTACTGAATATCTTCTTTTATGATCACCTTGTATTTATGGTAATATTGCTTGAATACGCTGCCTCGGCTCTCCATATCTTCCAGGACAACCGTGTATTCGGGAACATTTTTAAGGTTTGAAGATATCCGCTCAATCGGGGGACGCTTGGCTCCGCATGACTGTATAGTCATTGCCACGCATATTAAAACAGATATAGTGATTATCTTTTTTGCTAAAGACATGTTTGAAGTTGCCTGTATAATTGATTAAAATCAAATACGTACATTTAGGAACTTTGCACTACTTGGAGTATATAACGCTTTTGTTTTTAATTGTCAACCTAAATGTATGATATAATTCGGCATAGCCGCCAATAAGAGGAAAGATAACGAACAAATGTATAAAGTTTTGACAATAGCCGGTTCCGATTCATGTTGCGGTGCGGGTGTGCAGGCTGATCTTAAAGCTATAAATGCACTCGGCGCTTATGGTACATGCGCAATTACCGCAGTAACCGCGCAAAACAGTCTCGGCGTAAGTTCTGTTTTCAACGTCCCGGCATCAGTTGTTGGTCAACAGATTGAAGCAGTCGTTTCTGATATTGGGACCGACTCTTTGAAAACGGGGATGCTTGTAAGTAAGGAGGTTGTGGCGGTAGTTTGCAATATATTCAGAAAGCATAGCCTCAAAAACCTGGTAGTAGATCCGGTCATTACTTCCCACAAAGGCAAAAGACTTTTGTCAGAAGAAGGCATAAGAAAGCTCGTCTCCGACTTGATCCCATTATCCTGCCTGGTAACCCCAAATATTCCGGAAGCTGAAATCCTGACAGGCCGTAAGATAAAGATCTTTTCCGATGTAAAAGACGCTGCCAGTGCATTATTTGACCAAGGGGCTTCGAACATACTGATTAAGGGTGGACATGCCATGAATCATGAAGATGGTAATCATGATAATACAAATGGAGAGATTGTTGATCTCTTTTATGATGGAAAAGAGTTTCAATACTTCAGGGAAAAACGTGTAGATACTGACAATGTCCACGGTACAGGATGTATGTATTCAGCGGCAATAGCAACTGAACTGGCAAAAGGAAATAACATGATCAGTTCGATAATAACAGCAAAGATATTTATAACAAAAGTAATAAAAGAGTCATCAAAGCCGGGAAAAGGTCACCGGTTAGCGGATTTTACTCATCAAACCGGAGAAGAGGATCACTGATTTACAAATATTTTTCCCTTTGAAAAAGCATCAATAATTGTTACTATTCCCGTTTCAAATAGTTTTCTAATCCAAATAAAAGAAAGATCTTATAACAATGTATAAAATAGCAACTATACCCGGAGACGGGACAGGACCTGAGGTAGTTCGAGAGGGATTGAAAGTACTTGAGGCAGCAGGCCAGAAGTACGGATTTAAATATGAACTGGTTGATTATGATCTTGGTGGCGAGAGGTATTTAAAGACAGGAGAAATTTTACCTGATTCTGTAATTGAGGATCTTAAGAAGTGTAACGCAATTTTTCTGGGGGCGATTGGACATCCGGACGTGCAGCCGGGCATCCTCGAAAAGGGTTTGCTTCTGAAAGCACGATTCGCATTAGAGCAGTACATAAACCTACGTCCTGTAAAGTTGTATCCGGGCGTAGATTGTCCGCTCAAGGACAAAGGACCTGATGATATTGATTTTGTTGTAGTGCGTGAAAATAACGAAGGCCTGTATGCGGGTATAGGTGGGTTCTTAAAGAAAGGAACTCCTGAGGAAGTTGCGACACAGGAGATGATCAATACAAGGCAGGGGGTAGAGCGCTGTATTCGTTACGCGTTTGAATACACAAGAAAACGAGGCAAGAGAAAACAGTTGCTGTTGTGTGCAAAGACAAATGTCTTAACTTATGCTCATGATCTGTGGTGGAGAGTGTTTAATGAAGTAGGCGATGAATACAAGGATATAAAACGTGAGTATGCCCATGTAGATGCTACCTGCATGTGGATGGTGAAGAACCCTGAATGGTTTGACGTTATTGTAACCTGTAATATGTTTGGTGATATTATTACCGATCTGGGTGCGATGATTCAGGGCGGAATGGGTATAGCTGCGGGTGGAAATCTAAATCCTGAAGGTGTTTCCATGTTTGAACCGATCGGAGGATCAGCTCCGAAGTACACAAACAAGAATGTTATTAATCCGGTAGCTGCCATACTTGCATGTACAATGCTTCTTGAACAGTTAGGTGAGGACAAAGCGGCTGCGGCTATTGAAAGAGCGGTAATAGATGTTGTCGGTAATAAACTAAAGGGTGTAAATGCGGGTAAGATGGGTTATTCTACTTCTGAAGTGGGAGACCTTATAGCAGAGGGTATTGCGTAACATCCTGATGTGTTCGGCTTTTGAAAGCAAATGGGAGTCTTTATGCAGAGTACCATCGCGTTGGAATCCAGTGTTTTGGTTTTAAATAAATTCTTTGCGGCTGTACACATCGTAAATGCAAAGAAGGCATTTGCGATGCTATGTAAAGAGAGTGCCGAAGTTATATCTGTGGACGACGGACAATATAATTCTTATGATTTCACAAGCTGGGTGGATGTTTCCACGTTCAAGGCAGAATACGGATTATCGGATGATGACCAATATGAAAGCATCAAGACGTTTTCGCTGGAAATAAGAGTACCAAAGATTATAAGATTGGTTGTTTACGATAAGCTGCCTAAAGCGAGTATCAAGTTTAATAGAAAAAATATCTTTGCAAGAGATAAGAATAAGTGTCAGTATTGTGGCAAAAAGTTTCCCACATCAGAGTTAAGCCTGGATCATGTTATACCGAGAACTCAAGGCGGCACAAGCAACTGGAATAACATAGTCTGCGCCTGCACAAATTGTAACAAGCACAAGGGTGGCAGGAGGCCCGCAGAAGCAGGTATGAAGTTGATTTGTGAACCGGTGAAACCGAGATATTGTCCAATTATTCAATTAAAGCTGGGATCAAATAAATATAATTCCTGGAAACAATTCCTGAACAATGCTTACTGGTCAGTCCCTCTGGAATAAAACAGTTCCTTAATAATCTCCCTTCAATTTTTTTTATGATAAAGGAATATTATCTATCAATCCTTTCTGGACAGCAAAGAGGTTTTGTTGCTGCCTTAATCAAATCGACCCTTTCCACAATTACGTTACCCTATTTAGCGGTACTGAACACCAGAAATGCTCTTTATAAAAATGGCATTATTAGAAGCACAAGATTACCGGTAAAAGTCATCAGTATTGGAAACATCACCACCGGAGGTACGGGCAAAACACCTCTTGTTGAATTTTCAGTAAAGTATCTTAGTAAAATCGGTAAGAGGGTAGCAATACTGAGCAGGGGTTATGGTGGCAACAGTTCTTCACAGGAAAACGGTGATATAGTCAATGACGAGTGTATCACCTTAAAGGAAAATCTTCAGGATGTACCTGTTTTAGCAGGCAAGGACAGGGTAAAAAACGGAGAAAGAGCAATCAATGATTTTGGGGTAGATTGCGTAATACTTGATGATGGTTTTCAGCATTTAAAGTTGAAGCGAGATCTTGATATTGTTGTGATAGATGCTCTTAATCCGTTTGGTGGGGGAAATCTTATACCCAGAGGAAGTCTGAGAGAACCATTGAAAAATCTTATGCGTGCAGACCTGTTTGTTATATCGCACTGCAATCAGAGCAACGAACAGACAATAAAATCAATACAGACAAGATTAAACCGGATTAATAGTGATGCTCATGTTTGTGAATCAATCCATAGCCCCTTACATATTGATAATATAACAGATGGCTCAATTCTGGATCTTAAGTGGTTAAAGGAGAAAAAGGTTTATGCCCTCTCTGCAATAGGCAATCCGGAATCATTCGCATTTACTCTGAATAGCCTTGAAGCCGATTTGGTAAGGCACAGGCAGTTTTGTGATCACCATAACTACACACAGGCAGAAATAGACCAGGTTATTTCTGAATCACAATCACTCGATGCAGACGCAATTGTGATTACACAAAAAGATATGGTAAAAATAAGAAATATGAATATTAAAGATGCTAAAATCCTATCGTTGAAGATTGAAGTAGAGATAACAAAAGGAATTGATTGTTTTAAAGAGGCAATAGATAGTATGTTGAATCTTGATCTAAACAACTAAATGAATAATTCCAAAATTACCTCTAAATCAATGACGGGCAAGAAACCTGACATTTTATACCAGAAATAATAAAGGCATAAAAGCATTGCCGATGGTTTAGCTAGTCAGAATAGAGGATGTTATATCAAACATAGAGAGGATTAAATTTGAAAAAACAAAAAAAAGCAAATAAACCGATAGACCTGGAAAAGATCAAGACGTACTCAATTAAAAAAAGAAAGAACCTTGTCAACATAGGGCAATCCGGCAAACCCATAGAGTTTAAAAATTTCAATAAATTTATTGATTCACTGCCAAAGGTCCTGGCAGCGGATGCACTGAGAAACGTAATTGACAATATCGTTAAGGCACACAATAAGGACCGTCAGGTAGTTTTAGCAATAGGTGCCCACGTAATTAAATGCGGACTGTCGTCCATTGTTATAGATTTGATGAAACGTGGTATTATAACAGCAGTTGCAATGAACGGTGCCGGTGCTATACATGATTACGAAATATCATTAATAGGTGGGACTTCTGAAGACGTATTGCACAGTCTCAAGGATGGAACTTTTGGCATGGCGAAGGAAACCGCAGAAGCAATTCAGGATGCAGCATCAGTGCCTGAGTGTGGATTGGGCAGGGCGCTTGGAGATAAAATAATAAAAGATAAGAATAAACATAAACAATACAGTATCCTGGCTGAGGGTGCCCGGCTAAACATACCGATAACAGTACACGTTGCAATAGGTACGGAGACAATCCACATGCATCCCTGTATATCGGGAGCAGATATGGGAGAATCAAGCCATGTCGATTTCAGGAAACTGTGCTCAGTCGTATCTGAACTTGAAGGTGGGGTCTGGCTGAATGTAGGCTCTGCCGTCATAATGCCCGAGGTTTTCCTGAAAGCAATAACTGTCGCAAGGAATTTAGGCAGAAAAATCAAGAATTTCACGACGGTTAATATGGATATGATTCAGCATTATCGTCCTCAGACGAATGTTGTAAATCGTCCAACCACACATGGGTATTCTATTACCGGTCATCATGAAATAATGCTACCATTATTAAGGCTGGGTATCCTTTCAAAATTATAAAATAATTCATATACTATTCCACTGTATATCTTATCTAAAAAAATATTGAATACCCTTAAATAGCACTATTGACAAGTTGTTGGTGTTTCTATACACTAACACTAGTGCAGGAGAGAAGTTACCATCTTACTAAGGCGGTAAATAGCTTTTGATAGAAGGGTTTTAATTATAAATATTTAAAGTTGGTAATTTCTGGGGAATTTTCCTCTATTTTCCCCAATAAGAAGTTCATCGTATTCCAGAGAGGGCTTTATATTGACTATTAGTAGATAGCGCTAAGATTCGAGTAGATATTGGCTTATCTACGGGAGGAAGTATTTACACATTTTTTGGTATGGTTTTTGTTATACTAGATGTTTTACAAAAAAGGTGGCTTGTTGACCAACTTGTTACCCATAGGAGGATCTTACTAATTAACCGTGTCAATATTTTTTGGTAAACCCTTGGTTAGCGAGTACATTTTACGTTGAGTCTGCGAATATATTACGGTGTTTTTGTGTAAATAAAACTTATTAAGATTTATTTAATTGTTATAGCAAAGTGCTGTAATACAATGGTACCACGTATCAGTTTTAGTCTTGACAATGAATTTTAAAACGCAGTTTTTGCAGTAGTTTGCCACATTATTTTATTTTTTTATGAACGATGAGGAGAGGGAGAAAAAAGTATGAAAAAAATATTATTTTTTGCTTTTGTCATGATGGTTGCAGTGGGAGCGGGGAAGTCTTTCGCTTACACAGTGCCTGAAGATGATACAAATGTAGAATTTATGTATGTTACCGGTCCTGAAGGAGACCCGCTTAGAGGTGCGGAAGACCATACACTAACGCTGAATATTGATGTACCTGAAGATGAAGAGGGTGCCGTTAAGATTGGAATTTACGATCCCGATACTGGCGGTGATGTAGACGCTAGAATTGATGGTACAAACTCCTGGGACACAAAAACGGTAATAACTCTGTCAGGAAAAGATGGGGAAATTTCTAAGAAAAAATTTACAGATAATGATAATTATGATAGTAAATTTGTAATTATTCAGAGAAGAAATATTAGAAAAAGTCTGGAATTTACTTGACGTGATTTTTGTGCTAAATTTTTATTTCTTCTGTATCTGTTGGGTTGCTTGTGTTGGCTTGGTGTAGGAGCGT
>Ga0209045_1003379_pt1 | contig 10276 bp, 8 predicted proteins | sample SaaInlLV_10m_DNA_4_FD_184664 | JGI IMG/M metagenome (GOLD analysis project Ga0209045, IMG submission 184664) | Marine microbial communities from expanding oxygen minimum zones in the Saanich Inlet - Saanich Inlet SI072_LV_200m_DNA (SPAdes) (version 2) | ecosystem: Environmental > Aquatic > Marine...
TATTTCTTTTATACGTTTCTCTGCTTTTGAATGTGGACTCATTTGACTTCCTTTTTTGTTTTAAATTTAACAAGAAGTCTCTCACAGGATTAATCTCTTTTATTCCGGAAGGCTTTGACACGCTACACTATGCAATCGTTTGGTTCATCTGATGAAAAAGGACAACACAGGTATGAAACACATCATCAATGTTTCCGCTATGGAAGGTAAATTCCATATATTCCGCAAAGAGTCTCGCCATCCACATACAAATATGGCAAAAGCAGCACTAAACATGATGACCCTTACTTCATCGGCAGATTTTGCGAAATATGGAATATATACCAATGCAGTCGATACCGGATGGGTAACTGATGAAGATCCTATTGAGTTGGCTAAAAAGAAAGAAGAAATTCATGACTTCCAACCCCCTTTGGATATTGTTGACGGAGCTGCCAGAGTGATGGACCCTTTGTTCGATGGAATTAACACTGGAAAACATTGGTGTGGTAAATTTTTGAAGGACTACAGGCCAATAAGTTGGTAATGTTGCACTATTCGTACTTAAACGAGATAAATGTTATAGAAGATTAAATCCTTCATAGAAAACTAAAAAAGTCAAACCTGCCTGCTGGCAGGATAGTAAAAATCGCCTCTTGTTTCACTCTAAAATAAGAGTGTTAATTGAAAACAAATTGGAAAATGAACCGACAGTTATAATTGCATTACCGCAGCTAATTAAACTTCATTATAACGCAGTTTAGCAGCAACGTTGTAGCCAATTTTAAAAAACATATATAACAATGACAGAAAAAAGAAAAACAAATATTCCGATTTGAAAATGAACCATATTTTGGTACAATAGACTCCATTGAAAAAAATAAAACAAACTATAATCCTAAAATGAATTGTACACTTTGCGGTTCGGTACTTTCAAATAAAAAGGATGAGTATTATTATAATTGTGACATTTGTAAAGCAATAGTAATGGATAAAAAATATTACTTATCAGCTGACAAAGAAAAAGCAAGATATGAAACTCACAACAATGACGTAAATGATATTGGGTATCAAAACTTTGTATTGCCGATTACCAATTATGTAATTGAGAAATTCTTACCAGAGCATAAAGGATTAGATTTTGGAAGCGGTACCGGCCCCGTTATTTCAAGTATGCTATTGGAGAGAGGCTATGACATTGTTCAATACGATCCATTCTTTGCTCCTAATCAAAACATATTGAATAATATGTATGACTATATCGTTAGTTGTGAGGTATTTGAGCATTTTTACAACCCCAAAACAGAAATTGATCGCCTTACATCGTTATTAAAAGTTAATGGGATGTTGCTTATTATGACAATGTTATATAATGACCAGATTGATTTCAATAAGTGGAATTATCGAAACGATTCTACACATGTTTTTATATATAGAAAAGAAACGATCGAATATATTGCCAATGAAAAGAAGCTTGAAATAGATATTTTAACAGACAGATTCATAGTGTTAAGAAAAACTGGCGACAACAGCTAGTACGGTGTAATCCTCAAGTAGGTTAAATTATATATTATCTGATTCAATACGGGTAGCAATTATTTTTCATTATCTCAACCTAGATTTTGGATATGAGAACAATTACAATAATAATCAGTACATAGGAGATCATATCATACCTACTATGGAGAAGGTTCTTGATATGAACTCAATTTTACATAATATTAGTGCAAATATGAAAATCCCAATGATAGAAATAGATGGATAACACCCACCATTTTCACGACTATCTCACGATAATACCAGCATCGCTGCTTACATCAAGACATTGTCAATGTTTTTCATCAGGAGATCTTTGATTATTGTGGAAAGTAAAAATTCCTTATTAAATTCAGAAGATATGAAGTCAAAACTTGAAAATTATCTTCAGTCTTTAAAGAAAAAATAATTTATGTACCTTAATGCGCCCGTGGCTCAATTGGATATGGCACTAGATTTCGGTTCTAGCGATTGCAGGTTCAAGTTATGTAGGCGTACAACTATAAAATCTCTTTAGGAATAATTCTTCGAATCCAGACCCTGAAACGTTTTATAAATCCGGCCTTGGCATCGGCGTGTGATTCTAAAGTGACGGCCCAGGCATTCTCAGGTTCACATTCCTCGTCCATAACTTTCTGAAGCCTGGAAGCGATAATATCGGAATGAATAACCGTGATGCATTCAGTATTCAAATTAGCGCTGCGTGGATCCAGATTAAAGGTCCCTATAATTGCTATTTCCCCGTCCACCACCATAGATTTGGCATGCAATCCAAACACCGGTGCACGGTGTAGGCGAGTATCCATTGCCTTGCTCATTTTTTTCAAGCGCACAGCTGCATCAGGTCGGAACTCAAAGATTTTTACACCCGCCTCTAACAATATGTGCCGATCCCGCTGATAGCCGCTGAATGCCCCCAGATTATCTGTTGCTGCCAGGCTGTTGGTAATTATTTTTACCTCCACTCCACGATTAACGGCATCACGAAACAAGTTCTGCCCGAGTTCCGTTGTAACCAGATATGGCGTTTGAATGGTGACTGAAGTTTTTGCCTTCCGTACCAGGTTAATCAAAGCGTCCGTGCTGATGCCTCCCCCTAAAAGTCCGCTGGTTCTCTCACTCTTTCCCGGTACGTCAGATATGTAAGACACGGAGTCAGAGTCAACCCACTGAAAATCATCAGAGGCATGGATGGACTCAAATTTGTTGGGGACCCGCTTTATCCTTTTCCTCAATTCGGGTAGAAAGTGTTTTGGGTCACATGCATACTGATGCAATAGTTCAATTCTGACCGAATCCTTAATGCCTGATTTAGTACTCTTTACAAGTCTGGTAACAGTCTTACTTAACGGGTCATTCCAGAACTTATTAAATGAACTCTGGACAGTGCCAGCGATACTGCCAAGCAGCAGGACATCCCTGTCTCGGAAATTGTATTTGTGATTGTAGTCGAAATACTCATCGGCAATATTCCGCCCTCCGGTGATTACTAACAGACCATCAACTACCACAGACTTGTTGTGCATGCGCTGATTGGCCCCCCTGAAATCGGTAGCAAGGGTGGAGAGTTTTTTAGGAAGGGTCTTCCCAAGATTAATGTTGGGGTTATAGATTTTTATGGAAAGATTTGGATGTGAGTCAACAGCTAGCAGGTAATCCGCATCCGCTTTCAAGGTGATGTCATCCACCAGTATCCTGACCTTTACACCCCGTTGTGCAGCTCTCAGCAGATGATCAACCGCAATGAGACCCACGTTGTCAGCAGAAAAAATGAAATACTGAACATCTATGGACTTTTCGGCGGACTCAGTTGCCCAGGCACGCGCCACCAGTGAGACGATACCATCGTCAAGCAGGTATACGCCGGTTTTTTGCAACAACTGTTCTGAAAAGTCGCTCAGCTGATAAGAGAGGGTCATGGTAGAGTCCCGAGGTGTATCAGCACAGACATCCATGTCCCTGTATTGAGAGAGGTTTGGTTTATTGGAGGAACATGCTGACAGAATTATTGCAAGTAAGAAGTAAGGTAACTGCTTTGTGACTCGATTCATTTCATACCTCTCTTATTTTTCCAGTCCGATCGGTCCTGTACATATCGCGGTGCATCCTGAAAATTATCACTTTGATATTGTGTTTCCTGATCATTCCGAACCAGACATCCTAATTGAGAAATTTATGTGTAAAATTTCTTTTAATGCTATGACCGCTGTTTCTATAGGATCTAGTTCTGCAGCATCTTTCACGTGCAGAAATACTAATTGCTTGCTGGACCAACTTGCCTGTGAGTAAGGTCCTTCAATTATCTCATCAGAACTTGTTTCAACAATTCCCTCACTGTCAATAGGTACTCTTTCAAATGGTGTAATAAATGATTGGGAATTAATAATAGTTAATAAATATAATATCGATATTAGTATAAATATGAGTTTAATTTCGTCTACTTAAATTCATTAATTAATATATAGCATTAAAATATAATATAATTTGTCTTTAAACTACAAATTGTAAAGTGTCTGTAAAGTGTCAAAGCCTTCTAAACTAAAATAGATTAATCTTGGGAGAGAATTCTTGTTAAACTATTCCAGTCGTATTAAGACCATCACTTGATTCAATTAAAGCATCCAACTACAGATCTAATTCTGACCATCAGTGGATACACATGCATAAATAATTATCATTTTAATCTCATAGAATTTGTATTCTTAAACCGATGATAGAACTTTTTAAGACTTCGATTTCGAGACAAGTTATGAGGTGGACTTTACCCAGTTATAATCTCTTGACAACCTGTGCTACTTCTCAACAAACTAACAAAACATTGAAACTGAATATTTAGAAATATTTTTATTATCATATGAAAAATCGTATTTGAATCAGGAGCTAACAATATGAAGCCTATTATTTTTTTCCTTTCTATAGTGTTGATATGTTCTGTCGGACATACTGATGAACCTGATGATAACAATGATAAGGAAAAATCTAAGACTGAAGAAGCAAAGGAAAGATTAGACAAAGCAACCAAAGATAACTCATCCTCGAGAAAATCAAACTATCGTTCAACACGTAGAAAATGCAATTCAAAATCTACTTCATGGATAGAAACATTATTTGATTTTCTTGATCTACTGAGTGATATAACTCCAGATACTCCTAAAAACACTCAATCGTCTGAAACATATTATTATTATTCTAATATGACTCCAGACACAACAATTACATCTGACATTCCAAAATTAACCTATTCAAAAAAAATCTCATATTTTGATTATCCTTACTATTCAGATCAAAATTTTAGCTATCAAGATACTAGCGCTCAAAATGCGATTTTATTTTTTTCTCATATATCTTTTGGAAATAGTGTTTCTAGCGATTTTGTTTTGAGTTCCTTTTCATCGACTTTTCATTTTAGTCGATGGGCCATCAAAATGAGATATAAGTATATTGATGAATATAGTGCTCCATTCCCAATCAATTTTATTTCAGGTCAATTTGAGCGTAAAATTGACGCATTCAATGGTGTCGATATGGGCTTTTCAATTGGTATGGATAGAATCGCATTGGATAGGAATTATTATGACGGATTGACGCTAGGATATAATTTCGAGCTCTTTTTATTTAAACCAGTATCAATTGTATTTAACCCTAGCATTATGTTTTATGAAAATGAGAAAATTACGGATACATACGCTTCAATCAATTACCATATTAAAAACCTTGTTATTGGCTTTGAATATAACAAACTCAATATAATTGGTGTCAGTTTTGATAGCTTCTCATTAAAACTAGGCTTATATCATTGAAAAATTGTGACGCTTCAAAGCCTTCCTGAATAATAAGGTCTAATTCGTGAGAGTCTACTGTTTAAATAATTCCCAACGCTTTGAATATATACAATCAGAAACCCAATTCTTTACTTACGTGATGGTTTTTTTGATTTTTTTCTTTCCGCCCCTAGTTTTTTATTGATAGCGTTAAGAGCGTTTGTATTTATTACTATTTGTACATTCTCGTATGAATCCACATCACCGATAATTTGTGTTATTTTATTTTTAAATGGTTGATATTCAAATCGTGCTCCTCCAATATATTCCACTCTACTATCAGATGAAAATCGATATCCAATATCATAACTATCAACTTTTGTAAGTTTCCACGGCACACCATACTTTGTATCATACTCAAAACGAATATCACCGATCGCGACTATTAATCCATCATATTTTATATTATACTCAAAGCTAGTGGACCCAATTTCTAGCACTCGTCCATCGAAATAATCAATTTCAATGTTACTATCATCTGCTTTCTCAATATTCTCGTCAAAAGATTGATACTGAAAATCAATATTACCATAAGTTATTATATTAACGTCAGTAATTGCACCACTATCATTTACACAGATCTCAAATGGATAAACATTAACATATACTTCCAAAATTCTGCCTAAGTCTGACAATACTATTCGATCAATTTGGGCTTGAGAAAAGCTAAGAATGGGAATGAGTATAAAAAGAAAAATAAAATATAGAAAAAATTTGTGTCTCATGGCTTTTATCCTAACTTTGTCATTAAATATTATTGATTAACACCGTTTTTAAAACTATTCAATTTACCTTTAATACATGCTTCAAAGCCAATATAATACAACCATAAACGATCGTAAAATCTAATTCAATATCAATTCATAACTAATCGGCCATATTATCAGTTTGTCGGAGGTAAAAAAAGGCACAAAAAAACCCTCAAAAATGAGGGGCTGTCAGTTGATAAAATACTGAATATTCAATTATTCAAGATTGCACTTTGAACCAGAATCACTACTTTTCCAATATATTGATCATTACAAAAGGAAAAATTGAACCTATATATTGTTGCAATAATACTAACATCCAGTTGCTTCTTAGTTTAATTGACAAATCACTAAATAGTGTTTTAAGTCTTTGCCGTTGCCTAGGAATCTATAATTTTACATTAGTCCGAAATCAATGTGAACGTTATGGTATTTTGTTAATATTTAGCGGCTATATCCTATCTTAAAAGAATATCCCAAAACGTCAGCAAAGTTTACTTCAGCACCAATTACCAATCTTGATATTTTAAAAGACGCACCAAGCATAGCTTGAGCACCAAAAATATTTTCATCATCTAAATCAACTTTATCGGTAGTTTCCTTGGCTTGGGAATAATATGCAGAAACCCCAGCAAATGGTGATAATTTTCCAAAATACTCTTTGCTTGCAAGTAAATCAATCCCCAGTACATTTAATTCAAGGTCTTCAGGTCCATATAGTTTTGTAAAACTCAATCGTGTGGCAGCTGCAAGATTTCTATCGGAATCATTGATAATATTATACTGAACCTGACCACCATAAAATCCATAATTTGCCGGAGGGTTTTTGGTATAGTAGACAGCCAAATCAACTTGGTTGGTTACACCTATCCTGAACATGAGGCCAGGGAAAAGGAGAGCATTTCCGTCAAAAAGTGTATGCGTGGAGTCAGGGTGTGAAAAAGTATCATTCCAGGCATCATCAGCGTCATCAATGGTTGTTCCCCAATTCAGTAATGAGATCTCATAATTTTTTTTGCCAAGCGGCTTTGCCGAATTGAGGGGGCGAAAATATGTCACCAATCCTGCTTCGCTAGTAAATTGATTCCAAGCTTCCTGAGTAAGGGATTCATCCAAGACAAATGAACATTCATCCCATTTGTCATTTACATGAAGATCTTGACCATATAGTGGGATAGTTAATAATAGTAGGAATAATGAAAGTATTCCATTTCTTAGTATTTTTATCAAAAGTATTTTCCTTTTTTTAATTAATTTTATATCGTAAATATTGGCGGAAATTTAAATAGAGAATATTACAATAAATAGAGAATATTACAATATTATGTGTAATAAAAAACACTCCATAAATTTCCATAATTACCATTAATACTGCGACAACATCTAATACATTTATTTCACTGTGCAATTCATATCCGCACTGTAGCGTATCAAAGCCTTCCGGAATTAAATTGGCAATAATAATCAGTATAATGTCTTTTTTGGATGGAAGATTTGAGGGGATGTTTGAAAATTTATGATGATATCTTTATTAAAGAGGCCTTTTGAACCAATTATCTTACTGTAATGAAAACTGTTTCATCCCAATAGCCATGGCAGTCTGTTATATTGTACAGGCCAACGATATTCTCCTTAAATATAGACTGTTTTGTCAAATCGTTTTTGAAGATGCACAAGATACAAGAATTTATCACTCTGTAGAATTCTGTTGACAACCCAAATAGCATTTGATTAAACTAACACGAGTATTTAAACTATAACTTTTAAAATATTTTTATCACCTTTATTAGAAATATGGTAGAAACAGGTGGAAACGATATGAGGCATATTATATTATTTCTATCAATAATTCTGATTCGACATAATTTGAATCGGTGTAACTTTAGTGCATAAATTACCATGGAAAAAATATCATTATTACATATTACTAAATATCTAAATATGACCTATAAGACCTACAGCAAAGCGCTAATATTCTCAATTATGTTCTCATCCCTTTTTTCAAATTCGATGATTGCAGTCTTAGATTTTGAAGGCAAAGGAATAAAACAGGAAGAAGCATCCACAATAACTGATAGACTTAGATTAGAAATAACCCAGTTATGTCATAAATCGGGTGACTGTTCTGTTATGAACAGAGATCAGATGGGACGGATTTTGAAAGAGCAGAAATTGCAGCAATCTGGATGCGTTTCAAATTCCTGCATGGTTGAAATTGGCGAAATTATTGGTGTGGAAACGATTATCGGTGGCAGTATAGGAAAGATCGGAAATCTCTACTCTATCAACGCTCAGGAGATAAGTGTTGAGACAGGAGAAATTCTGAATTTTGCCTCTTATGATTATGATGGTGCCATAGGGCAACTCCTGACTGCTGGAACCCGGTATATTGCCTCAAAATTAATCTATTCCGAAACAACTCTTGGAGAAAACAAACCGGCTGTTGGCACTATATGGGTAAATGCCCCAGGATGTGATATTCTATTAAATGACTCCTATGAAGGGAAAGATTATCTCTTAAAAGACTTGATTCCAGATTATTACTTTGTAAAAGCACAAAAGGAAAACCACTATACGGTTGAAAAGGAAGTATTAATAACTAAAGGTGAAGAGGAAGACATCACCTTTGATTTACTACCAATTGAAGGGTCTGTATATGTTTTGGTAGATCCTATTGAAGCTTCAAATGCAGATATTTATATTGGGAATCAACTCAAAGGTCCTGCCCCCAAGAAATTAACTTTACTTATTGGTCAATACGACATTGAAGTCAAACATGAGAACTATTTATCCCAGAAACAGACAGTTTTAATAAATCAAAATCAAACTCAGAGACTGAATTTTAATTTGAATACCTATAAGGGTTCAATTCAACGAGACATCGATAAATGGAATAAACGTAAAAAATTAAGCTTGCTCGGCACTATAGCATTTATTGGAGCAGGAATATATTTTCAGCAATCCGGCATGGATTATTATGATAAATATAAAGTCGCCGAAAATGAGGATGATGCGATTGCATTTCGAAACTCTACAGAACAAGCTGATTTGAATTATAACATAAGCATCGGGGTTGGAGCAACCCTTGGATTCAGCTGGTTATATTCGTGGTTTAAAGAAAACAGATATATAAAGAAAAATAATTGATTGAATTTTATTTTACATAAATCAAAGTTAACTGTCATTTTTGTTTTAATTGCCCTGTTTATTTTTGGTTTTGCCTGTACAGAAAAACGCGATTGGAACAATCCATTTGATCCTAATAAGAATATTCTATCTGGTTGTACAGACCCAATAGCGATTAATTACGACCCAGATGCAAATACAAATGATGGCAGTTGTATTTGTGAGAGTTATCTTGAATCAAATGGGAATTCATATTGTCAATCCGATCTTGATGCACTACAAGATATAATAGAAATAAGTAATTTAGGGGCTGATTATTGGTGGGGGGTGTATACTGATTTATTGTCTCTACCCTTCGTAGATTCAACAATTGCGTTTATTTTGTTTCATGCTGACTATGGAGGTTACCCTGAAGATAAGATCAAAACCCCTCTAACTCTTGGAAGTCAAATTTGGGAAAATTCAAGATTAGTTGAGTGGGACTGTACATCCTGCAACTTAAATCAGGGTATCCCTGATAGTTTTAAGCATCTGGTTGATTTAAAAAAATTAATAATTCCTGACAATAAAATAAACTTCCTTTCCTGGGATATTTGCACACTTATACTAAATCTGAATGAGTTCGATATTAGCGGGAATGAGATATGTGAAGAGGAAAGTTATCCACAATGTGTAGTTTCCTTCATTATTGATCAGGATTGCGAATAGATAATTGAAAATATAAAATTGAAATAATTTGGATCTGTTGCCGGTCACTGTCTTCCGGAATAAATTAGATTATTACATTAGAGACTTCATGTTAAATTATTCCCGTCGCTTTGAAGACCTACAGGTTTTAGGGAAGCAAAAATAGGCACAAAAAAGCCCCTCAAAATTGAGGGGCTGTCCGTCGACAAAATGCGGAGAGCAAGGGATTCGAACCCTCACAGGCGAAAATTTGCCCGGCGGATTAGCAATCCGCTGCAATACCATTATGCGAACTCTCCTGGCGGAGGTTGAGGGACTCGAACCCCCAAGGGCGCAAACCCGGCGGTTTTCAAGACCGCTGTCTTACCAATTAGAACT
>Ga0209045_1003381_pt1 | contig 10270 bp, 7 predicted proteins | sample SaaInlLV_10m_DNA_4_FD_184664 | JGI IMG/M metagenome (GOLD analysis project Ga0209045, IMG submission 184664) | Marine microbial communities from expanding oxygen minimum zones in the Saanich Inlet - Saanich Inlet SI072_LV_200m_DNA (SPAdes) (version 2) | ecosystem: Environmental > Aquatic > Marine...
ATTAATGGATGCAAGATTGGCAATCATACAATCTGGCACTGCTGCATTGACTCCTAAGTCTTTGCAAATTAAACTTCTGGCTTCGATGGCTAGATTATGATTGTGTTGCATTATGCCTGGCCAGCCATCTGGAAAAATACCCTCCATAAACTCAATTGCATCGCCAATACACAAATAAGCAGTTGTATCTTCGGTGCCTTGCCATGAGAATAGTTGTTCAAAACTAAAATGCTTACCAGAAAGTAAGCTTGTTGTTAATGGTTTGATATTCTCTTGCTTATCCTCTTGAACGAATAGAAATGCAGATCCTTTTGGAGAGCAGATCCATTTGTGGCAATTTCCTGTATAATAGGCAGCCCCCATTTCATCCAAGGATAAAGCAACTGTGCCCGGTGCATGGGCTCCATCTACTAATGTGTCAATTTCAAATTCATTAAAATGATTTACAATTTCTTGAACTGGAAAAACAATAGCTGTAGGGGAGGAGATATGGTCAATTAAAACAAGCTTGGTTTGCTCCGATTGAAGTTCAATAAAAGCATCAATTAATGGCTGATTTGATTGTAATTGAAATGGAATTTCAGCTTCCCTTATAACGATAGAATATCTTTCTTTGAGATAATTCAAGGTGTTACGAACTCCTGGATATATATGATTACAACAAATGATCTCATCACCAGCATTGAATTTCAATGATTTGAGAACAGTATTCACTCCTGTGGTTGCATTTCTGACAAAAACGATATTCTCGGTGGCAGCTCCAACAAAGTTTGCTAGTTTTTCTTTTGACTCCAGATAAACTGTCTCCATTTCTCGAAGCATAAAGCGCAAAGGCTGAGACTCAAGTCTTTTTCGATATTCATTTTGTTTGTCAAGAATAGCTGTGGGACAAGCACCAAATGATCCATGATTTAGAAATATGGTTTCCTGATCAAGTGACCAATGTTGGATATAATTTGAATAGAGGTTTTTGTCCATAAGGATATTGAATGTTTGTCAAAGTTACGAACTTAAATGATTTGGAGATTCTCAACCTTCGGTAGCCAAAGGCTAGCCGAAGGAAATGCTAAATAACCATCAATCAACATTCACAAAATACATATCCATAACACCTTTCCCCTTTACTTCAATAGGACTCCGTTTTGAAAAACTGATGTTTTGATTTTCAAAATGCTTTTTAACAAGTTGATGTGTGACATTGCTAATATTAATGCGCATGGGTTCAGAATTGCTTTCCATACGTGAGGCAGTATTTATCGTATCCCCAAATACATCATAAATATATTTCCGTACACCAACTACACCACCTACAACTTTACCTGAGTGCAAACCAATTCGAATTTTCCATTCAATGGATTGACCCTTGTTTCTTTTATCAAGATAATCCCTGATTTCAATAGATGCATTTAGCATATTAATAGCATGATTCTCATCTTTTTCCGGCATGCCGCAAACAGCTAAATAAGCATCTCCAATTGTTTTAATTCGTTCACAATGATTTTTGATCATGATGTCATCGAAAGCAGTAAAAATATCATTTAATTCGTCAATTAACTGTTTGGGATCCAATTGTGTTGACATACTGGTAAATCCAACTACATCTGAAAAGTAAACGGTAACATCGGTAAAACTTTCTGGCTCTGTTTTTCCAGTCATTTTCAAATCGTTCACCACCTTAATGGGTAGTGTATTTAAAAGCAACTTTTCTGACTTTGCTTTTTCCTTAGCAATTCTTCGGATACTGATAATTACATAAACGGCAAACAATAATATTAAACCGAAACTAATTATGAAGATATTTCGTTGAGCTTTTTGTTTCTTGACTTCTGCATCTTTCTGAGCAATTTCAGTTTTCTGAAGCTTAATTTGTTGCTCTTTTTTTTCTGTTTGGTAAACAGTTTCAAGTTCTTCGAGTTGCTTATTTTTTTCCAGATTGAAAACGGAATCTTTAACAGTATTGTATAATTGGTGATATTTTAAAGCATTTTTGTAATCTCCTTTTCTAGAATATATTTTTGTAAGTGATTCATATACATTGATATGCAAATCAAGATAGTCCATGTCCTTAGCAATATCATAAGCTTGGGTGATGTATGTAAAACTTTTGTCTAAATCTCCCATGTCACCATAAGCTCCACCCAGGTTGTTAAGCACAGCTGCTTCTTCTGATTTGTCAGAGATATTTCTGTAAATAGCCAAGGCTTCTTCCCAGCATGCTATTGCCTTTTTATATTGTTTTTGTGCATGATATAGTATTCCCAAATTACTTAATGATCCGGCTACTCCTCTAATATTATTTGTTTCCCTTTTGATTTTTAGCGACTTATTAAAATAATATGCGGCACTATCATATTCTTTAAAATCAAGATAAATACGTCCAATATTATTGTAGGTATAAGCTATCCCATAATTTTCTCCAAGTTTATGATCAATTGCAATCGTTTTATAATAATATTCCAGTGCTTTTTTTGGTCTCTTCCATGCATCGTAAACGGTGCCAATATTATTTAAACACATGCTTATTTTTGATGAATCCTGATTTTTTTCAACGACTTTCAAAGCTGCGTGATGGTGAAATATTGCTTTTTCATACATTCCCAAATAATGATATATATAACCTATGTCTCCATGAGCAGCATAAATTCCACTTTCGTCATTTGTTTTTTTGTTGAAAGCCAATTTTTTTTGATAATAAACTAGAGCCTTTTTGTATTCTGTCAGGTATTCATAAAGTCTACCAAGCCTAAAATAGGCATACGAAATACCAAAGTTGAAATTAGCTTTCTGTGCTTTCTTTAATGCTAGTTTCGCATAATAAATGGATGTATCCATTCTTTCAGCAGGATAATTAAAAGTGAGTTCTAATAGTGCAAGTATCTCAACAGTATCCTCTTCTGTTGTATTAATTACTTTCCAGATAGAGTCAATATTATGCTGGTAGTTTTGTGAAAAAGACAAATTCGAAATAGCACAAAATAATAACAATAATAGAGCAGGTTTCATCATTTCATTGGATTTGTGATTTGAATATCAAATATACAAATATTTGAGTTTTCTCTATTTTCTTCTTTTAAAGCCTTAAATAGAGGTGTTTGCTATCTATTTGATTAATTATTGCTAAATTTAGTCTTCAGAATAATTGATTCATAAATAAACAAAAAACATTATGCTCAAATCACTAGTCAAATTATTGATTTTAGTTTCATTTTTGAATGCCTTAAACTCAACTGCACAAAATGATAAAGAGAATACCCAATTTAAATTAGGTGCTATTGGCATGCAATATAATAATAATTTGAGTTGGCATTTTGTTCCTCGATATACGGATTTTAACTTATTATCAAACAGTTTGGATTCGGGCATGTACTTAAATCAATATGGATATAATTATACAGACATTAATCGATCGGAAGAAACATACTTCTCTTTATATGCTAAATTTTTCAAATCTGTTGAATCCAATAAATCCATCAAGCATTCGTTATTATTTGGTATTAGCGTAACCGACCTAAGTTCTGATAATGTGTATCTATATAATCGTAGTGAGCCCACAACTATTGATTCCAGTATAATAGGGCAATATATGATTACGCTTGATAAAACCATAGCCAGTAAATATTTCTTTCGTTATTATTCGCAGAAAATAGCTGTAAACCTAGGCTATGCCTATCAATTTGAAGTGAATGATTTTTTAGAATTATCTTTTGGATTAAATACAGATTTTTTAGTAGAAACCAGTTCCTCCTTATCATTGACAAGAATTCTGGATGTTGAGTATATTAGTTATTACAACGACTTATATGCGGCTAAAAAATATCGCAAACCTTTTAATGGGGATTACCATAGTTTACATAAATATGAAAAGGATTATACTTTGCTAAATGGCCTTTATTTGAGACCCTGGGTTCCTGTAGCCATAAACTGTAAATTATTAGGTTTTGATAATGACACAAAATGGTTGATGGTAACTTTACAAGGAGGGATTGGCTATCAATTCGCTATGGTCAAAGATGTTAAGATTAAAGGATCTGAGTTTTATAGTTATGGCGTGGGACTTCAATACCGTTTTTGATAAAAAAAAAGCACCCAAAATTTTGGATGCTTTTTAAATTATTTGAAAGGAATTATTCTACATCAACTGCAACTGCATTTAAAACATCTTTACCACTTTGGCAAACAAATGCAACTACTTTAAGGTCATCAATAACAACTGCTCCTCCACCTTCGGCTCCTAAACCATTATAATCAGTTGGAAGTGTATAGGTGTATGTTTTGGTTATTTTACTTCCTATAGCGGTTGTTACATTTTTCTCTCCCCATTGTCCGGTTATTAACTCACGTAAAACATGATTTTGCTCATAACTACTTGGATTGGGAGCTCCTGACTGTTTGGACATTATTTTATCTTGCAACAAAGCTACATTGATGTAATTTGAACTACCAGCATTTCCAGTATAATACAAGTCAACCCGAATGCTTAATTCGCGATTTACTGGATTGAATGTAGCTTGTGCACCAATATTTACGGGTGCAGGAAGTTGCATAACTGCTTCTGCAGCAGCTTGCCAGGAAGCTCTACTCATGGCCATTCCGCCAGCTGTTTGTGGGGAAACACCTAAGTCGGTTGCTAATTTTCTGTTGATAGTTCCAGCAGGATATCCTGCTACTTTCGCGCTTCCAACTAAGATATTACCATAAGGAGTTGTGAAATTTGGCCAACCTGTTGCTGGGGCTGCATATCCTCCAGCATGAACAGCAATAGCAATAAATTTATCAGGATATAAACTAGATAAATTAGCAGCAATTGTATGTCCTTGTGGACAGAAACCACAGCGCACACCAGTGAAATCTTCTAACAAAGCTTTGCGGTTTTCCTGTTCTGTAGATGCAAGAAATAAATCTTCAGTTGAGAAACTTAAGATATTACCGTAGCCTGTTCCTTCACCATTAGTTGCATAAGCGCAAACATAATAAGTTGTTTCAGGAATTAGAGATTCAATATTACTTGCAAAAGTACCCGTTAGCGTTCCATCTTCGGTTTTGAAATCAGCAATAGTAGGAGTAGGGTTTGTGCTCCAACAGATTCCGCTTACTGTAATGATGGATCCTTCATCGGAAACAATACTTCCTCCAGAAATTGCAGAGGTTTGAGTGATTGCAGTTACTGCAGTTGTTGTAATAACAGGAACTTTTTTATCTGGTTCAACTGGTGTTTTTTCACAACTGATTGAAAAAATAAAAATTGACGAGATTAATAAAACACTAATCCAATTTTTCATAAGTTTTATAATTTTTAGGTTTTGTTCAATTAAAATTCGAATATAAAACTTTTAGAAGTATTGACAATAAAGAAAACGCATATCCTTTATTATATCACTTACATATTTATTGTGATAATATCCATATCTAGGCTAAAGATTCGCAGAAATTTCACTTGCCTCCTGAAAACAAATTTGAGAATCTGTGACAATTTTATATCATAGATGCAATTGCGAATATTCAAAATAAAGAATTAGTGTACTTTGGATTGTTAACTGATCAATAAAATGGCAATAATACTTACTCATCTATTGATTTTCAACGGCAGATGATATTTTCCATTGGCTGTAGAAGTATGTTTGAATTTTCTATAACAAGTAATTTGGTATGATCAAAACTGGTAATATAATCCAATTTCTCCAGTCATATTTACTAACCATGTTTTATCCTCAAGATATCTGGATGTCATATATCCTCCCATTAAATTTAAACTAAGTTTTTGAAGAAAGAGAATTTCAAAACCAAAACCAAGACCATGAAATTGCCTTCCCCATTGATCTATATCTGGTAAGCCTGTTAAATAATGGAAACTAGTATATTTATCATAAAACAAATGATTGCCCTGATATAGAAAGAAATTAGATTTTTTAAAGGATTTTAACTTATAAAGAAAAACGAGTCCTGCACTAAACTGTGTAGTGCTTTGATCAATATAGGGAGCAAAAGTAGCTTGTACGCCATATTTTTGTGGCCAATACCGATATGATATTCCATAACCAGTGGTGAAACCAGCGGCTGCACCTATGTTATGTTTGTATTTTGCAGGGGAGTCTGAATTATTCTGACTATATGATATTAAAACAATACATAGAATAAATACCTGGATTAGAATAAGCTGTTTTTTCATGGGTTTTTCTTAAAAGATTAGAATAATTGATAGTTAAATTCAACAAATAGATTGTAAAATCAATTCAATGCAATATGTAAACTATGTCAATTTAAGAATTAAATAGTAAAAGCAAAAAATGGATTTGAGTACTTGTTTTAACTTGCGAGTTAAGGTCCGAGCGGATGCTCGAAACATTTAAAAGTTGCTTTAACCTAATGGTTCGGGCATTCGCTCCGCTATGGTTCGAGCATTCGCTCGGACCTTAGCATACTTCACATTCTATTTTGGCTTTTGTTCAACTATGGGCGTTGTACCAATCAAATACCAAAAATTCTTTTACTCAATAATTATTCACTATAATTGAAAATTTGTATATTTGACACACATGTTCTTGATTTTGAGGGGTTACGACAACACTAAATATCATATTATGAACAAATTTATTATATTTTACCTAATCTTGGTCTTCTCTACTCTAACATTTTATTCATACGGTCAAAAAAAGATTGCTATTGCTGATGATGTAGTAATACTAAGTGAGATTACGGATAGTTTGCTAACAATTAGGCTTCAGCAAAAAAATCTCATTTATGATAATATTATTGATTATAGTGACAAATGCTCACATTATTATGCTGATATTTTCAGCAAAAATGATTTGATATATCTAAAAATTAGAGATTGTAAAGATGAGCAAATAGGATTTGAATGTTTAGGGTCAAATCTTGAAAATATGGATAATGAACTGAAATCATTCATACTCTGCTTTTATATAAATACCATTATTAATGGAGAAGCAAGGAAAGAAGGAGTAGAACCTGAAATGACTAAAAATGAGCATGATAGCAGATATTTTTTTTCACCTTCTTCGTTTAATTTAAAAAAGGGTGAATTATATTATAATTCAATCTATTTTGCCATTCATGATATTCAATATGGTTTTTCAGATAATTTCTCTATTGGGATGGGAACAAGTGTAGCAGGTATTCCTATATATTTTACACCAAAATTTAGCATGAAACTGAATGAGAAAAATAGACTTGCGGTTGGAAATATGCTAATTTTGGGAACTTATGGGCCAAAATTTACGGCTAATCTTGCATATACAACTTATACATATGGAAGTAGTGAAAATAATCTTTCACTCAGTGCAGGGCATTTTTATACTGGAAATAATGACTTAGCTGACGAAATCATTAGTCAACCAATTTTTAATATTTCAGCAATGTTTCAATTAAAAAACAATGTTTATTTTACAACTGAAAACTATTATCTACATAATAATACAACACTTACAGCAGAAAAATATGACAATAACGGGAACCGTATATATGAAGATTATACTTTAAGTGATAATTTTATTTTTGGATTTTCTGGTTTCCGAATAATAAATAAAAGCAAAGATGTAATAAGCTGGCAATTTGGTTTGGCTTATTTCATTCGATTCATGGAGGATATGCCATATAAGTATTCATCTGGAGGTTGGGATGGGGACTATCCTGGTAATACAAATTTCCCAATTCCAACTATTAGCTATACGCAGAAATTTGGGAAAAAATATTAAGAAAAAGCCCAACATACTAGTTCTAACATTTACACATACTGATTCGAGCATCTGCACATACTGGTTCGTGCATTCGCTCGGACTTAATCGGACCTAAACTACTAAAATTGAAAATAAAAGATAAATAATTGTGAGTAGAAACTATAAATTTCACGATCCAAAAGGAATGTATTTTGTCACTTACTCCGTTATTAACTGGATTGATATATTTATCAGGAATGAGTATCGAGATGTAATGCTCGATAGTTGGAAACATTGTATTGATAAAAAGGGTTTAGAAATATATGGATGGTGTATAATGACCAGTCATGTACACATGATTATTGCCAGTAATAAGGATTTGCTAGAGAATATCATGAGAGATATGAAAAGGCATACATCAACCACATTAAGACATGCAATTGAAAATTCATTCGAAAGCAGAAAAACTTGGATAATGGAGATAATGATGGCTCATGGTACATTAAACAAGCATAATAAAGACTTTCAATTTTGGCAACAACATAATCACCCAATTCTCTTGGATACGAATCATATTATGCAGCAAAAGTTGGATTATATTCATATGAATCCAGTAGAAGCAGGTTTTGTAGATGAACCTGAGCATTATCTGTATAGTTCAGCTCGTGATTATAGTGGCAAAAAAGGTTTGATTGATATAAGTTTTATTGAATAATTTATATTGGGTTCGAGACGATATATGTATAGCTCTGTGTGGATGCTGTTTGGTCCGAGCGGATGCTCGAACCAGTATGATAATTCATCGATTTTTGGTTGATATAAGTTTTATTGAATAATTAGTGTAGGGTTTGATGCGATATATGTATAAGTCGTCCGAGCGGATGCTCGAACCAGTTAGCTCGAACCAGTAAAACGAAAAAAAAGCCCCATCAAAAAAATGATGAGGCTTTGGAATATTAGAAATGCTTATCTATTCGGTTTTCTTATAAACAATAGAAACAACAGTTTTGTCATTTCCTCCCATGTTAATACTTAAACCATATGGTTTTTCCGCAGGAATATTAATTTGGGCTTTTCCAGCTTTTCCTGTTAATTGCTCCCAAACTGTTACTGCTTGGTGAACACCGGTTGCACCAGTTGGATGTCCCCAACCTACTAAACCGCCTGTTGTATTAAATGGAATTTTGCCATCTCGGGCTGTATGACCAGCTGCAACAAATTCAGCACCTTTGCCTCGCTCTGCAAATCCGATTGCTTCGGTAGCTAAAACACCAGCAATAGTAAAACAATCATGTGTTTCAACTGTAGCTATATCATCTTTGGTAATTCCTGCATCTTCAATAGCTTGCTTTGCAGCTACTTTTGTACAAGATAATTCTACAGGATCTTTAGGTTGTTCGGTTAAATTATCAACTACCTGAGCGAAACTGGCAATTTCAACAGCATCGGCTTTTGATATACCAATTCTTTTTAAACCTTCTTCAGAAACAATGGCAATTGCTGAACAACCATCAGAAACTTTAGAGCAATCAAATACATTTAAATGATCTGTAAATACTTTTCCATTTGGTTCAGAAAGTCCTAATTGGATTAAATCACTTGCGTTGTTTTCATGTTCCTGAGCGGTTTCACACAGTCGTGCATTTTCTATGGCATTCTTGAACCAGGTTGCCATGCCTTCACGTGCATAATCGCGACCATATGTTTCGAAATAGGAGCCAGCACGATCTGAAAATTCACCGGGGAAGAAATAGGCATGTCCTTTTTTCCTGTCCTTAAACCAACCGGCACCAGCTAAAATATCAGCTCCATAAATGGCTTTAACCGTATTTTGTACTTCAACGCCCATGGCCAAAACAACATCGGCTGTTTCTGCCAGTATAGAACGAATTCCAGTAGCCAAAGCCAAGCCACCTGACCCACAGGCACCTTCAACGCTGATACTTGGTTTATAGCGCAAACCATCATCAATATGTGCTGCAAAAGCTCCCAAGTGGGCTTGCTTATTAAAGCGAGCTGACATGAAGTTACCGATGACAACCTCATCTACATTAGATGCTCCACCAATCTGTTTTAAAACAGCTTGTCCGGCTTCTTGCAAATAATGCTCTAATCCGGGACGTTCTTTCTTTGGATGAAATTCGCTTCTTCCAGTTCCTAGTGACACAGTATTGTAACCTGCCACCATATATACTTTTTTTCTTAGTTTAGTCATTGATCTGTCCTCCTATTTTAAATAATCATTGATAGGTCCGTATGCATGGAAAAATCCTGTGAGCATTACTGTATTAACGTCTGCATCATTAAATGCAACTTTGTCTGCCACCAGTTTTTTCCCAATCTCATTTGAACGAGTGTTGTACTTTTTAGCAATTTCTGCTCCTAAAGTGTCCATCCCATTTAAATCGTTAAAATATGTTTCAAGAACCGCTGCTTTTGATTTATTAAAGTTTACAGCTTTCCATGGCATAAAAGTAGATGGTAAATCACCTAATTTATCATCACATGTTGCTTGAAAATCAGCGAAATAGACATAATCTTTACGGTCTAAATCCCAGGCAGCCACTGCACGACCTTTTTCATATTTAAGGATACCA
>Ga0209045_1003391_pt1 | contig 10252 bp, 7 predicted proteins | sample SaaInlLV_10m_DNA_4_FD_184664 | JGI IMG/M metagenome (GOLD analysis project Ga0209045, IMG submission 184664) | Marine microbial communities from expanding oxygen minimum zones in the Saanich Inlet - Saanich Inlet SI072_LV_200m_DNA (SPAdes) (version 2) | ecosystem: Environmental > Aquatic > Marine...
TTGATTTAAAACAGTATATTGCTTCTGAAGAAGATTTTGATAAAGCTATTGTTAATTTAGGTGAAGATCCCTTATTGTATAAGAGGGAACACTATAAGCAATTTAGAATTTGGTTGTATCCCAATACAGGGGGATATTTAGATGCTCAATTTAAGTTACGAAGTGATGACCCAAAAGAAAGAAAAGAAGGTAAGGCTCAACTCAAAGCATATGATGCTGTTTGTCGTTCAGCTAAAATAAGATTTCCAAAAAAATAGTAAACATATTTAAATAGGATATATCACATGGAAGATACAGCTAAAACAAAACTTACTGATTGGGCTAATGAGCCGTCTATTGCTGATCTGAAACAAAATTTAGATGATGCCCGGTCGGACTATGATAAGCATATCAATAATGTTGATACCTGGTTAGAGAATTTAAATATTACTGGAGCTGCTAAGATTACCATTGCAAAAGGTAGATCTTCTGTTGTGCCCAAGGTTATCCGTAAGCAGGCTGAATGGCGCTATTCTTCTTTATCTGAACCATTCTTAAGTACTTCAGATATTTTTAATGTAAATCCAATTACTGCTGGTGATCGAGACCGAGCTAAACAGAATGCTCTGGTACTGAATAATCAGTTTAATACCAAGATAGATAAAGTAAATTTCATTGATGCCTATATCCGGGATGCTGTTGATCTGGGTACTGTTATTGTTAAAGTAGGTTGGGATTCAGAAGAAGAGGAAGTTGAGGAAGAGGTTCCTGAATACGAATTTATTCCTATTACTGATCCGGAAGTACTGCAGCAAACTATTCCTAAATACATTCAGCTATTGCAACTTAAGAAAGATAACCGGGATGTGTACGAAGAATACAGCAATCCCGGGATGGATCAAACATTACAAATATTTGCTACAACTGGCCAGGCGGTTACACCCAATCAAATTGGTGTTCGTATTGAGAAAGTAATGAAGGAAACAAAGAATCAACCAGTTCTTGAAGTGATGGAGCATAAAAATCTTGTTATGGATCCGTCCTGTGGTGGTGATATTCGTAAGGCAGGTTTTATTGGTGAGACTTTTAAAGCTTCAGTAGCTGGTTTAAAAAAAGATGGTAAGTACCATAATTTAGAGCATATAAATAAAGATGCCTCTTCTCCTTTAACTGATCCGGATTATGAAGAAACTCCTGATAATGATTCTTTTAATTTTACTGATGAACCCCGTAAGCAGTTTACCGTGCAACAGTACTGGGGTGACTGGGATATCCATGGTGATGGTACAGTAGTACCCATTGTTGCTGCTTGGGTCAATGATCGTAAGATCCGTATGGAAGAGAACCCTTTCCCGGATAAAGAACATCCCTTTGTTAAAGCAGTGTATTTACCAGTACGTAAATCCCTTTATGGTCAACCTGATGGTGAATTACTGATTGAGAATCAACAGATTATTGGTGCTACCACTCGTGGTATGATTGATCTTTTGGGTCGATCAGCTAATAGTCAGACTGGTATGCAACAAGGTTTCCTTGATTTTACTAATAAACGTAAATTTGATAGGGGTGAGGATTATGTATTTAATCAGGTAATGGATCCCCGTCAAGCAGTATATATGCACTCCTTTCCGGAAATACCTGCTTCAGCCCCCAATATGATTGCTATGCAGAATGCTGATGCTGAGAGTCTTACCGGTGTGAAGGCCTTCCATTCGGGTATAAATAGCCGCGCATTAGGCGATAGTGTCGGAGGTGGTAGGGATGCCTTAGATGCAGCTAGTAAACGTGAATTTGGTATACTTAGGCGCCTTGCATTAGGTATAATCCAGATTGGTCGTAAGATGATCAGTATGAATGCTGAATTCTTATCTGAAGAAGAAATTATTAGAGTAACCAATGAAAGATTCATTCCGATCCGTAGAGATGATCTTGCTGGTCATTTTGATCTTGAGTTAAGCATAAGTACTGCTGAAGCTGATAATAAGAAAGCAGAGGAATTAGCTTTCATGCTTCAGACTACCGGTAATAATATGGACCCTGATTTAAGGAATATGATTCTTGCTGATATTGCTACTTTAAGAAAGATGCCTGGTATGGCTAAAAAGATTGAAGAGTATGAGCCCAAACCTGATCCAATTGAAGAAGCAAAGAGAGAATTAGAAATATATCTACTTAAAGCTCAGATTGCTAAAGAAGAAGCATTGGCAACCAAGCATGCTGCTGAAGCGGAATTGAATGGGGAGAAGGGTTATCGTGAGATTACTCAGGGTAAGCTTAATGAGGCAAAAGCAGGTACTGAGGGTGCTAAAACAAGAGATATTTCCAGTGCTGCTGATAACAAAGATCTAAGCTATTTAGAGCAAGAATCCGGGGTAAACCAAGCCCGAGAGTTGGAAAAGTTAGATGTAAAAGCACAAAATGATTTGACTACTAAAATAATATCCGATACCGTTAAACCAGATACAGTAGGAGAATAATTATGAATATTTTTCAGACACCTGATGAAAAAGTACCAGATTGGATTTTTAGACCCACTCCAGAGCAGCAACTATTAGAAACAGATGTAGCTAAAGAACGGATTCGTAATCCAGAAATAGCACAAAACCAAAAAAGTATAGTGGATCCCAAAACAGAGCACACTATAATTGCAGAACACTATGCTAATGTGGGCAAGCAACTTTTAGATTTTACTGTTAATGAATTTGGTCCAGATGTTGCTAAAGAGTTTATGGCTAATGTCGGGGGTAACATTGAATTTTTAGGTAGAACTTTTGAAAATAATGCTATCCAAAAAGTAGGGCAATCGTCTGAGGATTATTGGAGAGCTAAACAAACGCAGTCTTGGCAAGAAATGAACGCAGCTAAAAAGGCAGCAGCAGGAGTGACAATGGACCCTTTTAATGCTCTTACTGGCGGTTTAGGAAAAGCTGTAAAACCTGCAGTTGGTTTTGTTAAAGCAGGTACTAAACTCCTCGGCCCAAAAGCTATGGCGGCTTTACAAGCCTTTAAAGTAATTACTGGTGCGGAAGACGCAGAAGATATACTACAAAATCTAACGGATGAATAAAAATACTACTGCCTGACCAGTATATTTATATTCAGGTATAACCTATAATAGCTCACTGCAGCATATCGCAGGAGGACACAAAGAGGAATAAAACTATGACAAATTTAGAAAAGATTGAGTTAAACATTAGAGCAGAACGGGACAAAGTAGAACTGGCTGATGCATTGATTTTCCTGGAGAAAAACAAACACTTTAAAAAGTTATTTACTGAGACTTATTTAAGGGACTTTGCTCTGGGTATGCTGACGTTTACTGCTAGTTTGCAGGCCCAGGAACCAAAGGTTCAGGCTCATGCTCAGTGTCAGCTTACGGGTGTTGCTGGTTTACAGCAATTTTTGGCTAATGTGAGACAGACTGGTGTTACTGCAAGAGAAGCACTATTTAGTGCAGAACAAGAGCTAGAGAATATCCTAGCCGAAGAGGGGTAACCCATGGCTGTTGCCGAAGAAACAAAAATGGAAGAAGCACCGATTGAGGCACTGGAATTGTCTGATGAAGACTTTGCTAAATTAGAGGGTCCTCCAGAACTTACAGAAAAAATTGTTGAGGAAGAGCCGGAAGAAGAGGTTGATCCTGATGCAGTTAAAAAAGCTGAGGAAGATGCAGAAGCTGAAGCAAAAGCCCAGGAAGAAGCTGATGCAGCTGCTAATAAAAAGGCTGAAGAGCTTGCAGCTGAAGAAGCCAGTAAAGTTTTCTCAGAAGAAGATAAAGATTTGAAGAAGCCAGAACCAGAAAAGAAAAAAGAGGAGGTTGAAACTGACCTTGAGGCGGATTCGGATAAAAAAATTAAAACAGATAAAAAAGAAGACAAAGAAGTAAAGTCTGATAAAGCGGGGATTGATTATAAAGCTGAGTATGAAAAGATCACTGCTCCATTTAAAGCAAATGGTTATGACATGGCTGTAAAGAATACTGATGACGCTATCCGTCTTATGCAGATGGGAGCCAATTATCATAAGAAGATGGCCGGTCTTAAACCTTCAATGCGCATTCTTAAGTTACTCGAAAAGAATGGCCTGATGGAAGAGAATGATCTTAACTTTTTAATTGATCTACACAACAAAAATCCAGAGGCAATTACTAAACTGGTTAAAGACAGTGGTATGGATCCTTTGGATGTAAATGTTAAAGATGACAGTAAATATACTCCGACCCAACATACTGTTAATGAATCAGAACTTGATTTAGACGCTGTACTTGAAGATATTCATAGTACGCCCACCTATCAGGATACCCTGAATGTAATAACGAATGTATGGGATCAAGACAGTCGTAACATCATTGCCAACTCACCTCAAATTATTAAAACAATCAATGAGCACGTTGCCGATGGGACCTATGATAAAGTCATGAAAGCCGTAGAGTATGAACGCAGCATGGGGAATTTAACTGGGATATCTGATATTCGTGCGTATAAACAGATGGGTGATCAGCTATACAAAGCAGGGCAGTTTAAAAAGGAGGAAACATCTCCTGTAACAGAAACTAAACCTGAACCAGTTATTGCTCCAACTAAAATCGATTCTAAAGCAGAGGAAAAACGGAAAGAACGCAAGAAGGCTGCTAGCCCTACTAAGAGTAAAGGTACTCCAGCAGTCGTATCGTATAATCCTTTATCCATGTCTGATGATGATTTTGCTAAAATTGACCCTAATGATTTTAAAGTAAAATAATCTATTAAACAAGGAAATATAAAATGGCACTACCTGACGGTGGACGAGGCTTTGTAACAGGCGGAGCGGCGTCTGATATAGGTACTCAGCTAGTAACTGAGTATTATCAGAAAAAAGCTCTTATTGAGCTGAAAAAAGAACAGTACTTTTCCCAGTTGGCTGATGTAACGGCCATGCCCAAACACATGGGTAAAACAATTAAACGGTACCATTACATGCCTTTACTTGATGATGCGAATATCAATGATCAGGGATTGGATGCTGCTGGTGCAACAACGACTTTTGAATCTACCATTACTGTTGCAGGTCCGGACGGTGAAGGTACCCTTGGCGCAGGAATGAAAGAATATTTTGTTGGTAACCATGCATCAGTTGATGCAACAGCTATTACTGCTGCAAAGACAGCTTTTGTTGCCTGGATCCAATCACAATTTCCTGATCAGTATGCAACCATGGCCCATGCTTCTGTTGCAGCCGATTATGCCATTCAGGCAGCTACCGGTGAAGCAATTCAGGTTGATACTATTACCCTGGTTACTCTTACTACTGATGATGTAATTACTATCACTTGGGATGGAGTAGATCTTGAATTTACTATGGCTGGTGTTCAGACTATTGATGCTGCTCTGGCTGGTTTGATTGCATCCCCAAATGCTGCAAACTACGCAGCTATGCCTTTCACCCTTGCTCTTGCTACCGGTACCGGTACTAATGGTGGAACTCTTACTGCAACTTTTGATCGTGCTGGCTATCAGGCTAGTCGTGTAGCCTGTACAATAGCTGGTACTGGTACTGAGTCTGTTGCAGAAACTGTAGAAGGTGCTAATACTATTTACGATCTGGGTTATGAAACAACCCTGAACACTTCTGTAAATGGTGCTGGTAATCTTTATGGTTCCAGTAAAGATGTTGGTTATATCTCCGGTAAACTCCCTGCACTGACCGAGGTTGGTGGAAGAGTTAACCGTGTTGGTTTCAAACGTATTACTCTGGAAGGATCTATTGAGAAATTTGGTTTCTTTGATGAGTACACCCAGGAATCTCTGGACTTTGATACTGATGCTGAGATGGCCATGCATATTAACCGTGAAATGCTCTTTGGTGCCAATGAAATTACCGAGGATGCTCTGCAGATTGATCTGCTTAACGGTGCTGGTGTTATTCGTTATGCCGGTGATGCTTTAAGTAAAGAGGATATGTCTGGTGTTGCTTCTACCCTGACTGAAGTTGATTATGATGATCTAAGTAAGCTTTCCATTGATCTTGATAACAACAGATGTCCTAAGAACACCAAGATTATAACCGGTTCCCGAATGGTTGATACAAAGGTTATTAACTCCGCCCGTATTATATATATTGGTTCTGAGTTGATTCCTACCATTGAAAAGATGACTGATCATTTCAGTAACCAGGCATTTATCCCGCTGGCACATTATGCGGCTGCTGGTTCTGAGATTAATGGTGAAATCGGTACCATTGGACATTTCAGAATTGTTGTTGTTCCTGAGATGATGCACCATAACGGTGCTGCCGGTTCCGTAGGTATCGCTGAGGGTGTTAACTCTGGTTATCGTGTAACTGATGGTTATTATGATGCGTATCCGATGCTTGTTGTTGGTGATGCTTCATTTACTACTATTGGTTTCCAGACCAGCGGTAAAAGCACCAAGTTTACCATCTTCCATAAGAAACCAGGTAAAGAGATGGTTTCCACGCAGGATCCTTACGGTGAATCTGGGCTTATGAGTATCAAATGGTACTACGGCAGCATGATTTTGCGCCCAGAACGGTTGGCCGTGTTGTGGACTGTTGCACAGTGGTAAAATCAACTTGACACTAAGTGTTGAGTAAAATGTAATTTACTCTCTTCCCCTTTAATTAGGGGAAGAGTTTCTTTAACAGTAACCTGACACAAATAAAGGTGGACAAATGGCAAAGCAAGCAACAGAATTAAGTCTTTTAAAAGATAGAGCAACACTAATGGGTATTAAATTTCATCCTTCAATTGGAGTAAAGTCTTTGAAAGAAAAACTCAATGCAGTACTCAACTCGGAAGAAGAAGTAGAAGAGATGGTTGTACAGAAACCCAAGCCTCGATTTAAACAGAAATCAGAAGCAACCCGTAAAGCGGAAAGTAATACCCGGTTGAGAAAAACAGCAAACCGGTTAGTTCGTATAAATTTAACATGCATGAATCCAAACAAAAAAGATTGGCCTGGAGAAATACTTAGTATCAGTAATCGAGTTATTGGTACTATTAAAAAGTTTGTTCCTTTTAATACTGAAGTTGGATATCATGTACCAGCAGCTATTTTAAGATTGGTGCAGGAACGAAAATACCAGGCTTTTAAAGAAATTAAACTACCCAATGGCCAGAAACAGAAAAGAGGCCATTTGGTTAAAGAATTTGCAATTGAAATTTTAGATCCCTTAACTCCACAAGAACTGAAAGACCTAGCCCAACGCCAGGCGATGGGTAATAGAATAGAAGATTAGGAGTCATAAATGGCAAACTTAACCCTTGATCCAATTGAAGTAGAACCAAATGTTAGTCTGGATGAACCAGATGTTGAGCAGTTAACTACCAGCAGCATTACTGGTACCGGTGTATTTGATAAGCTAATGGCTGTTGTTAAGCTCCATTTGCTTGATGAATACAACAATGACCGTATTACTGGTGATGAGTACTCCAAAGTATATTTAGGGGCTCTTAGCGCTGTTATGCAGCAATCAATTGCTTTCCTTGACAGCCATCAGAATGGCCAACGGATCAGGGCAGAGATTGGCTTGGTAAGACAGAAGACTGTTACTGAGCTTGCTCAGACTGATGATACTATATTACTTAATCTTGGTTTTAATGGTACGACTGCTGTTGAAGGAGTAGTTGCTGATCAAAAGGCTCTGGTTACCCAGCAATTAGCTTTAGCAACTGCTCAGACTACTACTGCTACTGCTGAGAAGGATTTACTTGGTCAGAAGATTATTACTGAATTGGTCCAAACTGGCGACAGTCTTGTTACAGCTAAAGCTGCTGGGTACGGGTATAACACCAATGATGATCTTGAAAGCTTGTTGGAACAAGAGTTACTTAAAGCAGTTCAGGAAACTAATTTATTTGAGCAGAAACTTGTAACAGAGTTGGCTCTTACCAGTAATACTAAACCACTAACACTGGGGCAGATGAATTCTGTTGCAACTATAGATGGCGCATCTAAAGCGCAAAGATTGAAGATAGATGCAGAAACCTCTCTGTTGACCCAAAAAGAAATAACTGAACTGGCTCAGGTTTGGGATACCTATGGTACTCCGGCTGTAACAGTTGCTGGCGTTATTGGTAAACAGAAAGAACTCTTTGCGGCTCAAACTGCTGGGTTTGCCCGGGATGCGGAACAGAAAGCAGCTAAGCTTATGGTTGATGCTTGGTCAGTTGATGCTACTATGAATTCTGCTCAATCAACTGCCACCAATAGATTGAATGATGACAATTTAGGTGCAATGATGAATAAACTTTTAGCTGGAGTTGCAGTTACTCCCATACCTTAACTTAAACTGATGGGGGCTTAATTAGCCCCCATTACTATAGGAGCTTATGGCAACTAGAGTTACAGTAGCAACCGCAACAATGCAGCTGATGGAGCCTGATGAGTCTCCTGTAGAAAATGCTGTCCTTTCTGCCGTCTTATCTGGCAATAATATTAGTAACAGTTTAAGTAATATAGTATTAGGTGGTATGGCTGCTAAAGTAGCTGGTTTCATGAGCTATGCTGAACAGTTTTATACTCTTGGTTTACCACAAGGAACTACTGATACTTTATTTACCGCCCCTAAAGCTGATGTTGCAGCTGCAATTGTTACTGATATGATCTTACCCCTTGGAGTACAAGTTGAAGCATACTTCACAGATCCTTTATCGATCTACTATCTTGTTCTACCATTTTTAACTGCTGACCGAACCTATGATTATTTAACTCAAGAAATAACTACCTTTCCTGCAGGAATGACTATTCCTACTGTTAGTTCCACTGGTGCTTTAGCAATTAATAAAGTCACTCTGTACGGACTGTCTTTAGCTGCAGATAATGTTACAGTTACCATTACTTATAAAATTCTAACCTCTTACGTTGTTCTCCACTCAAAGGCTAATGCTACCGTTGAATCAGATCCTGCTACTTATTACAATGAAGACCAGGTAATCAGTTCCAGCTATGAATTAGGTGCTGAATACTGTATGGCCTCTTATTACGAGCTGGATGCTGGTGGCGCAACGACCCTGCCACTCAAATGGTGGGCATATAAACTTTCCGATGGCACACATCCAGCTTTAAGTGGTACCGTTACAATACAAACTTCTACTGATTTTATGCCAGTGGTTCCTATTAGAAGAGTAAATATTGATCTAACTTCTGCACCCTATCAGAGTACTCAACAATATATTACCGGTAAAGCTTTACTAAAGAAAATAAAATTAGATATTGATGAGATTGCGACCCAAATAAATGATAACCCAGATAAAGATGATATTGATCATGCTTATGTAATGTTTGGGGTTAATATGCAGACTACCAGTAATGCAGGCATCTGGTACCTTGGAGAATTCTTTGAACATATTGGTGCCTTAACAACTGCTACTGCTTGGACCCATGTGGATGATATTCTTAATGGAGATTCAACAGTAAATGTTAATACTAAACAAACCTACACCATGAATACCTCTCTTGTGGAGTATGGCCTTAAACTTAAAATTGAATTCTTATATATTACTACAGTTTTTATTGTTGGTTCAATTGGGGCTATTGGCACTGCCACTAAGACTTTTACCCGGAATACTGTTGGTGATGTTTATAATTTAAGCTCTTGGGATGATAATTCTAAAGTAGTCTTCAAATTACAGACAGAAGCTAATTTATATAAAGAAGTAACTGTATACGCTCCCAGACATAATAATGACATATGGACCGGGCATTCAGTTAATACTTACCTTAATGATGTAATCGATGATGCAGATAATTTAAACTTTATTGTACCAGTGCATTACGGTGTATCCTCCAATATGGACAAGATAATGCAGAACCAATTATATCAAGAAGCACTTATACTGGTTATTAATGCTGTAGATGTTGTTAAGCTTAAATGGTATGAAACTAGTTTGTTTAAATTTGTGCTTTTAATGGTAATGGCTTATTTTACACTAACAACAGGAGCAGGTTGGATACTTAATTTTCCAGCAGCAACGGCTGGAACGCTTGCAATTCTTGGGCATGTTTTAGTTCCTGTTGTTTTTGGAATGGCCTTAAATTATGGTGCTCGACTTATTGCTGAAGCAATTGGTCCAGAAGGTGCCGCAATAATAGCCGTTGTTATGGCTGCTTATTCATTAATTGCTGGCCCTTCCGGTAGTTTTAAAATGCTAGGACAAAAATTTACTACTGCTCAGACTTTATTATCTTTTTCTACAGCATTATTAAGCAGCAGCAGTGAGTTTATAATGGATCAGATAGAAAATTTAAAGCAAGAATATGATAATTTCTTACTG
>Ga0209045_1003392_pt1 | contig 10249 bp, 11 predicted proteins | sample SaaInlLV_10m_DNA_4_FD_184664 | JGI IMG/M metagenome (GOLD analysis project Ga0209045, IMG submission 184664) | Marine microbial communities from expanding oxygen minimum zones in the Saanich Inlet - Saanich Inlet SI072_LV_200m_DNA (SPAdes) (version 2) | ecosystem: Environmental > Aquatic >...
AATATACTGAGCCTGGGCAACTGAAGCACCAACCAAACAAATGGCCAATGCAATTGTCAAAAATACGAACTTTCTCATACTAACCTCCTATGTAAAAAAGTCCAACTTACTAATTTATATTATATCACAGTATCGTCGCATAATAACACATACGCTTAGACCTGTCAACCAGTAACACTTCTGTCCTTTCTTTTAAAAGTCAAGATCCCTGTTCAGTTGAACAGGGATCAGTTTGACAAAACAAGATCCTCTACTACCGGCGATATCTGCGAGCCTGGCTTCTTGCTCTCTTGTAACGGAGATACTCCCGCTGACGAGCTTTCCGTTGCTGACTACGCCAGCGACGTTCGCTTCGACAGTCCGCATCACAAACATACGATTCCCGATAACGCGGGCCATCATCGTACGCGTAGTACGGGCGAGAAAAGCATCCGCTAATGGTGATCGACACAAAAGCAAACAGAATTACGAGAAGAAAATACTTCTTCATGATATCCTCCAAGGTTGTTTGATTGTCAGGATTATTTACTTATATAAACAATCCTCACCATCAAACTTAATACTTCGCATTTGATAAATCAGTTTTTACTTTTTTGTTAATCCGTATATCAGTAAAAATCAGTAATCAGTATTTAAAAAACTGATCCACACAATCAAACTTACCAGTGCAAGTTTCAGCAGTAAACTGACAAAACTTAACTCACGGATACTCCACAGCTAGGAGGGGATACTGTCTTTCTCCACTGGTAAGCATGATCACATAGACCAGCTTCCATAACAGTATATTATAGTATCCTATATAAGGTTGTCAAGGCTTTAAGCAAGTGGAACGAACCAATGAGCCTGGTTCTTGATCTAATTACAGTTTCATTATAGCATGTTTTAATAAAAAAGTCAAGTGTTATTACCACCCATTGCCTAAATTTACGACAAAGTTATCCGTTCAGAAAAAAAAGCTCAGTATATACTGAGCTTGTATTATTAAAATCCCCCTAAATACCACATCACCGAAATCGCACTTAATGGAACCCAGAAATTGTCCCAATTTTCTACATACAACTCTACTAAAGTAGCAACTATGGCTCCAACTATCAAAACTGACCAATTGATTTCCACATTTGTAACTGAGCAAAATGCCCAAACTGAGAAAACTCCGAAACAGAAAAAAGAAGATGATCCAATAAAAGTTTTTTTTCCGTACAATCTTTTTTTTCTAAGTCTCGGACTCACCAATCCATTAAATCCATTCCCTTTCCATTCTTTGCCAATCAAGCGCGCCATAGGATCACCAACAGCCAAAAGTAATACTCCACAGACCGCAATTTCTTTTGGCAAACCAAGGTGCAATTGCATTACAGCTATAATCAGACCTGCGAAAATATATTTACTTCCTGTACTCAAGCTGTTTAATTCACTATCTCTGAGCATGTTAAAGAAAAAATCTCCTGTCACAAAACGAATTAATTCTTCTGCCCAGGAATCCCCTTTCGCTCTTCGCCAATCCACAAACAAGAACAAAAAACCAAATGCAATTAAAAAACCGAGTAGTACTTCTCCACAAAACCAAAATATTAAAGCCGATCCACCTACTCCACAAAAATGCCAGAGTGCACGCAAATAATCCTGTGTTTTTTCATTATTTGAAAAGGACATTTATCCCCCTTTTTGCTAAATCCACACTCAAAGTTGATTAAAGCAAATTCCTTTGGTATGATATCATAATGTATATTAATTACCAATTCGTCAAACTCTAAATCCTAAATAAATTCAAATTCAAAAATCCAAATAGCGACAACCATTAATACTTTTTAAGTTTCGGACATTAACGCTTTGTATTTGTTTAGAATTTGCAAAATTGGTCAATTGATTAATTATCTATGAATGATTTAAAGTACTGGCTCGCCTTTTCTCAAATTACTCGCATTGGCGCGCAAAAAATAAAACTCTTAAAACAACACTTTCCCAACATGGAACAAGCCTGGAAAGCGTCAGAGTTTGAATTGCGCGAAGCTGGGCTTGAACGGTCAGTAATTGCCGAACTTTCTTCCCGACGCTCGAACATTAACCCAGATTTAGAATTAGAAAAATTAAATAAAGAAGATATCAAGATTGTAACTATTGATGATCCTGCCTATCCAATACTTTTAAAACAGACTTACAGTGCTCCATTTTTATTATATTACAAGGGTGACTTAGCCAACCTGCATAGTCAAACCGTAGCCGTTGTTGGCACTAGAAAAATGTCTACCTACGGTCAGCAAGTAACGCAAAAAATAGTCCAAGAATTAGTCAGCCAAGATGTTATAGTTGTTAGTGGTCTAGCTTTAGGCGTCGATGCTTTGGCACATACTACTTGCGTTAATGAACGAAAAATCACAATCGCCGTTCTAGGCTCAGGCTTGGACAGACAAAATATTTATCCAGCGACTAATCGAACTCTAGCAGAAAATATTTTACAAACCAATGGCTTGATTGTCTCTGAGTATCCTATTGGAATGATGCCACTCCGTCATAATTTCCCAGCGCGTAATCGAATTATTTCCGGCCTAAGTTTGGGAACTCTGGTTATTGAAGCTGGTGAAACATCAGGCGCATTGATTACTGCCAAGTTCGCATTAGAACAAAATCGTGAAGTGTTTGCCATTCCAGGACAAATTAATCACCCTATGTCCATTGGTACTAATAATCTGATTAAACAAGGTGCTAAGTTAGTTCAGTCCGCTGAAGATATTTTCGAAGAATTGCAAATCAAAGAACTAAAACAACAGCATGAAGCTAAACAAGTGATTCCTGATTCTGCAGAAGAAGGCGCAATTCTAAAACATTTACTAACTGAACCACTTCATATCAATGAGCTTGTAAAACTAAGCGATCTCACAACGCAGGAAGTAAATTCAACTTTGATGATGCTAGAAATGAAAGGAAAGGTAAAGAATTTAGGGAATAATAGTTATATAGCGAATATTTAATTATCAATTTACAATTTTCTAATTTTCATTAAATTCACAATTTGCAATTTTCAAATAAACCATCTACTGAATTGAAAATTCTGGTATTGAAAATTTATTGTAAAATTAAAAATTGATAATTGAAAATTTTTGTAATTCGCTCACACCCGGTCTTCCGCCTTCGTCAGAAACTACGGCGAACAGGAAAGACACGGGTTAAGTACTTTTTTTCTCAATAAAAAAAGGCACTGAAATCGTTCAGTTGCCTTTTTGGTTATTATTTACATTATCGTAACTCGTAGGTCACAAAGAGCATGTGAACCCGGGGTCCAACCAATAAACTCGCCGCCCGCTTCTTCACAAACGCGAGAGTCATCAGCTTTATTTTCTGAAGCAGGAACAACACAAAGCTCCATGGGTAAATCACGAACAGAATAGGATAAGCCATGCACCTTCCGACAAGAATGATACAATTCGCGCTTAGCTGAGTAGATCCTGTCCGATAAAAAAGCATCTTGTTCTTCAACTGCTTTCTTTTTCAAAACGCTTGAATCCACAGAAGCAGCCTCTTTTGAAGAACTATACTTCATCATACAAATCACACCATCGAGATTCACCCCGACATCCTCACCTCCAGCTGCCGCGCAAGCATCGATTGCAACTTGCATCTCCGCCGTCACTGCAACAGTGACATCAGAGATAGAAGACACTTGCTTTGCACAATCACACTCCATAAGAAGTTCTTGTTCACGCGAGCCATAGCCCCTTCCAACATGAAAAGACAAAGCTGAAGCCAAAAGCATTAACAAAGTAGAAAATATTACTCCTCTCATTTATTCCTCCAAAGTTTGAATTATACATCTTCCTGTCAGTTATCTTTTTGAATTACAGAAATAGCTAGCCTTCTTTTCTCCTCCGTATCGCAATAGCCATTGGCCGGAGCATCCGCATACCGAAAAAAGCCAAAAACAAACCGCCAATTCCTCCCAGAAACAAATCACCAAAGCAGAAAAACAAGCCTGAAAAACCATGAATCATCAAATTAGAGTAGATCAATCCAAGTACGCCAGCTGTAATAGCGAAAAAAATTGACCAACCCATAACGCGATAATTATCAATCCCCATACAGGAATTCATAGCCAAGGCGAAAGTTGAAATAATCCCAATCGCCAAAACTATGGCGATAAGAATATAACGCAAAATATTGTCAATACCAGGAAAAAGGTAGGCATTACCTCCAACAGTCAAGCCTGTAGTGATTACTACACCAACCAAAATGGCCAGATAGTTTTTCCAAGTGAAACCTGAAATACTACTGAGCATTTTGCACCTCCTGCAATCTACTCTGGAAGGTCGGGTCACCAAAAAGCCCGAAACAGTACAAAGTTAGGCCGTAGCCAACCATACTAGTCGGTAACCACCAGCCATACTCAAAAGCATAACCAGGAAAAACTCCCAGTAGTTTAAATGTTCCAGAAATGACAATATACAAAACGAAAACCAAACCAGTCGTCCGGACCAATGAGTAAGCCTTGTATGGCTTCCAACTCGAACGGATATCCATAAACGTGCCATCCGCCAGCATACTAACAGCAAAAGCCAAAAAACCAACAGTCAACCCTAACTTGAGTAGAATCTGGTTCTCAACCATGTCCCAAGACGCGCCCGACACACACACATCTATAAAACCAGCTGTGCAGGTAATAGCGGTCAGCAGAAAACCAAAAACCCCCAGAAAAGAAAAAAAGATTCTCATAATTTTTTCCCGCATTTAATCCTCCGTTATATCTTCGTTTTCAAAAAACATAGACGTTTCATTATAACAAAAATTATTGCTTTTGTCAAGGTTGTTGTAAAATAAGAAGAAATATCCTATAATGAATACACAGTATGACTATTTATCAAAAATACAAAAACGCTGAAGCTTATCTCGAATCTCTAGGCAATATTCGCAGTGTTGATTTTTTTCAGGGCACTTCCAATCCTGATCATCATTTTAAGCGCACCAAACTGCTTTTAAAACTCGGTGGCAATCCAGACAAGGGCCTAAAAATAATTCATGTAGCGGGAACCAGTGGTAAGGGATCAGTGGTAAATTATATTTATAATATTTTGCAAAAAACAGGATTCAACGTGGGTGCTCACTTCTCCCCCTTTGTTTCTGTGGCCACGGAAAAAATTCAAATCAATGGAAAATTTATTTCCATGAAGGATTTCGTTGAACTGGTTGAAGAAATAAAACCCGTCATTGAAAAATGCCACCAGCAATTTGACATGCCCAGCTACTTTGAAGTTTGGCATTTATTATGCCTAATGTATTTTAAAAAACAAAAATGTGACTTTGTTGTTCAGGAAACTGGTTGCGGTGGACGCTACGATGGCTCAAATGCAGTTTACAAAACTTTAGTTTCAGTAATAACGAACATTGGACTTGATCATACCCACATTTTGGGAGATACAATCGAAAAAATCGCCTATGAAAAAGCTGGTATCATTCGCCAAGGCGGAAAAGTCTTTACTGCAGTAACAAAACCAAAAGCTTTGGAAGTTATACAAAAGGAATGTGATAAGCTTGGAGCTGATTTAACTATAGTTAACTGTAAAGACGCGATTAATCGCGTCTCCACAGCCACTGTGAATGAAGATCTTGCCCGCGCCGTAACCGAGCATCTCAAAATTGAAGAGAAACATATCCGACGCGGCTTAAATGAACCCAACCCCATACCAGCTAGATTTGAAATTGTCAGAAAAAAACCTTTGGTGATTTTGGATGGAGCGCATAATCCAGATAAACTGGCCTACCTGGCGAGTAAAATCCTAAATCCTAAATTCAAAATCCTAAACAAATTCAAAATTCAAAATCCAAACTCCAGAAAACTACATTTGATCTGTGCATTAGGGCAGCACAAAAAACCGAAAGACTGTTTCAAAGAACTATTAAAACAAACTGATTATCTATATGTCACTCGCCCACTCTTGGCTATACGCAAATTCATTGACCCGGTTGTGATTGCTAAAGAATTGAAGACTCTCTCTCTCCGACTACTGCCTTCGCTGAAGCTTCGGCAATCAGGAAAGTCAGGGGTCAAGACTCAAGTTTTCCTTGATCCGCAACAAGCGCTTGAAGCCGCTATTAAAAAAGCTAAACCAAATGATTTAATTTTGGCAACAGGTTCTTTCTTTCTTTGTTCTGATCTAAGAAAAAATTGGTATAGCGAAGAGGCTCAACTTAAACAAAGGACAAATTTTACAAAATAAACTCCTCAATAAAAAAACCGCCTCGGACGTTGCCGAAAGGCGGTTTTTGTTTTGATCAGGAGGAAAGCACCTCCCAACCATCTTCTCTTCGATACCAAAATTCACCGAGATACCAAACGAACTTTTCTTTCTCAGTTAATACCCTATATTCTACAAGAAGCGTGAGAAATTGCTTTCCTTTTGAGCCCGTACTTTTCCTCCGCATAAAATCGCCCCAATTCATACCACCGCCAAAGCCTGCTGCTTCTCCGCTCGGATACTTTTTGCCTCAGTAAGCTTTACACTTAGTTGTAAATCAGCCAATTCTTTTTCAAATACATCAGGTTGTATTCCTGCCATATCAGCCCCCACACAAAACACTAAAACTCATATACTCTATTTAAACTTAACTACCTGCACCCAGCCCTCGGCTGTTCGCCGGCAAAGCCCAAAATCGAATATCCCGTCACTAACATAATTTTCTTCTGAAGAAATAAGACCCCACTCCTCCAGACTAGAAAAATAGTCCTGAATATCAGGAGTGGTTTCTGCTAAAAAAAACTGGCATTGAATACTCGTCTTCTCAAAAATAAGTTTATCGAGAAAAGTGACACCGCCAGCTTCATTTGTGCCAGTCTTGCCAATCTTGACTCGATTCTTATCTGCACTATGAAAGATATTTACCGATACGCCACCCAGCTCTCGCCAAAGAGCCAAGAATTCTTTTTCTGGACCATGGATCTCATCACGCAGCCTGTTGATTCTTTTCTCAACTTTGGCCTTGATCACTAGCTGCTCTGCCTTCTCTCGGATTAAAACTACTAGAACTTCGCCCAATTCAACCAATCGATCTTCCTGGCTCACACACTTCTCCCTGTTTAGTTTTCAAACAACGACGTTATTAAAAGCAATTTAACCTATTCGGTCACTTTTGTCAATAAAAAGAAACTAAGGGTTATGACTGATAATTATTAAGAACAGACTCAACCCGAGTTTCAATTCTCCAATTTCCAATTTCTTTTAGCCCATTTGACAAACTTTTTCATCTCTGTCATATTTGGACTTGAATACTCAGCAAGACGAGCAAGACGAGCAAGACGAGTAAATTAGAAGACTTGTCTCGCCTGTTTCACTTGTCTCGTTTGTTTAACTTATGAAGTTAGTAATCGTAGAGTCTCCAACTAAGGCAAAAACTATCTCCAAATTTTTATCAAAAGAATACAAAGTCGAATCTTCATACGGCCATGTTCGTGATTTATCAAAAAAGAAAATGGGCATTGATATAGAAAACAACTTTGAACCTACTTATGAAGTGGGAGAAAGATCTGTAACGCAAGTCGCAAAATTAAAGAAACTGGCCAAAAGTGCCGACGAAATATTATTCGCACCCGATGAAGATCGAGAAGGAGAAGCGATTGCCTGGCATCTAAAGGAAATCCTCAAACCAAAAAATTATAAACGAATTGGTTTTCATGAAATTACCAAAAAGGCAATTGAGAAAGCAATAGAAAATCCACACGACATTGACATGAATTTAGTTGATGCACAACAAGCTCGTCGGATATTAGATCGCCTAGTCGGATTTGAACTATCCCCTTTTCTATGGCAAAAAGTAGCTCGTGGACTATCTGCCGGTCGAGTCCAATCAGTCTGCGTTCGATTAATCGTAGAAAAGGAGCGCGAACGAGAAGCTTTTAAAATAGATGAATATTGGACACTTGAAGCAATCTTTGATGCAAATGATAAAATTAAAATTGAAGCAAAACTCCACGCAATTGATGGTAAATCATTGAAAAAATTACAAATCAAAAATGAAAAAGAGGCAAAAAAACTGGAAGAAATCCTTAAATCAACAAATTACAAAATTTCTAACATTGAAACTAAAGATAGTAAGAAAAAAGTTCCTGAGCCGTTCAAAACTTCAACTTTGCAACAAAATGCCAACAATCGTTTGCACATGTCAGCCAAAGATACCATGCGAGTAGCTCAGCAACTTTATGAAGGTATTAAGCTCGGCAGTAAAGACGCAGTTGGTCTTATCACCTACATGAGAACTGACTCACTAAATTTATCAGATGATTTTCTAAGTGCTTGTCATAAATATATTAAAGATGAAATTGGGAAAGATTATGCACCAGAAAAGCCTAGGACTTTCAAAACCAAAACCAAGGGCGCCCAAGAAGCACATGAGGCTATTCGACCAACTCATGTAGACTTTTCACCTGAAGACATCAAGGATCATTTGGACGAAAAACAATTCAAAGTTTACAATTTAATTTGGCAAAGAGCCGTTGCCAGTCAAATGAAAGAAGCTATTGTTAGCAACACTTCAATCGACATCAATAGCAAAGATGATAAATATACTTTCCGAGCCACAGGACAAATTATTAAATTTGACGGCTTTTTGAAAATTTACCAAACTGATACTAAAGAAAACATTCTTCCAGCAGTTAAAGAAAATCAAGAAATCAAGATTGAAGAACTCAAACCAATTCAACATTTTACTCAACCGCCAGCGAGATATACTGAAGCGACCTTAGTTAAAATTCTTGAAGAATATGGGATTGGTCGACCTTCCACCTATGCTCCAACTATTTCTACTATCCAAGACCGAAATTATGTAATCAAAGAAGAAAAAAGATTGAAACCAACCGACATGGGAATTATTGTCAACGACATTCTGGTTGAACACTTTCCGGATATTGTTGATTACAAATTCACAGCTGAGATGGAAGAAGATCTCGATCTAATTGCTCACGGCAAAAAGAAATGGCAACCAATCATCAAAGCTTTTTATGGACCATTCCACAAGAACTTAGAAAAGAAAACCAAAACTTTAACAAAAGAAGAATTAACTCAGGAAAATACCGAAGAGGTTTGTGAAAAATGCGGTGAACCAATGGTTATCAAGACCGGCCGCTTTGGAAGATTCATGGCTTGTACTGGCTACCCTGAATGCAAAACCACAAAACCAGTTCCAGGTAGTGAAGAAGCAACTGTAGAGCCAGAACTTATTGAAGAAGAATGTCCTGACTGTGGTGCTAAGCTGGCCAAACGACGTGGACGATATGGATTCTTCTTGGGCTGTTCAAATTATCCTGATTGTAAATTTATAAAAAAATTTAGTAAAGGTACTGGCGTTAAATGCCCTGACTGTGGTGAAGGTGAGATTGTTTCTCGTAAAGGCAGAAGTAAAAGAATTTTTTACGGTTGTGATAAATATCCAAAGTGCAAATTTGTTCTTTGGGGAAAACCAACCGGTAATAAATGCAAAGTTTGTAACTCTCTAATGGCTGAAAAAGGAAAGACCGAAGTTTGCGGAAACAAGGATTGCGAAACAAATAAAACAAGTGAATAATGATCAATTCCCCAAATTCTAAATACTTTCAAAATTCAATAAAAGCCCAAAATACAACTTATTAAATGTGAATTTGGGATTTTGTATTTGTTTAGGATTTAGGATTTTGAACTTCTAAAAAAGCAGTTATCTGACAGGCGAAGATGCGCATCTTCGCCTGTCAGATAACTGCTTTTTTAGTGTAGGGAATCTGGATTGTAACCCCAATTATTGTTGATGATAAGGGTGTCACAGAAACCCTACAAAGATATAATAGTAAAATGACATTAATTTGTCAATTGTTAATAACTAAAATAAAATCTAAAATTAGACCTTTTTAAAACAAAAACTCCTGGACCAAAGGCCCGGGAGTTTTCGAATTGGGAATACTTCCCTACCATCAACAAATTCATTATAGCAAAGATTTTTGACTTTGTCAAGACTGCTCTTGATTTTTCCCTAAAATATGCTAAATTGTTAGTATATGGCTATTAAAAAGATAATTCAATTAATCGAAGAAAAGCAGCCAATTCCCTCTTTTACGATCATTCGCAAAACATTCAAATTTTTCAAAGAGCAAACCAAGGATCTTCCCTTCATAGACAAGCGAAACCTACAAAACAAGGCGCTAGAAAGAGCAAGTTACTTGGCGAAGGAGAATGCTAGAATTGAATTTATTTGCGCTGCTATTCTTTTTGATTTGCCAAAAAGGGATAAAAATATTTTT
>Ga0209045_1003407_pt1 | contig 10210 bp, 9 predicted proteins | sample SaaInlLV_10m_DNA_4_FD_184664 | JGI IMG/M metagenome (GOLD analysis project Ga0209045, IMG submission 184664) | Marine microbial communities from expanding oxygen minimum zones in the Saanich Inlet - Saanich Inlet SI072_LV_200m_DNA (SPAdes) (version 2) | ecosystem: Environmental > Aquatic > Marine...
CAGGAGAAACCAAATCTCGGCGCTGCATTTATAGCCGCTTTCTCTTATATAGGTTCTTCATTCCTTATAACCTGGTGTTTATAACAGTATACTGCCTTCAATAGCCGCCTGAAACACTCATACACATTCAAAGGATATCTTTATCTATGGAACCACTTGATTCGGAAATAGCCGAGAAGTTCAGAAAGTGGATTGTGAAGTTTGACGTTATATTTCATGTGATCGCTGCAATCCTGTTGCTTATTGCATCAGGATATATCCTCTTCCATGCTGCTCTTAACATCCTGGATCCGTCCAGAGCATCAATAGTACAACTGATAAATGATGTACTCCTGGCTCTAATCGTTCTGGAAATCCTCTGGACAGTAAACAGATTTCTAAAAAAGAAAAAGTTTCTCTTGGGCCCGTTTCTCGCAATTGGTGTCATCGCGGGTGTGAGAAGGATACTGCTGATAGAAGCACAGACATCACTTGCTGAGCATGTAGACACCACAAAACTATATGAGATAGGTGTCAGTGCTATGGTTGTACTGGTCATGATGATTGCATACTACATCTCTCTCAAGGCCCAGAAGATGGAATAACGTAACCCAAAACTCGAACCATGCCAAATCCACTTTTTGCATCACAGAGCAGAATTCTTAAAATATGTATCTTTGCAACTGGCTGCGCAGGCATCGTAGCAGAATTTGTACTATCCACTCTCGCAAGTTATCTTCTCGGGAATCCCATACTCCAGTGGACTATATTAATGTCACTGATGCTTTTTGCAATGGGACTGGGATGCAGGATCAGTAAATACATACTCAACAACCTGCTCGATAAGTTCATCTTCCTGGAATTCACTCTATCCATCCTTTGTGGTGTTTCAGTAGCACTATGCTATTGGTCTTCTACATTCACCAAGAGTACAGGCCTGTTTATATATGCGTTCAGTATACTCATCGGTCTTTTAATCGGTGCGGAAATTCCTCTGGTAACCCGAATGAATGAATCGTATGAGGAGCTGAGGGTTAATATCTCATCCGTTATGGAGAAAGACTACTATGGTGCCCTGGTCGGTGGAGTCCTGTTCGCATTTTTTGCCCTGCCCTATTTAGGCCTTACTTATACACCTATCGCCCTTGGGATAATAAATTTTCTGGTAGCATCGATCCTATTCTGGAAGTTCAAACATCTTCTGCACTACAAAAAGGCTATACAGATCTCATTCTGGTCTATCACTGCACTCTTTCTGATTTTTATATTCGTGGTTAAGCCTGTAATACTCTACAGCGAACAGAAGAAATATAAGGATCGAATAATCTTTGAGCAGCAGACGTCATACCAGAAGATAGTCATAACGCAATGGAAGGATAAATACTGGCTCTTCATAAATGGGAACGAACAGTTTTCAACATTTGATGAAGAGAAATATCATGAACCACTTATACATCCTGCAATGTCACTTTCAGAGCAGAGAAAAAGCATTCTTGTGCTTGGAGGTGGAGAAGGCTTGGCGGTTCGTGAGATCTTAAAATACAAGGACGTAGAGAAGGTAACGGTAGTTGACCTAGATCCGGTAATGACGGAACTGGCAAAACACAATCCAATCATCACAAAGATTAATCAAAACTCAATGGTAGACCTGAAGGTAGAGGTCAAAAACCAGGACGCCTTCACCTTTATAGAGAACAGTGAGGAGTTTTATGATGTTATTTTTGTAGATCTGCCGGACCCAAATTCTGTAGCTCTTTCTCGTCTCTATTCCCGTGAGTTCTATTCGCTCTGCCAGCGTAGGCTAAATAAATTTGGCATAATCGTCACACAGGCATCCAGCCCTGTGCACTCTCCGAATTCATTCGTTTGCATAATAAAGACAATGGAAGCTGCAGATTTTACAGTCCTGCCATATCACAACAATATCCCGACACTCGGTGAATGGGGCTGGTGTCTGGGAATGAGAAAAGAAGTTGTGTCAAAAGATATGCTGAAGGAAAAGGTAACTGAGATTGAGCTGCCTCCCCCCCCTACTAAATTCCTGAATAAAGATGCTGTAGTTTCAATGGTGAATTTTGGAAAAGGAGTTCTGGATAAAAAAGAGAAGGTGAAAGTAAACACTATCCTTGACCCCATTATAGTGAAATACTACAAAAAAGGCGCGTGGGATGTTTATTGATTGAATATTGACGATTTTAGATTTATGATAAAGACTTGAATGTCAGGTTTCATATCAGGACATAGAATTAATTGTGTGTAAATAAGCGATGAGAAGAGTAAAACGAAATACGAGGCTTAAAAGATTTATAAAAGATATTACAACACACACGCCAGTTGCAAGAATGATACTTCTTCTGATTGGACTGTGGCTTTCTTTTTCAACCGGATTATATTTTGCCGAAAGAGGTATTGAAGGTGCAAAAATAACCTCCTATGGTGATGCCATGTATTGGGGCATAGCTGCATTTTCAACAGCCGGAATAGCTGATACACCGCAATCTGATATTGCTCAGTTAATTGGTGGTGCATGGATAGTAATCGGTTCCGTAATCTTTTTTGGGACTATAGTGGCAACTGTAACAACTTATTTTATGCGTCCAATGCAACGCCCGTCCAAAAGAATAATCGATACGATTGAGTACAATCTCGAACAGCTGAACGATTTGACAATAGATGAACTTGATATCCTGAAGGAGACTGTTGATACTCTTATTGTCCATGTAGAGAACTTGAAAAAGAAGCAACTAAAGAAGAAGAAAAGATCCGGTGTTCAGGATTATACGATATGAATAAGGGCGAAGTTTACGAGTTACGAATTGCGGATTAACCTGTACAATCTTTGTGGCGGGTCTGACCCTCATATTTGGAGTTATTTATTAATGTACTTAGATAAGTTCTTCAATCCTCAGAGTATCGCTATCATTGGTGCCACAGAAGATCCTCAAAATATTACGTCAACAATAATACAAAACCTCTTTGAAATGGGTTTCAAAGGGCGTGTTCTTCCTGTAAATCCACATCACGACAAAGTGTTTGGACTGAAATGCTACTCTTCACTTTTAGATATTAAGGAGAAGATTGATCTATCAGTCATCGCAATCTCTTCGAGTCACGTTATTGAAATTCTTGAACAACATATAGGATCAGGGATAAAAAACAGTATAATTATTAGTGGTGGATTTGCGGAGATAGGTAATAAGGGAGAGGCGATTGAAGAGAATGTCAAAAAAATATGCAGAGAAAACGGTATCAGGGTAATTGGTCCGAATTGTCTTGGTGTCCTGGATAACTATTCAAATTTCAGCACTTTTTTTCTGCCATGGTCGAAAGTAAAACGGCCTTCAAAAGGGTATTTGAGTATTCTGTCTCAAAGCGGCTCATATTCTATAAGTATGCTGGATATATTATCTATTGAAGGTATTGGTGTATCAAAATTTGTAAGCTATGGTAACCGTGCTGACATTGGTGAATCAGAATTGATTGAGTATCTAACCGATGATGAGTCCACAAAAGTTATAGGGATTTATATGGAATCAGTTGATGACGGGAGAAGGTTTATCCGTGCCTCCAGCCACTGCTCCAGGGAGAAGCATATGGTCGTGTTGAAGGTTGGCAGAGAAGATTCCGGTGTTGACGCGGCAAGGTCACATACAGGGGCTATTGCCGGTAAATATGAAGTTTATAAGGCCGCGTTTAAAAAATCTGGAATTGTAGAGGTTGACAATCTGGAGGAGTTTATCGACGCATGTAAAGTTCTTTCAATGCAGAAACCCGCGAGAGGAAATAAGGTTCTTGTTTTAACCAACGGAGGTGGATTTGGTGTCTCGGTTTCTGATATGTGTGGATCTATGGATCTGGACGTAGCAAAAACTCCGTCGGAAATAAAGGAATCACTCTCAAAACATTTTCCGGAATATTTTATTTTAAATAACCCGATAGACCTGACAGGCAGTTCCGGTGATGAAGATTTTGGCACCGTGCTGGAAACAGCGTTTGTCGACAACGACTATTTTGATGCCGCGATAGTAATTCCTCTAATGCCACCACATACTATGACAGAACGCGTGGTTGATATCATTTCACAATCGGCTGAGAAGTCTGGTAAACCTGTTGTAGTCTGCACCATCAGCGGAGAGTATACAAAAAAAGTGAAGGAGCTGTTTGAGATAAAGGGTCTTCCTGTCTTTCCATCTCCCGGAAGAGCAGTTAAGGCAATGAGTGTATTAGTAGATAGAGGTGGGATGCATGGCATATGATGCGACAAGAAAGATGGAAATAGAAATAATAGTGGAAAAGATATCGGATTCCGGGAAAAAGATTGCACTTCCTGACGAAGCCCTGGATATAGTAAAGCTCGCTGGAATTGATGTACCTGACCACATTTTAGTCAAATCACCAGGAGAGGCTATGGAAGCATCTGCTGAAATAGGTTTTCCACTGGTCATGAAGACTGCGTCAACAGAAGCGATCCATAAGAGTGAAGCAGGCGGTGTAGTTTTAGGTATACAGGGAGTAGAGGAAGTAGAAGAGAACTATAATAATATTATAGCAAATTTAAAGAGAGAGACACCGAGCGTTCAAATATCAGGGATTTTATTACAGAAACAGATACCTGAGACCACACACTTAATCGTAGGCGGACTACACGATGAACAATTCGGGCCTGTGGTTATGTTCGGCATGGGAGGTGTGTTGGTAGAGCTTTTAAAGGATGTGTCGTTCAGGATAGCACCTGTAACGAAAGTCGAAGCGTTAGAGATGATCAGGGAGATAAAGGCGTACCCGGCTCTCTCCGGCTACAGAGGATCTAAGGCACTTGATATAGAACAGATTGTGAAAACAGTTATTATTATTTCCGATTTAATAACAAATATTAGTACAATAAAGGAGGTGGAACTAAACCCACTTCTAGCTTATGAGAAAAATGTAATGGCTGTTGATGCAAGGGTTATTTTAAGATAAGACACTAATTACACGAATTAGCACAAATAAATATTTAGCGTGTTACTGTTCGACAAGGTGCTAAATGAAAAAAAAGGACATTATTAAAAGAGTAAGATTCCATGGCAGAGGTGGTCAGGGAATGAAGACTGCCAGCCGGATTGTCGGCACTGCAGCATTTATGGAAGGATATTATGCACAGGACTTTCCTGTTTATGGCGCAGAGAGAAGAGGTGCTCCAATTATGGCCTTTACGAGACTGTCTGATCACCCAATACTTGAAAGAGGCATAATAACCCAACCTGACATCAACATTATAGCCGATGAAACACTGCTCCACGATAATGCCGCTAAAGTATTACAGGGTGTGGACAGTGGAACTATAACAATGGTTAACACGCACTACACCCCTACTCATGTTAAAGAGACTTATAGTGTAAAAGGAGAAGTTGCTACCGTAGATATAACCGAAACAGTCTTGAAGATTATTAATAGACCTGCTCTCAGCAGTGTAGCGGCGGCCAGTGCATGTAAATTGACAGGCATAATATCAAGAGACTCATTAAAAGAGGCTGTAACCAGGGAATTGACGGACATACATCTTAAAAGAGAATCTATAGATAAAAATGTTGAAGCGGCGCTGGGCTGTTTTGATAACACACCTGATATCTCTGCCGCCGGGTCCAAACATTCAAAAGGATGCAATGGAAACAGTATTGTAAGGCTTAAATATGCTGATCCGTGTGTTGGTACTCCCAGCGTTTATGCAATGGGAAATACTATAGATAAAAAAACGGGAAACTGGCGCCTGTATAAACCGGTGATTGATTATGATGAGTGTTCCATGTGCCGAGCCTGTTTTGTCCACTGTCCGCACAGTTGTATCTCTATCGACGAATCAGGTTATCCTCAGATTGATTATGAAAACTGCAAAGGCTGCTTTGCATGTATGGATGAGTGTCCAAAGGGTGCTATTTCAAGAGAACGCGAGGTAAGAGCATGGTAAAGGAGATGTTAACCGGTAATTATGCAGCGGCGTGGGGAGCAAGACTGGCAGATGTGGATTATGTACCTGCGTTCCCTATTACTCCCCAATCGGAGATAATAGAGGTGCTGTCAGAGTGGATTAATGGTGGGAACATGGACGCTATATTTACCAATATGGATTCAGAGCATTCAATGATTACGGCAGCCGGTACTGCGTCTGCTGCCGGTACAAGGGTTTTCTCGGCTACATCAAGCCAGGGTCTGCTGTATGGTTTTGAGATGTTGTATAATATTGCTGGATGGCGGGTGCCACTGGTTCTGATAAATGTGGCCAGGGCAATCTCTGCCCCGATCACACTCGAGCCGGATCATAATGACATTCTCTCTGCCAGGGACACCGGAATTATTCAAATACACGTTGAGACATGCCAGGAGATATTGGATACCATCCTGATGGCATATAGAATATCTGAAGATGAGAGGGTCCTTCTGCCTGTATTGATTAATATGGATGGATTTTACCTCTCTTTTACGAGAGAGCCCGTGTTAATACCGGACAATGATAAGGTCAAAAGCTTTCTACCTGAATACACGCCAAAGCACGCGTTTTTGAAAGCTTCACAACCGATGGCACAGGGTGTCGCAGTCCTGGGCGGCAGTGCATATTCATATTTTAAGTATCAACAGCATTTAGCCTCCTTAAATGTGCTGGATGTGTACAACGAAGTGGTAGATGAATTTGAAGGAATCTTTGGTAGATCGTACTCCGCTATTGAGTCATTTATGATGGATGATGCGGAGTATGTACTGATAATGAGCAACTCATTTACCGTCAAAGGCAAGGCTGCTGTAAAAGAGTTCAGGGAAAATGGAATAAAAGCGGGTCTACTAAGGTTAAGACTTATAAGGCCATTTCCGGATGCAGAACTCAAACGGCTTCTAAGTAACAGAAAAGCCGCTGCTGTTATCGATCAGAACATCAGTCCCGGCTCAGGTGGTATTCTCTATAAAGATGTATCTGCGGCGCTCTATCATGAGACTAACAGGCCTGAAGTACTTCTCTCCTTCATTGGAGGGTTGGGTGGCAAGGATATCAGCCCTGTCGAATTTAAACACATTATTGATATGATGAAAAAGAGTCTTGATACCGGGGTTATCCCCGGAACAGAGATTCTCTACACAGAAAATGATATGCAGCAGATGAACAAATTGTTGAAAATTGCCGGGAAAACTACTGATTAGTTATTCACCGCCAAGAGCGCAAAGTAACTACAGCTATAATGAAAAAGTAAAAGCAAAGAAAAACTGTCTCACACAAAGCCACTAAGAACACAAAGATAAGCAACCAGGATAGAGAAACAGAGAAAAAATAGTTCTCGCTAAGGTGCTAAGGACGCAAAGATACTAATAAAATATAAGGCGAAAGTCTTAATTTCAAAGCATTTTAAATCTAGATTATTTTCTTTACCCCGCTTTGCGGGGCTTTGTGCTCTCTGTGCCTTTGTGTGATGAGTAAGGTTTTTTGTAATTTATGAAAATGGAAACTTATAAAGGTTTTAAGTCTATATCAGCTGACGAGAACATCTCGCCCGGAACACCGCTGTGTGCCGGTTGCGGAGGCCTTCTGGCCTTAAGGCTTGCACTCAAGGTTTTAGGGAAGAATGTTGTTATTGTTAACGCGGCAGGCTGTTTTACTCTATTGTCAGTTTATCCCTATACACCGTTCAGTTCGTCATGGATGTACACTGCGATGGCATGCGCACCGGCAGGCGCTCAGGGCATAAGGGACGCGCTTGACATACTTATCAGGAAAGGAAAACTGAAAAAAGAAGAGGATCTAAAGGTGGTAGTCCTAACCGGCGATGGTACTGCAAATGACATCGGACTGCAGTCTACTTCCGCGGCAATTCATAGAGGGTTGGATTTCTACTATTTCTGCTATGACAACGAGGCGTTCTCTAATACCGGTTTTCAGATGTCGAGTGCTACACCATTTGGCTCAAAGACAAATACTTCTTTTCCGGAAAAGCTTAATCCTGGGGGAACAGTACAAAAGAAAAAAGACCTGTTTGAGATTTGGAGATCGCACAAACCTCCCTATCTGGCCACAATCTCACCATCGCATCCTGTTGACCTCTCCAACAAATTTGAAAAAGCGTCTCTCTACAAAGGCCCCAAACTCTTCATTGCGTTCTCCCCTTGTCCTCCGGGATGGTCTTTCGGCTCTTCAAAATCAGTCAATGTCGCAAAGCTTGCAGTACAGACAGGGCTTTTGCCATTGAAAGAGGCTATTCATGGTAAGGTAGAACACACTGTTGTCCCGAAATTCAAACCTGTTGAAGAGTATCTCAAAACACAAGAGAGATATGCTCACCTCTTCGAACCGACAAAGCAGGTGGACATCATAAATACAATTCAAAAAGATATTGATGATTATTGGAAATGTTACTTATAATGATGAAAGTTGCGAGTTGCGGTTTACGAGTTAAGCGAAGAGGTAAGAGGCATAAAAGGACGAGTAACTAATAATAATGAACTATACAGAATAACAGGATAAAAGCTGATTGGATAATTAGTTGTTGTCCTTTTTAACTGGTTACAACTGTTTTTGTCGTAGAAAAGCATAGTTAGACATTAGAAAAGGGAAATAACTTCCATGTTATTCTCGGAGCGTTTTTATCTATTTTTATATATTCTTAATATTAACGTAATAGTATCATTTAGTTAATGTTACGTCAAATCTATATCAATTTGATTTTAATCTATTCTTATCCTTTTTTACCTTTTTGTGTTTTTAGGTACGACTTAAATACGACTTAGAAGCCTGCAGAAACATTTGATCACATCAAGTATATGGGCAATACTGGACTCGAACCAGTGACCCCTTTTTGTAGTATTGAAACTGTGAGTGGGATGTATAGATATACATTTGAGAGAGGCACATACCCCCCTACCCCTCCTATCACATGACTCTTTTTCCTCTTGAATTTAATAGTCTAAACTATTACGATTCCACAATTACTTTCCAACCTTTCAAAAAACTTGTTCAATTGATCCAAATCAAATATTTCTTAAAATAGACTTGATTCTTGCTTGTTACTACCAGAATCTTGTACAATAATTTGAAGCAATTTCCTATCATCCATCTCATCAAGGGGAAAATCATGGGAATCCTATCTTCAGTGAAAGGCTTTTTCGGCAGAGCAGGAAGGTTTATATCTGCTGGATTGAGTCAGCTTTTTGGTCTTGGCTTCGAACTTACTCATAGATTACCTGGATTATTCGGATTTTTCGATTATATATTCGGGTGGATCGGTATACGTCCGAAACAGAAACTATATCTGAGAGTCGTGGTGCTTGTTGAAGGAAGCTCTCCAATAGTAGCAGATTTAGATGCAGTATATTCTATTATAAATGAGGCTAAATCTATATTTCTTTCTCAAGCTAATGTTGAAATTGTTCCTGCAGTTGGGAGTATTCTTTCAATTTCTCCGTATCCTGCACCATCTGCTGTTTTAGAAGTAGAGTGTGGTACTGACTTTTGGGAAGACGACTTTGGTGAGGCTGGCGAATTCTTTAGATTGCATACTGTAGATATGCCCCTTAGAAGCGAAACTGGCTATGGTTCTCCCATTACCGCTTTTATTGTAAAAAGAATCAGGGGGGATGGTGGTTTAAGGAGTGGTTGTTCGATGACTTTTTTTGAGGATTACTTGCTTGTCTCTCTTCCTATTTCCCCTTCAAGAGTACTAGCTCATGAATTAGCTCATACTTGTGGGTTATCTCCTATAGATTCGCTACATAGTTCTGCAAATAACAACTTAATGAATATCGATGATTTAGATGGAGATAAATTGACAAATTATCAAGCGGCAAGGCTACGGAATTCTCCCCACGTAACCTACTATTAATTGTCAACCATTTGTCTATCCCACCCCAAAACTTATATCTCCTGTCCCAAAAACACATGTTTATGAGACACCTAAAAACAAGTGTCTAGTTTGTTGAAAAACCTGTATTTATGTCATGCTGTTATTAGAGGGTTTTTGGGACACCTTAACAATGCGTATTTTGAGTTTGCTCAACGATGAAAGGGATCAAATCTCCCACTGACTGCAAAGTCCTTGAAATAGGGATAGCTGCACTAGCTCAATAATCCGTTAACTAATCACGATCCCGGCAGTATGTTTGTGAACTGGTACTCCTCTACGTAGATACCCACAGCTGCTTCAAACTTATCTTCCCCCCACTGCTCTATAGTAAGTGTCTTCTCTTCTGACAGATCGTAGTAGTCCCAGCAAAT
>Ga0209045_1003408_pt1 | contig 10208 bp, 7 predicted proteins | sample SaaInlLV_10m_DNA_4_FD_184664 | JGI IMG/M metagenome (GOLD analysis project Ga0209045, IMG submission 184664) | Marine microbial communities from expanding oxygen minimum zones in the Saanich Inlet - Saanich Inlet SI072_LV_200m_DNA (SPAdes) (version 2) | ecosystem: Environmental > Aquatic > Marine...
TTAAAGCACTTGTTGATGCTGTTATTGAAACCAACTTTAATTATATTGTGGTTTTTCCGAATAATGATCCTGGCTCAGAAATCATTTTCGAAGAATACAAGAGATTTCAAGGTTTATCTAACTTCAAAGTCTATCCATCTATAAGGTTTGAGAGATTTTTAGTCCTGCTAAAAAACTGTACATTCATAATTGGTAACTCTAGCGTAGGAATACGGGAGGCTCCTATATATTCAGTGCCTACTATCAACGTTGGCAACAGGCAGAACAACCGATTTAGTCATGAATCTATCTTTAGTGTTGAAGAGGATAAAGATGAGATCTTAAAGAGCATAAAGAAGATTGTGGAGAATTCTTATAGCTTTTCTCCAAGTTATTTCTTCGGTGATGGTAATTGTATTCCTAAATTTGTAGAAGTTTTGAAGAATAAAGGTTTTTGGGAAACCAGGACACAGAAGCAATTTGTTGATCGTTAACTAAAGCTTTAGGTTTTACACCAATGAATACATTATTTATGACACAAGGCAGTGGTTTGGAGATGTTTTATGATGTAATGCTGGCAATGAACGAATCTTCAAAACTCAATAAAGTAGGGTTCTATGTAACAGATTCCAGATTTTACAATAAATTTGTACAAAAGAATTCTCAATTTGAATCCGAACCTTTCTGTCTCTTGAAGGAGTGGGAAATTGTTCGTGATTCACGTGATATTAAACCGGACATAGAATTACTTGAAGCTTATGAAAAGAAAATAGGCAGGCCTTTTTTGTGGAATGCCATAGTTGCAGACCGACGTATTTATTTTGGGAGAAAATATGCTTATGCCCAGGACTACACTCCTCGGTATAAACATGAGCAGATGCTGGCCATACTTCAAGTGGGGCTCAAGCGTATGGAAAGTTTGTTTGATACGATGCGGCCTGATTGCGTGATTCTATTTCAGTGCATAACTATAGGGGAATACCTGTCATATCTTTTTGCTTGTGCACGAGATATTCCAATTTTAAACTTGAGACCGACAAGAATACGAAATTATATATATGCTGGTGAAAGTGTACTCGAACCTTCAGAGCAGCTTAGAATAAAATATGAAAAGCTTTCTGAACATGGGATTAAACCTTCTTTAAAAAGCGAGGCTATTAATTTTCTAAATGAAGTACGTAGTACCCATGCTAAGTATGAAGGGGTTGTACCGGTATCTAATAAGCCGCCGGTTACAGCGAACTCATGCAGAAAACAATGGAATCTATCACAGATAAAGAGGTTAGTTGAGCAGTTGAAAGAAGAATACAGGTATCGCTTTGGTCAATTCCAGTATGACAATCATTTTTCTGGGTATATTGGACCTTATGTTGCCCGGAAGGTTGTTCGGCCCTTTAGGGCGAGGGCTATGGAAAAGAAATTTTCCCAGCTCTATGTTAAGCCTGATAAACTGCCAAATTTAAATTACGCCTTTTTCCCGCTACATACAGAGCCAGAAGTAACTATGCTGGTGTACAGCAAAACTTGTCTTAATCAGATTGAGGTGGCTCGACTAATCAGCCATAATCTTCCTGTCGGTATGAAACTTGTTGTAAAAGAACATCCGTGGGCAGTTGGTAAACGGCCTATTGGATATTATAAAAAATTACTGGAAATTCCTAATGTTCTTTTGGCCGATCCGAGTTTGAAATCCAGAGATTTGGTTTCTGACGCACGGATTATAACTGTTATTGCCGGCTCCATAGGCTTTGAGGGATTAATGTTAAAGAAGCCTGTAATTGTTTTAGGTAAAGCACCATACAATTTCTTACCGTCTAGTATGATTCGACACGTGGATAATCCAGGCCAGATGGGCGATGATATACGTGATATCCTGGAAAATTATGAATACAATGAAAAAGCTCTTTTGAGCTATATATCGGCAATAATAAATGAGTCAGTTCCTGTAGATCTCTACACTATGTTTTTAGGACGAAAAGGGGTATATCGTCCTGAAGGCAAAGGTGATAGTCAGCAGGATCATAAAGATGAGAGAAAAAATCAGATAGCGTTATTGGCCAGATATCTTATGTGCCGTTATCTTAAGGTTGAAAAACAGACAATAATGTCCTGAGGCTTTCTATAATATGATTGAATGTTTTGAAGATTTTGAAGCGGCTTCAAGAGGTACTTCCTGAGGAAAGCCTGGAATGGCAAATGTGATAGTATCAGATCTGGCTGGGAGGTATAAAATGGCCGGATTTAAATGAAGAAATAATATATAGAATGAATACCAGTTCAAAATCCTTTATCGTTGCAGAAGTAGCTCAATCTCACGATGGAAGTTTGGGCATGGCGCATGCATATATTGATGCAATTTCCAAGGCCGGGGCAGATGCTGTTAAGTTTCAAACTCATATTGCAGGAGCAGAAACAACAATACAGGAGCCATGGAGAGTTAAATTCAGCACACAGGATAAGACGCGTTATGAATACTGGAAACGGATGGAGTTCTCTGAGGAGCATTGGTTTGAGCTCCGAAAGCACGCAGATGAAGTTGGGTTGAAATTCCTCAGTAGCCCTTTTTCGTTAGAAGCTGTTGAATTATTAAAAAGAGTAGGTGTTTGTGCATGGAAAATAGCGTCTGGAGAAGTCAATAATTATTTATTGTTGGATGCAATTGCTGAAACCGGGCAAAGTATATTTTTGTCTACAGGCATGAGTCCAATATCAGAAATTGACAGGTCTGTCAAAATCATTCAAGAAAAAAAACTACCACTGACTGTGCTACAATGCACTTCTGTGTATCCAACACCTCCGGAAAAGGTAGGCTTAAATATGATTGGAGATTTACGCAATCGCTACAATTGCGGTGTTGGTTTGTCTGACCATTCTGGCAAAATTTATCCGGGATTAGCGGCTGCAGTAATTGGTATTGAAGTCTTAGAAGTGCATGTTACTTTGAGCAAAGAAATGTTTGGCCCTGATGTTACTTCGTCTATGACTGTAACAGAACTGAAAATGTTAGTAGAAGGAGTAAGGTTTGTTGAGAAAATGAAAGCGAATGATGTTGACAAGGACAAATTAGCGGAAGAATTATGTTCTATGAGAAAGCTGTTTACAAAGAGCATTACTTACAAGAGACCCTTACTTGCGGGTAGCGTATTAGGCGAAAACGATTTAACGCTCAAGAAGCCCGGCAATGGCCTTGATGCTGGCAAACTACCTGATGTTATTGGAAAAACCTTGAAGAAATCAGTTTCTGCCGATGAAACTCTTTTGTTATCTGACTTAAAGTGATTCATATTTTAAACCTGGAACCATTCGGTTATTCACCAAAAGCAAGATCTATCCTGGAAGAATGTGGCGAAGTAACGGCTGGGCCATTAACCCGGAGTGAACTGTTAAAAGCGATACCCGGCTATGAAATTATAGTTGTTAGATTATCACATCAGAGTGATTAGGAAGTTATAAATGCTGGAACAAGACCTAAAGCTACTCTTGTTGATTATGTACAAAAGCACAAAAACCTCATAATAACACCTCATATAGGTGGGGCAACATCCGAGTCAATGGAGAAAACAGAACTTTTTATGGCTGTCAAGCTTGTCACTTACATTAAAGAAAAAATGTTGCAAAATGTATAGAGTATAATTGTCATGAGAAAAGTATGTATTGTGATAACTGCCAGGCCAAGCTACTCACGCATAAAGAGTGTGCTAAAAGCAATCAGAGAAGAATCTCATTTAGAGTTACAACTTGTTGTGGCTGCTTCGGCTTTATTGGAAAGATATGGTTCAGCGATTGATTATATCAGGGCGGATGGCTTTGAGCCTGATGAAGTTGTATATATGATTTTAGAAGGTGGAAATCTGGTTACAGCTGCTAAGTCTACGGGACTTGGAATTGTTGAATTATCTACTGCATTTGACAGCTTGAAACCGGATGTAGTTATCAGTGTTGCAGATCGCTATGAGACCATTGCAACGGCTATAGCGGCATCTTATAACAATATCCCTTTGGCTCATGTACTGGGAGGAGAGGTTACCGGGTCGATTGATGAGAAAGTCCGTCATGCAGTTACTAAGCTATCTGATCTTCATTTTGTCTCTAATGAAGATGCAGCACAGCGTATTATTAGAATGGGAGAAGATCCGGCTACGGTGTTTGTTACTGGTTGCCCTTCCATAGACCTGGCAGCTGATGTTTTAAAAAATAAAAAAGAAGGTTTTAATCCTTTCAATTCAATTCAGAAAGGTGTAGGGACACCTTTTGATATAAAAAATGATTATATCGTTGTTATGCAACACCCTGTTACAACAGAGTACGAAGATTCATTGGCTCAAATTGAGCAAACATTGGAAGCCATAAATCAGTTAAAAATACCGACTTTCTGGTTCTGGCCTAATGTAGATGCTGGTTCAGATAAAATCTCAAAGGGAATACGTTTTTTTCGTGAAAAGAATCATGTTCCATTTATTTATTTTTTTAAGAATCTGGCTCCTGAGGAATTCATACAACTGTTAATGGGCTCAAAGTGTATGGTTGGTAATTCAAGTGCTGGCATCAGGGAATGCTCGTATTTAGGTGTTCCGGTAGTTAACATTGGAAACCGACAAAAAGGTCGTAAGTATGGGACCAATGTTATTGATGTTAACTATGATTACAATGAAATTATAGATGCAATCAAACAACAGACATCTAATGCGAAATATCCATCTGAAAATATCTATGGAAATGGATCCGCAGGCAAGAAAATAGCAGAGATTTTATCTGAAGTTACTTTATCAATAACAAAGCAAATCAATTATTGATGTCTGGTCTTGGAAAAATACTTGCAGTAATTCCCGCACGTGGAGGTTCTAAAGGTGTGTCAAGAAAGAATATTCGATTAATTGCAGGTAAACCTCTTATCGCCTACACTATAAACACCGCTCTTAAAGCCAAGCACTTATTTCACCGTGTCATAGTTAGTACAGATGACGAAGAGATAGCAACGGTGGCGAAGGAATACGGAGCGGAAGTTCCTTTCTTGAGACAAATGGAATTATCTACGGACAAAGCACCTATGGTTCCGGTTCTACAGCATGCGGTACAGTTTGTAGAACGTCAGGATGGTATTCATTTGGATTGGGTATTTCTACTACAACCGACAGAACCATTAAGAAAGATCTCAGACATACAAAAAGCAATGGAACTTGCTTCTGAAGGAAATTGTGATTCTGTTATAAGTGTTAAAAGAGTTTTTGCGCATCATCCCATTCTTATGAAGAAAATTGAAAATGGCAGGCTCACACCCTTCATGGTTGAAGAAAAGGAAGGGACCCGCAGGCAGGATTACTACCCGCCCGCCTATATGCGTAATGGTTCGGTTTATTTGACCAGAAGGGATACGCTGATGAAGCAGAATTCAATTTGGGGCAAAACTATTAAGCCTTTGATTACAGAGGAAGGCGATAGCATAAGTATAGACACTGAGAATGATGCGAAACTAGCAGAAATATTAATTAAAGAAAGAACAAATGAACAGGGGTAAAGACGTCGAAAATCAAACAGGTTATGGTTTGGGCGGGTTCAAGGAAATAAGTGTTACAACACAAAAAAATAGTGCTGTGAAGGATATGGATATTGTTATCAATCAAGGTCATCATCGGATATTGGCAATAAAAGGTTAGGTAAACAGAAATGTGTGGGATATCTGGAATAGTTGGTAAAGGATGGGATGTTCATCAATTGGAGTCTATGGTCCAAAAACAACACCATCGTGGTCCGGATGACAGAGGCTTATATATTAGTGAAGACAGATTAATAGGACTTGGTCACAACCGGTTAAGTATTATTGATTTATCAAGTGCCGGTCAACAACCGATGTCAAATCATGATGAAACATGCTGGATAGTCTTTAATGGAGAAATTTATAATTATGTCGAGCTGAAAAGGGAATTAAGCGATTATCCTTACAAAAGTAAAACAGATACTGAAGTTATATTGGCTGCATATGAAAAATGGGGTGAGAATTGCGTTGATTACTTTAACGGGATGTTTGCTTTTGCTATATGGGATTCAGAGAAGAAAAGATTATTCTGTGCTAGAGACAGGCTTGGTATAAAACCATTCTATTATATTCAGGATGGTGATAAATTTATGTTTGCTTCGGAGATAAAAGCCTTACTGGCTGCGGGATGGAAAGTATCTCCAAACTGGACAATATGGGCGACATATTTAGTACACGGTTACTATGATCATAGTGATGAGACTTTTTTTGCTGATGTTTTTGCGCTGTCCTCAGGAAATACTTTGATATGGGAAAGCGCAGGAGTCACTATCAGAAATTATTGGAATCTACCGGAGTTGACAAAAGATCAACTTAGTCTGAGCGATGAGGAAACTAGCGATTGTTTTATGGACTTACTTGAGGATTCCGTTTCCTTACGCCTTCGTAGCGATGTACCTTTAGGCATTAACTTAAGCGGGGGGCTCGATTCGGCCAGCCTGATTTCTACAATGGATAATTTATTACAGGCGGAAGGAGAGCTCAAAACTTTTACTGCCTCATTTTCCGACTGCAGATATGATGAACATAGTTTTGCGTCAGAGGTCCCACGTCAAACTCGCTGGACACAACATACTAAACGTCTTGATGAAGCCGATGTATGGGACCTTGCATGGCATGCTATGTGGCACCAGGAAGCCCCTTTTGGCGGTATTGCCACTTTAGCCTATAGCAATTTGCACAATTTAGCTAAAGAAACAGGTGTCACAGTACTGCTGGAAGGACAAGGTATGGATGAGATGCTGGGAGGATATGATTACTTTCGTCCGTATTACTTCTTAGACCTGTTAGAGAAAGGAAAATTGCAGTTACTGCGACAAGAAATCCGAGCTATCCAATCCAATAGTGGCTTTTGGTTATCTGCAGTGCGCCAGTTACAGTCTGGAATGAATTTCAATACTTATCAAGATGGCACTTCTCATTTACGTCCTGAGTGTGTTTTGCCTGAGATACAGGATTTAGCTGGTGAAACAAATTTGTTCCCACAGGTTTTTTCTGATCATTTATCAAATGCTCTTTTTAGGGACCTTAGTTTTACCAAATTACCGCGGGTTTTACGCATGAATGATCGCTTGTCTATGGCTTATGGTCGTGAGCTGAGAGAGCCTTACCTGGATTATCGTATAGTAGAGTTTTTATTTTGTTTGCCTGGTCACCAGAAGATCCGTTTGGGTCATGGCAAATACCAGTTGCGCCATTCAATGGCCGGTCGGTTACCGGATAATATTCGCTTAGCTAAAAAAAGAGCAGTAGTAACGCCACAGCGTGAGTGGTTACAAACAACTTTATATCCTAAAGTGAAAGAGATAATAAGTTCTAAATCTTTTGCTGAACGTGGAATATTTGACGTAGGTAAAGTGCATGATACTTTTAAATCGTTCTGCAGGTCTGATAATTCAAACTCATTTTTTGTCTGGCAGTGGATTAATGTTGAATTGTGGTTTAGAACTTTTGTTGATAAGCAAAGCGTCTACTGCGTTTAGGTTGCAACCTTAAAGCGTCTTAAATGCATCTGGGTCTCTATAATACATTTTGCATTGTCTGAGATTGCGAAATTTTATGAAGTTGAGAGTTGAAAACAGAGTGAATACCAGTATTACTTGCGTCCTGTCTCTGATGGAATGAGAATGAAGAACCCCACCGTGTTTATATCAGCTTATCGCAATGTTTCTATACGGTATATTTTGTATTCCAGGATTTTAGATTATTTAAAGAATAAGGATTTAAGAATAGTTGTTTTTTTAAAAGACGGTGATTTAGACTATTATCGTGATAAATTGAGATATCCTAACATTATATTCGAACCGGTAAGATTGAAACAATCGATGACTTATCTGAGATCATCTATAGGAATCTACCTTAATCTCATAAGAGTATTTATGTATGGTAGTGAAGGAAGTTTTAAGAATAATTCTCCGGAAGTTTGGAAAATACAATATGACAAAGAATTTCTCACCGCAAACGTAATTAATAAAATTAAATACAGGATTGTACGGCTCTTAGCTTGTCTGGGTAATCACTCACTATTATTGAGGAGTATACTTGTTTATATCGAATCAAAGTTATTCAATGGAAAAATTTATGATTTATATTTTGAAAAATATCATCCCGGTTTACTAATTGTTTCCTCGACTGGCTACATGATAGATCCTTTTATCATGAGATCAGCTAAGCGAAATAACTGCAAAATCCTCTCTATACTCCATAGTTGGGACAATCCAACTTGTAAACCCTATAGAGGATGTAATCCTGATTTCGTAGTCGCCTGGAGCGAGATCATGAAAAGAGAACTAAATATTTTTCAGGATATTTCTGAGAACAAGATATATGTCGGAGGGGTTGCACATTGGGATGTTTATTTTAATGGGGCTTATAAACAGAACCCCAGGAGTGTTTTTGTAAAGAATCATAGTTTTGATGAGAGTAGGAGAATTATCTTTTACGCAGCATCTGCCCCTAAAACATTTCGCAAAACTTTCGAAATAGTTGAATATATTTTAAATGAAATATCAAACAACAAGCTTGTTATGTCTTCTCAGTTATTGGTTAGATTGCACCCATTTTACTTAAGTAAAGGTAAAGACGGTAAAGGACAAATTGTTGATATCTACCGAAAGAGAATAGAGGAAATAAAAAGTAAGTTTGGCGATTTAGTTTCTTTCAGCTTGCCTGAAGTAAATATATTAACGGATGATGTAGACTTGCCGATTGAGGATATTCAAAATCTTGGTGAAATATTATCGCATTCTGATCTTTTACTTACGGAATATTCAACTCTGATGATAGAAGGTTCTATTTTCAATGTTCCTGTTATCAATGTCGCTTTACATAAATTCCGTGATACTGATAAGCCTGTTTCGGTATTAGAAAACTTGAATCATATAAGACGGGTAATAGATACCGGTGCAACAAGGCAGGTTTATGATTACGATCAGCTTATTAACCAGATTAATACTTATCTAATGAATCCAGATCTTGATAGGGAAAATCGTGAGCGCTTAGTAAAGCAGGAAATAAATACCAATAGAGGCAATGCCGGTGAATCAATCGGTCGGTTTATCTATAGTTTGATTGGAACAGGCTAATGATTCCTGGTCGTGTAAAACGTGATTTTCAGATGTTCAACTGTTTTGGGATTATGGGTAATATCTCAAAACATGATAGAAAGGGTCTTTTGTAAAACACATACGATCTGCATGAAATATAAGGGATATGACAAATGGTAATATTAATATTAGGTGCCGATGGTTATCTTGGATGGCCCACGACGATGTACTTGGCAAGCAGGGGACACGAAGTAATAGCAGTAGATAATTTTGCTAAACGTCAATGGGAGTTAGAGAACGGTATTACGCCGCTATTCCCCATTGCGACTATGCACCGCCGTGTCGATGTCTTCAAGGAGGTTACGGGAAAAGAGGTTGTGTTGCGTGTTGGAGATCTTCTTAACCACCGGTTTGTTTACAAATTATTTGATGAATTGAAACCGGATATTGTAATCCATTATGCTGAACAGCCATCAGGGCCCTACTCTATGAGGGACAGAGCAACAGCTTTTTATACACAAAATAATAATGTACTTGGAACACTTAATGTGCTCTTTGCAATGCATAATATACACAATGATTGCCATCTTATTAAACTTGGAACGATGGGTGAATATGGAACACCAAATATAGATATAGAAGAAGGTTATATAGAAATAGAACACAAAGGGCGAAAGGATACACTGCCTTTTCCTGCACAACCACCTTCATTTTACCACTTATCAAAAGTACATGATTCAAATAACATAAGGTTTGCGACTAAAATATGGGGTTTGAAGACAACAAATTTAAATCAAGGTGTAGTGTATGGCGTAGAAACAGATGAGACAAAGTTGCATACAGAATTAGAGACTAGTTTTCATTATGATGAGTTGTTTGGAACAGCCTTAAACAGGTTTTGCGTTCAAGCTGTTAGCGGGCATCCCTTAACTCCTTATGGAAAAGGAGATCAAAAAAGGGGATTTCTAAATATTGTAGACACACTTAAATGTGTGGAACTTGCCGCATTAAATCCACCAGAACCGGGTTTTATGAGAGTATTTAATCAATTTACGGAGGTGTTTTCTATCAATGAATTGACACATACAATAAAGGATTGTGCAGGCCTTTGTGGAATAGAGGTGGAGATCTCTCATGTGGACAATCCTAGA